>Ga0118677_10012016_pt1 | contig 12814 bp, 10 predicted proteins | sample AliMusrvi5mmetaG_FD_86154 | JGI IMG/M metagenome (GOLD analysis project Ga0118677, IMG submission 86154)
GGGCAGGGGAGGTGGGGAGGGGCTACCGGCTGAGGCCGGCGATTCAAGGGCAGAGAGAAGATTGCCGGCTGAAGCCGGCGCTCCGACAGGAGAAGAAGAGATGCCGGCTGAAGCCGGCGCTCCGACAGGAGAAGGGGAGATGCCGGCTGAAGCCGGCGCTCCGGAAGAGGAGAGGGGATTGAGCCGGAAGAAAGTTTCGGCCGGCTGGTTGTTCCACTCCATCAGGGCGATGGTATCGGCCTTGCCGAAGGCCGCTTTCCAGCGGTTATACAACCAGTCCGGATGGGAGTGCACGACGGCGGGCGGCAGTTCCGCGATATTTTCTAGCAAACTCTTGCGGGCGGTGGTGGCGCGGCGCAGCACAGCATTGATAAGGCTGCGGACATTGGCCTTGCCCGCTTCCACGGTTTCGTTGACCGCGGCGTGGTCGGGCAGCCCGAGGATGAGGAGTTGGCACAGGCCGACGCGCAGGACATCGCGGGTTTCGGGATCGAGTTTGCCATCGCGGAGCTTGACGATCCAGTGATCTAACAGACGACGGTGGCGCAACACGCCGAAGAGGATGGCTTGCAACAAGCCGCGGTCCGGCGAGGATAGCTTGCGGCGCTGGGCGTGGCGCTCGATGAGGGATTCGGCGTAATCCTGGCCTTGGGCCCACGCGTGCAGGGCTGACACCGCGGCTTGGCGGACATGGAAATTTTTGGCGGGCATGAGGGGGCGGGCTGGTGCGGAAGGTGGTGCGCGGGGTTTTCTAGCAAAGGTGCCGGGGCCTGTGGAGCTTGCGCGGCGCGGGCGAGGGGGCTGCCGCAAGGGCCGGCATCACGGGATCGTGAAAGGTTGGATTTCCTGTTGGATGAAGCGGACGACGGTGGTGTAGGCCTTGTTGTCGCGGGCGGTGCCGAGCAGGACGCTGCCGCCGCCATCGAGCCGCCACAGGTGGCTGGCGAGGAACGCACCGTCTGTTAGGTCGGCGACCGGCGGGAAGCCGGACTCCCGCAGCGGCGGGCCATGGAGTGTGGTTAGGAGTTTGGCGAAATCCTCCCAACAGGCCTTGAGGCGGGTGGGATAGGATTCGGCGGCGAGCGCCTGGGTTTGGAGCGAGACTTCGCGCAGCAGACCGCCGGGAGACCAATCGAAAAACAGTTGGCAGCGCAAGCCGCCGATGTCTTTGCGGGTTTGGAAGGAGCCGTTGAGGCCGAAGCGGCCTAGCAGGGATTCGTCCACCCGGAGTTCGACGATCTTGCTGGCCTTGAGTGCGGCGAGGACCTGCTCGCGGGTTGCCCCGAAATGAAGGGTGTCGAAAACGGCGGTGTTGTCGGCGACGGGCTCCGCGGGTTTGGCCGCTGGCAGCGGATGATTGGCATCGAGCCAGGCGAGGTCGTCGGGGTGGACTTTTCTGATGTCCAGGGTGAAAACGAGTCCGTCGTTGCGCCGGATGGTGACGTTGCGTTCGTCACGGGAGAGGAACTCGCCGTTGACGCTGCGCTCGCCATCGGTGCTTTTCCACGGGCGGGGAGCTGCGCCGAGCGGCAGCAGGAAGCAGGCAAGAATGAGAATGTGGCGTAACATCTGACAACTGACATCTGACAACCGATTCCTAGCGAGGCTCCGCCTCAGACCCAAGACTGCAAGACACATGACACAAGACGAAGAACTTGACCTAACGACAACATCTTTCACGTTTCAAGGACTCTAGTGCCCCTGGGGTTTTTCGCGGGGATCCCATTCGCGGCGGGTGCGGGAGCGGACGGAGAAGATGATGGGCACGCCGGGGGCGGGATGGGCCTCGCGCATCCGGTTGGTTAGATAGGCCTCGTAGCTGTTGGCCATGAGGCGTTTGTCATTGACGAAAAGCACCAGGGTGGGAACCGGGATCACGCTGTATTTCTCGTTGGTGGCGGCGGTGGCATAGTAGAGCTTGAGGCGGCGGCGGAGTTTGTTGTCGATGGGCGGCGGGGTCTTGTCGAAGGCGGCATGGAGAATGCGGTTGAGGACGCCGGTGCCGGGGATGTTTTGGGCACCTTTGCGGATCTTGAGCGCCTCCTTGAGGACGTGATCCACGGCACTGCCGGTCTTGGCCGAGCAGGCGACAAACGGGGCGAAGGCGAGGAAAAACAATTCGCGGCGGACATGCTCGGCGGCGTGCTGCAGGCGTGCTTTGGGCGGGGTGTCCGGATGATAGAGGTCGAACTTGTTGAGGGCGATGAGGCAGGGTTTCTTTTCCTCGAGGATGAGTTGGGCGATCTTGCGGTCCTGGGCGGTGATGCCGCTGGCGAGGTCGATGACGAGCACGCAGAGATCGGCGCGGCGGATGGCTTTTTCGGAACGCATGGCGGAGAAAACCTCCACCGAGTTGTCGCGTTTGCCGCGGGGGCGCAGGCCGGCGGTATCGATGAGGGTGAAGCGCTCGCCTTGGAACGTGTAGGGCAGGTCCACGGCGTCGCGGGTGGTACCGGCAATCTCCGAGACGATGGTGCGCTCGTCGCGGAGGATGGCATTGACCAGCGAGGATTTTCCCGCGTTGGGCTTGCCGACGATCGCGAGCTTGATGCCAACGGCTTCGGCGACCTGCGCGATGGCTTCGGTCTCCGCCACGAGCGGGGCGATGGCGGCATCGATTTCATCGCAAAGGTGGCCGAAATTGCGGCCGTGTTCCGCAGAAACCAGGATGCCGGATGTGAAGCCGAGGCGTGAGAAATCCGCGAAGACGGACTCGTGTTTCAGATCGTCCACCTTGTTGATCACCAGCAGGACCGGCGGCTTGGCCTTGCGGAGTTTTTGCGCGAGGGCTTGATCGACCGGGGTGAGGCCGTCCTGGGCGTCCACCACTAACAATATCAAATCCGCCGTTTCCATGGCGATGTCCGCCTCGATGGCCACTTGCTCGCCAAAACCGTCGTCAATGGTGGCACCGATGCCGCCGGTATCAATCAGGGTGCAGGCATGCACGGTGGCCTTGGACGGCGCGGCAATGCGGTCGCGGGTGACGCCCGGTTGGTCGTGGACGATGGCGATCTTGCGCCCGGCAAGACGGTTGAAGAGAGCGGATTTTCCGACGTTCGGACGTCCGACGATGGCAACGGTGGGCATGTGGGGAAGGGAAGGGGGACTGGGGCGAACGTGTGAAGAGGCGGAGTATCCGGCATCTTGCGGCAGGAAACAAGCGCGGAGAGGAAGATTGCCGGGATTTCGAGCAGATCCCGCTCATGTTTGGGGCGGGCGAAGTGATGGGTTCGCCAAGGATACTGACCCGCAGCTCTGCAAAAACGGAGGCGCTCCGGTGAAGTGGAAGTTGCCCGTCCCTGTGATATCCGAGAAGGCGGACAAAAATGACCTGCGAGCACGTCGCGCCCATCGGGATACAATGGGGCATGCGAGCCAAAAGACAAGCATTACGGAGAGGCGAGAAGAAAGTCCTCAGGAGTGACGGCCGGCAGACTTGCTCCGGCGAAATCGTGGATGTTTCTCGTGACGATGCAGTCGGCACGGCCGGCAAGGCCGGCGGCAACTTGCAGGGCATCCTCGAAATCGACCGCTCCGAGCGAGCGCCACTTCATGGCATCCACATGGCCAACCACCGGGACCTCTAACGTTGCCAGCAGTCCATCAATCATGGATGCGGTATCGGCCTCATTGTGCTGACGACGGTAGTAATAACTGACAATCGGGAGTGTGTGCCAAGCCACGAGCCCGAAATGGACATGCTGATCACAGAGATCGATGATGCGCTCGCTGCTAATTCTTCCAACCCGAGACAGGCCCGATTTCTCCAGAATCAGACAATCGAGAATGACGTTGACATCAAGGAGCACCCGCATGGCTACTGAAGATGTTTGTCATTGATGTGCGCCAACCAGGCATCCTCCGAGTCATCGATCTTGCGGGCGGTGCCACCCCATTTTTGGACGAATCCCGTGGGTTGCCTCTTACCTGCCGCTCCCGGTGAAACGGCCGGTGGCACAGACGCCGCGATTTCAAATGAAATCACCTGCTCCTCGACGTGGAAACGCACCAGATGATCGCCTACAGAAAGACCAAGTGTGTCAAGGGTGGCAGATTTGGTGAGAGTGGGCATGGCTGCGGGAGGGTTCTTGGGGAGAGGCACCGCATGAAAATAGCCCTTAATCCCCTCCCTGCCAAGGGGAATATTCGGAGAATCCTCGCACCGCGATTTCCATGGGGCGATAGGGGAACTCACCTAGCGTCGAAGGCACTGACGGATCAAGTTGCCAGAGGCAGTTGAGCTTCCTTTTTCATAAACATCCGGGACACCAGGACGAAGAAGAACGGAATGAAGACCAGGTCGATGAAGGTGGCGGAAAGCAGGCCGCCGGTAACGGCCGTGCCGATGGCGTTCTGGGCCGAGGCACCGGCTCCCGTGGTGAGCGCCAACGGCAAGGTGCCGAAGAAGAACGCCAGGGAAGTCATGATAACGGGCCGCAACCGGATTTTGACGGCGGTTAGAGTGGCGTCGACCAAATCATGGCCATCATGCATCTGCGCCTTGATGAATTGAATGATCAGAATGGCGTTCTTGGTGGAAAGCCCAATGGTTGTTAGAAGTCCGATCTGCAGATAGACATCGTTGGGCAGGATCCGCAGCGTGACCGCAGTCACCGCCCCCACCAGGCCCAGCGGCAGCATCAGCAGGTTGACAAAGGGAATGGTCCAACTTTCATATAGTGCCGCCACGCTGAGAAACACCACCAACAGCGAAATGGCATACAGCGCCGGAGCCTGGGCGCCGGCGTTCTTTTCTTCGTATGACAGACCGGTCCATTCGTAACCGATGCCCTGCGGGAGTTGTGCGGCCATTTTTTCCAGCTCATCCATCGCCTCACCGGTGCTGATCCCGGGCGCGGCCTGCCCCATGACCTCAATGGAGGAAATGCCGTTGTAGCGCTCCAGGCGGGGTGACCCGTATTGCCAGCGGGCGCTGGCAAAGGCGTCGAAGGGCACCATTTCGTTGCGGTTGTTTTTGACATACCAGCGATTGATGTCCTCCGGCAGCATTCGGTACTCCGCCCCAGCCTGCACAAAGACCTTCTTGACCCGGCCGTTTTCGATGAAGTCGTTCACGTATGAACTGCCCCAGGCCGTGGCGAGCACGTTGTTGATGTCGTTGAGTGATACTCCCAGAGCGCCGGCCCGCACGTCATCTATGTCGAGCTTGAACTGCGGGGAGTCGTCCTGACCGTTAGGGCGCACCGCGATCAGCTTCGGATTCTTCATGGCCATGCCCAACAATTGGTTGCGGGCCTCCATCAGCTTGGTGTGCCCCAGCCCGCCGCGATCCTGCAGCATGAAGTCAAAGCCGTTGGCCTGCCCCAGCTCGACCACCGCGGGGGGTGATATGGCAAATGCCAGGCCGTCCTTGAACTTTGCGAAGGCCCCCATGGCTCTCGCCGCCAGGGCCGGTGCCTTGAGATCCGCGGTGGGGCGCAGCTTCCAGTCCTTGAGTCTAACAAAAGCGAGCCCCATGTTCTGGCCGCGGCCGGCAAAGCTGATGCCCGCCACAGTAATCACCGAATCCACCGTCTTTGGCTCGTTGTCCTCGAAATGCCGTTCGATTTGGTGCATGACTTGGATGGTGCGTTCGAGCGTGGCCCCGGCCGGCAGTTGGACCTGGCAGATGATGAAGCCCTGATCCTCATCCGGCAGGAACGAGGTGGGCAGACGCAGGAACAGGAAAACCATGCAAGCGACGATCGCGCCATAAACCGTCAGATAGCGGAGCGGTTTGCTGAACGAGCCGCCAACGATGGATTCATACCCCGCCCTGCGGCGGTCAAACCAGCGGTTGAACCAACGAAAGAACCACCTGAACCAGCCGGCTTCACCCGCGGAATGCCCCTTCGCCACCGGCTTGAGGATGGTGGCGCACAAGGCCGGGGTGAGGGTCATGGCCAGCACCACTGATAGAATCATGGCAGAGACGATCGTGATGGAAAACTGCCGATAGATGACGCCGGTGGAGCCGCCGAAAAAGGCCATCGGCACAAACACCGCGGTCAGCACGGTGACAATCCCCCACAGCGCGCTGGTGATCTGGCCCATGGACTTGATGGTCGCCTCCTTGGGCGGCAATCCTTCCTCACTCATGATGCGTTCCACGTTCTCAACCACCACGATGGCGTCATCGACCAGCAGGCCGATGACGATGACCAGCGCGAACATGGTTAGAGTGTTGATGGAAAAGCCGGCGGCCGACAGGATTCCGAAAGTGCCCAGCAGCACCACCGGCACGGCGATGGTGGGGATCAGGGTGGCGCGGATGTTCTGCAGGAAGATGAACATGATGACAAAGACCAGGCAAATGGCTTCGACCAGTGTCTTGACCACCTCCTCGATGGAGATTTTGACAAAGGGGGTGGTGTCATAGGGGTAAACCACCTTCACGCCGGAGGGGAAGAATCTGGACAGTTCCTCCATCTTCGCCTTGATCCGGGTGGCGGTTTCCAAGGCGTTGGCGCCGGCTGCCAGCCTGATCGCCATGGCACCCACCGGTTTTCCGCGAAAGAATGACTGGATATCATAGGTTTCGGTTCCGATTTTGCACTCGGCCACATCCTTCAACTTGACCGTGGATCCGTCGCTGTTGGTGCGCAGGACGATTTCATCGAACTGTGCCGTGGTCTGCAGCAGCGTCCGCGCGGTGATGGTGGCGTTCAACTGCTGTCCCAGCATGGCGGGAGTGCCGCCGAACTGACCAGCCGAAATCTGCGCGTTCTGCGCCTGCAGCGCGTTGGTCACTTCGATTGTGGATAGATGATAGTTATCCAATTTGCTCGGGTTCAACCAAATCCGCATGGCGTTCTGGGAGCCGAAGACCTGCAGTTCTCCCACCCCTTCGAGGCGGCTGACGATATCCTGAACGTTGGACACCAGGTAATCGGTCAGCGAGTTGCGGTCCATGCTGCCATCCTGGGAGACCAGCCCGACGAGGAGCAGGAAGTTCTTGGTGGACTTGACCACCGAGATGCCCTGCCTTTGCACGATCTGAGGCAGCAGCGGGGTGGCCAGTTGCAGCTTGTTCTGCACTTGCACCTGCGCGATGTTAGGATCGGTGCCGGCCTTGAACGTCAGGTTGATGGCCACTGCTCCGGCCGAATCGCTGCTCGACGACATGTAGATCAGGTTGTCAATGCCATTGAGCTTTTGTTCGACGACCTGGGTGACGGTGTCCTGAACCGTCTGGGCGGAGGCTCCCGGATAGGCGGCATTGATGGTGATCTGCGGCGGCGCGATCGGGGGATACTGGGAGACCGGCAGCGTTTTGATAGATAGAAGACCCGCCAGCATGATCATGATGGCGATCACCCAGGCGAAAATCGGGCGGTTGATGAAAAAGCGGGGCATCGGGGATCTCCTTTATTTCTTGTCTGCGGCGGGAGCGGCCTCTGCCCTGGGTCCGAACGGAACGGCTTTCACGGGCGTGCCGGGACGCGCCTTTTGCAGCCCTTCCACGATCACGCGGTCACCCGCTTTCAAGCCGTCATTCACCAGCCAGTTCTCTCCAACGGTGCGATCCGTCTTGATTACCCGCGGTTCCACCTTCTCATCGGCGCCGACCACCAGCACCGTGGCGTTGCCGGCGGGATTGCGGGAGACCCCGCGCTGCGGCACCAGGATGCCTTGATCCTTGACGCCTTCCTCAAGCACGGCGCGCACGAACAGGCCGGGCAGGAGCATCAGTTTCGGATTGGGAAACAGCGTGCGCAATGTGACGGAGCCGGTGCTTGGGTCGACAAAGGCCTCGGAAAACTTGAGGCTGCCCGGCTCCGGATATGGAGAGCCATCATCCAGCAGCAACTTGACCTGCGCCTTGCCCTCGTTGAGGCTGAATTGGCCGCTTTGCAGCGCCTTCCTGAAGCGCAGCATATCGGCGCTGGATTGGGTGACATCGACATACACCGGGTCGAGGCATTGAATGGTCGAAAGCGGCATGGCTTGGCTTGCCGTGACCAAGGCGCCATTGGTCACCGCGGAACGGCCGATTCGGCCGGAGATCGGGGCTGTCACTTTGCAGTAGGCCAGGTTGATCCGGGCGGTTTCCAGCGCGGCTTTTGCCAATTCAATCTCGGCCTCTGCCAGTTTTTGCGCTGCCGAGGCGTCGTCGTAATCCTGCGCGCTAACCGCTTCGCTCTTCAACAGATCCTTGTAACGCTCGGCTTTGAGCCGCAGCGGTGCCACGCTGGCCTCGGCCTTGGCCAGGGCCGCCGTGGCGCCGTCAAGAACGGCTTGGTAACTCGCCGGATCTATCTGATAGAGCGTGTCACCGGCCTTGACGTCGGAACCCTCCGTGAACAGCCGGTCCTTGATGATACCTCCCACCTGGGGCCGCACCTCGGCGGTGAGCGAGGCCGACACCCTGCCGGACAATTCGGTGGTCAGCGCGACCCGTTGTGGTTGGATGGTCACGACCGACACGTCCGGCATTGGTGCCTGTGGCGGGCCCGCAGCCGGCTTCTTCCCGCAGGAAGCGAGCAGGATGAGTGTTAGATAGAGGTGGCGCATGGGGCGGGGGATTTGTCAGTTATCGGTTACCAGGGCAGAGACGCAAGACGACAAGACGCAAGACGCAAGAGAAGATATGATGGGGTCATGCTTGACACTGGTCATCCGTCTGGGAGCGTGGCGGTCTTGGTTCTTCTTCATTTCCTTATCTTGTGTGTTGTGTCTGCAAGTCTTGGGTTTTTCGCCGGCTACCATTCGCCGCCGAGGGCTTTGATGAGGGACACCGAAACCGCGAGGCGTTCGGCGCGGATGGCGTTGGTCGCGCGTTCGGCATCCAGGCGGGTGCGCTCGGCGTCCACCACGTCAAGGAAACTCACCAGGCCGGATTGGTAGCGTTTGACTGATAGATCGAAGGTTTTCCGTGCCGCGGCCAGCGCCTGCTCCTGGGCGACTTGGCGGCGTTGGAGGATCACGGCGCCTTGCAGCGCGTTTTCCACCTCGCGGATCGAATTGAGGACGGTTTGGCGGTATTGCGCGCTAACGGCTTCGTGGGCGGCGACGGCGGCCTGCTCCTGGGCCTTGAGGAAGGGCCTTCTGGTGATGGGAGCCGTGACGTTGGAGCCGAGGGACCAAACGAGGGAAGACGCATTGAACAGGTCACTCAAGTTCGCGGTGCTCAAGCCGCCGTTGGCGTTGATGGCGAACGAAGGATAGAAGGCGGCGGCGGCCACCCCGATGTCGGCGTTGGCGGCGGCCACCTGGCGCTCCGCGGCGCGGATGTCGGGACGTTGGCGCAACAAGTCGGAGGGCAGCGAAACCGGCACCGTCGGCGGGTTTGGCAGCTCCGCATGGTCGGGCAGGTTGAAGTCGGTGGCGTTTGTTCCTGCCAGCACGGCCAGCGCGTTGACCAAGGCGATGCGGGCCTGTTCCAGCCGGATTCGGTCCGCCTCGGCGGTGGCGACCTCGGTTTCGGCACGCGCCAGGTCAAGGCCGCTGATGCTCCCCGCGTCGCGGCGTTTGCCGAGGAGGTCGAGGGCCTTGCGGCGGATTTCCAGGGTATGGGTGAGTACCACCCGATCCGCATCCACGGCACACAGCGCCCAATAAGTTTGCGCCACCTCGCCCGCAACGCTGAGCCGCAAGGCGTTGAGGGATTCCGCGGCGGCGTCCGCACTGGCGTTGGCCGATTCCACCTTGCGCCGCACCTTGCCCCAAACGTCCAGTTCGTATCTGAAATCCACCGGCACGATGAAATTGTTCTGTTGAATGGTTTCCGCCCCGAGAAAACGGGCTTTCGAGCGACTCGCGGTGGCACCGAAGTTGACATCCGGAAAGTACTCCGAGCGAGCCGCGATGCTCAGTTCCCTGGCTTGGCGCAGGCGCGCGGCCGACGACGCCAAATCCTGGTTCTTCGCCAGCGAGCGCTGGACCAAGGAAGTCAGCGTCCCATCGTGATAGATTTGCCACCACGACCGCGGTTTCGGCTGGCTGCCCGGCGTCTGGGGTTTCCAACGCACCCCGCCTTGCGAAAACGACACCGGCAGTTCCATCTTCGGCACCTCGTGGTTCGGCCCCACCGGCGCACAGGTGCTCAGCAGCACCAACAGGCACCCACTCAACAATCGGCGTAGCAACAGGCAACTCGGCATGACCACACCGTCTTTATACGAGTATTGGCTTGCGTGCAAGCGATTACTTGCACAAACTCGCCATGGGGCAATGTCACCGCGTCCAGCCCGAAATCCCGGAGCAAAGACGTGCAAAGACGAGTACTTGACAAGCGGGCCCTCTGGTGGGAATATTCCCACATGAGCGTTAGCACCCTGTCATCAAAGAATCGAATCTGCCTTCCGGCCGATATTGTTCAGGCCGCCCGCTTGCGCATGAACGATGAAATCGCTTGGACGGTTGACCCGACCGGGCAGATTCTCGGGCGTAAGCTGACACCAGCGCAGGCACCAAGCGGAAAGCTGGTCCAGGATTCCAAGACAGGTTTCTTTTTTTGGAGCGCATCGATTACGGGCGATGCCGCAGAGGACGCCGCGCTAAATGCCAATCTGTTGCGGGATGAGTGAATATTTCGACACGCCAATTCTGGTCTTTGCCGCGGCAAATGCCACCGAATTGGGAGCCAGGGCAAGGGCTCTCATTGCCGAAACCAAGGATGCGGTGACAACGCCCCATGCCCTGGCTGAATGTTTCAACGCACTCACCTATCGCCTGAACATCCCGCCCGGCGCTGCGCAGAAAATGGTGCTCCAGCATGCCGACAGGTTCCGGTTTCAAAGCCTGGACGCGATGGACTACCGGCTGGCAATGGCGGAAGTGGTGAGCAATGGACAAACTGGCGACAAGATCTATGACGCCTTGCACCTGCGGGCCGCCATGAAGTGCGGCGCTAGTAAGCTCCACACCTCAAACAAGCGCGATTTCTCCCCGTTCCATCCCACCATCGAAATTGTTAGAATCGCCGTTTCACAGCCCTGACCACGGCGGTTCCGCCCGACCAACCGGAGATTTGGCTTTGGGGCACATCAATGCCGATTCGCGAACTGAAGATCGCCTTGGATTTTGGCTTGCGTGCAAGCGATTACTTGCATAAATTCAACCCGTGAGCGAGGCACCGGTGAAAAAATCCTCAGTTGAGGGGGGCGGTTCGATGCGGCAGCGGCTGATGGACGCGGCGCGGGCGGAATTCGGCGACAAGGGCATCGAAGCGGCCACCACGCGGGGGATTGCGGAACGGGCGGGCTGCAACGAGGTGACCTTGTTCCGGCATTTTGAATCCAAGCAGAAGCTGTTGACGGCGGTGGTGCAGGACACCTCGGAGGAGTTTCTGGCCTTGTGTGCCTGCGGGGATGGCTTCAGCGGGGACCTGCTTGAGGACTTGGCACGCTTTGCCCGGGTCTATAACCAATCCATGGAGCGCTGCGAAGGCATGGCCCGGGCGATGATCGGCGAAAGCCGGCGTCGGCCGACCCTCGCCAAGGAACTGATCGGAGATGTGTTGGATCCGTTTCATCGCAGCATCGCGGCCTATCTGGAGCCGCACCGCCAGGCGGGCCGGGTGCGTGACGACCTCGATCTGATGGCCTTCGCCGAAGTGCTCACCTCCGCCTTGATGGGCGGCCTGTTGCGCCGCAGTTCCGGCTTGTCGGCCTTGGATCGCGACGGCTGGATCCGCGAAACCGTGGCCATCTTCGTTCGCGGCATCGAGACGTGACGCCGCGCAATGGCACGACCGCGACGATGCGATTCGGATCGTCATCGGGAATCGCCCGGGTTTCCCGCGTGGTGAGGTGGCCCGGCCCGCTCCCATTCCAGGCCCCGCATCGCATCGCAGCCAGAGATTCAGACGAGCTGTTAGCAAATAGAACTGACGATCGTCAAAATGATTTGCTAACAACTCTGGGTGATTTGCGGTCTGGCGAGGGCGGGGCGGCGGTTCGAAACGGCGATTTTGATGCCGGAGATTTTGATTGAGAATCGCGGGGTGCGGGTGCAGGCTGGGACATGCGCTACGCCGAACGTCTGCAGCAACGGATCAAAAAGACGGGTTCGCGGCTGTGTGTGGGGCTGGATCCGCGGCCGGGGGACGGCGGGACGGAGTTTGTGCGCAATTTCCTCAGACAGGTGGTGGAGGAGACCGCGCCATGGGCGGCGGCCTACAAACCCAACATGGCGTATTTCGAAGCGATGGGAATTGAGGGGATTCGGTTGCTGGAGGACTTGCTGGCCGGGATGCCGCCGGATGTGCCGGTGATCTTGGATGCCAAGCGCAGCGACATCGGCGAGACGCAGAAATACTACGCGCAGGGATACTTCGGCCGCTGGAATGTGGATGCGGTCACTCTCAACCCGTTCCTCGGCTACGATTCGATCGAACCTTTCCTGGACTGGGAAGGCAAGGGGATTTACCTGCTGGCGGTGACATCCAATCCGGGCTCGACTGATTTCCAGCGCCAAACATTGCTGGACGGACGGGCGGTCTTTGAACTCGTCACGGCCTTGGGCGAGCGCGCCGCAGAGGAAGGCCGCTCCACGGATGTGGGCTACGTGGTGGGCTTGACCAACGCGGCCGGCGTGCTGGAGCGCATCCCCGACGCACCCCTGTTGGTTCCCGGACTCGGCGCGCAGGGCGGCGACTTGGCCGCACTGGCCGCCGCCAAACGCACGGCCCCCGATGTCATCAACGTGTCACGCGGCATTCTGTATGCGGCCGACGACCGCGATTTTGGCACGCGGGCAATGGATTGGGCTGAAAAAATCACCGCGGCTTATGCCCGCTAATGGCGCAAAATTTCGTGGCGAAATTTTGCGCCGCCCGTAGAGTCCGTCACGCATGAAGGATATAGGC
>Ga0118677_10012017_pt1 | contig 12814 bp, 10 predicted proteins | sample AliMusrvi5mmetaG_FD_86154 | JGI IMG/M metagenome (GOLD analysis project Ga0118677, IMG submission 86154)
GCTGTCTGTGAAGTTAGGATACCATTAGTAAAAGTCATGCTACCATTAGAACCACCACCAGTAAGCTTAGCTGTAGTAATCGTTCCTGTGTATCCAGTAGGCTTGTGTTTAATGTAAGAATACAAAGAACTATTGGTCTCTGTCCAGTCTGCCTGTACTTGAGTAATACCAGGAATACCAGTAATAGTCCCGCCAGTAATTGCTACAGTATTAGAATTCTGTGTAGCCATAGTACCAAGACCAAGATTACTACGAGCACCTGCTGCAGTAGAGGCTCCTGTACCACCTTGCAGAATAGTCCAAATATTGTTACCTGTCTGGGCTTTCTGAATGTAGTTACCTAAGTTACGAAACCATTCACGCCAACGAGGATTCTCTGAAATCTCGTCTTGTGGTATTGGTGGTAAATTATTAGGAGCAGAACTAGGATTAACAGCCACTCTCAACTCCTTCAGCGTAGCCTGCAGCTTGTAAGTCTTCTAAGTGCTTTTGTACTTTCTCACCGATGTCCGTTCTGTAAGCGATTGAATTTGGAATCTCAATCTTCTTCTTGATGGTATCATAGACCTTACAACGAGCATCTTCAATGGTTTCACCTAGTCCTACTACTGTGCAGACATAGTCACCTGCAGTAACAAACATAGGCTCATTCTCTTTGAGCTTACCATCAATCATTGCAGGACCTTTGCCCCACTGTACTTCACACAGATGAACATCAGTAACAGCATCGTCCATGTCCATGCCCCAGATAGGATAACCAGAGTTCTCCTTCTTGGTTACTTGGCTATATGGATAATCAGGAATAGTAACAACCACGCCAGCAGCAATCTTACTAGACACACGCAGAGTATCTTCTCCGTTGATAAGGTCTAACATCCACTGAGCAGGGTCTCCCTTGTGTAGAGAAAGTTGAATATTAAAGAGAGGCCAGCCTGGACGCATTGTGAACTCTAAAGGCCATGCTTGACCTTGTTTGTCAATAATACAGTTCACATCGATGTAGCCAGTGTAGCCTAAACCATGAAGCATGTCTTCTAGTGGCTTAAGCATCTGGTCAGCCAGCTTAGAGTCTTGCGTATAGCGAACAATAGTACCTTGCTCGCCAGTAGTAACACCGAGTTCACCATCCATGAGCTTCTTGTGTTCCCAAGACTCACAGAAGTTCTTAGAGAAACCACAAGCACCAAACCAACCACCTACACCGAACTCAATGCCAGGACGAAACTCTTGAAGAATAAACTTGCCCTTGAGAGCATTCTTTTTCTTCCAACGGTTCAGCATGTAAATCATATCAGCAGCAGACTTTGCTACGTAAGATAAAGTCTTGTCTCCGTCACCGATAGGCTTAGACACAAAGCGACGTGGGTTCTCTTTCACATAAGCAATGGCTTCATCATACTTCTCGAAGGTACGACTTGGGATTGTCTTGATGCCAGCAAGATTAAGAATCTTCTCACCATGGTCACGCTCTTGTTCCCAACGATTAGTATCAATGGAGGGTCCAAAGATAGGATAACCTTTATCACGATAACGCTCTAGTGCATGAATGTAGAATAAGTTATCTGTGCAGAACACGAGGTCTGCCCAGTTCATGTGGTCTTCCCAGTTGCTCACCCGTTTGATGAGACCACCATCACCTACTTCAGAACGGCTACCATCCTTATTATGACGAATGAATAGACGTACTTCGTGTCCGTAGTCTTGGCTACGCAGGCCAAAAGAGAGACCGCAACCGCAGCCTGATTGGTCAATGATTAGTATTTTCATTAGTCTGTAAGCATTCTATATAAAGAATCTCTAGCTCGTTTCTTTTTAGCTTTAAGAGATTCTTTTTGTTTGATATATTGAGAAATCGCTTCTTTCTGGCCTACATTAGTTTTTACACCTATTTGTTCTAAAGCAGCTTCTTTTGCTGTTTTCTTTTCAGAAAGAATATCTAATCCAGTCTTAATAGGTGCTATTAGTTTAGAGGTAATGTTTTTACCTGCGTCATAAGCAGAATCAAATACATTTCCACCTGGTTCCCAAATATGCTCACCAGTAAATAAATCACGATTAGTTAATACTTCAGCAATAGTTTTAGTACCAGGAGGTAGGCTATATGCTTCTGCTAATAAAGCAGTAACATCTTTATCTCCTAATAAAATGTGATACATAGTATAAGGAATAGTTGAAGCACCTGCTCTACGCTGTTCAGCATCTGGGTCACCGCTAACAAATTTAGCAACTGAGTCCCATATATAAGGATACACTACTCCAACGTTAAAAGCAACAAACGCTAAATGCTGAGCAGCATCTGCTCTACTGGTTACTGAGTTTTCATTTTGAACAGCTAAATCATGTAAACTACTTGCCATAGATTTAAACTGTCCGTAGTGATATCTTCCGAATGTATTAAACATTCTGCTTTGCATAGCTTGTGACATTCCTCTAGACAACGCAGCAGAAACAGCTTCTGGCATTCCTGGTATCTTCATCATAGCGTCATAGCCAATACGAGTAGGGATTTGATAATTAGGATTGTGAGCTTCTACATAGTTTTTTAAAGATTGATTTAAAATATCTACGCCCTTTTTAGATGCCATATGTCTATATGCAGATAACATGAATATATCTGAACCACCCCAAAGAGCATGCTTAGATTTATCATAAATAGCATCTATTAACTTAATAGGAGATAGACCAATCTTTTTAGCTATACTGTCTAACTCAGCTTTAGGAAGAGTCTTTTCAATATGTTCAATAGCATCTTTTGCTAATACATTCCCATATTGCAAACCCATACCACTTTCAAGATATCGAACATATTCTGGAGTCACATTAGATACGTCTTTGATAGCTTGGTACATAGATTTAGCAATACTTTTATATTGCCAAGGTTTAACAAAATCCCAACCAACGGTAGTAAACCAGTGGTCTTGAGCATTAAATAAGTGAGGAGCAGGGTTCCAAAATAGTGTACCAACAGCAGCACTATTGAATTGTTCTAACAAAGAAGAACCTTTTAAACCTTTACTAATACCATCTTCAAAAGCTTCAGCAAACCGTTTATCAACAAAGACCTTCTCTAAGCTTGGATGTCCTTCTACACTAACAAAACCTGAAGGAGCTTCTTTAACTTTAGCCTTATCTACCGCAAATCCTTCGTTCTTAAGAGTATTCAAAGTATCTTTTAAGAAAGCAGACTCTCGTTGATATTTTTTTAATTGAGCTTCAGCAATAAGATAATTAGCTACAACATCTTTTTTATAACGAACAGGAGTTTGTGCTTCAATTTCTTCAGTAGTAGCCTGTACTACTTTAGCTTTACGTCCATCCTTGGTAGTAATTTCGTTACCGACATCAGGTTTATTATCTTGATTTCCTTTAAATAAAGGCTCTTTTTCTTTGGAACCTTCTACATAACCATGTAAAGCCATACCATCACGATTAGCAACTTGTCGTGTGCCATCATCAAACTCAAGGGCTATCATGCTTCTTTCTTTTTGAGTCCCTGCTTTGCGTCCAAAGCTTGTATGTCCTAAAACATTCTCACCCCAAGACTTAACAGTATCTCTCCAAGTTCTATCGGCACGTCTAATATTATGACCAGTAATATCTTCCATAGTATCTAACATAGCTTCGCCATGTTCAGCTTTAATTTCACGGTAAAGCTTATTAACACGTTCAACTAAAGGGTCTACTTGTGTACGTTTAATTTCAGCCAACTCAGGAGTTAAAGGTCTTCCTGCTTCTTCAGCTTGGTTATGATAAATATCCTCTGAACGAGCTTCGTCAGAAAACTTACGAGCTTCTTCGCCAGCTTTAATAATATCAGCAGTTTCTCTGTTTCTTAAAGTATTTAAACCTTCAGAAAGAGAATTAACCCTCTTCATAACAGGGCCTTCTGTACTTACTTTAGGAAGAGGTAACAAATCTTCCTTTATAGGTTGAGGCGAAGTTTCTTGTTTACGTAAAGCAGGAGCCTCAGCACCAACTGCTGCTTTTTCTTTAGGAGGTTCTACGGCTTTTTCTAAAGGAGTCTTGGAGACTTCTTGAATATTCTCAGGAGAACGGGCTTTAATTCCTTCAGCAATACTGGCTGCTTTACCTTCAATAGCACGAGTAATCCCAGTAGCTTTAGGAGCAGCAGCTTGAAACGCAGCAGCCATAGCTACTTTCTTAGGGTCAACGTTACCTTCAATAGCTAATTCTTGTCCTGCTTCTATACCGCCTCCAACAGCAGAAGTTAAAGCACGAGTAATACCAGGAACTTTACCTGGCTGAAAGAAAGCTAAGTTAGGTACTAATTGTCCTGCAAAAGAAGCATAAGGACGTTGTTGTTGTTCACGGGCACGAGTCTGGGGGTCTAATCCTACTTCTTTTAACCATTCCATAGGTACTTCTTGCTTAGCTAAATTATACAGCTTATCAGCTACATAAGAACCACCAAACGCCCCAGCAACAGCACCAATAGCAGCCATTACAGGTACTGTTACAGGAGCAGCAGGTCCTCCTAATAAGCCAATAGCACCTCCTATTTCAGCACCTGCTGCCATACCACCTACGCCTCCAACAGCTCCTGGAATAGCCTCAGCACCTGCTTTTAAAGCAGCTTTACCACGAGATACAGGCTCTTCTTTAGCATCAGCTTTATATCTTCCTAAATTATCAGCAGTAGGTTTTGTTTCACCACTGTCAGGAGGAATAGGAAGACCTTGAATATTAGCAGAAGGTTCGTCTTCTGTGCCAGCAAAAGGACTCTTACCTGCTTTAATTCTTTCTTCAGCATGAGCAACAGCTTTCTGACGGATTGACTCAGGCATCTTATCTTTAGGGCTATGAGTAAGAAGCCAGTTCTTTTCCTTCTCATCGAGAGTAGGAACAAGAGTAGGTATCTCTGTTTCTTTACCGTTAATAGGGACGCCAATAGATATCTCAGTAGAGATACCGCCTCCAGGTCGTTTTAAGACACCAAGAAATCCTCCACCTTTAGGGCTACCGTCTTCACGCTTACCCCAAGTACTTCTATCAGGAATAGAATCATCTTGAGTAGTTGATGCTGCATCAGGGTCTACAAAGCCTTTAGGAGCAGGCTTAACCTCAACGGAAGCTTTAGGAGCTTGTGCTGCATCTGGGTCGATAAATGCCATTCAAATTCTCAATTAAAGTTTTTTAAGTTTCTTACCTTCAGAGATAATCTCTTCACGAGACATGTCTGGATTAGCCTTCATTGCTCTGTCAAGCCAAGCAGTCTGGTCGGCAGAGTAAGCACCTTTAGTGGCTTTCTTAGCAACAGGTTTTTCAGAAGGAGGAGATTGTGTTTCTTCTTTATGTTCAGGATAATAACGCTGTTTTGATTCAGATTTTCTTTTTTCTTCTCTTTCATCCATATCATCAAGAGCTTTTTGTTTATCTGTAGGTTTCATAAAAGGGTCTTGAGAAATTCTAGTACGTTGTCTATCAAAATCACGTTCAATATCGTGTACTTCGCTTCTGAATTTGTCGTCGACTTTTGCTGCTCGTTTTTCTTCAGCAGTTTCTTTATTAGCCTGATTAGCAGCAGCATCGCGAGTACGTTGTAAAGAAAGGTCTTCCTGAGCCAGGTGATGACGAATATTTTCATTAGCTTGAAGCACTTTAATCTGAGCAGCTAAGTCTTGTGCTTCGCTTGTGCCTAAGCCAACAACCATCTTACGAGCACCTTCAATATCAAAAGTACCATCAGGTTTTTTAAAGTTACTGATTTGCTGTCTAAGAACCATCTTAGTATTAGTATCTAAACCAGCAGTATCTAAAGCACCATAAAGGTCGCTTTCAGTTTTTGCATTTTTAGCAACACGAGAACCTAAGTCAAGTTGTTTTAATTGTGTGGTTGTTTTATCTAGTTGTTGCTTCTGAGCATCAGTAACTAAAGAAGAAGCTTCCTTTTGAAAAGTATGAGCAAGTGAAGCATTGCCAGTCATACCAGCTAACTGTGCAGCTTTCTGGTTTATAGTAACCGCAGCTTGTGGGTCAGCAGCGTCTACACCTTTATAGGCTTCCTGTAGAATATTACCAGCAGTAATATCCTGCCCAATCTTAGCACCTGTTTGATAGCCTGTGCTGACGATGTCAGCTAAGTTGTACATTGGCATATTATCCTTACATCATGAATGCTGCAAAAGCAGCATCACCAGCACCAGAAGCACCTGCAGCACCTCCGTAACCACCTAAAGCAGAAAGGTCAGTAGCACCTGTAACACCGCCCATAGTAGAGAAATTACCAGCAGCAGACCCACCACCGCCACCACCTAAGGTAGTAGCTAAGTTGTTTAAGGCATTAGCAGAAGTTAAGTTACCATATAGACCAGCACCGATAGAACCCATACCTAAAATATTAGATTGACCTTGTGCATTAATTTGATTCTGTAGACCTGCAGCACCTAGTTGACCAGAGTACTGTGCTTGAGCAGCAGAGGCAGGAGACTGAGCAGCACCTGATAAAGTAGATAACTGATTGAACATTTGGTTGTAGTAGCTACCAAAGTTAGATTGACCAAGAGACTGCAAAGCAGCAGATTGACCACCTGACTGCAGCGTTCCTGTGGCAGCCCCTGCAGCTTGTGCTGTTCGTGTACCCTGCTGTAAAGTTTGTTGATAACCAGGGGAAGACAAAGCTGATGAAGGGTTACTCACCAGTGCGTTTAACTGTGAAGCAGCCCCCGCACGGTATGGTGAATAAGGGTCGTAAGTACTTAGACCTGCTGGTTGAGGTACGTTTGGTTGCTGTGAGCCTCCACCAAAGAGTCCACCGATTGCATTACCGATTCCACTAACTACGCTACCCATGATTGTTCCTTAAATAAATTTACTATACAGTTTTTCCATGAATGTGTAACCTAAGTATTCAAGTAGTCTAGAATTGTCTAGGTGTACTTTAGTGCTACACATTATCCTATTAACATTAAGGCTCTTGAGATGTTGTTCAGCGAACTGAAACATCTTGATGCCTGTCCTACCTTTTCTGTGTTCTTTACGAAGATAGTAAATATCCTCTAGTGCTGTTAAGCAAGACTTAACATGTAAAGGAGCACAGACTATAAACATCATGTACCCAATTAACTCTTGCTCTTTACGACATGTTATAAGATGTAACATGCCTGCTTTTTCTAGACCGTAGTAGCTTTCCCAGTTAGGTTCTAGTTCGTAACCACCTTTAAAGCCTTCTTCTAGTTCTGCATAATGTTCAGGATAGATTTTAATTAAATCATTCAGTGCATCTGAATAATTCTCTACCTGAAATGTTATCATAACTAGTTCCTATATTGCATCTGTTGTGGTCCGTCTTGTTCTAATTCACCAATACTGAAATCTACTTCGGCAGCTAACAATCTTAAAGGAGTATTATCTGTACAGAGGAACTCCCATGCTCTACGACGTGCTTGTCCTGTTTGATAAATCTGAGGACGTTGTGCCGCTAAGTTAACTGTGCGATAAGGAGACCAAGACTTATAGTCATCATCTGTATGACGAATATTCATAATGGCTGGTTGCTTATCACCAACAATCTCAACACGTTGATAGAACTTACGTTTAGTAGTACCGCTATCTAATAAATCAGTTACTGAGCGATAGTAAATAGGAGCACCAGCATCATTGTATACATGGTCTGAAACAGTATATAGTTTACCGTTATCATCATCTAATACGTAGTAGATACTGCCATTACCTGCATAGAAGCTAGGACGGAAGTATTGTTCAGCATAGACGTTAAGCACTCCTGAATCAACACCACCCTTGGCCCACATAGTCCACTGAGTCCAAACCTTTTCATTAGCATCGTATACTATTGTAACATTTAAATCAGCTAATGTCAAGATATAAAAGGTATGTCCATTAATCCGTAATGGATAAGCTTTGACATCGGTTAAGGTACTATTCTGGATAATGCGGTCAATGAAAGGAGTAGAAATCTTAGAAGGAGACGTACCAGAGATAGCATAGACTGAAGGGCCTAAGTCCTGAGATGTACCTACAAAGAAGACTACGTTCTCAATACTGACAATGGAATTACCATTAGCACAGCCTAATTCAATCTTGTATGACGAGGCAACCGATAAAGGAGAGCCTGGGTAGTTACCAGCGTCATAGAAGAATTCTACGGAATATTGACCAAAGCTAAGAATGTAGTTTAAATGCTTACAAAGTCCTACTTGATTATCAGGGTCTGATTCAGCAGTGATGTAATTTAAAGCATTCCATGATGTAGGGTCGTTAGGGTCGGAGGTAAAGATTTCTCCGTTTGTGCCACCGATAACAGTATAAGTATCCAAGTAAGGCGCACCAGCAACTAACTGTCCTGTAGGAAACCCATTTAAAGAAGCTAAAGCAGCAGCCCCAGAGCCTGTGTTATCTGTAAAGGTAAGTACAATAGTATCTGTAGAAGTATAGCCTGAGCCACCATTAGTAATAGTTACGCCAGTAACAACACCACCCTGCCAAGTAGCTGTGGCTGTTGTGCCTGTACCACCACCGCCTGTAAAGCTAATAATAGGAGCAGCATTGTAGCCACTACCTTCATTAGACATGGTAATGGAGTTTACTACACCATTACTAATTGTTGCCACAGCAGTAGCTACAGTACCTGAGTAAGCAATAGTAGCCGTACCGTCTGTAGCTGTACCACTAGTAAAGGTAGGAGCTGTAGCACCTGTTACGCCTGATACAGTATAGGTATAAAGATTGCTACCATAATAGACTTGTTGTCCTACCGTAACAGTAGCACCTGTGGTCCAGAGAGTACCAATAACTACTGTAGGAGTTGATGTATAACCACTACCGCCTATGTTGATGGCAATACTAGTTACGGAGCTTCCTGTAGTAACTACTGTGCCTGTCGCTGTTGTACCGCCTCCTGCAGGGGCTGAGAAAGTTACTGAAGGGTTTGTATAGGCTTGACCGCCTGTCTCAACCACTACAGAAACAACATTATCATCCTTTAATTGGATAAAAGCACCTGTAGCAGGGTTATAAGTATAACCATGTACTTGATTCTGGACAAACAAGTAGGTATTGTTTAATGTCTGATTAAAATAACATTGCTGTACTTTACCTCCTATTGTGCCCGTCATTGTTCCTATTGTAGTTACTGCATAGGTAGTAGGGTCAATCTTGTAGAGGACATTGTTAATGGCTGCAAACAAGAAACCATTAAAGTATGATAGCCCCTGTCCTTGCGCTACAGGCAGTGTAGGCGTAGTTACCACTTCAGTCAGGCCAGGACGCTTAACAAACTCACGCTTGCCGTTAGTCATCTCAAAGTATCCATTGACACACTTAGAGTCAGTATTTAAGAAACCATCTCTGGTCTCGATAGGCTGAGATAAAGGTACTCTAATAATAGGCATATTAGTTTGGTTGTCCAAAGGTCACGTTAGACATGCGAAGGTCAGCTTGGAAGAATGTAGAAGTAGATTCAACATCCCAGTCGGTAAGCTGGTCTTGATACATCTTAGCTCTTTGTGCAATCTCTTGACGATGGTTCACAGGCAAAGAGTACTCGATAGCAAGCTGGTCTGCTAAGTTCCATACTAGAGTGTTCATCCACTCATTAGGGAAGTTAGGAATAGAAGAACCATAATTGATGTCTTCGATAGGCTGTTGAGCCATAACATGCAGTTCATACTGGTATGCAGCATTGTAGTTAGGAGTCAAGTAAGCGTATAGATTACCTGAGTTCTGACGAATCTGATAATAGATAGAGTTAGCAACACCAGTACTAAACTTAGAGCCTAGAGTGTTGTATTCTTGTTGACTCAGAATCTGCAGAGGAATATCAATAGGAGGGCTTACAGTAATCTGACGTAACCATCCTTGGATAATCTTTAAAGGCTTAGGAGTATCCAAGTCAGTAGTAGGGTTTTGTGATACAGGTCCTAAGACGTATTCAGTTTGTCCATTAACTAAAGGAACGACCAGTTCATTTACTGTCCAAAGTTTTAAGCCTTCTGTAGCCATCTGCTTAACAAAAAGGTTTAAAGCTAAAGACGCATTAGCCACAGTCTCTGAATCAGGAACAGAGCCTAGTTCTAAGACATTTAGCTTGCGTAAAGCTAAGCTGATAATCTGGTCACGGTTTACAGTAAACACACTTGACATATTTAGCTTCCAAATAAGAGACGGATGGCTTTATCTAAGCCGATTGATTGAGCGACCACTACAGCCAGAGCACCGATAGCAATGTACTTAATCTGTGATAAGTTCTTTTCTATAGAGTGCATAGTTTGTTTTAAGTCTACGGTAGTTTCTCGAAGTTCTTTGATGTCTTCAGCGTGGTTAGCTTGGTTGACTTCGAGGCGTACTACTCTGGTTTCTAGTTGGTCGGGCATAGGATTATTCTTGTGGTAAGGTTGGTTCTGTAGGAGGCGTAATTAACGCTGCCGTATCGTCAGTAACATCATCGCCCACCGCACCAAAATCTTTAACCGAAATAGTTTCTTGTAGTTTAAGATTAATAGCTCTATTAATAGCTCCTGTTGGCGTAGCGCCGCCATTTTTAAAATCAAATTTAGGTATTAAAGTTGTCATACGATTCTTTCAATAGTTACTCAATGTACGTTAATGGTACCGCTAGAGTTTGCCGTACCCTCTAGTTGTGCTACGCGTTTACGAAGTGATTGTATTTCTGCAATTAAGTCAGCCATAACGTCAGAGCTTGATGCTTGCATACCTTGATAAACTGGTTTGCCTTCTGCATTAACAGCATCTTTTTCACCACTTACGCTGTTTGGATAAACTTCTTGAAATTTATGGGCTAAGAATCCACGATGTTGTGAGCCATCTGCCTTCATTGTGTAGTTAATAGGCTGTAAAGCATCGATACGGCTACCTGAATCAGAAATCGTGCTTACTACATCCTTTAAGCGATAATCAGATGTAATGTTGTAAAGAACACCTGTAGTACCAGCTTGAGTAATAGAACCAATACCACCATTGTTATAACCAAAACCAATGTATAAAGAACCGCTAGAAGCTCCATTTGCGTGATTTGCAATAAACCTTCCTGATGCACCTTCTATATTGGCTGAAGTGCTATTTGAATATCCTGATGTAGTGCCATTACCAGAATAAATACCATTTGGTGTTGCAATACAATTTCCTAAACCACTAACAGTTGTCGCAGTTTGACCAACCAACAAATTACCACTATTATCAATATATACATTAGGAGCAGAACTAGCGCTTCCACCACCCCCTAATCCTGTAGCAAACCCAATACCGCCAAAAGCATTTATATATAAAGAAGCAGCAGCAATAGCATCTTGTCTAGTTAATGAAAATCTAAAAGAAGTGCCCGAAGTTCCTAAAAATCCTGCGCTATTTGTACCTACGCTGTTATTGGTTACATTACCACCAACTACTAAATTTGCGCCATCAAAAGTTAAAGCACCGCCAGTTGCTAATGCGCTAGTAGAAGAAGCATAAACTACACCGCCTGAAGTAAAAGTAGTAAGCCCTGTGCCACCATACCCAGTACCAATAGTTCCTACATCACCAGAACCTAATAAACTTACACCACTTACTGTTTTAATGTTTGTACCGCTTATTAAAGCAGCTTGTTTACCATTAAAAGTAGTCCAATCTGTGCTTGTAAGATAACCATTTACGCTAGTTGTAGCAGCAGCCATGCTAATTGCTGGAGTTGTGCCACCACTACTTACTATTGGTGCTGTACCTGTTACGCTTGTAACTGTTCCCGTGTTCCCAGTAAGTAATACACCATTAGCAGTTACGGTTCCAGTTGTTGATAAAGCACCAGTACTGGACAATTCCATCAATTTGGTAGTTGCTAAACCACCGTTATACCATTGAAAACCATCGCCACCAAAGTCACTAAATCTACCCCATCCAGTAGCGTAATCCATTACTAGACCATCTGTGGGAGATGAGCCTGTAAATGTACCTGTGATAACAATACCAGCAGAAGATGTAACATTAGTTAATCTAGTAACATTTGCTGTAAGAATGTCAAAAGTTCCGTCACCAGCAGTTGTGCCACCAATTGCTACACCGTTTAAAGTTCCTCCTGTAATAGTTGCACTAGAAGATGCAAAACTATTAGCTGTTAAAAGACCAGTAAATGTGTTAGCTTCATCTAACTTTGGGAAGTCATTAAGACTTGCACGAACTAAACGAAGGGATACTACTGCACCTGAAGCAAAGATAGTTCCTGACGTTCCATCCTGACCACGAACAATAGTAAATGTAGTTCCTGATACTGCTGTTACTTTAACAATCTCAATAGTTGTTTGTGTAGCAGCATCAGCTAATGTGCAATAAAAGTATTGTGAACCTGTGGGGGCAGGAAAACCTGTTGCAGATGTAACAACCATTGAAGTTGCTACAGCCGTAATACCACCATTTAAAGTAGTGTTACAATTATTAGCAAACAACATATTCGCCATTATAGAATAGTCCACTTAAGTTGCTCACCTGCAACTGTCCCTGCAGTGTGTTGAATATTAAATGACCCATTAGCAATATAAGAGGCCCAATACTTTGGATTTAAAGTAAAAGCCGATGAATTACCAATAGATAACACAATGTTTTCATTTAATACGCATTGTTGGGTTGTTACAGTAGTTGTGGTTCCACCATTAGTTAAAGTAACTAAACCAGTTTTAGGTGTTCCATCCCAATCATTATTTGCAACATCATAAGTGCAAGAACGATTACCTACATAAGCGTTTGCTATCCATCCACGAACTAAATTGCCATTAATTTTGCAATAAGTGGTAGACGACATTGTTGATGCAAGATAAATTGCATATTGTTCATTTGGAACACTATCAAT
>Ga0118677_10001668_pt3 | contig 12811 bp, 9 predicted proteins | sample AliMusrvi5mmetaG_FD_86154 | JGI IMG/M metagenome (GOLD analysis project Ga0118677, IMG submission 86154)
CTTTAAGCCGAACTCATCCGGAATCGCACTTTCCAATCCGACTGGACTGGAGTATTGAACTGGTTTGTAGTCGAAAAAGGATCGTCATCCGCGAAAATCAGTGTCGATTCGGGGACCGGGCCCTCTGCCGCGCTGGCCGGCAGCGCGAAGCTCGAGGTTACAAAAGCGGATACCGGCAATCCTGCGGGCATTCTCAACGAAGGCTATTGGGGCATGGCGATTCGCCCGAACACGGAGTACACGGGATCGTTCTTTTCCAAAGGCGAAAAAGAGTCTCCCGTGCCAGTGCAGATCGCGCTGGTGTCGGATCAATCCGGAAAGGTGCTTGCCAAAACTTCTGTCTCTGTTTCTGGAACAGCGTGGAAGGAATACAGGTTCAGTATGCGGTCCGGAACGGTTGCGGCGTCTTCGGAAAATCATCTCGAACTGACTCTGGACAGGCCGGCGACGCTTTGGCTCCAGCTGGTTTCGCTGTTCCCGCCCACGTATCGCAATCGCGCCAACGGCAACCGCGCCGACATCATGGAAAAACTGGCGGCCATGCGTCCTTCGTTCCTGCGCTTTCCCGGCGGCAACTACCTGGAAGGCAACCGCATTGAAACCCGCTTTGACTGGAAGAAGATGATTGGCCCGCTCGTCGACCGTCCCACGCATCCTTCGACCTGGAGTTATCACTCGACGGACGGAATGGGCTTGCTGGAGTTCCTCGAGTGGTGCGAAGACCTCCGGATGCAGCCGCTTCTTGCCGTCTATGGCGGCTATTCCCTCGGTGGTCAGGTAGTCAAGCCGGGCCCCGACCTGGAACCCTACGTACAGGACGCTTTGGATGAGATCGAGTATGTGACGGGCGGACCGGACACGAAGTGGGGCGCGGTGCGCGCGAAGAACGGGCACCCCGCGCCGTTCTCCCTGTCGTGGGTGGAAATCGGCAACGAGGATAATTTTGACAAAGCAAAGACCTACGACGGGCGTTATGCGCAATTCTACAAGGCGATCAAGGCAAAGTATCCGAAGCTTGAGATCATCGCCACCATGCCCGTCAGCGGCATCACGCCCGACATCGTTGACGACCACTATTACAAACGCGAGCAGGGCATGTTCGAACTGGTCAGGCACTACGACCAGGCCGACCGAAAAGGTCCGAAGATCTTCGTTGGCGAATGGGCCACGCGAGAGGGATCTCCCACGCCCAACTTTGGCTCAGCCCTGGGCGACGCCGCATTTTTGACCAGTCTTGAACGAAACAGCGATCTTGTGGTGATGGCAGCCTACGCGCCGCTTTTCGTGAACGTGAATCCTGGCGGCATGCAATGGAGCAGCGATCTGATCGGCTACGACGCGCTGAACAGCTACGGATCGCCGTCTTATTACACACAGGTGATGTTTGCCTCCTGTCTGGGGGATAAAATCGCCACTTCCGGTTTGACGGGCGGCGGCGACAAATTCTTTTACTCCGCGACATCGACCGTGAAATCGAAGGCTTGTCTGAAGCTTGTGAATGCGGCATCCACGCCGCAGCCGGTGAGTATCACGATGAATGGCCTCGGAAGCGGAACCCATACGGCTCGGATTGAGACCCTCCGGGCAAATACAACCTGGGCGACGAACACCATCACGGAACCGGAGAGGATCGTTCCGGTGCCATCGAAACTAACGGTCAGAGGTGAGAAAGTGGAGTATACTTTGCCGCCTTATTCAATACAGGTTTTCGAAATCGACCTGAAATGAAGTGATCGCCCGCCGGCCCCCCCGTTCGGAAGCTGATGATGAGCAGGCGCGTCGTTTCGCGCCGCGCCTGCCGCCGATCCGAACCGACGCCTGGGCGATTCAAGGCCGACGTTATGACGCTGCCGAACGGCTCAGTTGCAGGTCTTGCCCGCGCAGAGATTCTTGCTGAAGAACGGCATCACGTGATTCTGAAAGCGATCCGCCACAGCGCTGGTGTGCGTGCCGCTGTAAATCTCGAAACTGTTGGCGATTCCGTACTTGTCCAGAACCTCGTGCAATTGGGCCGCGCCGGCTTTGAGGCCGTCCTGGTCACCTACGTCGATCGAAATCGCACGGTATTGACGCAGGTTGCCGATATATTGATCGATGAACGCCAGCGGAGCATTTGCCGCCCATTTCGCGAGAACATCCGGATTCACCACGCCATTCTTCGTCGGAAGATCGAGGTAGAACGGCGGATTCTTCGGATCGGGCGACCATGCCGCGGCCGAGGCAAGCTGAGCCCGCAGGCCGAAGGGTAGTTTCGCCGAGTCCGCCGCCGACTTCACCGATTCGAGCGCTTTCTCCGTCTCCGGGTTGACCGGACCGGCGCCGCGCGCCGTCATACAGCACGGGCTCATGATGTACAGGCTTCCGAACACATCCGAATGCTTCATGCCGATGCGGCTCGCGCCGTAACCGCCCATGGAGTGGCCAACCAGCCCACGGCTGGTCCGTTTGGGGATTGTCCGGTAGTGAGTGTCGATGTAGGCAACGACGTCGTGGGCGATGAACTGCTCAAAGTCGCCCGTGGTCGGCGAACCTGAATACATGGAGCCGTTGTGAATGGTCTTCGAGTCGGGCAGAACGACAATCATGTTCTGCGCCCCCTGCGCGAAAGCGCCCTCGATGGTTTGTGGAACCACGATCTCTTTCGTCCACTGCTCTGCTCCGATCGAGTAGCCGTGCAAAGCATAGACCACGGGATAGCGCCGATTCTTTTCGGCCGAGTATCCCGGCGGGAGGAAGACGATCACGGCCCGATCGACATCATCGCCCTCCAGATTGCCTTCCAGCGCGTTGCCGTGGATCTTTATGCGCTCCACTGTGACCGGCTTCGCGCCCGGTATCACGGGGGGCACTTCCGTCTTCACCTGAGCCGGCGCGATAATCGAGAGACTCAGAATCAGCCCGATCGAACGGATTGTTGTTTTCATATTCGGTTCAAATGTTCCCCCAAAGCGCAGGAGCCGATGAGATTCTATATGATTCCGGAGGCCCAATGCAATCGCTTTCAGCATCGCCTGAAGCATCGCTTTCAGCGATCGGGGCAGCTTCCTCTTTGAGACCACGGGGTGTCGTCAGGAGCGGCTCCCGATCTTTGCCGCGGGACGTTTCCTGGTCTGCTCCCTGCAACGAACTGCAAGCCTTACACACCCTCAAACCGTTCCAGATCATTGCGGTACAATCGATGGCTGATGATGAGTCTGGAAACCGTTGCAAAAAGAGCGCGGGTTTCAACCGCGACGGTTTCACGCGTGCTGAATGGCGTCGACGTCGTGAAAACTTCGACTCGGGCCCGTGTCATGAAGGCCATCGCGGACCTGAAATATCACCCGAATCTCCACGCCCGCAGTCTCGCCGGCGCCGTGAACAAGACGATCGGCGTCATCGTCTCCAATCTGGACAATCCGTTCTTTCTGGACGTTTACCGGGCCGTTGAGAGCGATTGCCACGCCGAAGGATACGAGGTGATTGTCGCGAACACCCTGTATCGGCCCGAACAGCTGGCGGCAAGCGTCCGGATGATGATCGGCCGACGTGTGGCGGGCCTCGCCCTCATCGTCTCGGAGATGGACGAAGGCATCGTGCAGGAACTGACCGAAGGGCAGATGCCCGTCGTGCTCTACGATGTTGGAGCCGCCGGCGGACACGTGACGAAAATACGGGTCAACTACCGGCGGGGAGTGGAGCGCGTGGTCGACTATCTGACCACGCTGGGCCACACGGATTTCGGCGTCATCGGGCATCACTCCGGGCTGGCGCCGATCAGCGAGCGCTGCAATGCCGTCCTTGAAAGCGCCCGTGCCTCCGACCCGCGCGCGACGGTAAGGCAAGCTTTAGATGCCGACGGTCTGGAAGGTGGAAGGCGCGCCGCCGCGGACCTTTTGTCCGCCGGCACGCTGCCCACGGCGATTATCTGCGTCAATGACATCATGGCCGTGGGGGCTCTGCTGGAACTGCGGGATCGCGGGCTTCGGGTTCCCCGCGATATTTCCGTGACCGGTTTTGACGACATCGAGCTGGCGAAATTCTGCTATCCGGCTTTGACGACAGTGAACATCCCGCGAGACCAGGTCGGTCATACCGTTTTTCGGAGTCTCGCCGTCGGCGCCGGCGCCGGAGATGCCCTCGGACGGGAATTCTCCGTGAATCCCGAACTGGTCGTGCGCGAGTCCACAGGCCCGGCCCGCGCTTCAGCAATCTAGTTTGCCGCGCGGTGCCCGCACTCGCGGCTCGGTTGCCGCTGCCTGGCGAATGAAAGCGCTTGCCTGAATTCCGCTTTTGCGAGGCCCGTGGCGGAATGTAAGCGCATCCTTTTATATATAATGATGGGGTGGCCGCGCGCAGAAACCGATACTCGTCCCGAAGTCCCTTCCCGATGCCCGTTCACGCTGAGAAACGGCTCCCGGGCGGTGTCTTTCCGGCGCCCCTCTTTCTGCTGGCGATAACCTTATCGATCCCGTTTCACACGGACGCCGCGCCCCCGTTTGTCGGCGCCGACGCCTTCATCCAGAAGAATTGCGCCGGATGTCACAACGCTTCCGTCCGCAGCGGGGGCCTCGATCTTTCGAAGCTCGCCTTTGAACCAGCCAACCCGGACAACTTTGGCGCGTGGGTCAAGATTCACGACCGTGTCTCCGCGGGTGAAATGCCACCGGTCGGCATGCCTCGCCCGGCGGCTGCACCCCTTAAACAGTTTGTCAGCGATTTAGCGGCCGCGCTTACGGGCTATGAACGGACGGTCATTTCCGAACGCGGCCGTGCCGGTCTCCGGCGCCTGAACGCCTACGAGTACGAGAACACTCTGCGCGACCTGCTGGCCGTTCCCTGGGTCCAGATCAAGGCGAAACTCCCGCAGGATGGCGAAGCTTTCCGTTTTAATAAGATCGGCTCGGCGCTCGACGTATCGCACATCCAGCTCGCCCGTTACATGAGTTCGGCCGATTATGCGATGCGCGAAGCGATGTCCTCCAGACTCGTCCAGCCGCCGCCGGCAATCACTCGGGTTTATGCGCGGCAGGAGCCCTCTCTGGCCCGCAACTTTCGTCCGCGCGAGGGCAACACCCGCACCGACCGGCTCAACTTCCCCGTGCTCGATTCCCATGCGCAGCCCGATGTCCGCGCGGGGCGCAGCCCCATTTCCAGCCCGGAAACCAAAGAGCGCGAGGCCATCGGCCGCGTCTCCAGCATCTTCTCCGATGCGGGCGGTTTCAGCTGGAGCAGTTTTCGCGTCCCCACACCGGGCCGGTATCGAATCAAAGTAAAGGGCTACAGCATTTGGGTCAGTGGCGGCGGCGTCGACCACTGGAATTACGAGGGCTTCGGCCAGCAGAAGACTGCCTATCTGAACGAGCCCACTTACCATCGGCCCAACAGCGATGAAGTGTGGCCGGGCCGCCGTAACGAACCGATCGGCGTTTATGCGCAAAGCTCCGGCCAGTCTCGTCCTCTGGCGGAGTTCGACTTCTCACCGGAACCCGCGGTGAACGAGGTGGAAGTCCTGCTCGGCGCGAATGAGACGATTCAGACCGACTGCATGCGCCTCTTCCGTACCCGCGTGAATGGCAGCGAGGAAGCTTATGTCAACCCGCTTGCGCAAAAGGACGGAATGCCCGGCGTCGCCTTCCAGTGGATCGAAGTCGAAGGCCCGCTCCGTGACGAGACCGCCGGCGCGGGCTATCGCCGGATGTTCGGCGACCTGCCGATGCGCCGCCTGAAAGAAAATGAGCCGGGCGGCGTGACGCTTCAGATCGTGGCCCCGCCGCCGCCGGGCGAAGCCAACGCCCCGGGCCCCGGCGGGTTCCGGGGCCGTGGCCCGCGCCTGCAGGATGTCCGGGTGGAAGTCGACACCGAACACCCTCGTGAGGATGCCGAGCGTCTCATTCGCGCTTTTCTGGCCCGGGCTTACCGCCGGCCGGTCGAAGAGGCGCAGGCGAAGCGCTTTCTGGCCCTCTTCAACCAGCAGTTCGAACTGGGCCACGGTTTCGCGAAATCGCTGCTTTCCACCTATACCGCGGTGCTCTCTTCTCCGGCCTTCCTGTACGTGCAGGAGGCGCCAGGCAAACTCGACGATTATTCGCTCGCCACGCGGCTTGCCCTCTTCCTGTGGAACTCCGAACCGGACAGCGAACTCCGATCCCTCGCCGCGGCGGGCCGGCTCGGCCAACCCGAAGTTCTCACCGCGCAAACCGACCGGCTGCTCAACGACCCGAGAAGCCGCCGCTTCGTCGATGCCTTTACCGACTACTGGCTCGACCTTCGCAAGATCGACGACAGTTCGCCGTCGACGACTCTGTACAACGATTACGAACTGGACGACCCGCTCAAGCTCGCCGCCGTGGAAGAGACGCGGCTCTTCGTCCAGGAACTGTTCGCCCGCAATCTTCCGGCGCGTACGATTATCGATTCGGATTTTACGTTCCTCAACGAACGTCTGGCCCAGCACTACGGGGTGCCTGGGGTGACTGGCGCGAGAATGCGTAAGGTCACCCTGCCGAAAGACTCTGTACGGGGCGGGCTGCTCACTCAGGCCAGCGTGCTGAAGGTGACCGCCAACGGCACAACGACATCGCCGGTTCTCCGCGGGGTTTGGATTATGGAGCGCATCCTCGGCTTCCGCACCGCACCGCCGCCCTCGGTTCCCGCCATCGAGCCCGATATCCGGGGCGCGGTCACGATTCGGCAGCAACTGGACAAGCACCGCGCCGACCCCACGTGCGCCTCGTGCCACCGCAAAATCGATCCTCCCGGCTTCGCGCTCGAAAGCTTCGATGTCATGGGCGGCTGGCGCGACCACTACCGCGCCTTCGCCGACGGCGTGAAGCCCGAGCCAGGCATCGGCCTCTCGGGACAGCGATTCGCGTTCCGTTACGGGCTGCCGGTGGATTCGGCGGGCGCGCTTCCCGACGGACAGACGTTCCATGACATCCGCGAATTCAAGCGACTGCTGCTCGAGCGCGAACAGCAGAGAGTCGCCGCGAACGTGGTGGGTCAGCTTACCACCTACGCGACGGGCGCTCCCATCGGCTTCCTGGATCGCCGGCAGGTCGACGGGATTCTGGAGAAAACCCGCGGATCGGGCTACGGATTCCGCAGCCTCGTACAAGGCATCGTGCAGAGCGATCTTTTCCAGTATAAGTAAGGCGAAACCCATGGACATTAAAGGACAAACCCGGCGCGGTTATCGCGCGATCCCGCGGCGCACACTGCTTCGGGCCGCCGGCGTCAGCCTCTCGCTGCCGCTGCTGAACGTGATGTTTGCATCTGGCGCCCGCGCGCAGAGCACCGGCGGGCCAGGCACAGGTGTTCCACGCCGGATGATCGGGATTTGCAACAATCTCGGCGTGTTGCCCGGCGAGTTTTTTCCCGCCGGGGCCGGCCAGGAGTACACGCCTTCGCCCTACCTGAAGATCCTCCAGGAACACCGGCGGGACTTCACGGTTTTCTCCGGCGTATCGCACCCTAACGTCGACGGCGGACACCCTTCCGATATCAGCTTCCTCACGGCCGCTCCGCATCCCGCGAGCAGTTCGTTCCGCAACACCATCTCCCTCGACCAGTACATCGCCGAACGCATCGGCAGCCAAACCCGCTTCCCCTCGCTTACGCTGGCTGTCAATACCGGCGCGCGTTCGCTCTCCTGGACGGGCAACGGCGTGGCCATCCCGCCGGAGCAAAGCGCCTCAAGCGTCTTCCGCCAGATGTTCATCCAGGGTACGCCCCAGGAAACCGAAGCGAAGATGGCGGAACTCGAAACCGGCCGATCCATTCTCGACGCCGTCGCCGACCAGGTCAGCGACCTGGAGCGGAACGTCGGCGCCAATGATCGCGCGCGCCTCGACCAGTACTTCACCAGCGTGCGCGACCTTGAAAACCGCCTCCAGGCATCCAAGGGATGGGAGCGCAAGCCCAAACCCGTGGTCCGGGAACGCGAACCACAGGACCCTTCGAACCCCGCGCAATACATGGCAAAGGTTGCCGCGATGTACGGGCTGGTGCGTCTGGCGTTCGAAACCGACTCCACCCGCTGCGTTACTCTCATGCTCGACAGCGTCAGCACCCCGGTTGTGGAAATCCCGGTTGTGGACGGCAAAGGAGCCACTATCAGCGATGGTTACCACAACCTCTCGCATCATGGAAAATCGGAGGCGAAGCTGGCCCAACTCCGCATCATTGACTCCTGGCACATGCGTCTGCTGGCGGATCTCTTCAAAGGTCTGAAAGGCGTCCATGAGGGAGGCGATACGCTGCTCGACCGCACGATGGTGCTTTATGGGTCGAACCTCGGTGACGCGAATGCGCATTCCACCATCAATATGCCGGTTCTGCTCGCGGGCGGAGGCTTCCGGCATGCCGGGCACCTGGCGTTCGACCGCAATCAGAATTACCCCTTGCCCAACCTGTTTGTATCCATGCTGCAGCGGATGGGAGTTGAAACGGGCAGGTTCGCGTCTTCCACGGGAACGATGTCCGGCCTCGAGATGACGAAAGCATGAGATTCCCGTCTTTTCGGGCAATCCGATTGGCCGCTGCGCTTTTTGCTCTCTTGCCGGCTATGGCAGCAGCGGAGCAAGTGGTTGTCGATTTTGAGAACGCCACGGTTCGGTTTCCCGACGACAAGCCAAACCGCGTCCCGCAGTGGGTGGAGAAAGGAGTCACGTTTTCGCTCGCCTGGGAGCCACGCCAATCGAAGGCGAAAGGGATGCTGGCATTCTTTCCGCACCTCGACTCCGGTCACAAAGGAATCGTTTGCGCCATGGCGACAGAGCCGATTCCGGTCCGGGCCACGTTCCCGAAGCCCGTGTCTTCGGTGACGGTAACCATGTGGGGATCCACCGGGATGCCGGCGCTGCTGGAAGCGTTCGATGCCGAGGGCAAGGTGGTGGACCGCGCGAGTCTGGACTCTGTGCCGGGGCGCAAGGCGCCCGGCGAGCCGGTGCCTGTTTTCACCATGACGGTGACGGCCAAACGCATCGCGTGGATCCAGTTTTCCGGGCCGCGGGAAGGCGAATATCTCGCCGCCGGTGAGGTCCGCTTCACACCGGTCGAAGACACCGATCAGAAATAAGGCTCGCGGCAGGTTTCACGCACGCCGACAGCAGAAGGCACATCGTCGCGAGTATAATTTGGTGGAGGCGGGGGGAGTTGAACCCCCGTCCGAAAAAGCCCGAAATGAAGAGACTACGTGCGTAGCCTGGCTCTGATTTTCATCCTCTGCCAAAGAGCCGGGCGAAACGGCAGAAGACTAGTCCGGTTGATCTCGGGTCTCGGCTACGAACAGAAGCCTGCTCCCTATCCCGCTGTGATGACACTCACTAGCTAGCCCGCAGGCTGACTAACCGGAGCGCACTGACTTAGTTTTTAATTAAGCAGCGTATGCAAACTGCTGATTATTGGCAGTTTTTGTTTTCCGATCGTTTTACGGGAGCTCGGAACCCGGCACGCCTCCGCATCGCGATTCGATCCCGTCGAAACCAATGCGCCCCCAACCTTGGGTCAATTCGACTATACCAGTTTTTTGGATGCGTGGCGCGCCCGCAGGTTTCAGAACGGGACGGCGCCCTAAATCGGCGTGTAGGGCCGGGCATCGGAACCAACGCGCAAAGTCCGAGAAACGATCTGGTCCGGCGGCAGCGCCAGAAGATGGGGACGGATCCCGATCAACACGTTGTTCTCCTCCTGATCCGTGGACACCTGACGGAACAGATACCCCAGCAGAGGCAGATTGGCCAGGCCGAGGAAGCCGCTGACGGACCTCGCCTGCGTCGTGTTCAGCAACCCGCCGATCACCGCCCATTCGTCCGTTCGCAATCTCACCTGCGAAAGCAGGTTCCGGCGTCCGATCACCGGAATGCCGTTGATGGCCTGGCCGGTCAGCACCTCAAAGCTGGTATCGAGAGTCAGCGTGACCTCGCCCATTCCATGCACAAACGGAGTCACCTTCAGCGTCAGGCCCAAATCTTCGAATGTAAAGGAAGGCGGCGGCGAATAGATCTGTCCCTGCTGACTGGGTGAGGCGGTCCCGAAATAGCCGCCGGTAATCACCGGATACTTCTCGCCTACGTGAAGGGTCGCCGCCTGTCCCGCCACGCTCCGGATCTGCGTCTGGTAAAGGGACTTCGAAGTCGTGTAGGTGTCGTTGAACATCGCCTGTGCCTGCGCGATGCCGATTCCGATCAGCGTCCTGCCGCCTCCGAAAGTCAGCAGATTGGTGACTCCCGAGGGAATCGAGACCGTGTTGTTCAGCAGGCGGCCGAGGACGAAGCCCGAAAAGCTGTTCGTCACCGTGAATCCGTAATTCGCCAGATCGCTGGATGCGACCTGAACAAATTCGAGGTCGATCATCACCTCCGGCCGGTACGCCAGCAACTGCTGCAACAGAGCGACCGCGGGCAAAACACGCGAAACCCGATCCCGCATCACGATTCGCGCCTGGGAGGTATCCCACGCAATCTTCTCCACATTCGCCGTCTGACGGATCACCTGCGCGAGTTCGGTCAGTTCCTGGGTGGTGACAGCCTGCGGCACGGGAACGGCGATCGCCATGGTCTGTTCCAGATCGTTGCGCTTCTGCTGAGTGTCTTTCGCCACCATGAAAAGGCGGCTCGAAATCGGAATCAGAAAGGAGCCGGTGGCAGCCTGCAGGTCGTTCAGGGCTTCCCGATAATCCACCTGATCCACTTTGAAAGCGACCCGGGCGCCTCCGGTGGGGTAGTCGCCGTCGAAGACGGTCTGCAGCCCGAAACGCTCCGCCACTTTATCGAAGAGTTCACGCGGATCGGCATTCAGGTCGAAATCCTGTTTGCCTGCCCTGGCCTGCAGAGTCGGAAGCCCTTTCAGTTCGCGCGCCTGGGACATCTCGCGTTCCGTCATGCTGTCGAACACGTCTTCCGGCCCGATCCCCGGTGAAAACAATTTTTCCGGATCGGCCGAATCCGTCGCGGCGCGCTCGTCCGGGCGCGGCTGCGGTTTCGACTGACGCGCGGCTTTGGTCTGGAGGACCGCCATCTTTTCCTTATAGCGGCGATTCTTCGGCTGCAGGGCGGCGGCTTCCGAGTAGTAGATGTAGGCCTGGGCGGCCTCGTCGGATTTTTCAGACCGGGCGGCCTTTTTCGCCAGAGCCATCGCCGCTTCCTTCGGCGAATCCATGGACGAATTCACCGCCGAAAGCCCGTTGAAAACAAGGCCCGCCATCAGGATTGCCACCCGTCCCGGTCTCCTGATTTTGTTCGGCAGAGCCTTCATCAAAACAGGTGACGCTGCGAACCCTCCAGGCGTGCAGGTACTCCGGACTCTTAAGGACAGGCGTGCGACCATCGTCTGAGAATGCGTGCCCTGCCGCTCCTGCCCGCCGATCCGCTCCGACTCCTGCTCCCGATGCTTGTTTTCGTCGCCGTGGCTTCGGCCGGCATGATTCTGCGCAGGTTTGTTTTCAGCGCTTTGCGGAACTGGTCGGGGCGTACCGGGAGCAAACTGGGCGAACTGGTCGACGGAACACTGAAGGGCCCGGCCGTCCTCTGGGCGCTCATTCTCGCGCTCCACGTCGCGACCGCCAGTTCCGAACTGCCGCAACGCTATCAGCTCTGGATTCGCCCTACACTGGAAGTCCTCTGGCTCTGGTCGCTGATCTCGGGAACCAGCCGCTTTACGGCCAGAGCAATCCGGATTTACGGCGAGCGCGTTGCCGGGGCGCAATCCGTGACCACGCTGACCGAGAAACTGGCGCAGACCGTGATCGTGATCATCGGCCTGATCTGGATGCTCAAGGTGGTTTTCGACCTGAATCTCACCCCCATCCTGACCACCCTGGGAGTCGGCGGCCTGGCAGTCGCGCTGGCCCTTCAGGATACGCTTTCGAATCTCTTCGCGGGCTTCTACGTCTCGATTTCCGGTCTGGTCCGGATCGGCGACTACATCAAGCTCAACACTGGCGAAGAGGGCTATGTCACCGATATCAACTGGCGCTGCACCACCATGCGCACCGTGGCCTACAACCTCGTAGTGGTGCCGAACAACAAACTCGGGCAGGCTATTTATACCAACTATTTCCTGCCGGAACCGCGCATGGTCATGTCGGTGTCGTTCAGCGTCGGCTACGATTCCGATATCGACCGGGTAGAGGCTCTGCTGCTCGATGAGGCGAAGGCGGCGGTCGGAAAAGTGCCCGGGCTGCTCGCCGAACCAGAGCCCAATATCCGCTTCAACCCGGGACCGGGCGACTGGTCACTCGTCTTTCAGGTCAACTTCAACGTCGCGAAGTACTCCGATCAGTTTCTCGCCCAGAGCGAATTGCGAAAACTGCTGTTTAAACGCCTGCAGCGGGAAAAAATCAGCCTGCCGTTTCCAACGTATTCCGTGCAAATGGAGCAGAAATCCGCGTGACCGAGCTGATGCAGGCGCTCGCAAACACGCCCCCGGGAAAGGCGCTCGACCTGGCCTGTGGCTCCGGGCGGCATGCCGTCTGGCTGCGGGACCGCGGCTGGGCTGTGACGGGCGTCGACCAGACACTGCCGGACCTGCCCGGCATTCACCTCATCCAGGCCGATCTGGAGGCGCATGCGTACCGGGTGCAGACAGACGAGTGGGACCTGATTGTCTGCTGGCTCTACTGGCAGGCCGATTTGCTGCCGGAAATTGCCCGGGGTATCCGGGGCGGCGGCATGGTGGCGCTGGCGGGGAAAACCAGCGGACGCTTCGCCACGTCGCTCAGCCGATTCCGCGAGGCGTTTCCGGGCTGGGCGGAAATCGCTTCGGGAGAAGACGACGGGAAGGCCTTTCTGATCGCGACTAAGCCGGCGTAAGTTCGGGTTCCGGCTCGGGT
>Ga0118677_10002671_pt2 | contig 12811 bp, 10 predicted proteins | sample AliMusrvi5mmetaG_FD_86154 | JGI IMG/M metagenome (GOLD analysis project Ga0118677, IMG submission 86154)
GTACTACTTCGATATCGGGATGCTCAACATCTTCTTCAGCAACTGGATCTCGCTGCCGTACATGCTGATGCGCCTCGAGCACCGGCCCGTCATCTTCACCTTCTTCACCATCGGGCGCATCGTCATCCAGGTCGTCGCCTCGGTGATCATGGTGGTCTGGCTGCACTGGGGCATCTACGGCGTGCTCGCCGGGACGCTGGTCTCCTCGACGATCATGAACTTCGCGGCGCTGCCCACGTACTGGCGCAAGATGAGCCTCAAGATTGACCCGGTGCTCATCCGCGCCATGCTCGCGATGGCCATCCCGGCGCTCATCACGGGCTCGATCTTCTTCTTCCTCAAGCTCTCCGACCGCTGGATCATCATGCGCTACCCGCAGTGGGGCAAGGCGGAGGTCGGCCTCTACACCGCTGCCTTCCAGCTCTCGCAGCCGGTCTACGTGGTGATGACGGCGTTCAACATGGCGTGGCCGCAGTGGCACTACTCGCGCCTCTCGAACCCGGTGGAGCACAAGCAGCTGGTGGCGCGCAGCGGCACCTACTTCATCGCCCTGTGCGTCTTCATCCTCGCCGCGATGGCGGCCCTGATGCCGTTGATGATCCGCATCCTGCTGCACAGCCCGGCGTACTGGTCGGTGGGGCCGACGACGCTCATCCTGACGCTCGCCAACGTCCTCTACTGCCTCTACTACGTGCTTTGGGTCGGCTGCAACGTGGCCAAGAAGAACCGCCGCATCCCGTTCATCACGGCCATCGCCTCGGCCGCCAACATCGCCCTCAACTTCGCGCTCATCCCCAAGTACGGGATGGTCGCGGCGGCCTGGACGACAGTGCTCGGCTTCGCGATCCTCTCCGCCGGCGTCTACGTGCTCTCGCAGAAGTACTACCCGATCAAGTACGAGTGGGCGCGCTTCCTCAAGATCGCCGTCGCCGGCGGCGTCGCCATCGCCGGCGCCTGGGGGATGTCGCGCCTCGTCGGCCTGCAGGTCTACCTGCCGTTCGTGCAGATCCTGGTGCGCGAGCTGGCCGTGGCGCCGATGCTGCTCCTGTTCCCGTTCACGCTCTGGGCGACGCGCTTCTTCACGCCCGGCGAGCGGCGTTCGCTGGGCGCCGGCGCGAGGCGGCTGCTGCACCGCGGCGGCGCGCCCGAGGCGCCGCTCCTCGGCGCCGCCTCGGCGGAGCACCCCGCCGACGAACTGAGCTGCGACGACATCGAGGCCGAGCAGGAAGAGCTCGAGATCGAGGCCGACACGCGGCTGGAAGTCAGCCAGGGCGACGCCCCGGGGGTGTGAGATGAGGCGAGGCTCAAGAGGCGCACCGGAGACGAGGTTCAGGGGATGCGACGTGAGGCGAGGCGACAGATGAAGCGGCTCCTCGTGGTGGCCAACCCGTTCCCGCCGGTGGCGAGTGCTGGGACGACGCGCCTGGTGCGCTTCCTGCGGCACCTGCCCGAGCACGGCTGGGAGGCGACGGTGCTGACGACGAAGTCGAGCGGGCCGGCGGACGTCCCGGCGGGCGTGCGCGTGCTGCGCGCCCCGGTACTGATGCCGCGCCGGCTGCTCGGCGGCGGCCCGCGCAGCAAGCGCATCCACGACTGGGTGAGCGTGCCCGACCCGTACGCCGCGTGGATCGGGCCGGCGGTCGTCAGCGGGCGCCGGCTGCTCCGCGGCGAGCGCTTCGACGTGCTCCTCTCGAGCCAGCCGCGGCCCAGTACGCACCTCGTCGCGGCGAGCCTCGCGCGCTCGTCCGGCCTGCCGTGGCTGGCCGACTACCGCGACCCGTGGGCGACCTACCAGTTCCGGCACACCCCGACGGCGGCGCACCGCGGCGCCCACCTGCGCCTCGAGGCGTGGGCGCTGGAGCGCGCCGCCGCGGTGACCGGCGTCAACGCGCCCATAGTCGACGACATCGTCGCGCGGCACCCGTGGCTGGCCGGCCGCGCCCACGTCCTGCCCAACGGCTTCGACCGCGACGAGGTGGCCGAGCCGGTGACGCTCGGCGACGGCTTCTGGCTCGTGCACACCGGGCGGCTGTACGGCCGCGAGCAGCAGGTGAGCGCCTTCCTCACCGGCCTCGCCGCGCTGCCGCCCGAGGTCAAGGCGCTCTTCGTCGGCGTCGCCGAGGACCGCGTGCTGCCTGAGGCCCGGCGCCTCGGCCTCGGCGAGCGCGTGCGCGTGGAGCCGCTCGTACCGCACGGGCGCGCGCTCGGCTACCAGCGCGCCGCCGGCGCTCTGCTGCTGGTCAACGGGCGCCGGCCCGAGTCGATGTCGAGCAAGGTCTTCGAGTACCTGCAGGCCGGCCGGCCTATCTTCGCCATCTCGCCGGCCGGCTCCGCCGCGCGCACCCTCTTCGACCAGGTCGGCGGGGCGGTCTGCGTCCTGCCCGACGAGCCCATGGCCGCGCCGCTCGCCGGGTTCGTCACCGCTGTCCGGCAACGCGTCGCCCCGGCGGCCGACCCCACGGCCCTCGAGCGTTACGAGCTCGGCCGCCTCACCGCCGAGCTCGCCGCGATCCTCGACGGCCTGCGCGCCGGCCCGGAGGCGTGGCGCGCCGGCCCGACCGGCGCTCGCGGCACGCCGGGCGACGCGGAGCCGGGCACCCATGCCGGGGGCTGGCCCGATGGTACGATGAGCCGATGACCGAGCCCTCCGGACCAGGTCCCGTGACGCTCTCCCACGCGCGGTCCACGCTCGCCGACGCCGGCGTGATCCTCGCCGGCGCCGCCGTCACCGTCGTCCTCGCCGCCGCACTCTCGCGCCGCCCGGCGCAGGGCCTTTCGCTGCTCGCCGTGTTCGCGCTCGTCGCCGTCGTCGCACTCAACCGGCGGCGCATCGCGAGCGCGCGCCTCGGCGCGGTCCTTGCCGCCGCACTCGTGGTGCTGCCCGCCGTCGGGCTTCTCGGGCCGGCGGCGGCTCTCCCTTCCCAGCCGCAGCTCACGCTCTATCGCCTCCTGCTCGCCGCCATCGTCTTCGTCGGCGTGACGTACCTCGTCGTGCTGCGCGACCCGTTGCCCTTCGCCGCCAAGGACGTCGCGCTGCCCGTCGTCCTCTGGTTCGCGTGGCTCTTCGTCGGCCTCCTCTGGGCCGGCGACAAGGCATCCGCGCTCAACTACATCGCCATCGTCGTCACCATGATGGCGCTGCTCTTCGCGACGGCCGCCTGCGGCGGCTCGCGCCGTCGCCTGCGCGCCTTCGGCTACCTGATGATCGGCGCCTACGCACTGATCACCGGCTACGCCGTGTTCGAGCTGGCCACCGGCATCCACCTGCCGTTCTCCAAGCAGGCCACCGTCGCCACCGTGCAGCAGTTCAACATCGCGACCAGCGTGTTCGTGAACCAGAACGACCTCGCGACCTACCTCTCCATCTGCTGGCCGTTCCTCCTGGCTGCGTTCTTCTTCACGCGCAAGGTGGGCTGGCTCGTCGTGGACGTGGCGTTCATCGTGCTCGCCGGCCCCGTCTTCCTGAGCACCGGCTCACGCTCGAGCCTCATCGCCGCCGGCATCGCGACGGTCGGCGCCGTGGCCCTGTACGCCCGGCTCGGCTCCCGCCTGACCACGCGCAGCGGCAAGATCGTCGGGGTCGCCGCCGCCGTAGCCATCGTCGCCCTCGGCGGCTTCCTGCTGTTCAACGACTCGCAGAGCCCGCTGCTCAACCAGTTCCGTCTGCAGACGCTGCTCAGCCAGGCGGCGAGCGGCGCTGGCTCGGGCGCCATCCGCTCCGACCTCACGAGCCAGGGGCTGGAGATCGCCGGGCGCAGCCTGCTGCTCGGCGCCGGCGCCGGCCAGGCGGAGCACATCATCGCCCAGGGCGCCGGCGCGCTCGGCATCACCAACCTGCACAACTGGTGGCTGGAGACGTACGCCGACGGCGGCCTCGTGGGCTTCGTGCTCCAGGCCGGCTTCTTCGTGTTGCTCATCGCCGCGCTCTGGCCCATCGCCCGTCGCGGCCCCGATGCTTTCGTGCGCTACCTCGCCGGCGGCACGCTGCTGGCGCTGATCGGGTTCACCGTCGGGTCGCTGGGCCCGAGCAGCTCGGTGGGCTTCGCGCCGATGTGGGTGATGTACGGGCTCGGGCTCGCCGTCGTGAGCCGGGCGCGCCTGAGGGCAGCGGACGCGAGAGGCCCGGCCGCGGCAACGAGCGCGCGGAACCCGGCCGCTGCGGAAGGCACGGGACTCACGGCCGTAGCAGCGGACGCGCGCCCGGAGACGCGCGCTTGAAGGTCCTCGTCGTCTCCCACCTCTACCCGTCCCCGGGCATCGAGCGACACCTCTTCGTGCACGAGCAGATCCTGGCGCTGCGCGAGCTGGGAGTGGAGGCCAGCGTCCTTTCGCCGACGCCCTACACGCCGCGGGTGCTGTGGCGGGACCCGCGGCTCAAGGCACGCGGCCAGAAGCCGCTGACGGCCGCGCGTGACGGCGTACCGGCAGAGTACCCGCGCGTGCTGCAGCCGCCGAGGCGCCTGCTCTTCGACCGCCTCGGCGACCTCGCCTACCGCAAGGTCCGCTCGCTGCCGTCCCTGACGAGCGGCGGCTACGACCTGGTGCACGCCCACCAGGCGCTGCCCGACGGCGCGCTCGCCCAGCGGCTGGCCGCCGACCTGGGCGTGCCCTTCGTCGTCACGGTCCATGGCGCCGACGTCTACCAGCACCTGCGAATGGGCGGCGCCACGGCGGCACGCACGCGCGCCGTGCTCGGCGCCGCCGGCGCCGTGATGGCCAACTCGAGCGCCGTCGCGCGGCTCCTCGCGGACGTCGTGCCCGAGGAGCGGCTGCGCGTGGTCCTCAACGGCACGACGGGCCTCGGCCGCGCCGTCGAGCCGGCGGCCGACTACCTGCCCGGCGAGCCGCTGGTGCTCTCGGTCGGCTACCTCATCGAGCGCAAAGGGCTGCGCGAGCTCGTGGCGGCCGCGGGGCTGCTGCGCCGCCGCCGCCGCCCCGTCCAGCTCGCGCTCGTCGGCGACGGCCCGCTCAAGAGCGCCCTCGAGGAGCAGGCCGCGGCCGAGGGCGTCGGCGACTCCGTCCACTTTCTCGGGCGGGTGCCGCACGCGCGCGTCCTGCAGCTTATGGCGCGCGCGCAGCTCTTCGCGCTGCCCAGCTGGGACGAGGCGTTCGGGCTCGTCTACACCGAGGCGATGGCGCAGGGGACGCCGGTCGTCGCCGGCAGGGGCGAGGGCCCGGAGGACTTCGTCGAGGACGGCGTCAGCGGCTACCTCGTCCCGGTTCGAGACCCGGAGGCGCTGGCAGGTATCATCCTCACGGTGCTCGACGACCCGCGGGCGGCCGCGGACGTAGGCGAAGCCGGCAAGGCCGCGGCGCTGGCGCTGAGCTGGCAACGCAACGCGCGGCTCGCGCTGGACGTGTACGAGACGGTGCGGAGAGGAGCTTCCTGAGCAGACCGTGACGATGCGCTTCGACAGATTCCTCAAGGCGGCCGAGACCCGCCCGCCGGCGATGGTGCTCCAGGTCTCCTGGGCCAACGGGCTCGACATCATCCGCGACCTGGCGGCCAGCGGAGTGCCGCTGCTCGCCGCCGACGCCAACCCGCGCGCCCTCGGCCTGCACTCGCGGCTTGCGGCGGGGGTCGTCTGCCCGGACCCGCAGTTGGACGAAGAGGCCTTCGTCGGCTTCCTCGAGCAGCTGGGCCCGCGCCTCCCGCGCCGCGCCGTACTCTTCCCCACGCACGACCAGTACATCTGGCCGCTCTCGAAGCACGCCAAGCGGCTGGAGCGCTGGTACCGCATCCCGTTCTCGCGCTGGGAGACCATGCAGCGCCTGCACGACAAGCGCGAGCAGCTGGAGTCCGCCCAGCGTGCCGGCGTGGACATCCCGCGCACCGTGTTCGTCGACGACGACGACGACCTCGCGCGCGGCGCCGAGGAGATCGGCTTCCCGGCGATCTTCAAGCCGGTCGAGTCGCTGGCCTTCAAGACGCGCTTCCGCCGCCACGTGCTCGAGATCGGCTCGCGCGACGAGCTCCTGCGCGTCTACGACAAGGTGCGCGATTGCGGCACGCTCATGCTGCAGGACATCGTGCCGGGCGGCGACGAGGAGCTCTACACGCTCGGCTCCTACCTCGACGAGCAGTCGCGCCCGCTGGCGCAGTTCACCGGGCACAAGCTGCGCCAGCATCCGCCGCAGTTCGGCCACGTGAGCATGGCCGTCAGCCTCTGGGTGCCGGAGCTCGCGGAGGCCGGCCTGCGCCTGCTGCACGAGCTCGGCTACCACGGCGTCAGCCAGGTCGAGTTCAAGCGCGACCCCCGGGACGGCGCCTACCGTCTCATGGAGATCAACGCGCGCCACTGGATGTGGCACTCTCTCGCCACCGCCTCCGGCGTCAACCTCTCGCTCGCCGCCTACCGCGACGCCATCGGCGAGCCCTACATGGCGCCGCGCCAGACCGACGGCGCCAAGTGGGTCGTCTCGCTCACCGACGCGCGCGACGCGTTCGCGCGCTGGCGCCGCGGGGACGAGAAGATCGGCCCGTGGCTCAAGTCGTACCGCGGCGTCAAGGTGGACGGGCTCTTCTCGCTCAAGGACCCGATGCCCGGCGCGCTGCTCGCCGGGCGCCAGCTCCGCAACATCGTCACGCGCTCGGGCAAGCCGCAGGAGGGTGACAAGCCGTGAGGCGCGAGCGCTTCCTCGCGGCGGCCGCCGCGACGCCGCCCGCCGTCGTCTTCCAGGTCCAGTACTCCTGCGGCCTCGGCATCATCCGCGGGCTCGCACCGCACGGCGTCCCCGTGCTGGCCTTCGACGCCGACCCCAGGGCCCTCGGCCTCAGCTCCCGCTGGGCCTCGGGCGCGGTGTGCCCGGACCCCCTCCTCGACGAAGAGGCCTTCGTCACGTACCTCGAGTCGGTCGGTCCCGGCCTGCCGCGGCGCGCCGTCGTCTTCCCCAGCCACGACGAGTACATCTGGCCGCTCTCGCGCAATGCCGACCGCCTTGCGCCTTGGTACATCGTGCCCTTCTCGCGCTGGGACGTGATGGAGCAGATCTACGACAAGCGCGCCCAGATGGAGGCCGCCGGGCGCGCCGGCGTGGACACGCCGCGGACCGTGTTCGTGCAGTCCGCGGCGGAGCTCGAGGCGGCCGCACGGGAAGTCCCGTTCCCGGCCGTGCTCAAGCCGGTCGAATCGCTGGCCTTCAAGCTGCGCTTCCAGCGCCACATCCTCGACATCGAGAGCCCGGCCGAGCTGCAGCGCATCTACGACAAGGTCGACGATCTCGGCGTGCTCATGCTGCAGGAGCGCGTCCCGGGGGACGAGGACGCGCTCTGGACCGTGGGCTCCTACCTCGATGCCGACTCGCGGCCGCTCGCCGTGTTCACGGGCCACAAGCTGCGCCAGTACCCGCACGCCGGCGGCAGCTGCCTCGCCGGCGAGAGCGCCTGGCGCGACGACCTCGCCGACGCCGCCCTGCGGCTGCTGCGGGAGTTGCGCTTCCACGGCGTCAGCCAGGTGGAGTTCAAGCGCGACGCGCGCGACGGCGCCTTCCGCCTCATGGAGGTCAACGCGCGGCACTGGAAGTGGCACGGCCTGGCCACCGCCTGCGGCGTGAACCTGTCGCTGGCCGCCTACTCGGACGCGATCGGCCGGCCGTTCCTGGCGCCCCGCCAGACCGACGGCGCCAAGTGGGTCGTCTTCAACAAGGACGTCCCGCTGGCGCTGCGCGACATCGCGCTGCGCGAGCGCAAGGCCCTGGAGTACGCGCGCTCGTGGAGCGGGACCAGGGTCGACGGTCTGCACTCGCTGCGCGACCCGCTCCCGGGGCTGATCAACGCGTACAGGGTCGCGCGCCAGGTGGTCACGCGCCAGCCGCGGGCGCGCGTGGACGTGTGAGCGCGCCGGCGGCCGCGAGGGCGCGGACTCGATGAGCGCGCTGCCTTCCGTCAAGGTCTTCACCGACGCGCCCGAGGCATTGACCGCGCGCATCGCCTGGACGCTGCAGACGATGCTCGCCCCGCTGGGGCGCCGCCCGGCGCTCACGCGCGACCCGGCGACGGTCGGCGAGTGCGCGCTGACCTACGCCGCCGCGCCGGTCCCCGGCGTGCCGACGATCCCCTGGACGCACGAAGCCGCCGACCTGCTGCTGCAGCGGCGGCCGCTCCCGCCCGGGTCTTTCGCGCCGCGCCCGGTCGGCTCGGCAGCCGGCGACGCCCTGCCCGGAGCCTTCGCGGCCGACGATGTCAGCGGCTTCGCCGTCCCGTTCGACATCGTCTCCTCGGCCTTCGTCCTGCTCGCCTGCTGGGACGAGCTCACCTGCGCCGAGCGCGACCAGTACGGGCGCCTGCCGTACAGCGCCAGCGTGTTCGCCGGAGAACCGGCGCTGCGCATCGAAGAGCCCGTCGTCGACGCCTATGGCGGCCTGCTCCGCGCCCTTCTGGCGCCACGCCTCGCGGAGCTGGGCGCGGACCCGTTGCCGGCGCCAGGATGGCTGTGGCGAGGCGGCGGCAAGGACGGCGGTGACACAGGCGACGACGCCAAAGGCGGCGCGGCCGCAGGCGGCTACGCCGTCGCCCTGACGCACGACCTCGACAACCTCTGGCGCTGGACGCCGCGCGGCTTCGCCGCCAGCGGCTATCGCGGCGCCCGCGCGGCGCGGCGCCGCGACGGCGCCGCGCTCCGCCGCGAGCTCGGCGACCTGCGCGAGTGGCTCACGGTTCACCTGCGGCGGCGCACCGACCCGTTCTGGACCTTCCCGCAACTCCTCGGCGGAGAGGACATGCGCGGCGTGTCGTCGACCTTCTACGTCATCGCCAGCCACGCGCACCCCACCGACGGCAACCAGCCCGAGACCTACCGCAAGCGGATCCCCGCAGCGCTGGCCATGCTCCGCGATGGCCGCCGGGAGGTCGGGCTGCACGGCAACGACCGCGACCGGCTCGGCGCGGAGCCGCTGGGGACCGACCGCGACGACCTGGCGGCGCGCGCCGGGACGCAGGTCGACGGCATCCGCTACCACTACCTGCGCTGCCTCTACCACGAGACGCTGCCGCTCCTCGAGCGTGCGGGATTCGCCTACGACACGAGCCTTGCGTTCGCCGAGCACGAAGGCTTCCGCTGCGGCACCGCGCTGCCGTTCCGGCCGTTCGACGTGGCGCGGGACCGCCCCCTGCGCCTCGTCGAGCTGCCGCTGGCGGTGATGGACAACACCCTGCAGAACCCCAAGTACCGGGCGCTGCCGGCGGCGGACGGGGAACGCGCCTCCCGCGATCTCCTGGCACGAGTCGCGGCCGTGGGCGGCGGCGTCAGCATCCTCTGGCACAACAACCGCTTCGACCGGCGCACCGCCGAAGGCTACGACGACGTCTACTTCGCGCTCGTCGACGGGGCGCGCGCCGACGGCGCCTTCGTGGGCCGCGCCGATGCCGTGGTGCGGCGCTTCGTCGAGCGCACTGGAGGAGAAGCGCCGTGATCCGCGTCGTCCACCTCTCCGTGGTGCACAAGCCGGACGACCCGCGCATCCACGAGCGCGAGTGCCGCACGCTGGCCGAGAACGGCTATCAGGTGATGTACCTCGCGCCGGGCGCCGAGCGGCGCCGCGACGCGCACGGCGTGCTCACGGCGCCGCTCCCCGAGCGCTCGCGCAGCACCCGCTTCCTCAGCACCATCGCGATCGTCAAGGCGCTGCGTGAGCTGCGCCCGCAGGTGCTGCACGTGCACGACCCTGAGCTGCTCACGCTGTTCCCGGCGGCAGGGGCGTTCGTCCCGCGCCTGGTCTACGACATGCACGAGTACCTGCCCGAGCAGGTGGCCAACAAGGAGTACATCCCGGAGAAGGTGCGGCCCTACGCCTCGCAGGCGACCGCCGTGGCCCAGAAGAACCTGGCGGCGTTCGCCGCCGGCGTGGTCGTGGTGACGCCGCGACAGCTCGACGCCATCGGCGGCAGACCGAAGCTGCGCGCGGTGCTGCCCAACTACCCGCGCCGGGCGCGCTTCGAGGGCGCCGCGCCGGTGCCCGAGCTCGGCGCCGACCCGCGCCTCAAGCTCATCTACGTCGGCAGCCTCTCTCTCACGCGCGGCTGCCTGCTGATGCTCGAGGTCATGGAGCAGCTCGCGCCGGACGAGGCGGTGCTCTACCTCGGCGGCGTCTTCGCCAGCGCCGAGCTCGAGGCCGAGGTGCGGGCGCGCGTGGAGGCGGGCCTCCACGACCGCGTCGTCCTCCTTGGCCGCATCCCGCCGCCGGAGCTGCCGCACTACCTGGCGGCGGCTGACGTGGTCTGGTCGCCGAGCCTCGCCGGCCCGCAGTACGACCTGCCCACGGTGGACACCAAGATCTTCGAGGGCATGGCCGCCGGGCTGTGCGTGCTGGCCACCAACCTGCCGGGCCGCGGCGAGGTCGTGCGCCTCGAGGAGTGCGGCCTCGCCGTGCCCTCCGGCGCCGACGGCCACCTCTCCGGCATCCGGCGCCTGCTGGCCAACCGCCGCGAGGTCGGCGCGATGGGCGAACGCGGGCATCGCGCCGTCGCGCGGCGGTACTCCTGGGAGGCCATCGAGGGCGATTTGGTAGACTTCTACGGTTCGCTCTGCGCCGGGCTCCCCTGACGGACCCGGCGCAACGACCGACCGAGGAGCGCGCAACGTGACCATCGAGCGGTTCAGGAACGTCCTCGTGTTTGCCCCCCACACCGACGACGGCGAGTTCGGCTGCGGCGGCACCATCGCGCGGCTCGTCGAGAGCGGCGTCAAGGTCACCTACGTCGCCTTCAGCACCGCCGCCAAGAGCGTGCCCGAGGGCTTTCCCAAGGACGTGCTCAAGCACGAGGTGCGCGCCGCCACGGCGGTGCTCGGCATCCCGGAGTCAGACCTCAGAGTCTACGACTTCGAAGTGCGCATGTTCCCCACCCTGCGCCAAGACATCCTCGAGGAGATGATCGTCCTGCAGCAGGAGATCGACCCCGACTGCGTGTTCATGCCGTCGCTCGTGGACCTGCACCAGGACCACAAGACGATCGCCGAAGAGGGGCTGCGCGCCTTCAAGCGCACCACCGTGCTGGCCTACGAGATCCCGTGGAACAACCTCAATTTCTCGCACCAGGCGTACGTGCGCCTCGAGACGCGCCACGTCGACAAGAAGGTCGAGGCCCTGGCCTGCTACGCCAGCCAGGGCCACCGCAACTACACGCGCGAGGACTACATCCGCAACATGGCCTTCACACGCGGCATCGACGTGGGCTGCGACTTCGCCGAGATCTTCGAGGTCTACCGCTGGATCCTCTAGCGCCCGCCGGAGGCGCGGCGTGAAGCTCGCGCCGCTCAAGATAGTCCTCACCGCCGCCGGCTGCCCGGGTGCGAGCACGCTCATCCGCATGCTCAAGGCCAACGGCGAGCGCGACATCTTCGTCCACGGCGTCGACACCCGACCGGACGCCGTGGGGCGCTTCCTCTGCGACGGCTTCGACCTGGTGCCGTCCGGCAGCTCGCCCGAGTACATCCCGCAGCTCGCCGCCGTGGTGGAGCGCGAGCGGCCGGACCTGCTCTTCGTCCAGTCCTCGCACGAGATCGAGACGGTGGCGCGGCACCGCGAGGTCTTCGAGCGGCTCGGCGCCAAAGTGCTCGCCGACGGCGTGCCCGGCATCGAGGTCGCCTCGGACAAGGCGCGCATGCACGCCGTCTGCGGCGAGATCCCGGTGCCGCAGCCGCGCCTGTTGCTCCCGGCGACGCTGGACGAGTTCGTCGCCGGGGCCGAAGAGCTCGGCTACCCCGGCGTGCCCGTGTGCTTCAAACCGCCGGTCGCCAAGGGCTCGCGCGGCTTCCGTATCCTCTCCGCCAAGGTCGACCGCGTGCACGAGCTCCTGCACGAGCGCCCGGTCAACAGGTACATGACGCTGGCCGAGTTCGTGGACCTGCTGCGCGGCATCGACCCGTTCCCGCGCCTCATGCTCATGGAGTACGTCGACAGCCCGGAGATCACCGTGGACCTGTTCGCCGACAAGGGCGAGGTCGTCTTGCACCAGGTGCGCACGCGCGAGGAGTTCCTCACCGGCCTGGCGATGAGCTTCAAGACGATCGACCGGCCGGACCTCGTTGACCTGAGCCGCCAGGTCGTGCGCCACCTCGGCCTCGACTACTTCCAGAGCATCCAGTGGATCGGCGGCAAGCTGCTCGAGATCAACCCGCGCGTCTCCACGTTCGTCTACCAGGAGGACTTCATCATCCCGTACCTGGGGATCAAGTACGCGCTGGGCGAGCTGGACGCCGCAGGCGTCGCCCTCGCCCAGTCCCGCCTGCGCTTCTCGCGCCGGTCGGTGCGCTACTACGACCAGGTCTTCTGGGACGAATGACCGGCGCCGTCTGAGCCGGGGCGCAGCGCTTTGCACATCCTCTTCCTGAGCCACTACTTCGTGCCCGAGAACAACGCGCCGGCGGCGCGCGTGCACGCCATGGCGCGCGAGTGGACGCGCCTCGGGCACCGCGTCACCGTGCTCACCGGCGTGCCCAACGTGCCGGCCGGAGTGCCCTTCGAGGGCTACGCGAACCGGCCCTGCCAGGTGGAGTGGATCGACGGCATCCGCACGGTGCGCGTGTGGACGTATCTGGCAGCCAACCGCGGCCGCGTGCGCCGCGGCCTCAACTTCCTCTCGTACCTGGCCACGGCCGGCGCGGCCGGCCCGCTGCTGCGGCCGCGCGCCGACGTGGTCATCGCCACCAGCCCCCAGTTCTTCGCCGGCTGGGCGGGCTGGCCGGTCGCCCGCGCCCACGGCGCCCCGTTCGTCCTCGAGATCCGCGACATCTGGCCCGACTCCATCACGGCGGTCGGGGCGCTGCGCGAGGGCCGCATCGTGCGCGCGCTCGGCAAGCTCGAGCGCGCCCTC
>Ga0118677_10012021_pt1 | contig 12810 bp, 10 predicted proteins | sample AliMusrvi5mmetaG_FD_86154 | JGI IMG/M metagenome (GOLD analysis project Ga0118677, IMG submission 86154)
CTCATCGGCACGCTCGATGATGCCGCCAAGGGTTGGACAAACTCGCCCGGCCAGGCCGCCAACCTGCTCGACCTCCTCGGCAACATCAACCAACGCGGCGAACGCCTCGATGCCTATGCCAAACTCCTCGGTGATGCCGATCTATCAAATCCGGAATGCCTCAGGATGCAGTCGGAATACCAGAGCCTCGCCGTCGGCCTCGGCGCGAAAACCACCTTCCTCGCCCCGGATGTCCTGAAACTCGGCACCGCTAAGGTGGACCAATACCTCAAGGCCGAACCCCGCCTCGTTCCCTATAAGTTCCTGTTAGAGAAAATCATCCGCAACAAGGACCACACGCTCCCGGAATCCGAAGCCGGCATCGTCGCCCAATTGGGATTGTTCACCGACACCGCGCCGAAAGTCTCCGGCTTGCTCAACGACGTGGACATCCCGCGGGCGGAAGTCACTCTCGCCGACGGCACCAAGGTCGTGCTCAACCAATACAATTTCCTCAAATACCGGATGACCAAAAACCAGGAGGATCGCCGCGTGGTTGCGACAGCCTACTGGAAAAACCTCGGCCAATATGAGAACACCTTCGCCGCGTTGTTGGACGGGGAAATGCGCAAACAATTGGCCTTCGCGCGCATCCACAAGTTCCCGACCTGCATCGACGCCAGCTTGTTCGAGAACGACATCAGCCCGGCCGTTTACCGCAACGTCATCAAAACCGTCAGCGCCAACCTCGCTCCGCTCCACCGCCTGTTCAAATTGAAACAACGCATGCTCGGACTCAAGGAGTTCAATTATTATGACGTTTACGCGCCCGCCGCCGGCAACGCCGAAAAACTCTATTCCTATCAGGATGCGCAAAAACTCGTGCTCGATGCCATGGCTCCGCTCGGCAAGGATTACGCCAATGGCCTGCATCGCGCTTTCGCCGAACATTGGGTCGACCTCTATCCGAACAAGGGCAAACAAAGCGGCGCCTACAGCATGGGAATCTATGGAGCGCATCCGTTCGTCAAGATGAACTACGCCGGCCGCTATGACGACGTGTCTGTGCTGGCCCACGAACTCGGCCACTCGATGCACGCGCTGTTCTCCAACGCCGCCCAGCCCTACGCCACGGCCGAATACCCGATCTTCATCGCCGAGATCGCCTCCACCTTCAACGAGAACATGCTCCTCAACCAGGCGCTCAAAACCGGCACCGACGACCACGAGAAGCTGGCACTGTTAGAGAGTTATCTCGAACGCATGCGCGGCACCATCTACGCCCAGGCGATGTATGCGGATTTCGAGTTGGCGATGCACGAGCGCGCTGAACAGGGACTGCCCCTCACCGCCGAGTGGCTCAAAGCCACCTGGCTGGAAAAATTCCGCCTCTACATGGGGGTCAACAGTGGCGTGATGAAGGATAGCGATACCGTCGCCGTGCAATGGGCCGCCATCCCGCATTTCTTCCGCCCCTTCTATGTTTTCACCTATGCCACCGGCATGGTCGCGTCCTCCGCCCTCGCCGAATCCGTTTCCCATGGCGGCGAGGCCGAAACCCATCGCTACCTCACCATGTTGCGTGCCGGCGGCAGCAAGTTCGCACTCGATATCCTCCGCGATGCCGGCGTGGACCTCTCGAAACCCGAACCCATCGAAGCCTCCATCCGCCAGTTCGACCGCCTCGTCACCGAAATGGAAACCATATACGACAGGTTGCCGAAGTGATGAGCGCCGGGGATCCCTAGGCAGGGCGCTCTTTCCGGCACCGTATAATGAGGACAAGCAGCATAGAGAGCAACGGGCGGCTGTCAGCGGCCCCGTTGCTCTCCCTCGTCGAACCGGACGTGGGTTTGCCCGCAGCCGGCTCTCCTGCAAGCATTTCAACACCCCGCGACAATTCGCGTGACCGCCGCGATCACGATTGTCGTGGAAAATAACGCAAAATTTCCAAGGGTTTGGTGCGCTTCCGGGGTATGACATGATGAAGGAACCCGGGCGCACCTGCGGAAACCCCCGCCTCCGTCGCACTGCCGGGCCACCGCAATCCTTGGCTATTTCCCGAAACCAACCTATGCTATCACCCATGAACGATTCCGAATTGGATCAACTGCTGCGGCAAGTTGACACCCCCGTGACCATCCCCGCGGGATTCGCCCGCGACGTCTGGGCGCACATTGAGGCGGCGGAAATCCGCGGATCGATGCCGCAGGCAAACCGCCTGCTGGCCCGCTTGCTCGACTGGTTCGCACTGCCACCGGTGGCGGTTGCCACCTGCACCGCGATGGTGGCGCTGGGCGCGTGGTTCGGTCTGCAACCGGCACGTTCCAATCCATCGACCGAGCTTTCCTATATCCAATCCGTGAGTCCGTTCGCCGGGAGCCACCACTGATGAAACGGGGACTGCTCATTATTCTGTTAGCCCTGGCGGCGGGCGGGGTGGCCTTCTGGGTCACACGCACCCACCAGCAGGCGAACCGCCAACTGGTCCTGCTGGACACCATGCCGGAGTTGGCGTGGTTGAAAGGCGAACTCAAGCTAAGCGACGAACAATTCGGCAAAGCCATCGCGTTGCACACCGCCTACCGCCCGCAGTGTGTCGCCATGTGCGCCCACATCGCCGAGGCCCGGACGAAGATGGAATCCCTCGCACGCAATAGCCGCGGCATGACCCCGGAACTCACCGCCGCCATCGGCGATCACGCCCGTGTCCAGGCGGAATGCCGCCAGAAAATGCTCGATCATCTCTATCAGACCGCGGCCCTGATGGATGAGAAACAGGCGGCCCTCTATCTGGCAAAAGTGCTGCCTCTCGCCCTCAACTCCGACAACCGTGGAGCCGTGAGTTGTCATCAGGATTAGCCCGCATCTTCGGATACCCTCATGGATGCACCCGATTCCGAATTGATGGAACAACTCGCTGCCGGTGAGGACCTCGCGCTCAACGCGCTGATGTCCCGCTGGAGCGGGAGGGTCGTGGCATTCCTGTTCCGCATGACCGGCCAGCGCGAATCCGCCGTGGACCTCGCCCAGGAAACGTTCGTCAAACTCTATCAGGGTCGCCACCGCTACCGGCCGCAGGGCCAGTTCAGCACCTGGCTGTTCGCGATTGCCGCCAACCTTGCCCGCAACCATGCGCGCTGGAGATCGCGCCACCCCGAGGTCTCTAGCGATGGCGCCGGGCCGGATGGAACGGAACATTTTCCCGAACCCGCCGATCCCGGCCAATCACCGGCGGAAGCGGTGCTCACGAGGGAGAAAAGTGTGGTGGTGAACGCGGCGATTCTGGCGTTGCCATTGGATCTGCGCGAGGCTCTCACTCTGTTTGTGCATGAGGAAATGAGTTATGCGCAGATCGCGGAACTCACGGGTTGCAGCCCGAAGGCGGTGGAAACCCGCATCTACCGCGCCCGCCTCATCCTCAAGGAACAACTCAAGGATCTTTGAGATATTCCAAGGGTTTCCGCCAATCCCGGACATCTACCATTTGAAACCGCGATGCGCCCGCATCGTCCGAACTATCAAACCAAACCAATCAAATCATGAAATCAACCTATTCCATCATCGCGGCTGCCGCCGCCAGCTTCGCCATATTCGCGTCACCCGCGATCCGCGCCGAGGATGCCAAAACCCCGGCCAAAGAAACCAAAACCGAAGAGAAAAAGCCAACCGTCAAACCTTACCCGCTCGATACCTGCATCGTCTCCGGTGAGAAACTCGGCGAAATGGGCAAACCCGTCGTCTTCGTCTATCAGGGCCAGGAAATCAAGTTCTGCTGCAAGATGTGCAAACCGAAGTTCGACAACGACCCTGCCAAGTATCTCAAGAAGATCGAGGGGAAATAACCCCCTGACCCGAATGACACTGACTCAAGAGTCCGCCTAAAGGCGGGACTACATACATCTCCCAGAACATTGAATCCAAAAGCATGTAGTACCTCCTTTAGGAGGACATTGCATGAGCGGCCATAGAAACCGTCCCAACGCAGCCTTAGGTTAGCGCCATTCTCCGCTGATCCCAGTCAACCCGGGAACCCGTATGAATTAGGATGAAATCCACCACCCAGATCATTTGCGGAATCCTGCTAAGCGCGACCCTGTCAGGCGCGCGGGCCTCCCAACTGTTGGATGACGGATTCCTGTCCAAGATCCGCTCCGAGGCTGCCCGCCACCACCCGTCGGTCGATGCCGCCAATCATCGCGTGGCCGCCGCCGTGGAAGACATCCATGCGGTCAGGTTATGGGATGACCCGATGGTCGGCTTTGGCATCATGGCGGCTAACAGATCGATGCGCGCCGACCAAGGGGATATCATCATCGGCATCGACCAACCGCTGCCGAAACCCGGGATGTTCGCTGCCCAGCGCGGCAAAGCCGAGAGCATGCGCCGCGCGGAACTGGAGAACTCGCGCGGCTCGTCGCTGGCAGCGGGTTCGGAGGCGGCCCGCACCGCCATCGAACTCGCTCTCGCCGATGAATCGGTCACGCTCCAACAGACACAGATCTCCTGGCTCGCGGCGATGACCGAAAACGCCCGCCAAATGGCCGCCGGGCCGATGGGTTCCAGCATGGACGCGCTGCGCATGGAAACCGAATTGGCAAAGGAACAGCAAATGTTGGATGCCGCCCGCCGCTCCCGCGAAGGCCTCGCCCGCAAACTCAACCTCACCCTCGGCCGCCCGCTGGATTCGCCGTGGCCCGAATTGAAACTACCAGCCGCACCGCTGCCGATTCCCATTGTCCAGGCGGAGATTGCCCGCATTCCCCATGCCAATCCCAAAGTCCGCGCCATGCGCGAAATGGTGGGTGCCGCCAATGCGGACACCCGCATCGCCGACCGTGAACGCCAGCCGCAATTCCTGTTGGGTCTCGATACCAACATTTACTCAGGAGGTGACGCCCGCAGCGCAACACTCAACCTGAAAATGAGCCTGCCGTGGTTCAACGGGAATTCCTATCAGGCGAAAATCGCCGGTGCCCGCGACCGCGAACTCGCCGCCGGCCGCGATGTGGAATCCATGCGCCGCGAGGTGGCCGCAGGCGTGCTTACGTCATGCACCGCTGCCGCCAACGCCGCCGCCCAGGCCCGCGCCTACTCCGGCGAGGTCCATCACAAGGCGCTGCAAACCACCAAGACCATCGAGGCCGCGTGGATCAGTTCCAAGGCCCCGCTAACGGATTTGTTGGATGCCTCCCGCATGCTCTTTTCCATCCGTCTGGAACAACGCCGCTTCATCGCCATGCAACGGGCGGCCCTCGAGGATCTCCACACCCTGGTGCCCGGCAATTGATACCATGAAAACATTTGTTACAGTTTTTCTAACAGCCGCGCTCACGGTGTCCGCCACCTGGTTCGCCCTGCGGAAATTTCCGCCGCAACAACCGCCATCCGGCACCGTCGCAGGTGAGCACAAGGCGCATTCCTATCAATGTTCCATGCACCCGTGGATCAAGAGCGACAAACCCGGCCGTTGCACCATCTGCGGCATGGAACTCACGCCGACTGCCGAAGGCGACAAGGGCACGGAGCAAGCCGGCACCGAAGGCATGACCATCCTCACCCAAAACCAGGTCCAGGTGCTGCATGTGCAAACGGTGGAGGCCAAAACCCGCCCGCTCGCCCGCACCCTGCGCGTCGCCGGAATCATCACCGAAAACACGATACGCCACCGCGTGCTCGCCGCCTATGTGGACGGCCGCATCGACAAGTTATATGTCAACTATCTCGGTGCGGAGGTCACCGCCGGCCAACCGTTGGCCGAGTTTTACAGTCCCACCTTGCTCCAGGCGGAACGCGAATACCGCCAACTCGCCGGGGAACTGCGGAAAAACACCGCCCTCCGCCTCCGCCAAATGGGGCTATCCCCGGGTCAAATCGACACCCTTGATGATAAGCCCGTCAATGCCCTCACCTCGCAAATCCTCTCACCTATCAGCGGCACCGTCGTGACGCAAACGGTCTATCAGGGACAATACGTGGCCACCGGCGCACCACTGCTTGAAATCGCCGATTTTTCCACCATGTGGTTCGTCTTCCGCGCCTATGAACAGGACATGCCATGGATCCAAACCGGTCAGACTGTTAGGATCGCCGCTCCCGCCCTGCCGGATAAATCATTCGGCGGTAAAATCACTTTCATCGATCCCAACTTTGACGACGCCACCCGCTCGGCGAAAGTGCGCGTCGAACTGCCCAACCCGTTGGTTGGCGGCAAACGCGAATTACTCAACCGGTTCTATGCCGAGGGCCTCGTGGAACTCGACACACCATCCATTCTCACGGTCCCTCGCTCGGCTGTGATAGAAACCGGATCCGAGGCCGTGGTGTATATCGACAGGACCGGCGGTGCCTATCAGCCCACGGTGGTGAAAACCGGACGCCGCGGCGACACGCTGGTGGAGGTTCTATCAGGAATCAGGGAAGGAGACAATGTGGTAACTAACGGGAACCTACTCATCGATGGCCAGTCCGAACTCAACCGCGCGTTCATAACCCCATGATTGGGAAAATCATCTCCTGGAGCCTGCGGAACCGCTTCCTCGTCATTTGCGGAGCGCTGATTCTGATCGCGCTGGGCATCCGCGCGATCCACCTCACACCGGTGGACGCCATCCCGGACCTCACGGAAAACCAGGTGCTGGTGTATGCCGATTGGATGGGCCGCAGCCCGCAGGAGGTCGAGGACCAGGTGACCTATCCGCTCTCGACCGGCCTGCAAGGATTGGCTGGCGTCAAAGAAGTGCGCGCCACCTCGATGTTCGGATTTTCCCTCATCACCATCATATTCGAGGACAAGATCGACACCTATTTCGCCCGTTCGCGGGTTCTCGAACGACTCAACTATCTGCAGGGATCGATGCCCGAGGGTGTCAAACCCCAGCTCGGACCGGACGCCTCCGGGCTCGGCTGGGTCTACCAGTATTATCTCAACGTGGATCCCGCCAAAGCCCCGGAAGGTGGCTATGACCTCGCGCAGCTCCGCTCGTGCCAGGATTGGCAGATCCGCTATCAGTTGGCTGGCGTGCAAGGTGTCGCCGAGGTCGCCAGCATCGGCGGCTTCATCAAACAATATCAGATCGATCTTTCATCCACCCGGATGCGCGCCGCCAATGTCACGTTGATGGAAGTGCTGACCGCGGTGCAAAACGCCAACCTCAACGTCGGCGGCAAAACCGTGGAGGAAAACGGCGCGGAGTTCGTCCTGCGCGGCGTGGGACTCGTCACCAGCCCGCAGGACCTTGAACTGGTCACGGTCAAGGCGGTCAACGGCACACCGATCTACCTGAAAGATCTGGCCACCGTGCAGATCGGTGGCGACTATCGCCGCAGCGCGCTGGATTTCAACGGGCACGAAGTGGTGGGCGGCACCGTGGTGATGCGCAGCGGCGAGAACGCCAAGGCCGTCATCGAACATGTGAAACAGAAAATCGCCGAGATCGCCGACAGTCTGCCGCCTGGCGTATCTATCAAACCGTTCTATGACCGCAGCGAGTTGATCGACCGCACGATCGACACGCTGCGCCACGCGCTGTTGGAGGAAATCGTGCTGGTCACGCTGGCACATGTGGTTTTCCTGTGGCATTTCCGCAGCATTTTGATCGTCACGCTGCCGCTGCCGGTGTCGATTCTGATATCCTTCATGCTGATGCTGCACTTCGGCATCACCAGCAACATCATGTCGCTCACCGGCATCGCCATCGCCATCGGCGTGCTGGTGGACGCGGCCATCGTCGTCACCGAAAACGTCATCCGCCATTGCGAACAAGCGGAGGAGGAAAAGGGCGGCCGGCTCACCCGCAAGGAAACCTGGACCACCACGCTGGCCGCTTGCCAACAGGTGGGACGGCCGATCTTTTTCGCCATGGCGATCATCATCCTGGCCTTTGTCCCGGTGTTCGCGCTCACCGGCCAGGAGGGCAAGTTGTTCCATCCGCTGGCTTTCACCAAGACCTTTGCGATGATCGGCTCCACCCTGCTGGCGGTCACGTTGGTGCCGGTGCTCTGCTCGTTGTTGGTGCGCGGACCGTTCCATTCCGAAGACCGCAACATTGTCATGAAATTGTTGTTGCGGATCTACGAACCGACGCTCGATTGGGCGCTGCGCCACCGCAAAACGGTGCTCTCCATCGCGGCGATGATCCTCGCCAGCGCGGTTCTAACGGCCTTCGGGCTGCCGCGCGCCGCAGTCAAACGCATCCGCGACGCGGGTTACCCGGTCGTGGCCGGGCTGGTCACCGGCTTCGGCAAGGAATTCATGCCGCCGCTCAACGAGGGCAGCCTGCTCTACATGCCGGTGATGGTTCCCAAGACCGGATTCAAGGAGATCCAGCGGGTGATGTCGTGGCAGGACACGGTGATTGCCGCGATTCCCGAGGTGGCGAGCGTGGCGGGCAAGCTTGGCCGTTTCGAGACTGCCACGGATCCGGCACCCACCGAGATGTTGGAAACCACCATCATGCTCAAGCCGGAGTACATCCCCGACGGCAAGTTCCGCGTGAAACGCAACCCGGCATGGCGCGACGGCACGACTCTATCAAAACTCAAGGCGGAACTCACCGAGAAAATGAAACAGGTGCCCGGTTATGTGCCCGCGTTCCTCCAACCGATCGAGAACCGCATCCTGATGCTTTACACCGGCATCCGCGCCCAAGTTGGCATCAAGATCTATGGCGACAATCTCGACGCGATCCAGCGCAAGGCTTTTGAAATCGAAAGGATCGTCAGGAACATCGACGGTGCCACCGGCGTGTCCGCGTCGCGCGTGCAAGGCAAACCTTATCTCAATATCAAAGTGGACCGCATCGCCATGGCGCGTTACGGTCTGAGTGCCAAGGATGTGTTGGACGCGGTTGAGATTTCCATTGGAGGCAAGAATGTGAGCACCACCATCGAGGGTCGGCAGCGGTTTCCGATCCAGCTCCGGGTCGAGCGCGGCGAACGCGACGATATCGAAAAACTCGGCCGCATCCTGATCGCCGCCAAACCCGGGATGGGCGCGCCGGCAAGTACTCCGCAACCCGGCGGTGGCATGGGCGGCGGCAATGCGGCACCCGCGGCGGTTTCTACTGTCGGCGCGGATAACTCCAACATTCCGTACATCCCGCTTGGCATGGTTGCGAAGATTACCCGCGAGATCGGTGCTAACGAGATCGCTTCGGAAAATGGCAAGCTGCGGTCTTATGTCCAGGCCAACGTCGAGGACCGCGACCTCGGCGGGTTCGTGCAAGAGGTGGAACGCAAACTGCGCGATATCGACATGCAGGGCATGACCTACAAAATGACCGGCGAGTTCGAGAACCAGCGGCGTTTCGCCGACACCATGCTGGTCGTTTTCCCGCTGGTTCTGTTGGTGATTTTCGTTTTGCTTTACTTCGTCTATCACAGCGCGCTGGAGGCCGCTCACGTCATGCTGGCCGTGCCGTTTGCGCTGAGCGGCGGAGTGTTGCTGCAAAAGGTGTTAGGATATGACTTCAACGGCGCGGTGTGGGTTGGCTACATCGCGCTGTTCGGCACCGCGGTGCAAACCGGCGTGGTGATGGTGGTCTATCTGGAGGAAACCGTGAAAGCGCGCATGGCCGAACTCGGCGCGGCGTTCTCCTATCAGGATCTGGTCCAGGCCGTGAAGGACGGCGCCCGGTTGCGGTTGCGGCCCAAGGTCATGACCGTGGCCACCATCGTCGCCAGCCTGCTGCCCATCATGTGGAGCCACCGGCAAGGCGCGGAGGTCATGCAACCGCTGGCCACCCCGGTCATCGGCGGGATGATTTCCAGCCTGGTTCACATCCTCATCGTCACTCCAGTCATCTTCCTCTGGCTGCGCGAACGCGAATTGGAAAAGGGGACAGGCAGTTGAGAAAACCCTACAATGCAGAGTGCCCGGCACCCGAAATCGTGAATTCCGGATCAGAATTCCACAATTTCTTGTTGAGCTGTCTGATCCGGCTTGACGCTGCCTGCCGGTTTGGATAGTTTCGCATGAGCGACGAGCATGCCGCATGGCCGCCGCCGCCACCAACAACCGACCAACCATCCCCGTGGACATCCAGGACATCCGTCGCATCGTCGAACTCATGAATGAGCACGGTCTCACTCTTTTCGATCTCACCAAAAAGGACTTTCACCTCAAACTGAAGAAGGGCACGGACGTGGATGACCTGCGCAATCTGCTGGCCTGCCTGCCGGCGCCACCGGTGGTTCCGCCCGCGCCGCAGGCCGCGCCCGCCAGCGAGGTGACAGCCGCGCCACCGGCGGAAAAAGGCAGTGAAATCACCTCGCCCATGGTGGGCACGTTCTATCTCAAGGTTTCCCCCGGGGGGGCGAATTTCGTCGATGTCGGGTCCACGGTTTCCATCGGCCAGGTGGTGTGCATCATCGAGGCCATGAAAGTCATGAACGAGATCAAGGCCGAGCAGGCCGGCACCATCACCGCGATTGTGGCCGAGGACGGCACTCCCGTGCAATACGGCGATGTCCTTTTCCTGCTCAAGTGACGGGCGCTGTTCCTTGGTGCTCCATCCGCAATTTCCGCTCCATCCGATCCATGTTCAAGCGCCTGCTGGTCGCCAATCGCGGCGAAATCGCCCTCCGTATCATCCGTGCCTGCCGGGAACTTGGCGTGGAATCCGTGGCCGTCTATTCCGAGGCGGACGTGGATTCGATGCACGTCCAACTGGCCGACCAGGCGGTGTGCATCGGGCCGGCATCGAGCAAGGAGTCGTATTTGAAAATGGACCGCATCTTCGCTGCGGCGGAGATCACCGGAGCGGATGCCATCCATCCCGGTTACGGGTTTCTGGCGGAGAACGCGCGCTTTGCCGCGATTTGCGAGTCCTCCCACATTACTTTCATCGGCCCGTCCGCCAGGATCATCTCCATGATGGGTGACAAGGCCACCGCCCGCGCCACCGCGTTGGCCAACGGCGTGCCCATCACCCCCGGTTCCGGCATCATGCCGGATGCGGAGACCGCCTTCGAGACCGCCAGGGAAATCGGCTTTCCGGTGATGATCAAGGCGACTGCGGGCGGTGGCGGCCGCGGCATGCGGCCGTGTTTCAAGGAGGAGGATTTCATCGCGCTGTTTCAGGCGGCGTCCAGCGAGGCGATCGTCTGTTTCGGCGATGGCAGTTGTTACTTGGAGAAACTGGTGATCAACCCGCACCACGTCGAGTTCCAGCTCATGGGTGACGCGCACGGCAACTTCATCCACCTCGGCGAGCGCGATTGCTCGCTGCAGCGGCGCCACCAGAAAGTGGTCGAGGAATGCCCGTCGCCCTTGCTCACTCCGGAACTCCGCGCCCGCATGGGTGAAGCCTCCGTCAACCTCATCCGCCAGATCGACTATCAGAATGCCGGCACCATCGAGTATCTCGTCGATGACAAGGCCGAGAATTTCTATTTCATGGAAATGAACACCCGGATCCAGGTCGAGCACCCGGTCACCGAGGAAGTCATGGGCTGCGAGTTGATCAAGGAGCAGATCCGGGTTGCGGCCGGCGAACCGTTGTCCCGTCATGTGCTGGAGGCCAGGCCGCGCGGGCACTCGATCGAGTGCCGCATCAATGCCGAGGATCCGTTCAACAATTTCGCGCCCAGCCCCGGCACCATCGAGTTATGGTATGCTCCCGGTGGCAAGGGCGTGCGCGTGGACACCCATGTTTACTCCGGTTATACCGTGCCGCCGCACTACGATTCGATGATCGCCAAACTCATCATCACCGCCTCCACCCGCGAACTCGCCGTGATCCGCATGCGACGCGCCCTCGGCGAGTTCATCATCCGCGGCATCAAGACCACCATCCCCATCCAACTCGAAATCGTTTCCCACCCGGATTTCATCAGCGGCACCTATGACATCGCCTGGGTCACCCGTTTCCTCGAAGAACGTGGCCGGTAAGTCATTAGTCATCGGTCATTGGTCATTGGTAATATGCTTCGCTCCGGTCTTCACTAATGACTAATGACTAATGACTGATCCCAAACTCTACTGCATCCTCGACCTCGGTTATGTGTCTGCGGCGGACGCGGCGAGAGTTGCGGGTTGTTTGTTGGACGGTGGGGCGGATCTGTTACAACTCCGCGCCAAGAACCACGACCTCGCCACCATCAGGCGGGTCGCACGGTGCCTGCTCCCGCGGTGCCGTGCCGCAGGCGTGCCTTTTATCCTCAACGATCATCCGGCCCTCGCCGCCGCCATCGGCGCCGATGGCGCACACCTCGGCCAGGACGATGGGCCGCTGGCTGCGGCCCGGCTGATCATGGGGCCTGACAAACTCCTCGGCCGCTCGACCCATTCGCTCGCGCAAGCCCGCGCCGCTCTTGCCGAGGGTTTCGATTATATCGGCTTCGGCCCCCTGTTTCCCACGCCCACCAAGCCCGGCCGCCCGGCGATCGGATTGTCGGACATCGTTGCCATGGAGCGCGAGGTCGGCATCAGGATTCCCGCTTTCTGCATCGGCGGTGTCGGGCGCGACAATCTAACAGAGGTATTGGCCGCCGGTGCCCGCCGCGTGGTCATCGTTTCCGATCTGCTGCGGGCCGCTGATGTGGCAACCGCCACCCGCGAGGCCCGGGCGCTGATCCGCTAGGGTAGGCCGTCCAACAGACGGTATCGTATCCGGGTTGATTTTTGATTGATGCTTGTTGAGGGCTTGGCGATCGTCTGAACGTCAAAATGTGCCCAACCCGGGGAAATTTCACCGAAATCCGCCGTTGTGGAGGAAAATCATCGAATCTAGGGTTGCCAAACCGGATTCTGCGACTAGCAATGCGCCCCCGCGCGAAATCGGCGGCTCGCAACCAAGAAGCACCATGATAGGCAAGAAGGATCTCAGC
>Ga0118677_10012022_pt1 | contig 12809 bp, 10 predicted proteins | sample AliMusrvi5mmetaG_FD_86154 | JGI IMG/M metagenome (GOLD analysis project Ga0118677, IMG submission 86154)
GCATTGCCCTCGGCGAGGGTGATCATCTCGGCCTTTTTCTGGGTGGCGACTTTGACGGCGATTTCGGAGGCCACCAGGGTCGGCTGTTGGTCGGCGGTGGCGCGCATTTTCTCCATCTCGGTGCGTTCGGCCTGCGAGCGCTGCTCCATCTTGAACATTTCCTGTTGTTGTTCGGCGATGATGCGCTTGGTCTGGGTCTGCATCAGATCCTCGGGCAGGCGGATTTGGCAGATGAGCACCGACACGCACTCGACGTGATATCTCTCGAGATCGGCGCGGGCGCGGGTTTCCGCCTTGGCTTGTTCTTCCGAGCGGCTTTGCAAAAAGTTCATTGCCGAGGCGGTGGATGCCTGGTTGCGGAACGACGAGTCGATCATCGGATGGATGACATGTTGGATGAGGTTGTCGATGGAGCCGACCTTGGCCACCATGTAGGGCGCCTGGTCCGGGCGCACGCGAATGACCACCTTGACGGAGACCTCGATCGGGAAGCCGTCCTTGGAGATGACATTCAACTGGTCGAAGCGGGTGTCTTTCTGATCGTCCCAGTCGATGGTGATATTGGTCGTGTCGATGACATACATCATGAAGGCGCGGCGGTTCAGATAGTAGCGGCCGGGGCCGGCCACCTCTTCCTGAATGCCGCGGAACCCCTTGGGCACAACGTATTTCTCCTTGCCTTCCTCCTCGGAGGCGCCGATCTGGGTGGAGCCGAGCCGTTTCTTCATCTCCGCGGTGGGGTCCTCGCCGACGTTGGACACCACCACTCCGACCTGGCCGCGCTCGATGACGGCGACGTCGTCGAGTTCCACGCCGAACATGAACGGGTTGATATAATAGGTGCCGGGCCGCAGCACGTCGAGTTGGGGGCCGCGCTGCCCTTGTTTGGTTAGGAAGGCGGAGCCGTCCTGATAGTCGTTGTGGCCGCTGATGGGGCAGGCGACATACTCGCGGTCCGGCAGCGGGATGCCGTCGAGGGCGGTGACCAGGCCGACCTTGTTCGCCTCGATGACCACGGCCGGGGCGATTTGGATCTGGAAGAGGTTGAGGTTGATGCGATAGGTGCCGGGCAGCAGGACGTCGATTTGCGGGCCTTTCTGGCCGCCGTTTTTGAGGAACGCCTCGCCATTCTCGAAATTGGAGTGGCCGGGCACGCCCTGCGCCAGCAAGCGGCCCATCGGGATGGGGCCGCCGTCCTGGGCGGTGACCATGCCGACCTGGCCCTTGGCGATGACGACGGCTTCGGCCTTGGTGATTTTGAACAGGTTGGGATTGATCCGATAGACGCCGGGCGGCAGGATTTCGATTTGCGGGCCCTTTTGGCCGCCGGCCTTGCGGAAATCCTCGCCCGACTGGAACGAGTTGTGACCGGTGACCACGTTGGCGAAGATGCGGCCGGCGGGGATGGCCGAGCCGTCGGAGGATTCGACCAGGCCGATTTCGCCCTCACTGATCATGGTGGCGGTGTTTTTCCTGACCTTGAACAGATAGGGATTGATGCGATAGTTGCCCGGCGGGATGATATCGATCTGCGGGCCCTTTTGGCCGCCGTTCTTGATGAAGGCCTCGCCGTTTTGGAAGGAGGTATGACCCGCCACCGACTGGGCAAAGATTCTGCCTTCGGGAATGGCGGTGCCGTCCACCGAATCGACCAGGCCGATCTCAAAGTCCTTGATTTCGGTGACGCCGCCCTTGGTGAGTTTGAACAGATAGGGGTTGATGCGGTATTTGCCGGGAGGCAGCACCTCGATTTGCGGGCCTTTCTGGCCGCCATTGCGAATGAATGCCTCGCCATCCTGAAACGAATTGTGGCCGGCCACCACCGCCGCGAAGATTTTGCCAGCCGGAATCGACGAGCCGTCCACCGACTCGATGAGGCCGATGCCGTTTTCCAGGATTTCGGTGAACGGGCTCTTGGTTGCCTTGTAGATGAACGGGATGAGGAAATGCAAGCCGGGCCCGAGGGTGCGGGCTTGGATGCCGACCTCGTTGCCAAGGGCCACCACGCGGCCCTGCGGCATTTTGCGGCCGAACCAGCGCCGCTCGATCAGGGCAATCTCATTGCCGCCGACCACCACCACCGACTGGTAAATGAGAATGGCTGCGAGAATCAACAACGCCACTAACCCCAGATTGCTCAGCAGGAAATTTAGAAACATGCGGGGGTGATAGCGGTCCGCGGCCGCGACGTCAATGGAAATGATAGAGCAAAAAACGCGACTCGTCAGGGTCTCGGGGTGACTGCCAGGCGGTAGAAATCGCGGCCGGCAGCGGGTGGTGCGACTTCCCACGCACCGTTGGATGCGATGGTGATGCGGGCGGCGGGCACCGGCAGCCAGGTGGCGAGGCCGGTGGATTCCTCCACCACCAGGGCCGCGAAGTTTTGGGCATTGAGCGACGGGGTGAAGCTCATCACGCCGTTGGCTGCGAAAACAAACGGCGAGTTGGCGTGGGTCGGCGAGGTGGCCAGCACGTATTCTGCTAGGTTGGGCAGGCCGTCGCCGTCGGGGTTGGCGAGGAAGTCGCCGGCGCCGGCCGCCCAATCGAGATACGGCTGATCGGGATTGAGGCCGAGGACCGAGCCGAGGATTTCGCGGTTGGCAAAGCGCGGGATTGTGCCGGCGGTGGCGCGGTTGAGTGTGTCCACGAAGATATCGGCGATGAGGGCCTGGGCCATGGTGGCCGGGTGGAAGCCGTCCTTGCAAAACATCGGCCGCGGCGAGTTCTCCGGGCTGGGCGGATAGATGAAGGTGGTGCCATTGAGTTGGAACGGCACCTGGTCGAAGATCCGGTCGGTTAGGGAGTCGATGCGCGCCACGGTGGCCCCGCGCGCCGCGGCCATCGCGATCAGGGACGCGTTGGTCGCGGCAATGCGCGAGCGGGCCTGGAGGCGAAGAGTCGGATCGGGGTACTTGCCCGACACGTCGGGCGAGGCGCCAATGTCGGGAATGGTGGCGATGATGATGGGCAGGGCAGGCGCGCGGCTTCTAACGAAATCGTGGATGGTGGCGAGGTTGGTGACCGCCTGGGCGAGCAGAGCGGGAGGCTGGGGATCACTGTAGATGCCGGTGTAGTTGGATTTGAGATCGTTGCCGCCGAGGAAAATGATCACGGCATCGACCTCCGCTAGGTTGTTGATGAGGGCACTACGCGTGGGGTAACGCAGCACGATGATCGGGTCGCTCGACAAGAGGTCGAAAACCGTGGACTGGCAGACGCCGACCCAATCCGAGGTTGTGAAGCCGGGCACGCCATAGTTGTATTCGTAGCCGCCATCGCGCAGGTCCAGCCAGGAAGCCACGCCGGAGCGATAGGAACCCAGGGTGAGCGAAGTGGCGCGGTGATTGGTGAGAATGTCCGGCCAGTTGTCGGTGTTGGGGTTGGCCGGATTGGAATCCGGCGCGCTGAACGTCAGCTCGAAGGCATATTCCTCGGTCATGCTGTCGCCGATGGCCAGCACCTTCAACGGTGCGGCATGCAGCGTGGAGCAAGCCAGCGCAGCCAGCCAGCAACCAGCAATCCACCGGCGTTTCGTACGTGTCATGCTGGCAACATACGTGGGCATCGGCCGCCGTCCATGGCGGCGGGGGCGATTGGTGGCAAATTGGGGGAATCACCCCATGTGGGGGTAAGATAGAGGATTGCAGCCGGTGCGAAATCAAGCCATACTGTCATGCGAGAGCGAAATCATCACTTATGCCGGTATTACTTTTCAGTTGTGAATATGCGACCTGTGCGGTGCCTGAAGCCTATCGGGAAGTGTTTCATGGGGCCGAGGATGTGGTGGCTTCGCCCGCCGGGTGGGATCCGGGTGCCCTGAATCTGGCGCAGGGGTTCTCGATGAAATTCCGCACGCCCTTGGTGCACGGGCAGCGCACCCGTCTGCTCATTGACCTGGATGCCGCCGGCGATGCCCGCTGGAGCAGGTTTTCCAAGAAAATCCCCGAGGCGGGCCGCCACAAGCTGGTGGACCGCGAAGAACTCTCGTACCGCACTGCGCTGCGCCAGCGCATTGAAGAGGACTTGCGCCGCCATCCGGCCATGCTCCACTTGATGGTGCGCACGATCGCCGGTCACGAGGGCAAGGTGATGTTGGAGTCGTTCGCCCCCGGCGGATTGGGCGAAGCCCTGGCGGCCACCTGGCGCAGCCACTTGCTGACCTTGGGCTTGGACGCCAGTCACCACAAGAGCGTCAAGGGCTCGGCATTGGCGGCCGATCTGGGTGCCTCGTTTCCCTCGGAGCGCTATGGCCTGATGCGCATCAAGGTGGCGCAATCGTTTTTCCTCGAAGGTCGCCCGTGGCGCTGGGAGGTGCTGAGAAAAGCCCTCTTCGAGTCGCTGGCGGTAGTAACTGCGGAAGCGTAGAAAAAGACAGAAGACCGCTGCGCTGCAAGACAGAAGACCGCTGCGCTGCAAGACAGAAGACCGCTGCGCTGCAAGACAGAAGACCGCTGCGCTGCAAGACAATGAAGAAGAGCGCTGCGCTTCAGGTCGGATCGGTCGGATCCTCCAGATTCTTCCTCTTGTCTTTTGTCTTCTGTCTTGGAGCGCAGCGATCTTCTGTCTTTATCTCGGCATCGGGAAGGCGCGGTTGAAGGCGAAGACCCGGTCGCGGATGGCCACCAGCTTGGCCTCGTCCTCAGGCACCGCGAGGGCCTGATGAATGAAATCGGCGACCTGCTCGACATCCGCCTCGCGCATGCCGCGGGTGGTCACGGCAGGTGTGCCGATGCGAATGCCGCTGGGTTTCATGGGTGTGCCGGTGTCAAAGGGAATGGCATTCTTGTTGACCGTGATGCCGGCCAGATCGAGGGCATGGGAGGCAAGGGTGCCGTTCAGACCCATGCCGCGCAGATCCACGAGCATGAGGTGGTTGTCGGTGCCGCCGGAAACAATCCGGTAACCGTGCCGGGTGAGCCGGGCCGCGAGGGCTTGCGCGTTTCTAACAATCTGCTGTTGGTAGGTCTTGAATTCCGGCAGCAGCGCCTCGGCGAAACACACGGCCTTGGCGGCGATGACGTGCATCAGCGGCCCGCCCTGAATGCCGGGAAACACCTGCGAGTCGATTTTTTTTGCAAATTCCTCCTTGCACAGAATGATGCCGCCGCGCGGGCCGCGCAGTGACTTGTGAGTGGTGGAAGTGACGAAATGCGCATGCGGCACCGGGCTCGGGTGGACGCCGCCGGCCACCAGTCCGGCGATGTGCGCCATATCGACAAACAGATAAGCGCCGATCTCGCGGGCCAACCGGCCCATGCGCTCGAAGTCGATGACGCGCGGATAGGCCGACGCCCCCACGGTGATGAGCGCGGGCTTGAGGGCGCGGGCGGTGGTTTCCAGCTCGTCATAGTTGATGCGCTCATCCTCGGGGCTCACGCCGTAATGGGTCACCGCATAAAAGCGGCCGGAAAAATTCGCCTTGTGGCCGTGGGTGAGATGGCCGCCGTGAGCCAAATCCATGGTTAGAATCTTGTCGCCGGGCTGCAACACGGAAAAATACACCGCCATGTTGGCCTGCGAGCCGGAGTGGGGCTGCACGTTGGCGTGCTCTGCGCCGAAAATTTCCTTGGCGCGGTCGATGGCAAGCTGTTCGACGACGTCCACGTTTTCGCAACCGCCATACCAGCGGCGGCCGGGGTAGCCCTCGGCATACTTGTTAGTAAGGACCGAACCCTGCGCCTCCATGACTGCGGGCGAGGCGAAATTTTCCGACGCGATCAATTCGATGTTGTTGCGCTGGCGGCGTTCCTCGGCGGTGATGGCGGCATGGAGCGGTGGATCGATCTCGGCGATGCGGCTACCCGAGGCTTTGCACACCCGTCTGGCGTGGCGGCCGCCTGCGAAGTCGGTCGCGAGGAAGGCGTCGGTCATGGCGATACTGGTGGCGGCATCGGAATACTTGCCGGCAAGGCAGAGGACATTGGCGTCATTGTGCTGGCGAATGATGACGGCTTCCTCGACCGAGCGGGCGGCGGCCGCGCGCACCTGGCGGTGGCGGTTGGCGGCGATGCACATGCCCGCCGCCGTGGTGCAGGCGAGAATCCCGAAATCGCAGGTGCCATCGGCCACGGTGGCCGCCACAAGATTGGCGTAATCGGGATAATCGACGGCTTCGTGGGTTTGCGTGCCGAAGTCTTGGACGTGGTGACCGGCTGCGGCGAGGTGCGCGGCAACGGCGTTCTTGATGTCAACGGCACCGTGATCGGCGCCGAGGGCGATGCGGAAGGGAGTTTGGCTCATAGGGCGGCGGGACGGATTCAACGCGGTGATTGACGAGTTGGAAATCGTAAATTCAAGGAATTGTTTGATCCGTCGCTGCGGACCTCACATCCTGCAGGACCAGTTGCAGCGTGGTGCGCCCGCGGAACGTGTTCCGATCGATGGAAAACGCAATGTCCCACGGCGGGTCGGGCAGGGGGCTTTCACCGCCGCCAAAGAACACCGCGTCCTGTTCGTGCAGGCCCTGGCGCAACATCAGGCGCAGGTGCTGGTTTTTCATGTGCAGGGGCCGCCGGCTCAAGCCCACATTGCGCGCGATGAAAGTCGGCTGCGGGTTGCTGTTGCCGAAGGGTTGCAACAGTTCGTAGCTGGCGAGAAACTCCAGCGAAAGTTGGTCAAAGCCAATCTCCGCATCAAAATACAGCGTTGGCTGGCGTTGATCCTCGCTCGTGGAGGCCAACACATACTCGCCGAAATGCCGGCGGAAGCTGTCAAGCTTCGCCTCGTGAATGGATAGCCCGGCGGCCATCGCATGCCCGCCGCCCGCCTCCAGATCAGCGCTGCAGGCGCGTATCGCCTCGACCAGCGAAACCCCCTCGATGCTGCGCCCGGAACCTTTGCCGATTCCATCCGCATCAATGGCCACCACGAAGGTCGGCTTGTGATATTGCCGCATCAGGCGTGAGGCGACGATGCCCACCACCCCGTGATGCCATTCCCGTGAACCAAGCACAATCACCGGATCGCATGACGGGTCGAAGCTTGCAAGCAAATCAATCGCCTGCTGGCGGATGAGCCCCTCATGTTTCTGCCGCTCGCGATTGTAGCCATCGAGCTCTTGCGCAAGCGCCATGGCTTGGTCGCCGCACTCGGTGGTGAGCGTGGCAAGGGCGACCTCGGGCGCATCCATCCGGCCCGCCGCGTTGAGGCGTGGACCAATCCGGAACCCGACATCCATGGAGGTGGCGTCGCCATTCATCCCGGTGACTTCCTTGAGGGCCCGCAGCCCGGGGTTGAGCGTGTGGGAAAGCTGCTTGAGCCCGTGGCGCACCATCAGCCGGTTCTCGCCGATCATAGGCACAATGTCGGAAATGGTGGCCACCGCCACCAGATCGATGAGTTGCTTCAGATCCAGGTCAGCCGGCCGCGTCTTCAACAAGGCATGTCCCAGTTTGAATGTGACACCGGCAGCGCAGAGGTAGGTGAAATCCTCGCCGCATTTCGGGTTGACCAGCGCGCAGCAATCCGGACGTCCGGCCGGACCGGGCTCATGATGATCGACAATAAGCACATCAATGCCATCCGCCTTGAGTGTCGCCACCTCGCGCACCGACGCCGTGCCGCAATCCACCGCGATGAGCAGATCCGGCTTGGCCCCCTCCACCATGCAGCGGGAAAGCGCCGCCTCGCTCAGACCGTAGCCCTCCGGACCCCGCCTGGGAATGAAATGGCGCGGCTCCAAGCCGTATGCATGCAAGATTCGCCGCATCAACGCGATCGAAGTGACCCCATCCACGTCATAGTCGCCGAAAATACACACGCTCTCCTTGCGGTCCGCCGCCAGGAGGATGCGCTCCACCGCCAGGCGCATGTCCGGCAGCAGGAAAGGATCCGCCAGATCCCGCAGTTTCGGATGCAGGTATTCCTCGATATCCACCCCTTCAGGCAGCCCTCGCTGGCGGATCAGGTGCTCCAAAATCGGCGGAAACGAGCCTAACGAACCCTTCGCGTGATTTTGAAAGGGTTCGCCACGGGCAATCCAACGTAACGGCAGGGCTCGCATGAGCGCCGACTCTGCCTTGCAGAATGGAACCACACAAGAATGGAAATTCACCAATATTCTCCCGCCCGATCCGCACCTGGCAAAACCCTTTCATCTGAACCCCTCACGGCTTGCCCGTCAAGTTAGTGCCGGTTCTAGTTTTTTTGGGGCGATCCTTACCACTGAGGCACTGAAGACCACTGAGACCACTGAAATAATCCCATACCTCTGCTCAGTGACCTCAGTGGTTTTCTTACCCACGATTCTTCAGGATTCCGTGGTTTGTCGCCCCCCTTGCCCTTAACTTGACGCGCATCCCCTCGCGGGCTATGCTCGCCCCATGCCGAAAGCCCCTGCCAACCTCCAAGTCAGCATCGACCCCGACCTGAAACAGGCTGCCGAAAAGGTCTTTGCCGAAATCGGACTGGATGCCACGACCGCCGTGCGGCTGTTTTTCACCAAGGTGGCGCAGACCCGCAGCATCCCCTTCCGCCTCAACGCCGAACCGGAATTTTCCCCGCAGGCCGAGGCCCGCATCCTGGCGGCCTGGGAAGAATCCAAGGACCCGGCGAATCGTAGCAAGCCCTACTCGGATGTGGCGGAGATGTTTCGTGACCTCCGGCGCGAAATGGCGGCGGAAGACTGAATCCACTGCGGCGTATGCACTTCGTTTACACCAAACCTTTCCGCAAGGCGCTGGCACGACTCAGTCAATGGCAGCAGGATGCCATCGAGGCGGCTGTGGACCGCTACAAGGAAGACCGATCCCATCCTGCGCTGCGTGATCACGCTCTCAAGGGCCAAATGAAAGGGTTTCGAGCCTTTTCCGCCGGTTGGGATTTGCGCGTCATTTACCGTGAGGAAGGCGGCTTCGTCATCGTCGTCTTGATCGATGTTGGAACCCACAATCAGGTTTATTGAATCGGTTACCTCAAGGGGGGCACGGGCGGCCCGCCCAATACTGTCAGTTTTGTCAATGCGGCGGGAATGAATGAAGAGGCAGCGGGCAGGATGCCCGCGCCATCGGTGGCCCGGGCATCTTTGGCCTTCGTAGCCTTGGCGAAGTAGGCCTGCCCGGAGCCTTCCGTAACAAAATCATGTGCTAACCTGACAGTATCGGGCGGCCCGCCCGTGAGTTTCCAAGAGAGGCACAAAACGCCCGACTGAGACATCTTGTCGCATGGCATGCGTGACAATGTGTCCTAAAATGGACAGGGATAGCTCAGGGAAGGCCCGCTCTAAAATTCGCAAGTGATTCGTTTTCAATTGGTTATTGTTTCACGGGCGGTTTCTGGCACGCATCCTGCGAAAAGGCCTGTGTAAACCACCCGTCGTCAAGGGTAACCAAAAGGAACCAACGTTATGTCAAAAATTCTCGGAATCGACCTCGGCACCACCAACTCCTGCATGGCCGTGATGGAAGGCGGGGAGTCCACGGTGCTTGAAAACTCGGAGGGTGCCCGCACCACTCCCTCGATCGTGGCCTTCGCGAAAAACGGCGAGCGCCTCGTCGGCCAGGCCGCCAAACGCCAAGCCGTTACCAATCCGAAAAACACGATTTTCTCGGCCAAACGCTTGATTGGCCGCAAGTTCTCCGAACTCACCGCCGCCGACAAGCGGATGCCTTACACGATTGTGGCCGCGCCCAACGGCGATGCCCACATCCAAGTGACGGTTGCCGGTGAAACCAAAACCTACTCGCCGCAGGAAATTTCCGCCATGGTCCTCGGCAAGCTCAAGGCCGATGCCGAAGCCAAACTCGGCGAGAAAATCTCCCAGGCCGTCATCACCGTACCGGCGTACTTCAACGACTCCCAGCGCAATGCCACCAAGGCCGCGGGCGAAATCGCCGGCCTCGAAGTGTTGCGCATCATCAACGAGCCGACTGCCGCCGCCCTTGCTTATGGCCTCGACAAGAAATCCGACGAGAAGATCGCGGTGTATGACCTTGGCGGCGGCACCTTCGATATCTCCGTCCTGGAAATCGGCGACGGCGTGTTTGAAGTGCTCGCCACCGACGGCGATACCCAACTTGGCGGCGACGATTGGGACAACCTGCTGATCCAATGGGTCGTGGCCGAGTTCAAAAAGGACCAAGGCATCGACCTCTCCAGTCAGCCCGACGCGCTCCAACGCATCAAGGAAGAAGCGGAAAAAGCCAAAATCGCGCTGTCCTCCACCCAGTCCTACGACATCAGCCTGCCCTTCATCACCGCCGATGCCACCGGGCCGAAGCACATCCAGATCACCCTCACCCGCTCCAAGCTCGAGCAGCTCACTGACGCCTTGTTCGAGCGCACCAAGCAACCCGTGCGCAACTGCCTCGCCGCCTCCGGCCTCAAGCCGTCACAGATCGACGAGTTGGTGCTCGTCGGCGGCATGACCCGCATGCCAAAGGTCGTCGATGTGGCGCGTGAACTCGCCGGCCAAACGCCCCACCAAGGCGTCAACCCCGACGAGGTCGTGGCCATCGGCGCGGCCATCCAAGGCGGCGTGCTGCGCGGCGACGTCAAAGACGTGCTACTGCTCGACGTCACCCCGCTGACCCTGTCAATCGAAACGCTCGGAGGCATCGCCACCGCGATGATCGAGCGCAACACCACCATCCCCGCCAAGAAAAGCCAGATCTTCTCCACCGCCTCGGACAACCAACCCGGCGTGGACATCCAGGTTTGCCAGGGCGAGCGCAAGATGTTTGCCGACAACAAACGCCTCGGCAATTTCAAGCTCGACGGCATCGCTGCGGCCCGCCGCGGCGAGCCGCAAATCGAAGTGACTTTCGATATCGACGCCAACGGCATTCTCCACGTTTCCGCCAAGGACAAGCAATCCGGCAAGGAGCAGAAGATCTCGATCCAAGGCTCCTCCGGCCTGTCCAAGGACGAAATCGAACAAGCCAAGCGCGACGCCGAGTCCCACGCCGACGAGGATAGGAAACGCGTTGAAAAGGTCGATGCCAAGAACAAGGCCGACAACCTCATCTTCAGCGTCGAAAAGCAACTTGCCGAACTCGGAGACCAAGCCCCGGCCGACCTCAAGTCGATGCTCGAAGGCAAGATCAAAGCCGTCAAGGACGCCGTCAGCAGCGACGACTTGACCCAAATCAACAGCGCCGTGTCCGATCTCGAATACGCCGCCGCCTCCGGTGCCGGCGCCCCCAACCCCGACGTCGAATCCGCCCCGGAATCCCACGAGCCCAAACAAGCCAAAGGCAAAGTCGTGGACGCCGAGGTAGTCGATTAAAGACTCAAGACACAAGACGCAAGAAAAGAAATCACAGCACCATTTCCTCAGCCCCAACGGGGCGTCCGTCGACAGGCCAGGGCAGCGCCCTGGGTCAAAGACAGGCAAGGAAATCCAAGCCCTGAAGGGGCGACATAAACCGATTGCAACGCCAAGAAATTGAACTCAGCTTCCAAGCAAAAAACATCTCCCGTTGACCCTCCTGATCGGAAATCGTGGAAATCCACTAACGTCTGATTGCCATCGAACAACTATCATGTTCCTGAGGACAGGAATATGATCCCGATAAAATGACCACCCTCACCGCCAAGCACCAACGCCTCGCCGCGCTGCGCCCGCTCTCTCCCGAGTCGGTCGCCAGCCTTGCCGCGGCGTGGGACGTGCGGATGGTGTATGAGTCTAACAACATCGAGGGCAACAGCCTCACGCTGCGCGAAACCGAATTGGTGCTGTCCAAAGGCGTCACGGTTTCCGGCAAGCCGCTCGAGGATCAGTCCCCGTCTCAATCTCCCCGGACTTCCGCACCGCTTACTACGCGGCCCTCGAAGCCGCCGACTCCGGCGACCAAACCGCCTTTCTCACCTTCATCATCGCCCGCCTCAACCAAGAACTCGACACCTGGCTCGAAGCCCTGGAAGAGACGCAAGACTCAAGACTTCAAGACGCAAGATAAGAATTCACTCATTATGGTCACTTCCCGCATGCTCATCTTCAATTCCTCTTCTCTTGGATCTTGCGTCTTGAAGTCTTGAGTCTTCCCATCTCACCGAAACCAAACAACAAACAACACCAAAAACATATGGCTAACATCAAACCACTTGGACAACGCGTCCTAGTCAAACGTCTCGAAGCTGAAGCAATCAGCTCAGGTGGCATCGTCCTGCCTGACACCGCCAAGGAAAAACCCCAGGAAGCTGAAGTCCTCTGCCTCGGCACGGGCGGCAAGGACGACAATGGCAATGCCATCGAGTTCACCGTCAAGGTCGGCGACAAGGTGCTCATCTCCAAGTACGGTGGCACCGAAGTCAAACACGACGGCCTGGAAGTGCTCATCATCAACGAAAGCGACATCCTCGGCATCGTCGGCTAATACCCCAATCTGAAATCTCAAATCTCAAATCTCAAAATATCTATCATTATGGCCAAACAACTCCAATTCGACGAAGCCGCCCGCCAGGCCCTCCTGCGCGGTGTGGAAAAACTCGCCCGTGCCGTCAAAGCCACCCTCGGGCCTGCCGGACGCAACGTCATCATCGACAAGAAATACGGCTCGCCGACCATCACCAAGGATGGTGTGACGGTGGCCAAGGAAATCGAGCTTGAGTGTCCCTATGAAAACATGGGCGCCCAACTCATTCGCGAAGTCTCGAGCAAGACCTCGGACATCGCAGGCGACGGCACCACCACCGCCACCGTGCTGGCCGAGGCGATCTACAAGGAAGGCCTGCGCAATGTCACCGCCGGTGCCAATCCGATCTCGCTGCAACGCGGCATCATGAAGGCCACCGAAGCCATCGTCGCCCAGCTCCAGAAGATCTCCAAGCCGGTGTCCGACGCCAAGGAAATCGCCCAGGTCGCCTCCATC
>Ga0118677_10012024_pt1 | contig 12807 bp, 11 predicted proteins | sample AliMusrvi5mmetaG_FD_86154 | JGI IMG/M metagenome (GOLD analysis project Ga0118677, IMG submission 86154)
CATGACCATCGCGGGGTATGCGATCGGCGCGTCCCACGGCATTCTGTACCTGCGCGGAGAGTACGCCTACCTGCTGGCCTATCTGGAGTACATGCTGGCCATCCGGCGGCGGCAGGGTTTGCTCGGGGCGCAGGTGGGCGGCAAGGCGGGCTTCGCCTTTGACATTCGCATTCAGGTGGGCGCCGGTGCCTATGTGTGCGGTGAGGAAACCTCGCTCATCAGTTCCTGCGAAGGGTTGCGCGGCGACCCCAAGACCCGGCCGCCCTTCCCGGCGCAGAAGGGCTACCTGGGTCGCCCGACCTCGGTCAACAATGTGGAGACGCTCTGCTGCGTGGCGCGGATTCTGGACAAGGGGCCGGGTTGGTTCGCGCAGATGGGATCAAAGGGCAGTCCCGGCACCAAGGTCCTGAGCGTGTCGGGCGATTGCCAGCGGCCGGGCGTCTACGAGGTGCCATTCGGCCTTGCCGTGCGGGACCTGCTCAAGCTCGTGGGTGGTGAGCGGGCCGCGGCGGTGCAAGTGGGCGGCCCTTCGGGGTTGATGGTTGGCCCGGCCGATTTCGGGCGGACGATCTGTTATGACGATCTCGCCACAGGCGGGGCGATCATGGTCTTCGACGAGAGCCGGAACCTGCTCGACGTCGTGCGCGCCTTCAATGCGTTCTTCCTGGAAGAGAGTTGCGGGTACTGCACGCCTTGCCGCGTCGGCAATGTGCTGGTCAAGGAATGCCTGGACCGGATCGCGGCAGGCAAAGGCGAGCCGAGCGACTTGGACTACTTGCAGACGCTCGGGACGACCATGAAGGTCACCAGCCGCTGCGGGCTCGGGCAGACCGCCTGCAACCCGGTGCTCAGCACGCTGAAGAATTTCCGGCCGCTCTACGACGCGCTGGTCAAAACCGATGCGCAGGGTTTCCGGCCGGCGTTTGATATCAAGGCGGCACTGGCCGAGGCCGAAGTGGTGCAGGGAAGGAAATCGGTGAACTTATGAGCGATACGATAACCTTCACGATTGACGGGGTGGAAATCAAGGGCACGCCCGGGATGACGATCCTGGAAGCCGCGGATGCGTGCGGGGTCTATATTCCCCGGCTCTGCAAGGCCAAGGGACTGTCCCCGCGCGGGAGTTGCCGCGTGTGCACGGTCATGGTCAATGCGCGGCCGCAATCGGCCTGCACGCAACCGATTGCCGAGGGAATGATCGTCGAGAACGACACACCTGCCCTGAAGGAGCATCGGCGGCAAATCATCGAGATGCTTCTGGTCGAAGGCAACCATTTCTGCCCGCTGTGCGAACGGAGCGGCTCCTGCGAACTGCAAGCCCTGGGCTACCGCCACGGCATCATGGCACCGCGTTACCCGTACCAGTTCCCCAAGCGCGACATGGATGTGGGCCATCCGGACCTGATGATCGACCGGAACCGCTGCATCCTGTGCGGACGTTGCGTCAATGCTTCGCGATATGTGGACGGAAAGACGGCGTACGAATTCGTGGGGCGGAGCGTCCACAAGCGCATTGCCGCGGACGCCGCCACGGGCCTGGCCGGCACCCGGGCGGCCGCGGACGACCGGGCGGCTGAGGTGTGTCCCGTGGGCTCGATCATCCGCAAGCGTACGGCGTATGCCGTGCCCATCGGCCAGCGGCCGTTCGACAGGAAACCCATCGGAGCGGAGATCGAGGCGAAGAAGGCGTGATCCGACAGGCAGGAGACAGACCATGGCCAAGACCAAACCGAAACTCGCGACCGCATCGTTGGCAGGATGTTTCGGATGCCACATGTCGATCCTCGATATCGACGAGCGCATCCTGCAACTCATCGACCTGGTCGACTTCGACAAGTCGCCGATCGATGACATCAAGGAGTTCACCGGCCGGTGTGCCATCGGCTTGATCGAAGGCGGCTGTTGCAACGAGGAAAATGTACGCGTCTTGCGCGACTTCCGGTCGCACTGCGATATCCTGATCGCGGTGGGCGAGTGCGCCGTGATGGGCGGCCTGCCGGCGTTGCGCAACATGGTGCCGCTGAAGGAGTGCCTGGACGAGGCGTACCTGGACGGCCCGACCGTGTACAATCCCGGCAAGGTGCTGCCAAACGACAAGGAACTCCCCCTGATCCTGGACCGGGTCTACCCGATCCAGGAGGTTGTGAAGGTCGATTACTCCCTGCCGGGGTGCCCGCCGTCGGCGGACACGATCTGGCAGGCACTGGTGGCGTTGCTGACCGACAAACCGCTCGAGCTGCCCTACGAGCTGATTAAGTACGACTGAGCCGGAGGATTGCCGCATGAAGAGCACGACCGAAATGAAGCGCGTGATCATCGAGCCAGTCACGCGCGTTGAGGGGCACGGCAAGGTCTCGCTGCTGCTGGACGAAGACAACCAGGTCCGGCAGGCGCGGTTGCACATCGTGGAGTTCCGCGGGTTCGAACGGTTTGTGCAGGGCCGGCCCTACTGGGAGATGCCTGTGCTGGTCCAGCGGTTGTGCGGCATCTGTCCGGTGAGCCATCATCTCGCCGCCGCCAAGGCCATGGACCTGATCGTGGGCGGCGAGAACCTGACGCCGACGGCGGAGAAGATGCGCCGGCTCATGCACTACGGCCAGATATTCCAATCGCACGCCCTGCATTTCTTCCACCTGTGTTCGCCCGATCTGCTCTTCGGATTCGATGCCGATGTCGCCGTGCGCAACATCGTGGGGGTGGCGCGTAAATATCCGCAGCTCGCCTTGCAGGGCGTGATGATGCGCAAGTACGGTCAGGAGATCATCAAGGCCACCGCCGGCAAGAAGATCCACGGCACGGGCGCCATCCCGGGCGGTGTGAACAAGAACCTGTCGATCGACGAGCGCGACGCGCTCCTCAAGGATTTGGACCAGATGCTCGTGTGGTCGCGGTCGGCTGTGAAACTGGCCAAGGACTATACGCTGGCTCATCTCAAGACGCTCGCCACGTTCGGGTCATTCGATTCCAATCACCTGTCGCTGGTGCGGGCCGACGGCGCCATGGATCTCTACCACGGCAACCTGCGCGCGATCGATGCCCAGGGCAGGACGATCTTCGACCAGGTCGACTATCAGCAGTACCGTGACTACCTGATCGAGGAGGTGCGCGACTGGTCGTACATGAAGTTCCCGTTCATCAAGAGCCTGGGCCCGGAGAATGGCTGGTATCGCGTCGGACCGCTGGCGCGCGTGAACACGGCCACGTTCATTGACACGCCCGAGGCCGAGGCCGAGCGCAAGGAGTTTATGGCCCTGACCAACGGCAAGCCCAACAACATCACCATGGCCTATCATTGGGCGCGCATGATCGAGGTGCTGCATTCGATCGAGAAGATCCGCGACCTGCTGCACGACAGAGATTTGCAGGGTACGGACCTCGTCGTGAAGGGCGAGCGCCGCGAGGAAGGCGTGGGGCTGATCGAGGCACCGCGCGGGACGCTGTTCCATCATTACAGGGTCAATGCGAACGACCAGGTGACGATGGCAAACCTGATCGTCTCAACGACGAACAATAACACGCCCATGAATATGGCGGTGCAGCGGGTCGCCCAAGACTACCTGTCGGGCAAACCGGAGCTCACCGAGGGCTTGCTTAATCATATCGAGGTCGCCATTCGGGCGTACGACCCATGCCTGTCGTGCGCCACACACGCGCTCGGTCGCATGCCACTGATCGTTGAACTGATCGACACCCGTGGCGAGGTCGTCCAGAAGTTGACGCGGAATGCGGATGGCTGAGCGCCGAAGGGCTGTATGGCAACCATCTTATTCATAGGTTTCGGCAATCCGGGCCGGCGTGACGACGGCTTGGGGCCGCGCCTTGCCGAGCGGGTCGAGCAGTGGGGTCTGCCAGGCGTGACGGTCGATTCGGACTATCAGCTTACGCTGGAAGACGCCGCCGCCGTGGCGTGCCACGACGTGACGATCTTCGCGGATGCGTCGGTAAGCGGCACGGCCCCGTTCTTCTTCCGGCGGGTGAGCCCGCGCGGGTCGCCGGGCTTCAGCAGCCACGGCGTGGAGCCGGAAGAGTTGCTGGCGCTGGCCGAGGCGTTGTTCGGGGCGCAGCCGGAGGCGTACGTGCTCGGCATGCGCGGATATGAGTTCGATGCCTTCGACGAGGAACTCAGTCCGCGGGCTGCCGCGAACCTCGGCCGGGCCGAGGCATTCATCGGGGACATGCTACGTTCCGGCTCGTGGGCCGCGGCCGAGTGCGGCGAGCCTGCGGAATCCGGTTGTGAGTTTGAGGGAGTTGCGGTAGAAGCAGAGTTGGGGAGGCGATGACCATGAGGCAAGGCAAGCATGTCGTACTTTGCGTCGATGACGATCAGGACTTCCTGGATTCGATGAAGACGATCATCGAGAGCAATCACTACCTTGTCGACATTGCCGCGAGTGCCGAGGAAGGGCTGCAACGATACAAGGCCGAGAAGCCCGATCTGGTGATTGTCGACCTGATGATGGAAGAGGTCGACTCAGGGACCAATCTCGTCAAGGAGATCAAGTCGCTTGGCCCGACGCCGCCCGTGTACATGCTCAGTTCGGTGGGGGACGGGCTTAACCTCAGTACCGACTATACGCAACTTGGCTTGGCTGGAGTCCTGCAGAAGCCGATTAACCCGCAGATACTCCTCGCGACGCTTAAGGCACGCCTTGGAAAGTAAACCATTCCGGAATAAGGGAGAACCTCGATGTTGAAGACGATGAAGACGCCTGGTGATACCAAGTGGTTTGTTCACGACCGGTTCGGACTGTTCATTCACTGGGGGCTTTATTCGCAGGCTGCCCGTCACGAGTGGGTGCAGAATAACGAACGGATTCCCTGGGAGGTCTACGAGCAGCGTTACTTCAAACGGTTCGATCCGGACCTGTACGACCCCAAAGCCTGGGCGCGGGCCGCTTCGTCGGCTGGCATGAAATATTTCGTGATCACAACCAAGCATCACGAGGGCTTCTGCCTGTGGGACAGCAAACTCACCGACTACAAGGCTCCGAACACGGCCGCCGGGCGTGACTTGCTCAAGCCGATGATCGAGGCGTTCCGCGAGGAGAATATGCGGGTCGGCCTTTACCATTCGCTGATTGACTGGCACCACCCGCACTTTGTGCTCGATCCCCACATCGGCCCCTACCGTGACCACAAGGACCGCGAGGCGCTGAACAAGGGGCGCGACCAGCGCAAGTACGCCCAGTACCTGCACGGGCAGGTGCGCGAACTGCTCACCAAGTACGGGAAGGTCGACGTGCTGTGGTTCGACTTCAGCTACCCGAAGCCAGACGGCAGCGGCAAGTGTAACAAGGACTGGGACAGCGAGAACCTTTACAAGTTGGTCCGCAAGCTGATGCCCAAGGTGATTCTCGACGACCGGTTGGACATGAAATATGGGTGGGACATCAAGACGCCCGAGCAGGTCCAGCCGCGCGAATGGCCGCGCGTCGACGGGCAGCCCGTCGTGTGGGAAGCGTGTCAAACGTTGTCGGGTTCGTGGGGTTACCACCGCGACGAGGCGAGTTGGCGCAGCACGGACGAGTTGATCCGGACGCTGATCGACTGCGTCAGCAAGGGCGGCAATTTGCTCCTGAACGTCGGGCCCACGGGCCGTGGCGAATTCGACGAACGGGCCATGTCGCGTCTGCAAGGCATTGGCGAGTGGATGCGGCGGCACAGCCGGTCCATCTATGGCTGCACCCAGGCGCCCGAGGAATTCAAGGCGCCACAGGACTGCCGGTATACCTACAACCCGGAAAAGAAGCGGTTGTACCTGCACCTATTCGCATGGCCTTACAAGCATGTGCAACTGGACGGACTCGGCAACCGCGTGGAGTACGCCCAACTCCTGAACGACGCCAGCGAAGTGCCGCTGAAGGTCGATGCCTGGTACGCCCACAGCATGAACTTGGATCAGTCCAACCTCACGCTGACGCTCCCGCAGCAGAAGCCGAACGTCGCGATTCCGGTGGTGGAATTGTTCCTGAAGTAGGCGTTCCAAGAGCGGGCTGTCGCCCGCTATTCAATTGGAGGGCGGCGCGCTGTCGCCGCCGTTCTTTTGGTGACCGGCGGCACTCCGACTGCTGCCGAGCACATGAACCGGGAGGCCCCTGATGCAGGAAGTGACACACAAACCGAGTGAGGTCGTGCTGGAGTGCGTGGGGCTTCGCAAGAATTTCGGAACACTGGTGGCGGTTCGGGATGTGACCCTGTCGCTTTGCCGTGGCCAGGTGCTTGGCCTCGTGGGTCCGAACGGCGCGGGCAAGACTACTCTCATGCGCATGCTTGCGACGCTGCTGCACCCCACGCAGGGTGCCGTTCGGGTTTGCGGCCAGGACCCGCAGCGGCAGTTGTCGGACGTCCGTCGCCGCATCGGCTACTTACCGGACTTCTTCAATCTCCACCGGGATCTCACACTCCGGGAATGCCTCACGTTCTTTGCCCATGCCTATTCGGTCCCCGTCGACGAGATTCCAGACCGCGTACGCCATTCGCTGACCGCCGCCGGGTTGCTGGAAAAGGAGAATGACTTCGTCCGACATCTTTCCCGCGGCATGGTGCAACGGCTGGGCATGGCCATGTTGATGACTCGCGACGCGGAGATCATGATCCTGGACGAACCGGCGTCCGGGCTCGACCCGAATGCCAGGGTCCAATTCCGACTCCTGCTCAAAGAACTCCGAAACCAAGGCAAAGCCATCCTGATCTCGTCGCATATTCTGAGTGACCTGGAGGAGGCTTGCACGCATGTCGCCATCATGGACCATGGCCGGTTTCTCACGGCCGGCACTATCGAGGAGATCCGCGGGCAGGTGTTTGCGGGGTTTCGCTACCGGATTCGCGTCCTTGGTGACCCGACGGCCGCACTGGCCACTGTCGTCACGGCGGGTGCGCAGAACGCGGAAATCAAAGATGGTTCGCTAATTGTTGACGTTTCCGACGAGGAACACATTGTCCGGATCAACGCGCAGCTCGTCGGTCAGGGAATCCGCGTCGCGGAACTGCGGCTGCTCTCCAACCTGGAAGACGCTTTCATGAAAATCACGGCGGACGGAGAGGTGAACCATGACACTCGCTGAAAGACTGGTCGGCCGCAATGCCCTCCTGGGACGTTACGCGTTTTCCCAGCTTAGGCCCATGGCCTGTTCGATCTCGGTGGGCATTTATCTCGCAATCGCCGCCCTGACGTTTATCCTCGGTTCCGCCGCAAACTACGAATGGGGTCGGTTCAACGTACCGCATTTCTGGCACAGTATGGTTGTCAGTTTTGCCATTCTTCAACTCTTCCTGTTGTTGATCCTCGGTATGTATCATGCAGGATCGGCCATGCAGCAGGAGATTGCCGAAAAGAGCATTGATTTTTTTCGGCTGCTACCGTTGTCCCCGGCCCGGAAGATCGTTGGCGTTCTGATCGGCCGCAACCTGGTGGCCCTGGGCCTGGCGGTTGTCAACACGGCGATCTTGGCTTTGTGCGGCATCGTCAGTGGCGTCGACGCTTTGTTGTTGGTGGAGTTCGTTGTTCTGTCCTGGGTTGCATCTGCGGCGGCCATGCTGCTGGCATTTCTGGCCGCGACTTTTGAAGGACGGGGGCGGCAATCCTCGGGCGCCGTGGTGGTGCTCTTGCTGTCGGTGTTCCTTCTCCCCTATACGATTGCGATCGCCGTGCAATGGCAGGAGATCTTTCCCAAGGGTGCCTTCGTGCCCTTTTTCGGCTGGCGGGTGCACCTGTTCTCCTTCTGCACATTGTTCTCCTTGTATGCGTGCGTGTGGCTCGTGCTGGGCTTGATAAGGCGCTTCGCGAACGAGCGCGCGACTCTGTTCACGCCTGTGGGTGCTGGCGCGTGCCTCGTCGGCGGGCTTGTCATCGCGACCGGCCTGGGCTGGTCGCATCTCTTCGGCGAAAGGGCGGAAGCCGAGCTGGCGGTAGCAGGCGGCTGGCTCGGCACCGGCCTTTTCACACTGCTAGTCGTTTTAGGTTCGCTCCGCGGTTGGGACCAGTATCTTGAAAGTGCGGGCATGACGTCGGCGCGCCCTGGCCTGAATGCCGCCAATCCGTCTAACTTGACGCTGGCGGTGGCGCTGATTCTAGTCTGGGGCGTATGCGCCTTGACGATGGATATCCTTGCTGGGACCGTCTACCCGCTCTCCGCCATTCCGGTTCTGGTTACGTTTGGGTTCGTTCTGGCGGCCCTGATGGAGTTCAGCGTCACGCATGCCGCGCTGACGCCGCGCATGCACTTGCTGGCAGGATTCGCGGCGGGACTTTACTGCATTCTTCCCTTGATCTTGGCCGCCATCACAAATTCTAAATTCCCTCTGTTCTTCAGCCCCTTCGGATACGTCGCGCAACTTGGGGAGCCCGACGCAAAAATCGGGGCGCCGGTCGGCTTGAACCTTGCATTGTTGCTGGTGCTTGGACTGCTCATCCGTCGCCGTTACTTGAACGTTGAGGACGTTGCGACCGCCGCCGCAAAGCGATGATCCTATCGGTCGCCAATCTTGCAGAAAGCCACCCTCACGGGCACGGCCACGGGCTCTACGCCATCCGCCGATACTCAGCCGCGGCGGCGCGGCGTTCGGCGACGTATTGGTCGGCCAGGCGGCGGAGGTCCTTGAGCGCGTGATCGTAGAGTTGCCGCCACCCGGCGCAGAGCCAGCTCAGCCGGGCTGGGTCGTTGCCGGGCACGAGGCGGTGTTTGAGGCAGTCGCCCGCGCACAGCTGGACATGGCGGCACTTGGCGCAGCAGGCGTGCCACGCCGCCTTCTGTCGACCGAACTCGTGGTACACCGGTGACGCCTGCATGTTCTCCCACGAGTCGTGCATGATGTTGCCTAGCTTGAGTTCCGGCTGCACGAAGAAGTCGCACGGATACACGTCGCCGTTCCACTCCACGACGAAGTACTGACAGCAATCCCGTTCCATGTGGCAGAGCGTGTGCGGCTCGCCCGCCAGCCGCGCCAGTATGCAGTCGAACAGGCGGATCGAAACCTTGCGTGTGTCGTGCTTGAGCCATTCGTCGAACACGGCGCACAGGAAGTCGCCCCACTGCCGGCCCGTGATGGCATGGGGGCGCGGGGCGCCCTGGTCATCGAACTCCACGCACGGGATATACTGGTGGAAGAACAACTCGCGGTCGCGCAGGTAGCGATAGACGGCGCGGCCGTGGCCGACGTTCGCGGCATTGACGAGCGTGAGGATGTTGAATTCAACCTCATGCCGCCGCAGCACGTCCAGTCCTTGCAGCACGCGCGCGTGCGTGGGCTGGCCGTCGTGGGCGACGCGATGCCGGTCGTGGAGTTCGGGTGGCCCGTCGAGGCTGACGCCCACCAGAAAGCGATACTGGGCGAAGTGCGCGGCCAGGTCGTCCGTGATCAGCGTGCCGTTGGTCTGGAGACCATTCGCGACCACGGTGCCCGGTCCGCCCGCCGCGGTCTGCAATTCAGTGACACGGCGGAAGAAATCGACGCCCATGAGCGTGGGTTCGCCGCCCTGCCAGCCGAACACGTACTGGGGTTGCGGGGTTGCCATGTATCCCTGCACGAGGCGCGTCAGCACCTCGTCGCTCATCCGGTGCGCCGCGGTATCGGGATAGAGGCCGGCCTTCTTCGCATAGAAGCAATACGAGCAGTCCAGGTTGCAGTCCGCACAGGCCGGTTTGACGAGTAGCGTGAAGGGGCGCATGGGCGGGTCAGTCGAAGGGGCCGTAGAAGTCCATGGCGTTATCGTACAGCAGCCGGCGGGCGATGACGCGGGCCTGATCCAGGGACAGGAAGCCCTCGTCGATCCGGTCGCCCAGGGCGAGCGCGAGTGTCTGGCGGGTGAGCATCAGCTTGGCGTAGACCCACTCGATGATATAGCCGTCGGAGTAGAAGGCGTTCCAGGCGGTGTGGGGGAGCAGGTCCAGGCGGTCATCGAAGAATGTGCGGAGCGTGCCGGCCGTGAAGCCGTGCCACCAGCCGCCGCTTACGGCCACGTTGCGGTACATGCGCGCGATCGAGGCGGCTTCCTGGCTGGCAAGGCGCGTGGCCAGGAACAGGTCAAACCGCGTGTCGGGGTAGCGGTCGAACAGGATTGGCAGGCGGCGCAGGAAGTCCGGATTCCAATAAGTGCCCAGGCTGCGGCGGTCGAGTCCGTCGCCCACGTAGTTCACCATCCCGTGGAAGAGCTGCAGCGGGATGCCGAGGCGGCCGGCCTCGCGAGTTACGGTATCGAGTCCGACGGACATGAGCGCATCTTGTTCGGGTATTGACACTTTTTCGCCAGCCGCAGCCCGACGCATCAGGCCGTCGAGTTCGGCCTCGGGGCGTTCGGTGAAGGACCACGTGTCGCGGAGCCAGAGATGGAGGGTGCGGACCCGGCGGGTTACATGGAGTTGGTCGAGGGTTTGCGCCACGGCCTTGCGTAGGGCCGCACAGGAGGTCGGCGGCACGGCGAGGGGCCCCGTGAAGCGGGTGCTCTCGCGCTTGGTGAAGGGATAGCACAGGAACTCGCCATACTCGTAGAGCCAGTAGCGATCGGAGGCGTCCGGTGCGCCTTCGTAGATGGTAACCGTGAGTTTGCGGATGTTGGCGTGGTCGAGCACAGTCGTGATCCACGCGGCGTCTTGGCTGTGGGCGCGGACGGTTGCGTCGAGCGCCCGCCAGTTCCGGGGCGTGATCATGGGTTCTTCAAACCCGTACAGGTCGTGCAGCATGCGCCGGAAGCAGTAGTGGTTCGATGTGTTGATAATGGCCGCAAAGTACGGTGCGGCCTTCTCCATGTAAGCCTCGGGTGCTTCCAGCCCTTCGGCGGGCGTGGCCGTGCTGCCGGCGCGCACGAGTTCGGTGTGCAGCCAGTGGTACGAGGCCAGGTGCGCCAGCGATTGCGCCTGCCGGTAGCCGCCGCTGCCCAGATGGGTGTGGATGTCGATCGCGGGCATCGCGTCGAGTTCCTGTCGTAACGAAACGAAAGGCCGGGTCATGAAAAACTCCAAAGTCAGTGAACAGTGAACAGTGAACAGTCAAAAGTGAACAGTGAACGGAACAGAAAGGCGGAGAGTATACAACACCCAGTCGGCGAGGGGATAGGCGTTTCCGTCAGGTCCCCTTGCGCACGCCACGCCAACCCTTTCATGGCGAAGCGGGGGGCGTTATGGAGTCGGCGGTTCGAGCTTGATCCATGTGCCGTTGCGCGCCGGCGATCTCTTGAGTCGTCCGTAGGCCTCCGGCGGCACCTTGCAGGCGCCGTCGATAATCAGAATGTCGAGGGCAGGCAGTGCCGTTGGCGCGACGGTCTTGACCGTTACATCGCCGTCCCGCACCTGCCCGGATACCACCGGGACAGCCTTGGACGGCAGGGTGATGGTGACATGGCCAATCAGTTCGCCGAACCAACCCCGCGGAACGACGGTTAGGATCGCGGTTGGACGCCCGCGGATGAGGGTATTTGAGGCCGTGCATCTGACTTTGCTGCCGGGCCAGCCGAACCCTTGGGCCTGGCCCTCGACGAGGATGCTCCGGTCCGGACGGTCGGTGATGACCATTTCGACGTCGCACCGACTCACGTCCAAGATCAACGGCAATGCCTCGAGGATCGGGATCGTGGCGTTGAGTTTGCTGTAGGAGGGCGTGCCGAGCAGTCCCATGGCCACGGCAAACAGGGCGGCCGGTATCGTCACGGCGAGTACCCAGCGCGACAGGGGCGGCGGCGCTTGGCCGGCCTCAAGGCGTTCCTCGGCCGCAGGGACGCGCAGGATGACGTAGTAGACCAGATAAGCTGCCCCCACCGTCATGACCGCCGACCATGCGACGTCTGAGGCGAAGTGGCCGCCCGCGGCCATGCGGGCGGTGCCGATCAGCGTGCCGTAGACGGCCGTTACGGCCAAGGCGGCTGCCGCGCGGCCTGATTGGCGGCGGCGCCAGAGGAAGTAGAACGCGACGAAATAGTAGCCCATCGAACTGTGGCCGCAGGGAAACGATTTGCCGCGACCACCGACGCCGTGTTCGGGGAAAGTCTGGTAGGGCCAGGCGCCGCCCAGTTCCTGCACCTCGCGCGGCCGCGGGCGGCCCCAGTGGTCTTTGAAGATGACGTTGACCAGCAGACCCGGGCCGAGGGCGAGCGTGAGGATCAGGTACAGGGCCTGGACCCGGCGGCGCGCCAGCGCGGGCCACCACCGGCCCGCCGTGAGCACGATCAACGCCGCCACGCCGGTGAGCAGGGCCGGCCACGGACCGAAGCGGTACAGCAGGCGCCACAGGAAATCGGTCTCGTGAGCCCAGGCGTGCGGGGCGTCCGGTGTGTAAAAACAGCGCTGCAGGGCGAGGTCCGCGTGCGGCGTGAGAAACGGCAGAGTGGCCACGGCTGTCAGGATCAGCACGCCTGCCAGATCGATCAGCCACCAGCGCCGGGATGAGGGGCCATGGGTCATGGGGAGAACGACTCAGTCCGTCCGATGGATGAGCCAGGTGCCCAGCGCGGCGGCCAGCACGACGGGCGCCCAGACGATCAGGTGCGGCTGGAACTCGGGTTTGCGCGTGAGCGTTTCGGCGACGATGATGAAAAGGTAGAACACGAACACGAGGAGCAGACTCATGGCAATGCCGACCGTGGTCTCGCTGCGGTGCGTCCGCGTGGCGAGCGGGGCGCCCAGGAGGACAAACACGATGCACGACAAGGCGAGCACCAAGCGTTTGTGGTATTCCACGCGCAGCACCATCGCCTGCCGGACGCGGCCGTCCGCGTCGAGCTCCGGATACGTGGTGGCAACGGCGTCGGAAGCGTCGGACGGTTCGTCGAGCGTCATGTCGCTTTTCTTTTTGGGTCCGGAGCTGCCACCCCCGCGG
>Ga0118677_10012025_pt1 | contig 12807 bp, 7 predicted proteins | sample AliMusrvi5mmetaG_FD_86154 | JGI IMG/M metagenome (GOLD analysis project Ga0118677, IMG submission 86154)
ATCGCTGATCGTGAAATCCGTCTCGTGCCCGACAGCGCTCACCACCGGCAGCGGAGAAGCAGCGATAGCGCGCGCGACCGCTTCATCATTGAAGCAGGCAAGCTCCTCGAAAGAACCGCCGCCGCGTGCCAGCACGATTACCTCAACTTCCGGAATGCGCGCCGCCAGTTGCAGGGAGTGCACGATGCTGGCCGGCGCCTGCGCTCCCTGTACCGAGGTGGGCACCAGCACGATATTGCGTCCCCCCCAGCGCCGCGCGCTGATGGTGATGAAATCATGCGCGACTGCGCCGGTTGGGGAAGTAAGCAGCGCAATATGACGCGGGAACGCGGGCAATGGGCGCTTGCGCTCCGGCGCGAATAATCCTTCCTCCGTCAGCTTGCGCTTCAACTGCTCAAACGCCAGGTACAGGTTGCCCACGCCGTCCGCCTGCAGCGCGTAAACGGATAATTGATATTGCCCAGAACGCTCATACACGGTAATGCTGCCCTCGGCAATCACGCGCATGCCGTCTTCACAGCGAAAGCGCTGCGCATTCACGCGCTCGCGCCACATCACGCAACGCAATTCCGCGGCGTCATCTTTCAGGGTGAAGTAGAAATGGCCCGAGGAGTGATACTTGCAGTTGCTGATTTCCCCGCGCACCAGCACCGCTTGCAGCGTATGCTCGCGCTCCAGCAACGTTTTGATATAGCGGGTAATATCCCGGACAGAAAACACGTATGGCGTTTGTTCCATAACAGTTATTGTGCGGCTAGCGGAAGACGGTGTCAAGGGGGTTTCCCAGGGAGTATTGTATTTAGATTCAGGATTCAGGATTCAGGATTGCTTTGCTAATGGCTGACTGGTAAAACGGCCCCTACCCAACCCTCCCCCGTTGCGACAGGGGAGGGAGTGATAATTCCTGCTCCTTCTTCCTGCTCTTACTCCTGCTTAATATAACCTGCTTTCTCTGTGTCGATAAATTCGGAGCAGCAATAAGGAGCAGGAGATAATCCTGCATCGAAAAACGATACTCCTGAGCGTTTCTTTTCTCTTGCTTTAAAAATGGATTAGGAGCAGGAAAAGTACCGTAGCGCGCGCCTCATTCGACCCAGAGGATCTCAACGGACGCCGTGGCGCGCTGGGTGGAAGTTACATGCCGTGAGAAGCATACCACAAATAACAGATAACTCCGAGTACAAATTGTTGCTGTTTTGTGTTCGCACATGGGCGCTGCCGGACCGCCAACCCCTACCGAAATCTTTCGTAACAGTCCGTGAAGGCCATCGCAGCAGTGGCTGTCTTCTCTACAATCTTTTTTTCAGCGGGTCCTTAATCAATTGGTAGGTTGGGCGGCCTTGTTTTTATGAACGATGCGCGTATTGTTGGACAAGTGTTTTCGAAAGGCTCCAGTCTCTGCATCCCATAGACTCACCCCGCGTATGCCAAGCGTAACTAATCGTGTGCCGTGTGAAAAATATAACACTTGCGCTGTTCGTCCTGCCAGCGATTTCTTCCATGTGAGCGTGCCGTTCTGCAGGTTGTAGCAGCGCATAGTATTGTCGGTCCACAGCGTGACCGCGTGCTTTCCATCCGGCGCGAGCGCCACGCTGAGCGCCTGGCCGAGATGTTCATTCTGAAATGTCTGCACCAGTTTTCCAGTCTGTATATCCCAGATGCGCACCGTGCTATCGGCCATCGCGCCGCAAACGAAATGACCATCGGGTGAGAAGACTACGCTATTTTCATCATAAAGATGACCGGTCAAGTTCGCGTCAACTTTGCCGGTCGAGAAATTCCAGACCTGTATGTCATACGGTTGCTTTTCCTGCAACCCATGGGGCAGGAGTCGCCAGTGCGCCTGTGGATAGGCCAGCAATTGGCCGTTCGGTGACAGGCTGGCTCCGGGAAAGAACTTGCCCGTTGCTGAATTCGGTAGTATGAGGAGGCGTTTATTCGCGCTCAGGTCCCATATCTCAAGCGGATACCCCTTACTGCCGGCCAGGATTCGCTGCCTCGACAGGAAAGCCAATGCCGTCCATAAACCGTCCAGCGTTAAATTATGCAGGATACGTACCAGCTTTCCGCTGCGCACATTCCAGATGAAGAGATCATGGAAGCTCCCGCTGGCCAGCAAGTCACCATTCGGTGAAATGGCAATTGCCGTTAAAAATGCCGCAGGCCCGAGTGGAAACTGTCGGCGCACACACCCATCTTCCAAATCCCAAGCGACCACTTGGCGCGGGAAACATACATAAAGCGTCTGTTCATCGGGTGAAAGCACCATCGCTCGTGGAACGGGCGATGAAAGGCTGGTCGCAGCGTGCGATACCGCACTTATAGAGATGATGCATGCACTCCATGCTAGCACAAAGAGGAGTATGCATATGAGCCTGGTCTTCATTATCCATCACCTTTCCTGGAGTACGAATCTCGATCATGTGATAACGGATGGCCTGGCACTGCTAAACAATCTGCGTAATCTGAGTAATCTGTGGTTCCTACCAGGCTAAGAATTAGCTTTTCTGGTTTTCCATGCGGCCATGATGAAGCGCGGCAAAGTGGTGATGCGGGGAAGTCGCGAGGGTTCCTGGATGAGACGGTAGAGCCATTCCAGGCTCATGCGCTGCATCCAGCGCGGTGCGCGGTGCAGGCGTCCGGAGATTACGTCGAAGCTGCCGCCGATACCGAGCATTGCCGGCACTCCGAGGGCGTGAAAATTCCGGCGGATAAACAGTTCCTGTTTCGGAATGCCCAGCGCGACGAAGAGGATATCCGGTTTCGCCGCGGCGATGTCGCGTACGATGTCCGCCTCTTCTTCGGGAGAGAAATAGCCATGGCGCGTGCCGGCGATGACCAACGACGGATAACGAAATGTCAGGCAATCGGCGGCAGCTTCGGCGATCCCTTGTGCAGCGCCGAAGAGATAAACGCGATACCCCTTGACAGCACTCACAGCGCACAATTGCTCGACGAGATCGACGCCGGAAACGCGCTCGGGCAAACGCACGCCATGCATACCGCTGGCGAACATCACCCCCGCGCCATCCGGCGTGCTGAGGTCGGCCTGGCGCACAATATCAAGCAGTTCGGGGTCATCCTGTGTGCGCATAATGCCCAGGGCATCCGCGGTGAAAACATGGTGCGGGGTACGCGCAAAAATGAAGGATTCGATGCGCGCCAGCGCTTCCGGCATTGTTAATGGATCGACCGGCACGTTCAATAATTCCAAGCGACCGGTGGCCAACGGCACATGCTTCCACCGCCGTGACAGCGCTCCCCAACCCACGATGAGCGCCGCCGCCGCCAGCGTGCCGAATATGAATCCTTTCGATGGTCTATTACTCATTTCACCACAAAGACACGAAGACACGAAGACACAAAGAGCATCATGGTAAGTCTCTCAATAACCAAATCCAAGCTTCGGTAAATGCATGAATACAGTCCTATGCGATATGAAATGCATCTTTCTTTAGCCCGGATTATTCATGAAACGCAAGGACTGCCGGGCTAACTGGGCATTATTCGAAATAGTTATGAATAATGCAGGTTAGGCAAGGATACCATCCGCAATCCTAAGTCGTTCCCGATTGCCAGGAGGCGAGATAGGTTTCCTGTTCCGGAGTGAGCGCATCGATGGTAATGCCCATCGCCGCCAGTTTCAAGCGCGCGATGTCGGCGTCAATTTGTTTCGGCACCGGGTAGACATTGGCCTGCAACTGGCGGTGTCCCTGCATCAGATATTCCGCACAGAGCGCCTGGTTGGCAAAACTCATATCCATCACTGCCGCCGGATGCCCTTCCGCGGCGGCCAGGTTGATCAATCTTCCTTCCGCCAGCAGGTACAGCCGTCGGCCATCAGGCATGGTATATTCCACTACCATGGGGCGCACTTCACGTTTGCTCACGCTCATCTTCTCCAACGCGCCAATATCCAACTCGTCGTTGAAGTGGCCGGAGTTGCAGAGGATGGCGCCATCCGGCATCACCGCGAAATGCTCGCGGCGGAAGACATTGATGTCTCCGGTGAGCGTGCAGAAAATATACCCGAGGCTGGCCGCCTCCAGATGGCTCATCACCTGGAAACCGTCCATGGTGGCTTCCAGCGCTTTCAACGGATCGACTTCCACCACGATCACATGCGCGCCCAGACCGGCTGCGCGCGAGGCAAAGCCGCGTCCGCACCAGCCGTAGCCGGCGACCACCACGTTGCGCCCGGCGACCAGCCGGTTGGTGGCGCGAATGATGCCGTCCAGCGTACTCTGCCCGGTGCCGTAGCGGTTGTCGAACATGTGCTTGGTGAGGGCATCGTTCACCGCGATGATGGGATAGGCGAGCACGCCTTCGCGCGCCATGCTATGCAGGCGGATGACGCCGGTGGTGGTCTCTTCGGTGCCGCCGATAACACCGGGCAACAGGTCGCGCCGCTGGGTATGCAGGATGGTCACCAGGTCGGCTCCGTCATCCATCGTCAGCGCCGGCTTGCCGTTCAGCACGGCGTTGATATGTGAATAGTAGGTCGTGCTGTCCTCACCTTTGATGGCGTAGGTGGCCATGCCCTCCTCGAGTGCCAGGTAGGCGGCCACGTCATCCTGCGTGGAAAGCGGATTAGAGGCGCAGAGGAGACAGTCGGCCCCACCGGCTTTCAGCGTGAGCATCAAATTCGCCGTCTCCGTGGTGACATGCAGGCAGGCGCCGATGGTCAGGCCTTTCAGCGGCTGTTCCAGTGCAAATCGCGCGCGAATCTGCCGCAGCACCGGCATCTCCTGTTCGGCCCATTCCACGCGCAGCCGTCCTACCGCAGCGAGTGAAGGATTTTTTACATCATATGAATCCATAGTATCTCCAATTGAAGTTGACAGTTCAGGTTAGTAGTTCTGGCACGCGACAGGGGATTCCTGCTTGGATCTACACAAAATCGCGAAGAGTTCAATAATATGAGTGACTTTGTGGATTATGGACAAGGTTCCATGCATTACCAACATGAATTGCCGATATATTGTCGATCACACCTGTCAAAAAAGCCAATACAACCTACCCACAGGAGTATCGTTTTTAGATTCAGGATTCAGGATTTTTCTGTCCCTTGCTGACTGGTAATACGGCCCCTACCCCAAGCCTCCCCCGTTGCGACAGGGGAGGGAGTTCACAATACGAATTCGGCTCCGGTCGACCAGGCCGCCACTCCCTTCCCTTGTCGCAACGGGGGAAGGGTTGGGGATGGGGCGTCCTATAGGAAAACTGAAGCGAATGACGGAGATTTCTGCAATCCTAACCGAAAAACGATACTCCTGAACCTACCCACCCCTGTGGCCAATACAACAACCGGTATGCATCATCGACATATTCCTATCCGATATACGTGTTGGCCGTACAGGTGGAAAGACCAGAGGCGGAACGCCACGGAGGGACGTTCCCTACTAAATATGGTATGATATAGTATTAATGTAACCTGGAGCTGGTGTCTCCAACTTCAAGGTCAGGCAGCATGAAAGCATTTATTACCGGTGGTCTGGTACTGGTATTTCTGTTAATCGGCGCTCATACCGGGGCACTATCGCCGGGTGGGAACGTCTATTACTATACCTCCGGGATTGACGGGTCGTCCCAACCATACGGATTGTATATTCCTACCCCATTCGTGCCCGCGACGCCGCACCCGGTTATCTTTATCGGGCATGGATTCGGCGGGTATGCGAACGCGTATTTCAATAATGCACAGATGGGGTTTGCCGATGCCCATGGCGTTTTGCTGGTGCAATTGCAGGGGCGCGGCAACACCTTCTATGATGGCGTCGGGGAAATAGATCTTTTCGAAGCGCTGGTCGATCTGCGTGCGAAATATGCTATCGACATGAGCCGGCTCTACTTCGAAGGTTCATCGATGGGGGCCACCGGCGCCTACCGGCTGGGCATACGCCATCCGGATCTCCTCGCCGCGGTAGGTGGAGTGGATGGGTGGGCCGATTACCGCTCATGGTATACCCAGTGGTACGGGCCGGCAACGGATCCATCGTATATTGAACCGTTTCGCCTGCCCAATCTGCTGATGGCGTCCGGCGTGGATGTGGCGGAAAATGCGCGCTGGCAACATCTCTACCTCGTCGCCGATAGCTACGACCGCACCGTGCCCCCTGTCAACAGCTATCGCCTGAATCACCGGCTGAATGTGCTGGGCCGCGGAGCGCGGAGCAACGGCTACGCGCATACGTTGGATACCCTTGCTGGCGGGCATTGCGCCGGTGCTTCTCCAGCGAACGTGCTCCAACTGTATCGGTATTTCTTGAGTAAAAGCCTGCCGCGCGCACCCAAGCATGTAACCTGTAAAACGTTGCGTTTGAAATATGGCCGCGTGCACTGGGCGCGTATTGACCGCCTGCAGCGCGTGAATGAGTTTGCCACCTTGGATGTAACGATCACCGGCAATACCATCACCGTAACAACCGACAACATACTGCAATACACTCTGTTGCTCGACAGCACGTTGCTCGACCCGAACCGTCCCGTCACCATCGTCACCAATGGATTGCCATGCTATGATGGCCCTATCCGCCAGGTGACGCTTTATGCCACCCTGCATAGTTCGAATGCGATTCTCAACTGGACAGAGACCAACACACTGCCGGGCGGCCTATGGAAATGCGTGGGACGGGAAGGCCCGATCGGCGATGCATACACGTCGAAATTCGCCGTTTTCTACGGCGCTTCCGGCAGTGCGTCGGATACTACCGTCAATCTCTCCGAGGCAAACACATTCTGCCAGCACTGGAACCAGTGGATGGGCGGCAGCATCAGCGCTCGCGCGGACAGCAGCATCACGGCCGCGGACATCGCGCAGAGCAATCTCATCCTGTTCGGCACCGCGAAAAGCAATTCGATCCTCCAGCAAATCCAGGCAAATTTGCCTATTCAAGTGAACGAGACGGGCATCAGCGTGGGCAATACGCCTTTTAACGGTACGCAATATGGGTGCTATTTCATCTACCCGAATCCGCTGAACCAGGCGCATTATGTCGTTGTCAGCCACCTCAGCATCCCCGGCGCTATTCCGAAAGACCTGGAGGCACTCCCCTGGTATTGGCCCGACTATGTCGTCTTCGATATCACACGGCAGCCGGGCGCCTGCATTCAAAGTGAGTTTTCCTATCTGCCGGACACGTTCGTGGATGCCGGATACTTCGACGCCCACTGGCGGCTGAATAGCGGACCGGCACAACCTGATTTGCTCATTCGCGCGGAAAAAGAACGGGATTTCACCGGTGGGAACGTTTTTAATAATATCGAGAAGCAGACTGTGGCACAGGCCATCACGCCGAGAGCGACTGCTGTCTATTACGTGGAGGTGCGCAACAACGGCGGGTTGGACGATTCCTTCCTGCTAACCGCCAATGCCGGCGGCCACGGCATGACGGTGAAATATATTGACGTGCCCACCGGGCAGGATGTTACGGCACAGCTCACCGGCCCAGCCGGGTGGCGCATTCCGCTGGATCAACATGCCGCTCGCCAGATACGCATGGAGGTGACGCTGGATGGACGTATGCCCAGCAGAGCATCGCACGCGGTGCTGGTAACCGCCATGTCATTGACCAACAGCGCGCAGATTGACCAGGTGAAGGCGAATACGGTGAAGGAGTAAGCAGTGAGCAGTGAGCAGTGAGCAGTTATCAGTTATCAGTTATCAGTTATCAGTCAGTAGTTTTCAGTTTCCGATTAGGGACTGTCCCCTGCGGTAGCTGTGAAGTTTGGCCATTTTAATCAAGGAAATTTCTTCAACTTACAGAGTCGAATGGATAAACTGCACAGTTTGGAAGGGTGCGGAAGCCCCGCAGATCTTAATAACAGTGAAGGAAAAAAGTACATTAATTACAATGGTTCCATACAACTTTTCACCCTTTCTAGCCCGGATTATTCATGAAATGTAAGGACTGCTGGGTGAACAGGATTTTAATTTTACTCCCATGATCTTCATGGCCTATTGGTGAGCGGGGCTTCCGCACCCTTCCAAACGGTGCTGAGTATCCATCCTGGTCCAAAAGTCATTCAGTTTTCTCTTTTTAAATGGCTCAACGTCGGGGAGAAACCCGAGAAGATATTTTATCCTTCATCCTTCATCCTTCATCCTTTCCAAGGGGGTTCCAATGAAAAGAACCGGAACCCGGCGCACGCGACGGTATACACCACATGACGGCGAACAGTCAGTCGGGGATAGCGGTGTTGCAGGTCATCGGCGTAGCCAGTCACTTGCGCAATTTCCTCTGCACGGGGCGCCGTCCAGCCGAGTACGCCCAGCCGTTCGCCCTCGGCACGGGGGAAATGTTTGAATTCGAGCAGCAGTGCTTGATTCTCGAATGTCGTGTGTGCCCGCCCGATCGCTTCCCAATCACTGCGCCCATTGGGGTGGTTAACTTCGATAGCAAACATCAGGTGATGCGAAAGGTAACGCAGACACAGTTCATAGAAGGTAGTGCGGAAGAAATTCTCATTCGCCTTATCAAAGGCTTGCGCGGGGATTTGCCCGATATACACCTGCCAATAGCCGTCAAAGAGCGTCGCAAGGTTATGGTCACTAAGAAATTGACGAAACATCTCGGTATAACCGCGCGATACATCGATGTGCTCCATCTCATTAAAGTATTCTGTAAACAGGGTTTTTACGGTCAGATTGGGGAACCCAAGCATATATTCGTCCTGGAAGGTGAGCATGCCAAGATAGTAGAGGCTCAACGGCAGGAAGTGTGGGTCGAAGAACCGCCCCATATTGAACGCGCTGGCGAGCATAGTCATATCCACCGACAGCGTCCCTTCAAAGAGCAGCATCTCGAGCAATCTGCGGATCTCGGCATCGCTGCCGGCCAGGCGGCGCAGCCAATTCAGATCCATGCGCAGATTATGGTCGATCGTTTCGGTGGGCAATGTACCGTCGTTAATGACAAGTTTGTTCAAGTAGAAATTACAGATGGTGGAATTGTACAGCGTCTCGTCTGCATCGGGCAGCAGGCGGTATCCGTTGTAATGGGCGCGCAGGTCGTCACCCACGGTGCGGCGTAGTTCCGCCGGCCAATCGTGCTCGGAGAAAATTTCGTTCACGTAGACATCTACCTCTGCCTGCGTGAACCCCATCATATTGAGCATATGTTTCTCCAGCGTAATGATCTGCGCGATATTGAACCCACTGGTCAGGTCATCCATGGTCACCGGCAGCACACCAGTCACAAAGACCTGCGCCACAGAGCCTTTGCCGACTCCGGCTTTAATCACCTTATAAAAAGTGCGTAAAAATGAGTCACCGGTGGTGAGTTCGCGATATAAGTCGTCCTGACGAGCAGTCAGTAACTGATTGGTAAAGTTGTCGTATTCATCGATGATGATGTAGAGCGGGGGAAGTTGTCTGCTGCTGATTTCCGCCTGAAGTTGCGCCAGCGCGGACGCGCCGTCAGCGGGAAGGTCGCGCAGAGTTAGACCGTCGAAGCGTACCGAGTTGCGCGCGAGAAAGACGCGAAAACTGTTCGCGCACACCTGGTCGAAATGGGCCTGTAATTCCCGAGCATCATTTCCCGGCACGACTTCCGAAAAGTCAAAGCGCACTACTAACATGCTGTTGCGTAACGGCGATGGGTTGCGCCCGATATCCGTCTGCCCAAAAAGCTGTTCGAAACGGTCGGCACGATTGATGTCGTAATAACATTCGAGGATCGAACACCAAAGGCTCTTGCCGAAGCGCCGTGGGCGCAGGAAGACGGGAATCTGGTATTTTTCCAACTCGCGAATGAATCGGGTTTTGTCGACAAAGTAATAATTCTCGTTGACCATCTTTTCATAGTTTGCGACTGCGTATGGAATTTTCTTCGACATGAACTGTACACCCCATTCATTATGTGATACCCCTTGGAGTTGTGTCAATAGCATGGGGATGAATAGCAGGAGTCTCGTTTTTTAGATTCAGGAATCAGGATTCAGGATTGAAGATTGTTCTGCCATTTGTTGACTGATAATACCGCCCCCACCCCAACCCTCCCCCGTTGCGACAGGGGAGGGAGTGATCTTCCTGCTCTTTCTTCCTACTCTTACTCCTGCTTTAAACACTCCCTTCCCTTATCGCAACGGGGGAAGGGCCGGAGATGGGGGCTTGCGATATTTCAAGGATGTTCAACGCAGAGCACGGGCAAGCGAACAAGCTAGAATGTTCAAGTTATTGTTGCTTTAGTCCTTAGCTAACCCGGCAGTCCTTACGTTTCATGAATAATCCTGGTGAATAATCAGTAATCAGTCATCGAGTCATGACTGCTCACTGCTTACTGCTTACTACCAAATGGATTTTCCACGCCGCAGAAAAACAGACGCGTGTCGGGCGAGGCCATGTCGAGATCAATCGATTCGACGGCTTCTCCCAGTTGGCGTCCGCTTACCAAATCCCAGACGGGCCTGGCCGACGGCAGTCGCAGTGTATGGCAGCCGGCTTTTACCGAGTGGAGCGCAGCGATGCTTTCACTTGCCAGCACCACCGCATCCTCCTCGCACCAGATGTGGCTGCCGGCATAGCGGGCGAATTCACGCAGTAATGCCGCCGGCAACGGCATGGCCACTGTCCAGGCGATGGCATAGTCGTCGCTGCCGCGCGCGCCGGGCGTGCCATTGCCCGCGGCGCCGCGGCCAAATTCCTTCAGGATCAGTCCTGGTTTGTTGATGCGCCACATGACGGAGGCGCGCCCCAGCGTCGCGAAGCCGCCCTGCTCCACCGCGGCGCGGGTCGGGATGAGAATCGGGCCATAGGGATAACTGTCACCGAAGGTGTCGCAGGCCGGCAGCGACCGCGTCACGGCATGGGTTCCGTGCAATACAACCCTTCTGGGCGCCTGCACCGGCATTAACTCGAACTCCATGTCGAGCAACCGGCTGAGGCCGTCCGGGCCCAGCTTCTGCCCGTCGGTGATGCCGGTAGATGGGCCAAAGATCGCCAGATGGCCATCCCGCAGCACCTGCCGGCGCAGCAATGCCAGGCGTTCCTCGTTCAGCTCAAAGAGGTTGGGGAATAGGTATGTTCGGTAGGCTGGCATGTTGTCTCTGGCCAGGTCGGAGAAGAGATAAATCCGATACGGCACTCCGCAATGCGCCAGTCCCAGATGGCGCTGCCAGAGCGTCGCAATATGCTGATAGCCGGCCGTACCGTCTTCATGCATGGGACTGGAATCGTCAATCACGAAACAGAGTGCATGCTCGGTCTCGACGTGGGGCCAGCGATTCGAGGCGTCGATGATACGGCGGTTGGCGCGGATGGCGGTTTCGTGAATGACCGAGTCATGGAAGTAGCTGGATCCGGCGATCATCCAGTACTGGAGCTGGCCGCGCGACAATGCCCACGCCGTATTGCGCAGCAGGCCGGCGCGCATTTCCTCGGGGGTGCGGAAGGCGCCCTGCGTCTCTGCCTCATCACCCACCCAACTGCGCGCGTCGTTTTCGACATAGATGATCTTGCCCCGCAAGCGGAGCGAATCGCTGACGCCTTCCGGTTCCCAGCCGAAGCCGACTGATCTGACGGTATAGTCCGCCGGCGTCCATAACATATCCAGGCCCGGCTCATCCAGCAAATCCCCGATATCGATCGCCCCGGAGCCCAGCGTCATTTCGGGGAAGTCGCCCATCGGATCAGCGATCATCTCCTGGCGGCCAAATGTCATGCCAAACGCCATTTGGATCATCCAACCGAGCATGGGCTGCTTGAAGGCATCGAGGCCGACCAGACGGGAACGGCCCGCGAAGCCTTCGCGAATCGCATGGAGACTGCCGCGTACAAAGCGGCGGAACAAGCGTTGCATGAGTTCAAAGTAGTCGCGCTCGCGGCGGAACATGCCCGGTTCGGGCCAGTGCAGCGATGCCGCGCGTTTCGCCGCCCATTCCGCCTCGGTGGGCACCCGCACTGTGTCAAAGGTGATGGCGGGATCGTTCCAGGCGGTGCGGAGCGCATTTTCGTCGAGATAGTGCTCGCGCACCCACTCGCAAAAGGCCTGCTGCATGACGGGGCTGGCATCGAATACAAATCCGTCAGTGGAGAGCACGGTCAAGCCTTCGGCATTGGAATACGGCATGTAGCCAATGATGCGGTCAGCCCATGAGCGCGACTCGCAATATTGCACGAGATGGCGGAGGTAGCGGAAGAAATGCTCATTACCGAGTTCCGAGGCGAGAGAAATTTCTCGCGCCTGGTGAATCCCGTCGCTGTCGCACTGCATCTCGCCGGGATGTTTGTCCTGCCAGGCACACGGGATCATTTCGGTAATACGCACGAAAAAGCGCGCTTCCGGATCCATAGCCAGCACCGCGCGCGCTTCCGCATCAAGGCAGAAAATCTCGCTATCCTCCGCCGGTATCGGATAAACATCCTCATCGGTCCAGTATTGGGTCATCCGCGCATCCCAGTCCCGGCGTTCATCCAGGAAATAGGTATGCACGCTGCTTGCCACGAAATCCCGGTAGCGCGCGATCCATTCCTCTTTATTCCGCAGGATGAAATCGCAGTAGGCGGCGGAGCTGAGCGGTTTGCCGTCGCCGGTGAAGACGGGCCGCCCCTGCGGGAATTCCAGGCGATAGACGGTGGGCGCGGTGACCGCGGTAATGTCATTCGTTTCTTTGGGAGTCATGTGGTTTTTGTCCATATCCTTTGTGTCCTTTTGTGGCAATTTGGGACACGCTCTACTTACTGCTCACTTTCTTTGTCACTTTCTTCTCCTTCGGCGGCAGCGCGCTGACATACTCACTTGCCTTGTACAGCCAGGGGAGAAATTCGCTCTCGACGGTGAAGATCGCCGCCGGCAGCACCACATATTC
>Ga0118677_10012028_pt1 | contig 12802 bp, 14 predicted proteins | sample AliMusrvi5mmetaG_FD_86154 | JGI IMG/M metagenome (GOLD analysis project Ga0118677, IMG submission 86154)
ATAAGATTGGCATCCCCTATTACCACGGAGCCAACCTCCGGTTCCAGGCCGAAATACGGGCCCACCCAGCCCATATACCCGTCGGGTTCCTTTTCCATCCTTGATATCAGAAAATCATAATAGCTGCTTGCCTCTTCCAGCAAGGCTCTATATTTATTATAAACACAAGCACGTTTATTTGTATGAATATTCGCGGGCATTCGCCAGAAACTTGTAAGGTTAAATATCAATCAAGGCCTATATGGGAAATAAGAAGTATCGTTTGAATCATTCATTGCTAGTAATCATACCGCCGGCTGAGGTAAAGAGGCTCAGCGTGGGGGTGGGCTTTCTTTGTAGCGTCCTCGATGCCTCCGGTGTAAAGTTTGATGTTTGCGACATGAACAACAACCACATGGATTTCAGTTCACTCGTTGACCGTATTCGCCAGGACAAACCTTATGTTCTGGGATTTTCCGTGCACTCTTCTACTGCAATGACAGTGTATGCGTATGCCAAAAAGCTCCGAAAGCTTTTTCCAGAACGACCTTTCTTAATGGGTGGACCTGAAATGATATCAGAATACCGACCAAGGAAATTAACCTGCCTTGAAAACACGGTTGTTGTATCAGGTAACAGATCATCTGATATAACAAACGCACTTAAGCAACTAGGATTTCCCACTTCAATAGCAAAACCTCTTCCAGTTTTTGCATATAATCTTGTGCCAAATTATTGCTGGATAGGAGGTTTTTTTACAGACACAATTCTGCGGCAGTATCCTATAATCACCAGCTATGGATGCAACAACCAATGTTCTTTCTGCTTCTATAGCTCAGACACTAAGAAATATAGATGGCATCCTCGTAAACTTATCGTATTTAATGAGGAAATTAGAAGAATGCTCCACTTTGATACATGTGGCAGTATCACAGTCTGGGACTCAAATTTTAACCAAAATTATAAATTTTCTATTAGGTGTATTGATGAAAAGATGTCTGTTACAGACATGCCTTGGAGAATTAATGGCTTCACACTAAAAAATGTCGATAAATATTTAATAAAAAAACTCCGTGAAAGCAATTGCAAATCGGTATCAATCGGTGTTGAATCATTAGACTTGGATGTACAGAAGCAGATTGGATCATTTAAGCAGATTTCCGAGTTTGAGTATAAGGAAAAAATTAATATGCTTAAAGAAAACAATATCAACACAGTCGCATCATTTGTCATTGGACTGCAAAATGATACATTTGAAAAAACAATGTACACTTATCAAAAAGCTGCTGAAATCGGATTCGACGTTTGCCGTTGGTCATTTGCTATTCCATTTCCGGGAACACCTTTGCATAAATATGTGACGGCCAAGTGTAAGGTGTTCAAGTCGCACCTTAATTGTAGATTTCAGCTTTCCACATTAACCGATGATAAAATATTCAATTCAATAACTTTTGAATCAAAAGAATATCCCCGTAAAATAAGATTTGCGGCATACTGTGAAATCAATAAAAAACAGCCTTTCGTGGAACAAGGTACAGACTCATGATGATAGAACTAACAATTACAGAAATTCTGGCTGCCTTTTTTGAAAAAATACATGTCGATACTTTTTTTGGAATTCCCGGTAGCAATCTGAGCATGATCCATGAAATCGGTAAACGTCACTGTTTCAAAGGGATTCTTGCGAAACATGAACTTGATGCCATGTATATGGCAATCGGTGATAGTATCAGCAGAGGGAAACCATCTGTATGTTTTGCTTCGGCCGGTCCAGGGAACACAAACACAGTCACGGGCATGACAACGGCATATTATGAAAATCTACCGGTGATTTTGCTTGCAGGACAGATCGACTTGCGCTGCTACGGAAGGCACGCCCTGTACGAGGTGACTGGCGAAGGGAAAACTGTTTGCCAAAAAGATATATTCGAGCCAATAACTGGATATATGTGTACCATTGACTCAAATGACGAACAAGAACTGCGAAACCATTTAAATAAAATCAATAAAACATTGATACGGGCTGTTCCTAAACCTGTTTTTTTAGAAATTCCACAGAATGTTTATGAATATAAGGTGAAAGTTGATATGCATTTTTTTTCTTTTTTGAAAGAAAAATCACCGAATAATGGTGTTTATGTCACGGATAAATTAATAAATGCCTTTTTGAAGCTTTTTGATGAAAAAATATCAATACTTCTCGTTCTTGGCAATGGCTGTAGGAATATTCCTTCTTCCGAGTTGGTTGAATTAATAAACCTGCTCCAGGTTCCAGTGGCGACTACCCTCAAAGCTAAAGATCTGATGCCCCATGACCATCCATACTATGTGGGTTGTATTGGTAAGACGGGACTTGCCAAGGCCAATAAGTTGTTAAGGGAAAAAGACAATATAGTTTTTATTGGCTCGATACTACATCAGTTCACCATTCCAAATTTAACTCTTAAAGATAAAAAAGTATCCTGTGTCGATATAGACTGTTCCGACATTAGGCGAAGGTTTCCGGAAATCAACTACATAGAGGTTGATGCAGTCTCATTGACAAAAAATATCATAAAAAATCACTCACATTATAAAAAATGTCCTTTAGGTATTTACAAAAAACGCTTACAAGAGAGAAATAAATCAGCCTCATTAACTGCTGATAATTCCATAGGCCGTTTTCTAAAATATTTAAGTAGTATCCTTGCGTATGATGCAATTATTTTTTCAGAAAATATTCATAATTGCCAGAACTATTTGGAAATAAAACCGCCACAGAAGTTATTTTTCCTGTCAAATTATGCCCCCATTGGCTTTGCAATTTCAGCTGCAATCGGTGCAAAAATTACGGACAACAAAAAACAGATTATCGCAATCTGTGGTGATGGTGGTTTCTATATGAACTGTATGGAACTCGCAGTGGCAAAAGAAAATAATGCCGCTGTAAAAGTGCTTATAATTAATAATGGTGTTTTGGGGCCAGTTTACAAACATCAGATGGTTCAGTTTGGGAAAAGTTTCTGCACATCATTTCAGAATATTGATTTTGAATATTTCGCCAAGTCGCTGGGTATCCAATATGCAAATGCAGATAAGTTGACGAGCGAAGAGCTGAATTATCTGTTATTAAGTGATGAAGTGGTGTTGATTGATTTAGTAACAACTTAATATTACAATAGACATTTATTACATTCACAATAAATTTCTTGACAAATGATCTCATCATAAAGCAATATTATTGACAATCATTAACTTTCACCGCAAGGAGAATAACAATGGTAAATAGGGAAAAGCGAACAGATGAAGTTCAGACAAACGACGTTGTAGATTCGGAAAAAATTAAATGGTGCGCACCACCGGAACCATCCTTGAAGAGCACAGAGTTAGAAATCGCTGATCTATGGTTAGAATGCGACGGACCAGGCTAAACGTTATGATTACAATATACGTACTTTCAATCGTTAATCTTCAATTTTTTAAGACCATGGCTCATTTTGAGTGACCTGCCTTCGCGCGAGGGCTGTTTAAAATATAACACTATCCTGCCGAAAAAAAATTGTTTTTCTTCTTTTTTTCACTTTAGACGCAACCGGTGCCGCTATTTTATAGCGGCTACCGATCCGTCGTTCTTTTTCATTCAACATTTCCCGACAGCATCTCTTCTAAAAACGGTGAACGCTTTGCCGGCCTTCCTGCATAAGTTGCAGAATAGGTGAGGTAAAGCTTCTTCATCGCTCGCGATATGGCAACAAAGGCAATTCTTCTTTCTTCTTCTAAATCTCCCTCTTTCCGTGGTAACCAGCCATCCACAAGCCCGGTTACAAATACGATTGGAAACTCCAGTCCTTTGGCTTTGTGAATGGTCATCATCGCTGTTCCATTCTTGTCATTGGATGTTTCATCCCTGAAACTGTCCGTATAATTCAACAGCGACTTAATATCGCCGTATTTCGTTACCGCCAATTGTAATTGGTTTACCTTGGCAACCTTCTCATCATCAGGGCTTGGAATATCAGAATCGGTAATGAACCGATCATACTCCAGTGCCTCCCTCAAGATGCCGATCATCTCTGCCGGCTCCAATTGGCTTTTGTCCCTAATTACTGGATCAATGATCTCTACAAATTGTTTTATGTACTTTCGAAGATAAGGGACTTCGATCTTCATGGTCTTCAATGCCTGATATAGATGCTTATTTTTCGAGGCGCTTTGACGGTGTTCTTCCAGTACTGTCATGAATTGGCGCCCGGCGTATCTATTGGGCACATTGATGATCTTTCGCAGTGCGTCATCTCCTTCATCGGAGTCAGGTTCATCAATGAATCTTAAATATTCAAGCAAGGTATTTACCTCGTAACGTTTATAAAACTGCAAACCATTCTCGATATGATATGGAATCTTAAATTTGGAAAACGCTTCCTCTATTATTCTGCTTTGGCAGTTGGCTCTGTAGAGTACGGCAATATCCTTGTAGCTGTAATTCCTGATTTCTAATAGATCCCGTATTTCATTGACGATCTGTAAAGATTCGTCTTCCTCATTGACACCGCAAAGCACCACGACACCTTCTCCATTGGAGTTTTGTGTCCGCAGCGTCTTTTCGATCTTCCTGGTATTATGGGCTATCAGCTTTTGGCAAACAGCCAGTATCTCCGGTGTAGAACGATAATTCATATCGAGAATAAACTGTTTGGAGTTTTTAAACACCTCCTTAAAGTTCAAAATGTTCCCCAGAGACGCACCAGCAAAACTGAAAATGCTCTGCCAATCGTCGCCCAGTACGAAAAAACTTGAGTTGCCATTTCTTCCTAATACGAGTAATTTCAAGATGCCCATCTGTGCAGGATTGGTGTCTTGAAATTCGTCAACCAGGATATGGCTATACTGTTCTTGGTATTTTTTCCTGACGGATTGGTTCTCTTTCAATAATTTATATGTTTCCATCAGAAGGTCATTCAGGTCCAGTTGAAGATTCTTTCTCTTTGCTTCTTCGTAGGTCATATAGATGTGGCCAATAGACAGCATAGTTAGATCGCCCACATACATCTCTTTAAACTCCGGCCAGGTGATCAGATTGTTTTTCGCCAATCCGATTTCTCTGACAATCATTCCGGAAGGTATCTTGCCGATATTCTCTTTTTTTGCGAGTTTCTTAATCAGCGTAAGTTGATCCTTCTCTGTGATTATCTCAAAAATCCTGCCTTCATTCTTCAGAAGGGAATAGCAAAATGAATGTGTGGTCATCAAAGTAACTTTTGATGTCATCTTGTTCAGCACGGGTTTGAGTCGTTCCTTCATGGCAGCGGCGGCATTTCTAGTAAAGGTCAATCCCAGTATGTTCTCCGGCGCTACTCCATGCTTGCGGATCAGATTTCCAATCCTATGGGTCATGGTCAGGGTCTTTCCAGATCCGGGTATTGCAAGAACACTGGCGACTCCATTGCCGAAGCTTGCCGCAAGACGCTGTTGCTCATTTAGTTGAGGCCTTTTATTCATCACCTCCGAACCTCCTTTATGATGTTGTTTTATGTTCTGGTTTCTTAAATATCTATGCCGCTTCTTCACGATACCAATTATTGCAGGCACTTTTGTAGAAGCATTCATTGCATTTCCAGCTTGTATCGTTGGGAATGAATACTCCTTTGGTTATGCCCTTCCAGACTTCAATGATTTTCTTAGTCGCTTTTATTTCGTCCAAAGTGTTTCTTGCCGTGTAATATCTCTTGAACTGCGGGGTCTTGGTCTTGATAAGGCAATCCAGCTTCAGAATAATCTTCCGGTCGGAATAACCGTTGGATCGGCAATCCAGTTGATAAGTAGTCAGCTGAGGATTTTTACTCACGTCGTCTTCCGTATAAGATTTTGCCGCTGTCTTAAAATCAGTAATAATTATGTTCTCCTGCTCGTCTTCTTCTACCAAATCCTTGACGCCGATTATAGGTATGGGTAACCCGTCAATCGTAAAGCTGAAGGGTTCTTCTATTGCCAGGACTGTTAAATGATGATCGGCAAAGTTATCATGATAAACCTTCAAAAGGGATTTACCCTGTTCCCAAAGATTATTGAAACTGTTTTCCGGTTTATACTTGATGTCCTTGTTGTCAAATGCCCGTATAGTCCAATACCAGGCAAATGTATCCAGTAATTGATCTTTGGTTAAAATTGTTCCTGTCATCCTTTCCTGATGGAAATCGGCAAGAGCCTTATGAATGCACTTTCCGAACTCCATATTGTCGGACAGAAATTCCGGTTGCAGCTTGTCTATTCTGGAGAATCGGTAGCTTAAACTGCATTCAATATATTGAGCAATCGCCGATGCCGACAGATGAGGGTTTTTGCGCAAATCATCAAGTTTCATTGGTTCGTCTCCTTGATTATTAATAGCGGCGAGGTCTGGACAAAGATTTTTATTCTTAATCTCAGACCCCGCCTATTGTGATTCAATTCATTGACAGACTAAGCCGCCTGCTGCAGATGCTTGATGAAGTTTTTAGCTTCATCGGCATTGATCTCCTCATAGGGTTTCTTGAACTTATCCGTGAATATTTTCACTAACTGTTCTCCATTGATTCGACGTCTTTCGGAAAGACTTTCAATTGCCTTGATTTGGGCTGCTGACGGTTTAGTCGCTTGTCCTTTCGCAGCCGGGGTATCAGAAGTTTTCTTATCTTTCTCCCGCACTCCAGTGGTCTTAGCTCCCGCATCTGGAGATTTATCGGTTGCTTCAGTATTCTTTGCTGCTTCTTTCTTTTCTTCTGCTTTTCGGTCATCAGTGATTGCTCCTCCTTTTTGCTGCTCCTGTTTCGGCGGAGCCTGGGTAGTTTCAGTTTTATTTTCTCGGCGTGACTTGGCTTTCGGTTTGTCAGAATCGGCTTCCAAATCATCCAAATCACCAAGCTCTTCCAAGCTGGTCATTCCTATATTGGTAAAATCTCTTAAAGCTCTAGCTTTGGCTCTGGTGGCTGCAACTCTCAGCATGTGTTCCACCACCATCCTGTTGACATTGAGTGGATTGGCGTCAGCAAGTTCTGTAAATATCTCTCCGTCATTGGATTCAACGGTGGCTTTGCAGATGGCTTCCATCTTATTATCCCTTGTGGGATACTGTATGGCCTCCACAGTCATTTTTTTGATGCCTTTTTGGTGGGCAAGATCCAATAATCCAGCGTACAAAACGAATTCCTTTACCGTATCCTTCCTTTTGATCTCGATGATAAACCGATCATCAAGTTTAGGAGGCTGGTCGTTGACAACTTCGATATTTTTGATATTTCCGTTGCCATTAATAACTGCTAAAATGTGCTTGCACAGAAAAGTAGGGTCCTTGCTCCTGGTCGTATAGTCCCCGCAGGCGCAACTCTTTGTCCCGTTATTTACAATAACTTTGTAACAGATTTTTCCTTCTGCGGATTCCACATAGAACTGGCCGTCCTGTATACGGAACACTTTCATTCCGTTCGACTTGCCGTTTCTCTTTGCTATTTCATTTGATGTCATGATCAGCTCCTTTTAAAATGGTACATCGTCATGAGCGCTTGCGCCAGCAGTCTCACCTTCAGCATCAGTTTCTTTGTTGAAACCTCTGCCATCGGTTTTGATGAATTCGATCTGATTGGCAATCAGTCTGTAACCCGATTTCGGATTCTGGTGTTCATCAGTCCATTTCTGCTGGTCGAGGACTCCATTGACAGCTATCTTTGCTCCCTTATGGAGACAACGAAGCGCGACTTCCGCTACCTTCTGATAGCAAGAGACGCGTATCCAGCTCGTCTTGTCCTTGCCGCTTCTGAATGCCATCTGGAAACTGGCAATAGCAACGCCATCCGGTGTATAAAATTCTTTGGGATCTTCGCCCATGTGGCCAGTCAAAATTATTTGATTCATGTTTTGTTTCTCCTTTCTATTTTAGTTGTTTTGTTATTGTTGTAATAATTGATGGAGGGCAGAGCGGCAGCTTAGCCTAAGCCTGCCACATACCCTGCCTCTCCTTGAAGGGCCGGAAGATAATTTCAAAGTGATCTCACATTTGATTATCATCCAGCTCACATTTCTAAAGTTACAAATATTGAATATTGGTCCGAACAGGTCCTTCTGGAATAGAAGTATAGGATTAGCTTTATTGGAGTAATAATCCAGCTCATGCCGGTTTATAAATACCCCTGGAAATCTTTCTCTCTTGTTGTTCTGTCCGGTGATTTAATTAAGCGGCAAGTGCCAATCTGATCTTCCTCTTCGGAAGTTCCTCGATGGAATCATTAATGGCATCGTTAAGCGTCTTCATCGATATTTTGATCTTATTCTTCATTTGTTCATTGTAATTTAAGCTGGTTGGAGCGACACCGCTGATCGTGTCCTTGGCGATTTTTGCAAGTTCCATTAGCTTCTTGTCATCGAAGATGTTCCTTGTAGACAAATCTGATACGAACTCATACAATTTTGTGAATGCGGAACTCTTGATAGTCTTGAGTTGACCGCTGTTGCTGTTGAGCTTATCAACCAGTCCGCTAACGATCTCTGCAAACTCCTCTCTCAAGGCAATCGCCGCAAGATCTCTTGCCTCTGTTAGCATGGATTCAAACGAAGCTTTGGCACGTTCATAAACCTCTGGTGACAGTATGCTTCCCTTTCCAGGGACATCTAGAGTGAGGAACCGCCAGTCGAACTTAAACTTTGACCTGATGTCCAGAGGATAATCAGCTTCATTGAAGAGTTCTCCCAGGTGGCGCTTGGCTTCGTCTCTGGCCAAGTCATAGCAGGCGATAAACGCTTCGACCTTTTCTTCATATTTCTCCTTCTGGAACTTGAGTCGCTCATCCACGAATGCCAGCGATTCCTTTGGAATAAGGTACAGGCTGGTTATCGGAAAGGGTAAGCTAGCAGCATGGACGATATTTCTTGCCTGATGCGCTGATGTATGCAAAGGTCCGAGTAGTGTTGGTGAGATAAGGAATTTCCTTCCTCTCAGCCACTCGCTGTTTGCCGAAACTTTGTTCATTGTGTTCTGTGGGAGCTGCTTGGTTCCCATCCAGACACTTGCGTTAAGCTGGATAAGACACGCTTTCTTGAATACTTTTTCATACTCACTCATTGTTTTGTTTCCTCCTTTAATTATTTGATTTAATAATTTTATCCGCACAGTTGCAGATACTTCTTGGTTTTCTGTTTCCCCTGATAGTAGGCAGGAGTTAACTGTTGTGATTGTTCCTTACCGAGAAGGTCTTTCAGGAATTGTGATTCCTTCAGACATGCTTTGCCGGTAAAGCCTCTTGTCTCGATATGGATTTCTCCATCGGCAGAGACGTCGATTACGATCTCTTTCATTGTATTGTCCTTAAGTTGTTGATTGTTATTTAAATCCTGATAAGGCCTTGCTCATTCATGGAGCAATAGCCCCTGCTGGAGACTACCAGATGATCATGTACCTTGATGCCGATCATTCTGCCGCAGAGGATAACATGCTTTGTAAATGCAATATCTTCAGGGCTTGGTTCAAGACATCCGGAAGGGTGGTTATGGCAAAGAATGATGCAGCTGGCATTGGCCAGGATAGCGCTCTTGAATATCTCTGATACTTTTGATCCGCATACATTGATGCTGCCGACGGCAACGGTTTCGATACCGATCAGGTGAAGACTCGTGTCGAGCATGATGGAAAGAAGTGTTTCCCGATCCGCTGTAACGAGTTCCTCCCTGACCAGTTCATATACCTTGCTGGAGTTGTTGATCAGCAATGGAGGCAATTGGTCATTGTCTTTGATGAGACAGACACGACAACGAGCGCTTTTGTATTGTTCGATAAATCCAGTCTTTTCTGTTTCCTGATTTTCGGGTTTGCTTTGCTTTGTTGCATAAGCCCGCTTCAGGATTGATTCAGCCGTCAATGGTTCACCTCCTTTATGATTTGTTTTTATTAAATCTTTACAGTTCGTTGACTTTGATATTTAGACGGTCGTAAAACCAGTCGGCAATCAGTCTTCTGTGGCAGAACGCTCCCGGCCTCTCCCAGCAAAGGATAACAGCGTCTTCTCTCAGGTCTTGATAGACCTTTTCCGGATCGAGCTTATTGAGAATGTCTTCCTGATAAATCTCGATGTAGTTCTGTTGGGAGATTTTATGCTGCTTATAATCCTTAACGAGAGACCAACCGGGACAGAGCTTCTTGTATTGTCGTGCTTCTTTTAGCCATAAGAGATGTCGGGGATAGCTGTTGGATACTGCAACCAGGTTCAGTCCCGGTTCTTTGATTCTGTTGGAGAAATAGTATGATGTCTTCATATGTTTCTTCCTTTCAAATATTGCCAGGTCAGGAGACCCTTAAAACCAATCGCATTGATTGATCCTGTTTGATCTCTTTGACCTGATAGTTTTTCCTTTTCGCTTCCCGTCTGATTCTCTCGATGGTGTAAGACTGTTTGAGAATGCCAGCGTTTATTCCGATCTTCTTTTCCAGTCCGCCTGTATGCCAACTGTCCCAGAGAAGGATGTATTTCAATCCTCTTTTGACGACACCTATCTCATAGGTGCATTCCGGGACTTTAATGGCATGGTCGCATTTACCAAGGGCATTTATATCAATGCCTTCCGGCAAGGGGCTGTCTCCAACCCAACGTCCATACCATTGATAGGTATTCTGATTCTCAATGAAGGTGAAGCCAAGCCTCTTGCAGGCCAGCTTCAAATCCTCCAGTGATAGAATCTCCAGTTCTATTTTCGAAATATGACTCAATGGATTTCTCCTTTCATTTTTATAATGAATCTTTTCTAAGCTGCTTCGTTTCCGTTGAATCCGCAAATATTGCATGCAGAAGGGTCGCGGCAGTTTTCACATACTTTTTGTTTGTCGATATATTTCGGTATCTTTGTAAAGATTGCGTTCATAGTCTTGGTCATGGGTTTATTTAACGCCCAGGCGATTCTTCTTAAAGTTGCCGAAGCCGATTCACTTAATTCCGGTGTGTAAGCCATAAGGTTTCTCCTTTCTGTTTAATTATTCAGCTTGCGCCGGCAAATATGCTTCCAGACTTCCCTCGCCGACCGCATCCTTTTTATAGAATGTCCTGATCTTTCTTTGTTCGTCAGGTTCTTCATCGGGTGTGTTGGCAGGTCTTGCTCTGGTTTTTGCCCATTGCCTTAAGGAATCAACTTCCTCACGCATGGTTCTGGATAATGGAACTAAGGCACTGTATGCCTGATCGAGACCATCAAACAATGAATCTTTTGCTAATTGTTCTATCTCCGCTCCGGTATAACCGTTGAGACGGTCAGCGCAATTTATAGGAATGTTTGATCCCCATTTTCTGTTCATGATTTTTATGATCTCTGTTCTTTCTGTTTTTGTAGGAAGATCGACAAAGAATGTCGCGTCGAATCTACCTGCTCTGATAAACTCTGGTGGAAGTTGAGATATGTTGTTTGCTGTAGCCATTACCAGGACGCTGGATTTTGTTTCCTGCATCCATGTAAGGAAATGGCCGAACATGCCGGCGCTTGTTCCTGCGTCAGTGTCCCCGCTTGATCTTGTTCCCGCAAATGCTTTCTCAATCTCGTCAATCCAGCAGACGGCCTTGCCGAAAGCGTCGATCAATCTTGTAGCTTCTCTCATGCGTCTTTCACTTTCGCCCACTAAAGAATTTTTGAGTGAGCCTATGTCCAGACGTATCAGTGGCCAGCCCAATATTGATGCTGTCGCTTTCGAGGCTAATGATTTTCCAGTTCCAGGAATACCGACTAATAGGATTCCTTTGATTTGTGGTAATTGAATGTTTTCGGGGTTGAATGCTTTTGATCTATTTTCTATAAATGATTTAAAATTGTTCAGTCCTCCTACGTCGGCGATGTCCGCTGGTTCCCAGAATTCCATTAGTCCAGATTTTCTGATCATCTGTGACTTAGCTTCTGATATTACTTTAGTGGAGAAATAGCCCTTTCTGATTAAACTAAGAGCAAAAGCTGTTTCGGATTCGAACTCGGTCAGTCCTTTTGCTGCTCGCGCCGCTTTACGATTGGGTTTGATATTGTGTGTCTTGCCCAATTCGTTTTGAAGGGTAAACAGTTCTTCATCATCAGGCAGAGGTAAATCCACCAGGTGAAAGAACTTCTCCACTTCAGGTTTGAGTTGAATTATGGGCGAGACCATTACCAGGGCACAGCCGGTGGCTTTCCATCTGGCAATTCCATTTTGTATTCCCTGGAGAACGTCCGGGCTGTCCATGAAAAGGTGCAGATTGTGTGCTATCAAAACCGTATCTTGATAGCCATTGAGCCAGTTTAAAGCTTCAACTGGATCTTTGATTTCGTCGATGGGTTTCATTGTTGTTGCTTCCCGGATGCCTCTTAAGCAGTCCCAGATAACGAATTTCCATCCGTCACAGGGTAAAGCTTCTTCAGCCCGATGTGGCTCTTGAGTGAGAACACATAGTGCGGGGAATCCGGCTTGCAGATAGTCATGAATCATTGATTGTTCCTCCTTGAGTTTATTGTTGTCGTCGAAACGATGGATCGGTATTTTGGATTTCAGATTCTACCTTGGTAGCTTCTGAAAATGATGATGGGGCAAGACTCTTGATAGTTTTGATCTGTAGATATTTCAAGACCGCCGGTGGTCTTGATCGGGTGAATCTTGAAAATTGTTAAAGAAAGAATCCACTTCAGGGGGATCATAAGCAATGATGCTTCTGTAGGGGATGTTCTTAGGGTAGTGCTGATTTGAAGAGGGTGAATACGGCCAGTAATTTCTTTTTCAAAATGCTCTGGCCGATTTAGAAGGGAATCTGTATAAAAAGTAACGCTCCCAACATGTCTGCTGGAAGCGTTACTTTTTCGACTCCTATGTGTATAATTT
>Ga0118677_10012029_pt1 | contig 12802 bp, 13 predicted proteins | sample AliMusrvi5mmetaG_FD_86154 | JGI IMG/M metagenome (GOLD analysis project Ga0118677, IMG submission 86154)
GATCAGGGTGAGCGAGAAAAATAAGCCGGATAAGTAGGCTGTATCATGAAAAAACAAGGGTTGATCATATTGGTGTGTTGCTTGCTTTTGACCATGGTAAGTTATGCCCAGTCGGTAAACCGTGATCCATTCAACAAGGAGATTTCTTTTACTACGGAAAACGATGCCTATCTGCTTAAAAAAGCAGATGCTTATTATACCAATGGTTTTTTTGTTAAGGAAACCCGCGCAATAGAGCGGAGGGGCATGAAATTGATCCGGTCTTTTGAATTCGGACAAATGATCTATACTCCGTTAAAAGAGGCATATACTAGTGTAAAAGATATTGACAGGCCTTATTGCGGGTATCTTTTTGCGAAGCTTGACCAGACTTCTTTTCCTGAAGTAGGCAGTGTTCTTCAATACGGAGCTTCATTGGGTATTGTGGGGCCGGCTTCTTTTGGTGAGGATGTACAGAACGGGTATCATAAACTTTTGGGCTATAGCCGTTTTGCGGGATGGAACACACAGGTAAGAGACGCTGCCGGAATAGACCTGAACCTGCTCTATAGTAGAACGGCGCTGGCCTATTCCGATTGGCTTAAGTTTATGCCCGTTGGAGAGGCAAAACTGGGTAGCACATTTACCAATGCAAGTCTTGGAGCCTATACCTGTTTGGGTGAATTCAGCGAAAACGCCAATAGCGCATTATGGAACGCCAGGGTAGATAGTAAACAGGGAGAAGAGAAAACAGAATTGTTTTTTTACTGGTATCCACAAGTGATTCTCCAGGCCTATAATGCAACGGTAGAAGGCGGACTTTTTAATAAAGGCGATTCTGCCGTATTAGGAAAGACTAAAAGATGGATGTTTCAGCAAGCATGGGGACTGTGTTTTGCAAAGGGGCGCTGGACAACCCGGCTGGCCATAGTTTATCAAAGCCGGGAGGCCGAAGCCCAAAAAAACCCACAGCGATATGGTTCTATACAATTGGGTTATCGGATGCATTAACTTAGCAGCAAGAATTTATGTCCTCACTTACCATTACCCTCATACAAACCCCATTATTCTGGGAAGACAAGGCAGCCAATCTGGCAATGCTGGAGAAGAAAATCTTTGCCATCACCAAAAAAACAGAATTGGTGGTGCTTCCCGAAATGTTCAGTACCGGGTTTAGTATGCAGCCGGAATCTCTGGCGGAAGAAATGGATGGTGAAACGGTTGCCTGGATGAAGAAAGTGGCGGCTACTAAAAAAATAATTTTAACAGGCAGCCTGATTATTACAGAAGCCGGTCATTATTTTAACCGACTGATGTGGGTATTGCCCGATGGCAGCTTGGGATATTATGATAAGCGACACCGGTTTGCATTTGCCGGGGAAGATGAAAAATATACACCCGGTAATAAACGATTAATTGCCCGCGTTAAAGGCTGGAAAATCAACCTACAGGTTTGTTATGATCTTCGCTTTCCTGTTTGGGCAAGACAACAAACAGAAGAAACACCCGAGTATGATATCTTATTGTATGTGGCCAATTGGCCGGAAAGAAGGAGCTATGCCTGGAAAACCCTGTTAACAGCAAGGGCAATCGAAAATCAATGTTATGTGATAGGCGTAAACAGGGTTGGCAATGATGGAAATGGAATTTATCATAGCGGGGATAGTATGGCGATTGATGCCCTGGGTACCATTGTATATCATAAAACCGGAGAAGAAGACATACACACTATTGTGCTGGAAAAAGAACCACTGGATAATATAAGAAACAAATTTCCTTTTTGGAAAGATGCAGATAGCTTTCAAATTTTGCAAGACAGAGATATAGATGAGTGATCGTATACAATACAGTGCCAGAAAAATATTTACCGGGCATAGCTGGTTATTAGATCATACGCTGATGATACAGGATGGCATGATTGACGAGATCATACCCACCAGCTCAGAGGAAAAAAATATAACAGAAATAATCGCCCCTTCATTTATCGATATACAGATATATGGAGCATTTGGAAAGCTTTTATCTGTTTACCCCGATGCAGATGCTTTACATAAATTATATGCATACTGTATAGCCGGAGGCGCTTCCCATTTTCAACCCACGGTGGCAACGAATGATGTTGCTATATTTTATAAAGCAATTGACGCTGTCAGAGAGTATTGGAAAGAAGGAGGAAGAGGCTGTATAGGGTTACATATAGAAGGTCCCTGGATACATCCTGCCAAAAAAGGAGCCCACCAGGAATCCTATATTCATACCCCGACACTTACAGAAGTAAGGGAATTGCTGGAATATGGAAAAGGCGCGATTTCTATGATTACCCTTGCGCCGGAAGTTTGTTCCGTTGCCGTATTGGAGCTGATTCGTTCCTATGGTGTGATTATTTCCGCAGGACATAGCAATGCCAGTTTTGAAGAAGCTACTGTAGCTTTTAATGGAGGAATACAAACGGTAACTCATTTATATAATGCCATGAGCGCATTACAACATCGTGCACCGGGAATGGTGGGAGCAGTTTTTTTACATCCCATAGTTTTATCCAGTATTGTTCCGGATGGATATCATGTGGATTTTGCGGCTATAAAAATTGCCAAACAAATGATGGGCGAAAGGTTATTTGCCATTACTGATGCTGTAACCGAAACCAGCGAAGGGGCATATCCGCATCATTTGGTAGGCGATAAATATGAATCGAATGGTATTCTGAGCGGCTCAGCGTTGGATATGGGTTTATGTTTACGCAATCTTGTAAACAAAGTGAAGATTCCTTTAGAGGAGGCATTGCGTATGGTTAGCCTATATCCCGCCCGGGCAATCAATCTTTCGAATAAGTTAGGTTGTATTGAAAAAGGAAAAGAAGTTAATCTGGTTTTCCTGAACAAGGAATTACAGGTTACTCAGGTGGTATCTATTGAATAAAGCCCGGCCCGATTATTTACCGTTAGTTGTATGCTGTAACAATTCTTTGATTGTAACCATTTTTAGATCAATCCCTTTTTTAATTGCTTCTGATGAAGGCGGGATCGGAATATCCGGCATCACACCATGGCCCTTGGGATGTTGGGCTTTGATGACTAATTTATACATGGGCAGACTTATCTGTAAACCGCTATTGGGTAAAATAATGGTTGGGATATGCATGGCTGAATTACCATAATATCCGCCGCCGGATTCCTCTCCCAGTATTTTTACATTTGACTGCCCCTTCATTTGAGAGAGAAACATAGTAGTAGCAGAAAAGCTATAACCACCTTCTACCAAATAAATATTTCCGTTGAAATGGAGTTTTTCTTTTGGTTGAAAATATTTTCTCTCGAAATAGCGAAAATGAATGAGTCCGTCGTCCATTTTATGCGCCCCGAAATTCATGGCAAGCCAATAAATAAGAGAAGGATGAATATATCGTCCGTAGGAAAACTTTCTGCTAATGGCCACTACACTATCGCCCACTTTAAAGGGATGATCAGCCAGGTATTTAGTTAATAAAATACTATTGCTTACATTACCACCACCGTTCGTTCTAAGATCAATTACCAGGTTGGGGATATTTTGTTCCCGAATTATTTTGAATGATCGGCGAAAAAAAGAACGCAGACCCGAACCACTAAATGTACTTAGGCTCATGAATGCTGTATGCAATATAGTATCGATGGTTAAAGACCGTTTTGCCAATAAAGCCGCTTTTCTGGTTTCTTTGCGGGTAGGTTTTTTAGCAGCCATCATTGGAATACGAATTTGTTTTTTTCCGGTATCCTTTAGTGGATTTATATTTTTTACCAAGGCAACAGATTCAGCACCTGAAGCGTTGATATAATTTATTCGATAACTGCTATCTAATCCAAAAATGGTTTTATACCAGGCAGGAAAATTGCCACTGATTACCTGGTTTTTATAATTATCTGAATACCCGTCTGTGCTGATGAATCCAAATAGCGTATCCAAAATCTGTCGGTTTGTTCTACCATTGATACCTGTTATGATAGTACCTCTTTTAAATACGCTATCTCTTGGAATCGAACTATTCAAAACCACCAGACTATCGCCCCAGGCTTTTAGTAAAAGAGGAAATTGAGGATAACGATAGAGTGCCGCCTTTTTTGTATAGGCTTTTGAAAAACGGACCGTTGTATGCCCGCAGCGAATTTGACTAATCACTGCAGCCACCCGGTTTTTAAATTGCCACTCATCAAGAGAATCGGTGATACGATTGATACTGGTTTGAAAACTGCTATCCAATTCTTGTTTGGATACATACCAATACAAACTGGGGTGGTTGGCTTCCAATATTTTTTGCAGTAGAGAGAAATCCTCCCTGAGAAGATTGGGAGCAATTTTAGGAAGCGGCGGCGGGATTTTTTGTGCAATAGAAATGAATGGAACAGAAATAAATATTGCTATGCCATAAATGAAATGCCTGACAGTTTTCATGCCTGCTATTTATTGCTGAAATGCGTTCCAACCCTGTGCGGTAACCGGAAAGCGATTGCCACCCTTCGTTAATAAATGGCAGCTCTCCGAAACATCGGTCATGTAACCAATCACGCTGATATCTTCATTTAAAACAATTTTATCATGATCTTCCTGTTTTAGGGTAAAGATCAATTCATAATCTTCTCCCCCGTTTAATGCGCAAACAGTTGGGTCGAGACCGAATTTGTAAGCAGCTTTTCTGCTTTCATCCGCAATCGGAATTTTCTCTTCATATAAAACACAACCCAGGTTACTTTGTTTGCAAAGATGTAAAACCTCGCTGCTGATTCCATCACTTACATCCATCATAGAAGTAGGTACAATATTTTCTTTTTCAAAAAAGTCGATGATCTCTTTTCTGGCTTCTGGTTTTAATAAACGACTGACGATATAACTTTCATTTTCAAGATCGGGTTGAATCTGCGGGTTTTCTAGATAAATCTTTTTTTCTCTTTCCATAAGCGTCAACGCCAGAAAAGCCCCGCCTAAATCGCCGCTAACACAAATAAGGTCTCCTTTTTGTGCGGTGCTGCGTTTTACAAATTGGTTAGGGGCCACTTCTCCGATAGCCGTAACAGAAATAATAAAGCCTTTGTTGGAAGAGGAAGTATCTCCACCTACCAGATCAACGCCATGCTTTTCACAGGCCAGGTATACACCTTCATAAAATTCGTTCAATGCCTCCAGACTAAAACGGTTGCTGATACCGATACTCATGGTGAGTTGCGTAGGGTACGCATTCATCGCATAGATATCACTAAGGTTTACCATTACAGATTTATAGCCCAGGTGTTTTAAGGGCGTATACATCAGGTCAAAATGGATACCCTCAATTAATAAGTCGGTACTTACTACGGTTTGTTTTCCAAAATGATCAATAACGGCCGCATCATCTCCTACACTTAAAACGGTAGAAGCATTTTGTATCTCAAAATTTTTGGTCAGATGTTCAATTAAACCAAACTCACCTAATTCTGCTATTTCTGTTCTGTTTTCCATTTGGCTATTCTAGGGTTTATAAATTATCCTGCTACTTCTCCGCCATTCACAATGGACACCAGCTCATCATGTATTTTTCCATTGGTAGCAATAATATGTGGCTGATATGGCGAATACCGGTTGCCTGAAAAATCAGTTACTTTTCCACCAGCTTCTTCTACAATCAAAAAACCCGCAGCACTATCCCAAGCCTGTAGTTTGTGTTCATAAAAACCATCAAAACGCCCGGCGGCTACCCAGCAAAGATCAATTGCTGCACTGCCTAACCTTCTTACAGGTACACCTTTGCGAATTAATTTTTCAAACACCTGTAAAGGACCATTGGGCGAGTCGAGGTAAGTATAAGGGAACCCGGTTACCAGACAACTACTGAAAACATCTGTTTTCTGGCTTACCTGTATCATTTTATCATTCAGCGTGGCACCAAAACCATGTTGGGCAAAATACAGTTCATTGATAAATGGATTGTATACCGCACCCAATATGATTTGTCCTGCTTCTTCAATCGCAATACTTACACAACAGATCGGAATCCCATTGGCAAAATTAACCGTGCCATCAATCGGATCGATGATCCATTTAAAAGTGGAGTCCTGGATAATCTCACCTGATTCTTCACTTAAAATAAAATGATCCGGGTAATCCTGGCGAATCACTTCAAAAATGGCTTTTTCAGAAGCATGGTCGGCTTCCGTAACCAGGTTGTTCATGCCTTCTTTGTTGCTGATAATGAATTGACCGTTGAAAAACCGGCTCATTTCTGCGGCTCCGGCTTCAACCGCTTTGAGTAGGGTATGTTTTAGCATGTCGCAAAAGTACTAAACACAAGCACCCTTCCGAAATATTTTAGATAGATAAGTTGTATAGAACGGAAAGTATTCGCTCTTTCTGTTACTTTACAATGAAGAATAAGGTTTTAGCCCGCGGTTAGTATATGTTGCTTTCGATTATCATAGTAAATTATAATGTTAAACACTATCTGGAACAATGTCTTTGTTCCATTAACAGAGCCGTTTCAGGAATTGCAGCGGAAATTTTTGTGGTTGACAATGCTTCTACAGATGGAAGTCTGAATTTTTTACAACCGCTTTTCCCGGATATTCAATTTATCAGTAATGATACCAATCTTGGGTTTGCCAAAGCAAATAACCAGGCCCTGAACCTGTGTACGGGTAAATATGTTCTTTTCCTGAATCCGGATACGCTTGTACCTGAAGAGGCAATCAGTACAAGCCTTTCTTATATGCAGGAACATCCCGAAGCAGGGGCAATAGGGATTAGAATGATTGATGGGAATGGGTATTTTCTTCCAGAAAGCAAAAGGGCATTCCCAACACCCATGGCCTGCTTATATAAACTATCAGGGTTGGCTTCCCTGTTTCCTCGCTCGGGCATCTTCAATAAATATGCACTGGGTAATCTTGATCAGCATACTACCCAGCCGGTACAGGTACTTGCCGGGGCATGTATGATGGTACAGAAAAAAGTATTGGAATCCTTGAACGGATTTGATGAACGATATTTTATGTATGGCGAGGATATTGACCTTAGTTACCGCCTAGCGGAAGCCGGATATCAAAATCATTATTTTGCCGACACAACGGTGCTACATTTTAAAGGAAAAAGCTCCCGCAAAGAGAGCTTTGCGTATGTAAAACAGTTTTATGGGGCTATGTTACTGTTTGTAAAAAAGCAATACACCAGTGGGGCAGGAAAAAATTTCTCTTTATTGATGCAATCGGCCATCGCAATAGGAGGAATATTATCCTCTTTCAGAAGATTGTTTATGTTAGATGCAGGTACTAAAAACGAAACAAAAAAAAGAAAGCCTATATGGATTGTTGCCACAGCAGAAGAGTACACCGAGATCAGTAGCTTATTGGAGAAATCACAAACGGGTTGTAAAGAGTTCAAAAGAGTTTCCGTAGACAACATAAAAGGAAATGCATTCTGCACACTTGCCGAGCTTCCAAGCTATTTGCTGGCAAATAAGGGAATCAATATCATTTTTAGTATAGGTACGTTAACTGTTTCGCAAATTTTGCCAGAGTTAGAACGATTATCAGACAAATCTGGCAGGTTTCATTTTCATATACAGGGTACAAAAGGAATGGCAGGAACGGAGATGCTTTCTTTATAGAATGGCTAATATAGTTAAGCCCCGTTGTTTTAATCGATTTCCGTAGTTTCGCATAATCCTAAACACTGCATCTAACGATGGCGATTCTTGATATCAAGCTTCCTAATACTATTTTAAAGGCCCTGCGGCTCCCGCAAAATAATCCCAGGAGCCAGCAGTTAAAAGTGCTTAAGAAGCTGTTGAGAAAAGCAAGGTTCACGGAATTCGGGCAGCAATATCGTTTTGATGAGATCTTACTAAGCAAGCATCCTGGAAAAAAATTCCAGGAATTGGTCCCTACATTTAATTATAGTTCCATTTACAAAGACTGGTGGCATAAAACAATTGAAGGAAAACCGGATATCTGTTGGCCTGGAAAGATTCGATACTACGCACTCAGCAGCGGAACCAGTGAAGCCGCCAGCAAATACCTGCCTATTACGAATGAACTGTTAAGCGGGAATAAGATTGTAATGATTAAGCAATTATTAAGCCTGCGTACCTATGAAAACATACCCTATAGTTCTATCAGTAAAGGATGGCTCACATTAGCGGGAAGTACGGAACTGCAGCAGGGGGCCGGCTATTATGCGGGCGACCTGAGTGGGATTACGGTTAAAAAAGCACCTTTCTGGTTTCAGCCGTTTTATAAACCCGGAAAGAAAATAGCCAAACAAAAAGACTGGAATAAAAAGCTGGAAGAGATTGTTGAAAAAGCCCCTGAATGGGATATCGGTTTTTTGGTGGGTGTACCCGCCTGGGTGCAAATGTGTACCGAAATGATCATTGCCCGCTATAAGCTGAACAATATTCATGAAATGTGGCCCAATCTGGCATTTTATGTGCATGGTGGTGTAAGTTTTGATCCGTATAAAAAAGGGTTTGAAAAATTATTAGGGAAACCCATAACCTATATTGAAACCTATCTGGCCAGTGAAGGATTTATTGCTTACCAGGACCGGCAAAATGCCGTAGGCATGCGACTGGTAACCGGGGAACATATTTTTATGGAGTTTGTGCCATTCAACGAAACCAATTTCAATAGTGATGGGGACATGATCGATAATCCGGAAGCGTTGATGATTCATGAAGTGGAAGAAGGAAAAGATTACGCATTGTTGATTAGTACAGCTGCCGGAGCATGGAGATATTTAATTGGGGACACGGTACGGTTTGTTGATAAAGAACGATCAGAAATTATTATAACCGGTCGCACAAAACATTTTTTAAGCCTGGTAGGCGAACACCTGAGTGTAGATAATATGAATAAGGCGGTTCAGCTGGCTAGCGAAGACCTGAATATTTCGATACCCGAGTTTACAGTGGCCGGTATTCCACACGGAAACTTTTTTGCCCATCAATGGTATATTGCGTGTAATGATGCCGTAGATGCAGAGATACTTAGTAATAAAATTGATGCGCACTTGAAACTACTGAACGATGATTATGCAGTAGAAAGAAAAAGTGCCTTAAAGGAAGTATTGGTAGAAGTATTAAGCGAAGATACATTTCTTGGATTTATGAATGCCAAAGGGAAAGTGGGCGGACAACATAAATTTCCAAGAGTGCTGAAAGGAAAGATATTGGAAGACTGGCAAAAATTTTTGCGTGGTGAAAAAATAGGCTGATAAAATCTGCCAGCTGCGAATGACCCTCTCCAGAATATATATTCTATCTATTTGCCTGTTTTACTTTTTTAATGCAAAAGCCCAGGTTCCTGAAAAGGAGCTACAAAACCAAAAAGCTCCCGCAATTTTCAGGGCTTTATTCAAAACCAATAAAGGCGATTTTATTATTGAAGCCCACCGGGATTGGTCGCCAAAAGGTGTTGACCGTTTATACCAACTTATCCGTTCCGGGTTTTATGATAATACCGTATTGTTCAGGGTAGAACAAAATTTTGTAATTCAGTTTGGTATTTCTGATCACCCAGAGCTGAATCGGTTTTGGGATGCCAGAAAATTACCCGATGAACCTGTTCTCATGAAAAATGAGCAAGGCATTATATCCTATGCACGGGGAGGGGTTAACGACAGGGCTACTCAATTATTCATCAATACGGTTAACAACCCCTTACTTGATACGGTGTTTCGCGCCGGACTAAAAGGATATACGCCGATTGCCAAAGTAATCCAGGGAATGGAGGTGGTGGCTGGTTTTAATGGAAAGTATGGACGATCAACGCTGTCTATTCAGGATTCGGTATATAAATATGGGAACCGATACCTTGAGGCCAATTATCGGGGACTGGATAAGATAGTATCTGCAAAATTGATACAATAGAGATTAAATCTGCAGAAAGACAACCAACCAAAACCGATTTTCAAAAATTAGCACTTACTTTCGGTATTCATAACACAAAGACAGACTCAGGGAATGATAGCTGCAATAATTAAAGGATTGGTTCTGGGTTTTTTTCTTGCCATTTCGGTTGGCCCGGTCATTTTTGCAATCCTAAAACAAAGTATCAATAACGGACATAAAGCAGGATATATATTTGTAGCAGGTATATCTATTAGTGATATTACGCTGGTACTGATCTGTAATTTTTTCACTTCCCTGTTTGCATCTGCGTTAAGCCACAGAACCTTTATTGCCGTTGCGGGAAGTATCTTTTTAGTGATAATGGGTATTTACACGCTGTTTTTTAAAAAAGTAAAAACCGACGAAGCCAATAATCTCCTGGAGAAAAAATTTAAAACACACCAATATATTGGTTTTTTTGTGTCCGGGTTTTTTATCAATATTCTCAACCCTGCCGTATTTATTTTCTGGTTTGCCTGGACAGCAGCCATACTGGCCGATTCGCAATCATACCCTCACCCACTTGAATACCGCGCCATTGTTTTTGGCACCTGTTTATTATTTGTTTTGAGCACCGATTTATTAAAAGTTGCATTAGCAGCAAGGGTAAGACCTAGACTAACTCCCAAGATTCTGCTTAATATAAACCGACTCTCCGGATTGATACTGATTGGGTTTGGTGTAGCGCTTTGCTGGGGAGTGCTGCAGTATGGCGATCAGATTAAATAAGCCGAACATTTATCTCATTGCATTTCTGATCAGCCCCATCTTTAACGTTCTCTTAGTATAAATCGGTTTTTCACAGATTATCTTACAGTAAATGAAACCGCTGCTGATACTTCTCATACTATTAGGTAGCTATTGCATAGCCTTCCCACAATCAGACCTACTCGTATTGAAGCAAAGAAACCAAACCATTCAAACCTGGATACCTGGCAGTTTTCTTAGTTTTCAGTTTAGCAGTATGCAATGGATCCAGGGATATATTAAAGCTGTAAGAAATGATTCTATATTGCTGGATATGGTGATATTGGAAAGGGTCCCCAATCAATTTGGTTTCCTGCGTATTGATACTGCCAAAATGGGTTTATTAAAATTTCATGTAAATGAGATCTATGGTATGCCCAAGCGTGTTTTTAATAATGGGATCCTTACCAATGGCGCTTTATTTCAATTAGGCGGAGGGGCGTATATTTTTCTGAATATTTTCAATAGCCTGATTCATAAAGACCCTGTTTTCGGAAATGCCAATCTGCCCGGTCTGAGTATTGCTGCGGGCGCTTTTTTAATAGGAGAGGTATTGGCTTCAACCCATAAGACCTATATCACGCTGGGAAAAAGATATACTATGAAAACGATCCATATCGCAAACCAGGGAAACAGGGATGTTGAGACTAAGAAGGGATTATAGTATATTGCCCACAGATGCCCACTGAGACTAAATCATTTTTCAGCACCGCCTGGCGATGGATAAAAAGAATCTTTCTTTTTATGTTTTGCTCCTCATTGCTGTATCTCTGTATTTGTATATGGCTAATGCCACCCATTACAATGATGCAGGTTAGTAATTCGGTTGGGTATGGTTTTAAAAGAAATTATGTGAGTTGGGATAATATTTCCAATAATGTAAAACTGGCAGCTATAGCCAGCGAAGACCAGGCATTCCCTGATCATGATGGGTTTGACTGGGATGCCATCGAAAAAAGTTTACAACCCAAAAAGAAAGGAAAGAAAACCAAAATACCCCTTGGTGGCGGTGCGAGTACAATCACACAGCAAACCGCTAAAAATGTTTTTTTATGGAATGGAGGAAGCTTTACCCGATATGTTCGTAAAATACCGGAAGTATATTTTACGAAAATGATAGAATGGATCTGGGGCAAAAAAAGAATTCTGGAAGTATACCTGAATGTAATTGAAATGGGTCCGGGTATTTTTGGTATTGATGCAGCGGCACATGCTTATTTTGGAAAATCTGCCAAAGACCTCAGCAGACAGGAAGCTGCCCTGATCATTGCCTGTTTGCCAAATCCCAAACGCTTTTCTGTAAAACCGATGAGCAGAAGGGTGAGTTGGAGATATCCTCAGATATTACAACAGATGCATAATATAGAAGATGATGAAGATATTATCAGTCTATTAAAAAAATAGCCAATTACCTATTGGCCATTTGTTTAACTGCGTCAATCGCAGATTGCACCCTTTCTTCATAATTTCCATGAATCTCAACCCAGGGAACATGCTGGTTGGTCAGCAGGTCTTTATAGATATAATACAATTCTTTTCGGTTTGCTTCGTCGGGATACTCACGTAATTCATCCTTTACCCAGGGAAGATCAACATCACATAATATATACAGATCGTATTCTCTTGATACAATTTCGTTGAGAATAAACTGGTGACATTTATTAAATACATACTCAGCCCATACTTTCATCACATACATATCTGTATCTATAAAAAGTAAGGGAGGATTTGAACTGGTTGACAGTGTTTGTGAGTTTACCCATTTTTTTGCATCCACTTTTGACCATTGGTTGTTCACTATCGCCGAATACTCATCTTCCAGCGCCAATTGACCTTTTGCAATAGTTAACAGGTCATCAAAATCATAATCTTTCCCATTGGTCATTAAATATTCCCTGGCAAACTCCGGGCACCATTCTGTTCCAAAATATTGGGCCAGCAATTCACAAAGCGTGCTTTTGCCTGTTGATTCCGGACCGAGGATGACGATTTTTTTCACCATAAAAAAATAAAAATATCGAATAATGAACAAGGAATGATAAATGTCGAAGAATTTTTTATTTCATCCGTTCGAAATTCCTTTTTCAATATTCGCCATTCTATCTCCTTCCTTCGAAATTCCTTGTTCGATATTCGATATTCATTGCCTCACCTTCAAAATTCCTTGTTCAATATTCGATATTC
>Ga0118677_10012030_pt1 | contig 12801 bp, 13 predicted proteins | sample AliMusrvi5mmetaG_FD_86154 | JGI IMG/M metagenome (GOLD analysis project Ga0118677, IMG submission 86154)
GTGTCGAGGCGGGGTCGTCGATCGAAGCGGCATTCCAGAGGGTGACCGAGGAGATGGCGGACAGCGCCCCCGCCATCGCCGAAGAAATCGCGCTGACCTCGGCCGAGCTGGCCTTTCTCGGCGATCGGCGCCAGGCCTATGACAATCTGGCCGACCGGACCGGCCTGCCGGCCGTCAAGTCGCTGTGCACGGCGCTGGTCCAGACCGAACGCTACGGTACGCCGGTGTCGGTTGCCTTGCGGGTGCTGTCCCAGGAGAACCGCGAGGCCCGCATGGCGGTGGCCGGCTACGCGGAAAACGCCCCGGCGGACAGCAACGATACCGAAGAGGGCCGCGCGCACAATCGCCGGGTCGATCTGGTGCTGCTCTCGCCGGGAGCGCTGCGCAGCGAGCCGCCGGTACCGAAAGCCAGGTGATTTCCGGGGTCAGGAGCGAGCACGCTAGAACCGGTTTTGGATCAGGGTTGCGGGAGGTGCGCCGGGCGTGGCGCCATAGGCGCCGGCGGCGTGGAGGGTGTTGATGCGCTGCAGCAGGTGGGCGCGCTCCGCCAGCAGGACGCCGCGGCTCCACTGGTAGGCCTCGCTGTAGCGCGCCCACTCGGCGGGGTCGAGGGTGCCGTCCGCCTGACGGGCCCGGGCGTGCCCGGGGAGGGACGGCTGGAACCCGGTCGGGTGTCGTCCGTCGCCGGTCGGCGCACCTCGTGCCTGGCAGCCCGCGTCGCGCCGGAGGGAATCGAGGCGTCGCTCGGGCCAACGCTGGTCGGCGCATCCGAAGCCCTGGTCCGGGCGTTCCACCTGGCGGCGTGCTCGGCCGCCACGCCGGACCCGGTGTTGATCCTGGGGGAATCGGGAACGGGCAAGGACCTGCTGGCCCGTGCGGTCCACGACCTCGGGTGCGGTGAGCGGCCTTTCGTGGCGCTGAACCTGGCGGCGGTTCCGAGGGACCTGGCCGAGGCCGAGCTGTTCGGCTGGATGCGGGGGGCGTTCACCGGGGCCTCGGCGCCCCGGGCCGGCGCCTTCGAGTCCGCGTCCGGCGGCACGCTGTTCCTGGACGAGGTGGCCGAGGCACCGCTGTCGGTGCAGGCCAAACTGCTGCGAGCCGTCGAGGACGGTGCGGTGACGCGACTCGGAACGAATCGTCCGGTGGCGCACCACGCGAGGGTGGTCGCGGCGACCCACCAGGACCCCGCGATGGCCGTGGCCCGGGGAACCTTGCGGCTGGATCTCCTGCAGCGACTTGCGTGCTTCGTGATCCGGATCCCTCCGCTCCGGGAGCGTCCCGAGGATCTGCCGGCCATCGCCAGGCGGCTGTGCCGGGGCGCTGCAGCGCGTGAAGGGCTTGCGCCCGCGGCGATCGAGGCGCTGGCTTCGTACTCCTGGCCGGGGAACGTGCGGGAGTTGCGGAACGTGTTGCGACGGGCCGAAGCCCTGTCCGGCGACGGCCCGTTGCAGGCCGACGCGGTCCTGGAGGCCATCGCGGTGGGTCGCCTCGCGCTGACGCCCTCGAACGGCGTTGCGGACGGCGGGGTGGCGCGACCGGACCGCCGTCGCCAGATCGCCGAAAGCGGCCTGCCCCGTTCGACCTTCTACTACCGGCTGAAGCGCGGGTGGGTCCCAGGCGCCGCGGACCGGGACGTCGCAGCCGGCTCCCGGCCCTCGCTGCGTGTCACGGCGGACTCAGGCTGAACCGGACGGGGACCAGGACCTCGATGGGGCCTCCCGGAGGGGGCGGAAGGTTGCCCAGTCGATCGGCGGCCGCCAGAGCCGCCCGGTCCAGGTCCGGCCAGTCCGACGGGGCTTCGACGGAGGTTGCGGCCAGATGACCATCGGCATCGACTCGGAGTCGGAGCACGACGGTCCCGGCCTGGTCGGACTTCCGGGCCCGTTCGGGGTACCGGCGGGCATCGACCACGCGACGGCGCACCTCGAGGGCATAGCGCATCTTCCCGTCGGTCAGGCCCTCGGGACGGGTTGCCGCCGGGCGGCCGATCCCGGTTCCGGCGCCGTCCGGCGGAGCGAGCCCGGTCCCGGCCACCGTGCCGGCGGTCGATGCCCCGGATCCGTCGTCGCCGCCCGTTCCGACCGAAGCGGCCCCGGCGGGACCGGGGTTCGCGTCGCCTTCGGAGGCCGGGACCCGGGCGGCGAGTCGCGGGTCGGCGTCCTGCGTGGCGGAAGGCGTTCCCCGGGCGGCTTCCGGTTCATCGACCCGCTCCGGCATCCCGTCCGGTCGATGTTCCGAGGGGCGTCGACGTGCCGTCGCCGGCGCCTCCTGCGGGAGGACGGCCCGGGGCGGATCCCGGTCGACCCGTGCGGCGGTTGTCGATCCCGCCGGGCCGGGCCTCTCGACCATCCTCAGCGGCACGTGGGCATCCGCGAACCGCCGGTTCGAGGGAACCCCCCCGAAGGCCAGCAGCGCCAGCGCCAGCAGCGCGTGGAACGCCAGGCTGGCCAGCGCGGCCGGGGCCAGCCGCCTCGCCAGGCCGGGATCCCGGGCCGGACGGCCTTGCCTGGCCTCGTCTTGTCCGACTCTGCCCACCCGTTCCCCCCGGGTCCGGTGACCGTCCTCGTCGTCCGGATCCCTCCGGCCCTCCGTCGTTGGAGGAGCCCATCGAGTCTGGTATCATACCGGACCATGGCGCGTATCGAATTCATCGACGCCGAAGGGCGTCCCCGGCGTTTCGAGATTCCCGAGACTTCCGCTGGCGCGGTGATCGGCCGCAGCCCCTCCAGCCAGTGCGTGATCCCCAACCATTCGGTCGGTCGGAACCACGGTCGCATCGGCCTGGAAGACGGACGGTTCGTGTACACCGACCTTGGCAGCGTCAACGGGTCGTTCCTGAACGACCGCAAGGTGACGGGCACCGAGCCCCTGGCCGACGGCGACGTGATCCTGCTGGGCGAGGTCCAGGTCCGCTTCGTGCTGGGGTCGCGGCGGGTGCCCGTTCCGGCGCCATCCGCCGATTCCGACGGTCGAACGATGATCGAGCACGAACTGCCGCAGCAGCCGGCTTCGGCTCGGCAGGACGTGAACGTTCCCGCGGCGGCGTCCTCGGACGCGGTGATCCGGCCGACCCTCGCGGCGGTGCCGCCGGTGGTCGTCGCGCCCCGTCAGCCCGGGACGGCCGCGACGCCCGCGGCGCCCGCGCCACCGGCCCGGAGTCCCGGGGCTTCCCCTGACGCCGCGCCGGCGAAGGCCCGCGTCGATGCTCTGTCCGGCACGCTGGCCGAACGCGAGGAGGAGATCCGCCACCTCAAGGGCCTGATGGCCGACGGCGAGCGCCGGGTCAAGGAGGCGGAGTCCCGGGCCACGGTCGCCACGTCGAGCCTGGAAGGCATGCACGCGAAGTACCTGGACATGCGCGACCAGGTGTCGCACCTCCAGGCCCAGGTCGACAGCGTGCGTTCGGAAGGGTCCGACCGCGAAATCGAATCCGCGGAACTGCGGGAGAAGGTCGTCTCGCTGACCGCCCAGGTCGAATCGATCCGTGGTCGCACCGGTCAGCATGCGGAGGAGATCGGCAACCTCAAGGTCAAGCTGACCGAGCGGGATCGCGAAATCGAGCGCCTGCGTCGCGAGCTGGACGGCCGCGAATACGACCTGAAGGCCATCCGCGAGGAGAACGAGCGCCTGCAGGAATACTGTCATACCGACACCGGGCGCCAGCAGGAACTGGAACGGAAGTCCCGCAACCTCGAAGCGGTGATCGACGAGAACCGCAACCTCATCGCGTCCCTGCGCCGCGACGTCGAAAGGAAGGAAGACGAGCTGCGCAAGGTCCGGCTGGGCGTCGGAATCGCGGACCTGGAACAGGAAAAGACGCGCCTGCTGGAGGACTACCATCGGAAGAACCGTGAACTGGACGAACAGCGGACGGACACGGCCAGCCTGCATGCAGAAATGAAGGTGTTGACCGCCGAGCGGGACGAACTGGCGGTGCGGATCCAGGGGCTGGAGGAAGCCGCCCGGGCGCGTCGCAGCGAGCGCGAGGATATTTCGGATCATCCGGAGTACCGGGCCAAGGCGCGGGAAGCCGAGACCCTGGACGCCACGGTGCGGTCGCTGACGGCGGAACTGGAGTCCCTGCGGGGCGAGATTGCCGATCTGCCGGACCAGCGGGCCCGCTTTGCCGCCGAGTCGGCCGCAGCCGTCGAACGGGCGCAGAGCCTGGCGATCCGCGTGGACGAGTTGCAATCGGAACTGGCCCGCCGACCGGCCGAAGCGGCCGGGCCGAAGATCGCGTTGCCGGCCCCGGAGCTGGCCGAAACGCTGTCCCGCGTCGATGAGGCCCTGGCGACCCTGGCCGACGGGCTGGTGGTCCTGCAGGCCACGCTGAAGGACGTTGTGTCGGTGCTGGAGGCGCTGAACGGCGGGGCCGAGGTTCCCGAAGGGGTGAAGTCGGCCCTGGGCGGCACGTCCCCCGGCGAACTGGCAGAATCCGTCCGGGACGTCCGTCGCATGATCGGCGAGGACCTCGACGCGCTCCGAGTCGCCTGGGCCGCAGGCCGGCACCTGTGGCAGCCAGCTTCCTGAAGGGCCGACCCCTGAACGCAAGGACGTACGCATGCGAACCGACGTGTCCAGCACCCAGGAGATCACGGACCTCATCAAGGCCGCCTATCCGTTGATCTACGTGGTGTCCCCCGAGGAGGACCGCGTCGAGGGCCGCCTGCGCGAGATCGGTCGCGACCGGGGCCGGAAGCTGGTCACCTGGTCGATCACCGAGGGATTCCGCGAGGAGGGCAACACCCTTTCCAAGGACGTCAAGGATCCGATCAAGGCCCTGGAAAGCGTGGAGGGCTTCGAGGATCACGCGATCTTCGTGCTGCGGGACTTCCACCCCTACCTCAGCGACCCGACCATCGTCCGACGCCTGCGGGACCTGTGCCGATCGTTCGCCAACAGCGCGCGCTACAAGAAGCACCTGGTCCTGCTGTCGGCTGTCCTGAAGGCGCCGCTGGAACTCGAAAAGGACATGGCGATCGTCGACTTCGACCTGCCGACGGCCGAGGAGATCGAAACCGTGGTCGAGCGCACCCTGGCCAGCGTGCCGATGTCCGCGCGGCCGGGCATCGCGATGCTGAAGGACCCCACCCAGCGCAAGCGCATCGTCGATGCGGCGCTGGGGCTGACGGAAAGCGAGATTTCCTACGTGCTGTCGAAGGCGCTGGTCCGCAAGAAGGACTTCGACATCGCGACGATCCTGGGGGAAAAGAAGCACATCATCCGCAAGTCGGGAATCCTGGAATTCTTCGAGACCGACGCGCAGTGGAGCGACGTCGGCGGCCTGGAAATCCTGAAGGACTGGCTGAAGAAGCGCCAGGCGGCCTTCACGCAGGAGGCCCGGGATTTCGGGCTTCCCATCCCCAAGGGCATCCTGATGATCGGCGTGCCGGGATGCGGCAAGTCCCTGACCGCGAAGGCCGTTTCAGGCCTTTGGCAGATGCCGCTGCTGCGCCTGGACGTGGGCAAGGTGTTCAGTTCGCTGGTCGGTTCGTCCGAAGAGAACATCCGTCGCGCCATCCGCACGGCCGAGGCGGTCGCGCCGTCGATCCTGTGGCTGGACGAAATCGAGAAGGGCTTTTCGGGCACCCGTTCGTCGGGCGAGACCGACGGGGGCACCTCGGCCCGCGTGTTCGCGTCCTTCATCACGTGGCTGCAGGAAAAGACCACGCCCGTGTTCGTCATCGCCACCGCGAACGACGTGTCGCTGCTGCCGCCCGAGTTGTTGCGGAAGGGCCGCTTCGACGAGATCTTCTTCGTGGACCTGCCGACCCCGGACGAGCGTGCAGACATCTTCCGCATCCAGGTCGAAAAGCTGAACCGGCGCAGCCGCGTGGCCCGCGACGTTTCGGCCTTCGACCTCCGCGAGATCGTGTCCCGCACGCAGGCGTTCAGCGGCGCCGAAATCGAGCAGTCCGTCGTCAGCGCCCTGTACGACGCCTTCGACCGGGGGGCGGATCTGGGTACCGAGGGCCTCCTTCGCAGCGTTGGCGAGATGGTGCCGCTGGCGTTCACCATGAAGGAGAAGATCGACGGGATGCGGGACTGGGCCGGTGGCCGCGCGCGCCGGGCGTCGCCGGCCGTGGACCAGGCGCCCGAGATCCCCGTGTCCCGCCTGGAGATCTGACCGCCGGAGGGGAACGCCGTGTCCCATTTCACCACCGTCCAGACGAAGATCAACGACGTCGTCTGCCTCGCCGAGGTGCTCAAGGCCCTCGGGTACCGGGTGACGCAGGCGGAAGAGGGCCAGAAGTTGAACGTGAAAGGCTACCAGGGGCAGAAGGCCGAGGCCGACATGGTGATTCACGCCAGCCGGACCTACGACATCGGCGTGCGCGTCGGCCCGAAAGGCGTGCAGTTCATCGCCGACTGGTGGGGCGTGGAAACGACCCGCGGGGTCACCGAGGCCGAGTTCGTCCAGCGCCTCACCCAGCGCTACGCCCAGACCAAGGTCAAACAGGAACTGCAGAAGCGCGGATACACCCTCGCCGTGGAGGAGACCGCGGCCGACCAGTCGATCCACATCCGGGTGCGCAAGTTCTAGGACGGGGCAGACGCCTTTTCAGGAGTCCGGGATGGCCCACGAGATCGACATCCAGATACGGCCCGACGGCACCCTGTCCTTCGAGGTGAAGGGCGTCAAGGGCAGGAAGTGCCAGGACCTTACGAAATTCCTGGAAGAACTGGGCCAGACGCTGTCCACGCAGAACACCTCCGAGTTCTACCAGGAGGAGGTCCAGGAAGTCGTCCCCGAGCACGAGCACATCCGCGTCGGGAAGAAGTGATGCGGCCCAGGACGCCCCCGGAATCCCCTCCCTTGGAACTGGCGGTCGAACGGTTGTCGCGCCGTGTCGCGGCCCGCTGGACCGCGCCCATCGGCGCCGAGCGGTTCGTCGGCCCTTCCTCGATGGAGGATCGTCCCCTGTACGTCGCCGCCCGGGCGGTGCTGCGGCGCACGGGCACGATCCGGGTGCGGACGTGGGTCCAGCGCATGGCGGAGCGGCCGTCCGGGATGGATTCCCAGATGGGGCAGAAGGTCCCCCAGTTCTTCCTGCGCAACACCCGGCGCGCCGAGCGCGTGGTGGAGGACGAACTGCCGCTGGAGGTCGTCGCGATCCGTGACCGCGAGGCCGAGTTGCAGCTGGCCGAGCTGAGGGCCCTGCGCTATCGCCCGCCGGAGCTGCTGCAGCGCTGGAACATCGAGTCCGTGCTGTGGCTGCGAGGGTTCCTCAAGCGGGTGCTGTTCGAGGAGGACTGGCGTCGGCGCTTCGGTCGGGAACTGAAGGAAACGGTCCAGGGGCCGTTGTTCAAGTACGATCCTGATCGGACGGGCCCGTAGCGCGTCCAGCATCGTCGGCGGTGCGGATGAAACGGGGCTCTACAGGCCCTTGCAGGTCTTCTTGAGCTTCTTGTAGTCGGTCCTGGCCTGGTCGGCTTCCGGGGTCTTCTTCTGCAGATCGGCCAGGTACTGGTAGACGCCGGCGGCCTTCTTGCAGTCCCCCTGCTTCAGCAGGCAGTCGGCGATGCGCAGCAGCGCCTTGCCAACCGGCGCGCCCTTCACGTCCTTGTAGCGGTCGTGGACGCGCTGGAATTCCTTGACGGCCTGGCCCCACTTGCCTTCCTTGAAGAAGGACTCGCCGACCAGGTACTGCGCTTCGCCGGCACGCGGTTCGTCCGGGAATGTTTCCAGGAATCGCCGCAACAGCCCCCGTGCCTGGGAACCGTCGCCCTTCGCCACGGCTTCCCTGGCCGCCGTCAGCAGGGCCTCGCGGTCCTGGCCGATGTTCGCCGGGATGGGAACGATCGGCGCGCCCAGCGAATCCAGCGCCTTCTTGATCGCCTCGATGTCCTCCTGGGCCTTGCCCTGCGCCCAGGCGTGCTCCTCGTCCACGCCCTTCAGGCGGGCGACGTCCTGCTTCAGGGCGTCGACGTCGGCGCCCAGGTTGGCGCCACCCTTGCGCAGGGCGTCCGTGGCGTCGTCCAGTTCCTTGCGGACGGTTTCCATGCGGGTCCGGTCCTGCTGCTGAACGGAGGCCATCTCCTCCTTCTGCTGTTCCAGCGTCTTGACCCGGGTTTCCAGCGTCGCGACCGTGTCGTTGAACTGCCAGATGGTCACGCACCCGGTCGACGCCGCCAGGAGCGGCGCCAGGGCAAGGATCGACAGCCAGCTGCGTGGGTTCATGGATTCACCGATGGTGGAGCGGCAGGGCGCCGTCACGGGATCTTGATATCCGTGCGGCGGTTGCGCGACCAGCAGGACTCGCTCTGGTCGTTGCAGACCGGGCGCTCCTCGCCGTAGGAAATGGTCTTCGCGTTGCCCTTCTTCAGACCCAGGTTCAGCAAGAACTTCTTGGCGGCCTCGGCGCGCCGGGTGCCCAGGGCCATGTTGTACTCGTCGGCGCCGCGCTCGTCGCAGTTGCCTTCGATCGACACGACCTCCTTCGGGCCCAGCTTGCGCTTCTGGATGCACTGCCAGTCCTGGTTCAGCGTGTCGCGGGCGTCCGCCCGGATCGCCGACTCGTCGAAGTCGAAGTAGATCGAGTTCAACGCGCAGACGTCGGCGACGCACTTGCCACCGTCGCAGCGCTGTCCGGCGGCGCAGGGCTTGTCGGCGCCGCACTCGGCTTCCGGCACGCACGCGCCCTGGACGCACTTGAAGTTCGCGCCGCAGTCGCCTGCCTGCAGGCACTTCGCGCAGTTGCCGCGATCCGCGCCGGGCAGCTTCCAGCACTTGCCGCCGTCCTTGCAGTTCGCGTCGGACACGCAGCAGTCACCCAGCAGGCCGGTCGGGGCCTGGCAGGTGTAGTCGCTGCCGCAGAAGGCGCAGGGGCCCTTCGCCTTGCAATGGGCGTCGACCGCGCAATCGCGACAGATCTTGTCGACGCAGAACTGATTGTGATCCTTGCAGTTCTTGTCCTCGTCGCAGTTCGGGTACTTCGGGCCGCAGGCCACCAGGCCAAGGGCAGTGAAGATTCCGAGGACCGCAAGGACGTTCATCTTACCGAAGCGCATGAGTTCCTCCCTCCATAGACCCGTTGCCGGAGTCGAATCTGCTTTTCCGGCGCGTCCCGAATGTACGCCGCGCGCACGGGAGATGTCAATCCCGTCCCCCCTCTGATCGGTCGCAGGTGTCAGTCGGCGTTCGGAATCCCTTTCCCCGGTCCGGTCGGTCCGATCCCTGCATCGTGGATTGCCCGCGGGGCGTATTCTTGTCCCGCGTCCGTGTGTGGGCCTACAATCGTTCGAGATTCGTCCGTGCGGGGCGTTGCATGCGTTTCGGGGTCGTCGTGGCGGTGACGTGGGCGGTGGGGTTGGCCGGGTGCAACGGCCAGGTCGCCGAGCTGCGCACCGAAATCGACGGCTTGAAGGCGCGGCTCGCCGAGTTGGACCACGCGAACGCCACGCAGCGCCAGCGCACCGCCGGCCTGGAGGACTCCCTTCTCCTGCTCCAGGACCAGGTGGATACCCAGCGCCTGGCCGTGTCGCGGGTCGGCGCCCCCCCGGTCCTGGCGCCCCCGGCCGCGGCTCCTGGGACGGCTTCAGGGGCGGTTCCGACGACGCAGAAGCCCGATTTTCAATCCGGTGCCGTGACGATCCGCACGCCCAGCCTTCCGCCCCTCCCGATGGTCCGCATGACCCCGACCGCGGCCGACAATGCGGCCGAGTCCGGGGAGGACGACGCGGACGATGCCCCGTCGCCCCGTTCGGCCCGGGAACGCCGCGAGGTGGGCAATCCGGACGACATGGGCGACGTCTATTCGTCCCTGGACGACGAGGGGCGGGTGACCACTTCGAAGCCTGCCGGAAAGGGGTACAGCCGGTCGTCGGTCCGGACGGCCGGCATTCGCCCGGTCCCGAAGGACGGCGCGCGCCTGGCGGATCCCTCGGAGGACGCCGCTCCCCTGGCCGCCTACCGGACCGCCTACGAATCGTACCAGCAGGGGCGCCTGGACGAGGCGCTGGCCGCGTTCAGGGCCTTCGCGAAGGCCTATCCGAAGCATCCCTACGCAGACAACGCCCAGTACTGGGTCGGCGAATGCTTCTACGATCGCAAGGACTGGGAAAGCGCCCGGCGTGAATTCATGCGTGTGGTGACCGAACACCCCGACGGCAACAAGGTTCCCGACGCGATGGTCAAGGTGGGTATGTGCGCCCAGCGGATGCAGCAGCCCGACGAGGCCAGGCGGATGTACGATTCCGTCATGTTGACGTTCCCGGACAGCCCCGCGGCGGCCGTCGCCATGCGGCTTCTGGGCGAGATGCCGTGACCCTGTGTGCGGCCGGGGCGCCCCTGCGCCGGCCCGGGAGGACGAGGATGAGCGGAGCGACCCTCTTGCGGACGCCCCTTCGGGCCCTGGCCGTCCTGGCCGTGACCCTCGCGGCTGCGGCGGTACCCGCGGTGGCCTCCGCCCAGGAGATCCAGGTCAGCGGCGGCAGCGCCGGCGAGATGAACGTCTACATCGCCGAAGAGGGGGACACCCTCTGGGACATCGCCGATCGCTTCTTCAGCGATCCCGACTACTGGCCGACTCTCTGGTCGTTCAATCCGCAGATCACGAACCCGAACTGGATCTTCCCGGGCGACCAGGTCTTCCTGGTGCCGCCGCAGCCCCAGGCCGCGAAGAAGCAGGAGGGCTACCAGGTCACCGAGTCGCGATACTCCGCGGGCCCGCGGACGGAGCTGGCTCTGGGGCGCCGCGTGGGCTTCGTCACCGAGGACGAGTTCAAGGGGTCGGGCGTCCTCCAGAACTCACGGGAGGAAAAGATCTGGCTGAGCGACCACGACGAGGCGTACATCCGCTTCGAAACCCAGCGGCGCATCAAGCCGGGCGACCTTTTCCTGATCTACCGGACGGTCGGCAAGGTCAAGCACCCCGTCACCCACAAGAAGATGGGGTACCAGGTGAAGTACCTCGGTGTGGCGAAGGTCACCGCGACCGACGCCAAGCTGAACAAGTCGGTCCTGATGACCTCCTTCGAGGAGATCGAGCGTGGGGACCGGGTGGCGCCGTTCGCGCCCCTTCAACGGATGGTCCCGCCGGTCAAGAACGCCAGCGCGGTGGCGGGCACCGTGGTGATGACCTTCGACGACGTGCCCTACCTGGGCGAGTTCCACTACGTGATCATCGATCGGGGCACGGCCGACGGCGTGCAGGCGGGCAACCGCTTCGTGGTCCGCGAAAAGGGTGACGGCGTGCCGAAATTCAACCCGAAGGCCTCGAAACGCGGCGATTTCCCGCCAGAAATCTACGGGGAAATCCTGGTCATCGAGGCCGGCGAGTCCACGTCGCTCGGCATCATCGACTACACCAACCGCGAGTTCGAAGTCGGCGCCCCGGTGGACATGCTCGCGGGCTACTGACCGGTTCCGTCCGAACGTTCGCCCCCTTTCCAGCGCGCCTCCATTGAAACCGGGGTTGATTGCAACGCCGGGTGGGGAGCGGTACCATCATTGGGTCGAACTTCGGGGAGGAATCATGGCTCGCGAGGAGGGGCTCGGTGTGCGGGACGGCATCGGGGCCGAGGCCGAGCGCGCCCGTCGTTTCGAGGCCCATTTGTCCATCCTGCTGATCAATGTGGACGGGATGGGCATGATCAACGCCAAGCTCGGCAAGGAGGCCGGGGATTTCGTCCTCGACGAGATCGCCCAGTTGATCCGGCACCAGACCCGTTCCATCGACGTGGTCGGACGCTGGGATCGGGAGGACTACATCGTCCTTTCGGTTGACAAGAATGCGTTCGGCTCGGTCGTGATGGCCGAAAAGCTGCGTCGCATCATCGGCGACCACGTCTTCGACTGGAAGGAGCGGCAGGTGCGCGTGACGGTCAGCATCGGCGTGTCACGGGGCGTGCCGTCCGACGAGGCCCAGATCGATTCGTTGATCGACGCGGCGCGCAACGCGGTGCTACGGGCCAAGACCGCCGGTCGGAACCGTATCGAGTACGCCGGCGGCGACGGCGAGCTGAGCGTTCCGACGACCCCCTGATCCTCCCCCCGGATTCCGCAGCAACCCGTCAATGACTTCGCGCATCGACTGCCGCGTCCGCCATCCGGCACGCCGCCTCCGCAGGGTCCGGGGCCGCCAGCACCGCGGAAATCGTAGCGATGCCGGCCGCGCCCGATCCGGACAGGAGGCCCGCGTTGTCCAGGCGGATGCCGGACAGATGCTGCTTGACGGGAGGATTCTGGCGCCGCGCGATCCGCACGAGGCCGCGGCTACTGGAATCGCGATGGTCCACCAAGCGCTGAACCTCTTTGCGAATCGCAGCGATTTCATCATTTATTGCAGCGATCTGTTTCCCAAGTTCGTCAAGTTCCGACAGAGCTTTAATATACTAATTATGCTTCATTTCCCACGCAGCCTTGGCGGTCAGAGAATAAATTGCCAATGGTAAAACTACTGAGCCGCCAATGTCAGTTATAACGCTTATCCATTTTCTAACCGCAGGTAGCTCTGAGCCGGGATCGTCGAGTTCTTGTTGCTTCTTCGCAATGCTTCCCTGGAGTGCTTCAATTTGAATAATCAAGGTGTTCTTGCGGCTGAGCAATTCCTGCAGCAGTTCATTAATCTTCCCTTTTTCCTTTAGCAGAGCGTCAACGATTGACGGCGCTGCCTTCTGCCAATGGTGATATAAACTGCTTACCAAGAGGGCGGTTCCCAGCAACGAAGCGAGGATTACAACGACCGCCATGGCGTCCTGAACTCGGGATGGACGTTGACAAAAGTTACCCATCTGACATGTCCAAGATAAATTTTCCGATGTGGCAACTCCACCAACCACGACTCGACGGCCTGACAC
>Ga0118677_10012031_pt1 | contig 12800 bp, 16 predicted proteins | sample AliMusrvi5mmetaG_FD_86154 | JGI IMG/M metagenome (GOLD analysis project Ga0118677, IMG submission 86154)
GCAGACTCTGACTCTGCTTGTCTAGGTTCGAATCCTAGTCCGGCAACCACCTAATATTCACCGATCAGAAACCGCCATGCTGGTTCCGCCTCGGGTATGGCTTGCTCCACGCCGGGAGTGTATTCATGATAAAGAAGCTTTCCGTGAGCTTTAGGCCAGCGCTTCCGGCCCAGTGCCATCGCACCTATTTCCCGTTGCAGGGTTTCAGGTTCGCCCAGATTCCAACAGGTATTGAGGAATAATGCGCCTTCACCATCGCACAAATCAACTTCAGCAACATCCGCGTAATAGAATAGATCTTTGCGACGCCGGCGTTGATGCAGGAATATGGCGGTTTCCAGCTTGTGGCCCATGTCCCGACCGGGATAGGCCTTGAAAGCCGCCACAAGGCCGGGATCAATGACATGTAGTTTCTTCGGGTTGTGCTCCTGCTTCCGCACAGAATGCTCCTGCTTGGGCAGCAGGAATACAAGAAACGCGTCCTCCAGATAGCCAAGATATTCAAACAGAGTATTCTTGGAGACGGTGAAGCCCATGGAGGTGAAGTCCCGGTGCAGCTTGCTGACGTTGAGAAGACTGGCGGTGTTGCGGAACGTATGGCGGAGAAGTTCGCGCATCAGTTGTTCGTTTCGCACCCCATAGCGTTCCACCACATCCCGGTAAAGCATGAGGGACGTATATTCTTCCAGAATCAGCGGGCGCAAAGTTTCGTCGGCCAACACGATCTCGGGAAATCCCCCCCATTGCAAATAGGTTTCAAGAGCGCCGCGCAGCCTACTCTCGTTGTCGGCGCTTCCCTGAACGATGGGAATATCCCGAAAAGCCAGGTATTCGCGGAAGCTCAACGGGAACACTTCCAGCGTAATGCTGCGCCCCCGGAGCGCGGTGGACAGATCTCGTGACAACAGTTGCGAGGATGACCCGGTGACGAAAAGATCAACATTCTCAGTGTCTTGAAGGCGGCGAGCCCAGCGCTCCCAACCGGGCACGTTCTGGACTTCATCAAGGAAAAGATACAGGCACTGGCCGGAGACTTCGGGAAACAATTCCCGCAGACAACGCAGCACGAGGTCAAGATCGGCCGCCTTGATTGGCTGAAGACGGTCATCCTCGAAATTGAGGTAGACGATCCGGCGGCGATCCACACCTTGATCCACCAAACGCCGGATGGCGTCAAAGAACAGAAAGGTCTTGCCTGAGCGACGGACTCCAGCCAGCCCGATTACTTTGCCGGTTCCCGTTGGCAGGACCAGTTCTCTGGGACGACAGGCAGGCAATTTCCGATCCACAAACTGCCTGAGCACATATTTAAGGTTATCACTTGTCATAGGGAAGATTATTAATAAGTCGTACCTTCGTGTAAAGATGATAATCAACAGAGAGCGATATTAATCAATACTCCTCCCCGGGAGTGACTATCAAGGCGGCGAGGGAGTTTGGAGTGGCGGAGGAGGAGTTGGCGGGGTGAACATGTCCTTGATCGGATCTTTGTTCAACGCGATGAGCGTGAAGACCCCAAGGACAGTCCCGAAAGGCATGAACATGCATTCCAGTCCGGCGACGACCATGCAGAACATTCTGTTCCTGTGTCGCTTCAACTGTCTCCCGGCAATGATAATGCAAACCGCTATGCTCCATCCCAGAACGATGAAGACACTCCCTATGATGACAAATATCCACCCGAGGAAGGCAGGCGGCTGGGCACCGTGACTTTCCTGAAATATCTTCCCGGACAGCATGGCCAATCCTATGGCGACATGGATGAACGGAATGCACGATAAAAATGCCGTTATCCCGCCGACGATGTAGTGGAACATCGATAACAACTCCACATGCTTGATGTCTTCGTTACTCATATGTTTCCCTTTCGTCTTATAGCCCATCTTCCAGCAATGGGGTTTTTATCTCTACAGGAATACACCTTGTGAGAAGATAGCCCCACCGAATCATAGACACAATCAAGAACACTTCCACAATCAGCTGTAACTCCTGAACCATAAGCGTATTTTAAGGTCAGTCTAATTTTGTCATAAAAGCTAAAGAACAGGCGATGTCACATGATTGTAAATAAAATATGGAGATTATGGGCAAAAGCGTTGGGTGAAAAAGCCGGCCTCAATGATTCGGAAGCAGATATAATCGCCATTATAAGAACAATCATAGTTGCGACCTACATATTCACAAATGCAGTTATCGTTGCGGGTGTTATGAGGCATTGGAACAATTAACATTTTTTAAATCAGGAAAGCCCTGATATCATTGTAAGGATTCCCCTGATTGCGAAGTTTCCAAGCCTGACATTTAATAGCCCGGTTTTAGTTAGGGGAGCACACGTGTCGTTTACTTACACATTATGGCCTTCGGGCGAGCATGTTCGGATTGTCGGTACTGGTAGGATCACTACCAATGAATGTATAGAGTTGGTCCAGCGTGTTATGTCTGATCCACAGCGTCAAAGTGACGCCACCGCTCTGATCGACATTCGCGATATCTCTTATGATTTTAGGGACAAAAGGGATGTTGTTCTCATCGCCAGGGCGCTGGAGGAGTTCCAGTTATCACTTAAGAACAATATTGCCATCATCGCCCAGAAGAGCACTCTTTTTCCAGCCGAGATATTCTGTCTCCATGTCAGGGGCGTGACAAATATCGGGATCAGGGTATTTGTGGATATGGATGCTGCAAAAGCTTTTTGCCGGCACGAGAATGGTGAAGAATTGTAAAGATTACCAGTTAGCATGGCTTACCGTATTTTCCCACACGATTCAAATAGACCTCCATAAGTCCATGGCTTGTAAAAATTCATTGTGATATACGATCATTGCTGACAACAATGAGTTGACGAAAATGTCCGTCTCCCGTACACCACCTCCAATGGAGCGGCGTTCCTAATCTGTGTCGAGAATGAAATGGCATCTCACGATCTTCTATCTGTTAAAATAAATAGCCATGAATGAGGCCAACGTCATTAGGATCATGCGGGGACATCTAGAAGGACTATTCCCTAAAGTCTGTCCCAGTTGTAATCGCCGTTTCAACTCACTCCGGGATTACCTCTTACTCACCAGACATCATGGTTCAGCCATGCCCTTCGATGCTGACGAGGGCAACTGGCTTCCTACCCACCCTCTCGGGGTGGTGACATTTGCCAAGTGTCCTTGCGGAAACACCCTGGCGCTCAGTTCTGAAGGGATGAAAAACTCCCTGCTCTGGGGGCTGCTGAACTGGGCGAGAATTGAGACTAAAAAAAGGAACCAAACGCCACGAGAGTTGTTGAATCATTTGAGAGAGGCGATCTGTAAACAGGTCCTGATTGATGAAGATAAGAGCCCGGATGGCCAGTGATCCTTTCTCAAAGTCAACTTGTCTAAGGGCGGGGTGGAGTCGGAGGCGTCGCCGCAAAATTGTCAATTTCCTTCTTGGCAATCTCGTAACATTGCGGACACAGTCCGTGACTAATTTTGGCCCGGGAGTGTTCGGAAACATATTGTTCAAGATGCTCCCAGACGTCCACATCTACTCGCATCTTCCGACATTCCGAACAGATTATAATCAGCCCCCTGATGATGCGCCTTTGTTGAAGATAGGTATGTCCGATTGTGATGATCGCGATAGCAAGAACACCGATAGTCAAGCAGCACCCCTTGTAAAAATTTGGATGCTCCGGGCGGATGCCAAACCACAAATTTGACAAATCCAACACTTCGTTAACCCAGATTATCAGGATCAGCATCAAGAACGACATAAATTGCCAGAAGGCTGTAATGAAAAAGCCGTCATGCTTCAGGCTATAAGTTGGCCGTATTGAGGAGTCATTATTCATGATACAACAATGCCTATCTTTTTCAGTGTATGACTCAGTAAATGTACCATTATGCTGTATCCCTCGCAAAGGATTGTTAGGGCGATCCAAAGAAGTGGAATGTGTGATTTTTAAGTATGACAAAAAAAGAGTCAACGGGAGGCGGTGAGGATGCGAAGCCATAACTTGCGGCGACGGCTGACGTCATCTATCACAGGGGGGTGCGATATCGGGGGAGACCCACCACCTCGTCCGTTGACTGATGACATGATCACAATTAATGTATTTTCCCGCAATTAGTAAGAACCTGAGCTGGCATCGGGGTTTTGCTGATACCGCTTGAGCTGGGAAAAAAGCCTGTTTCTTCCTAAAGAATCTGTACGTGAAGAAATATTCCCCGATCATTTCAAGCATCACTCACTACTCAGTTCCGGAATTCCTTCTGATATTTTTCGAAACAGGTGGGGCAGAGTCCGTGGGAGATATTCATGGGTTGGTCGTAGCCGAGAACACTTTCAATTCTCTCCCACTTATCATTCACTTTAACCGACTTGCAACTGGCGCACATTAATATGAAACCTTCCAATACCCGTATGCGTTCAACGGTACGAATCGTCCAGGTCACGGTGCTCCAGCCCAGGATCAGTAGGACTAAACTTTCAATTATAACCTGTTGAAAGCTGAATGGGGGGTCAAACCATTCGGTAATCCAGCAAGTCAGAATTGCGAGGAGAAAGCCTAGAATTTCGACACGAACTACCTTGTTCTTGATCGTCTGTTTAATCGACATGAGTCACCTTTGATTTTTTCACTACAATTCTCATTCATCTCCAGTCCGTTGTAACCGTATGAAATTTCGCCAATCAAAGCCAAAATAATACGTTGGAATAAAAAGATCAACGGTGAGGTGGTGGGATGCTCTGGCTATTGTTTGCGGACGATAAGCCGAGAACATCTGCCACGGGGGAGTGCGGCATCATTGCAGACCTCACCACCTCTCGTTGATGTGGCCAGAGTATGAAATGCCCTGATTCCATCAATCAGGGAAAGCCTGAGATAGTGGCAGGCATTTCCTGATTGATGGAATGGATAGCAGCGTCCACTATCATGTTGGTCAGGCTGAAAAGATGAACTACCTCGGCTACGGCTTGGGTTGAATCAAGGAGAATCTCAATGCAGACCAAGGCGGGAATCGGGCGCCAACAGACGGCATATTCAGTCGGGGAAACAGCCCGGCAGATTCTGAAGACGCAATTGTTGTTGATTGAAGTTAATGCCGAGAGAGCTATCCGGCTGCGTGGCACCAAGGCTGTTCACGATCTAAGGGTGGCCATCCGGCGTTTCCGTGTCGCTTTACGGGTCTTCCGCGACCTGATGCCGCTTCCTGCCGTGAAACGGCTCCGGCAGCGATTCTTGTTACTGAACCGCCGATTGGGTCCAATCCGGGATGCACAAGTTTGGCGAGGTAAGTTAGCCCGAACCGTTCGACGTAGAAGAACCCCGCTCCCGATGGACTTGAATCATTGTGTGCAGGCGGCGGAGGCTGCCTGTGCGCAATACGTTCTGACACTTAAACAGGTTTTGAAAGGGGCTCCTTTCAAAAACGCGAGTGAATGCTGCCAACAGCTTCGCTGTGATCTGCCGAACCGCCCTTTTCTTGCCGGGAAATTGCATCGGGCGTATAAGCGTCTCTGTCTGTCCGGAATTTCTTTTGCTGATGCAAAGGTTGAAGAAGTGCATGCCCTGCGGCGCCGCTGCCGCCGCGTCCGATATCTATCCGAATTCGCTGGGCCTGTACTGGGAAAGCCTATCCATACCCTGATCCGCTATCTTAAGCGGACATCCACTGCTCTGGGAGAACGACATGATGCGGAAGTCCAGACTAGGATGTTGAATGCCCTGAAGAATCCGCCGGAAGATATCCTGGCGAGGGTTGCACGTCGGAAACGTGAGGCTCAACATGAGTTTGATAAGGCGTGGAGACAACTAACGGCCCCGCCTCTCAGAAGGCGAGTTCTGGCGGAATTGCAGGCCGCCAAGAAAGGGGGAACATAATATGAAAATCTATCTATTGCGGCATGGAAGTGCTGTCGATATTGGAGAACGGGGTGCAGGTACGGACGAGGAAAGGATGCTCACGAAAGAGGGACGTGAGTCTACGGCGATGGTCCTGCGCCGATTGCGTAAAGTGTGCAAGCCGCAACAAATATGGACGAGTCCGCTCGTCAGGGCCAGGGAGACGGCTGAGATTGCCCATGAGATTCTTCGGCTGCAGCCGCAGGTTGCGATGCTGGATCATCTGAGGCCGGGGACAGATCCATCCATAGTTTTGCGATGGTTAAAGACCCGCGCGGAAGATTCACTCATGTTGGTTGGCCATTTGCCCGATCTGGCCATTCTGGGGACGACGCTCGTTGCGCAGTCAAGGATGGAAGGTATTGTTCTGAAAAAGGCCGGTGTTTGTTGTATTGAGTTTGAAGGGGTGATCGGGGAGGGGCTCGGACAACTTGTATGGCTGGTTTCTCCTTCCCTGCTTTCAAGGACAGAGTCTTATTAACTGTCTAGTCAATTGTAAGACCAGTCATAGCATCGGGCGCAGGGTATCAGCCCAGATTTGGTAGCCGGCCTCGTTCGGGTGACAGAAATCAGGGGCCAGCTCTTGTGGCAGTGTGCCGTCGGGCTTCAGCATCTTGGGCGCCAGGTCAACAAGTTCAAGTTGGTGCGCCCTGGCAAACTCAATCAACAGGCTATTGACGGCATCGATCAACACGCGACGGGAATGATCCGGTTGCTCCTCGCAAGGGAGGATTTTCATCAGGATGATTCTGACCCCGGGCACTTTGGAGCGGACCCGTGAACAGATTGCGGCAATTCCCTCGACGATCTCTTCAGGCAGGTTAACCCGTGCATTGGGGGTTTCGCGGGTATTGTTGTTCCCGATATGAAGAAGCACGGTATGCGGATGCAGTCCATCCAGTTCCCCATGGTCGAGACGCCACAGGACATTTTGCGTACGGTCCCAGCCGAACCCCATGTTTAGAACACGGTACGGCGCGAAGACCGAATCAAAGGCCTGGGAACCATTGGCCAAATTAGCCCTGGGTTCGCCTCCCCAGAAATGGGAAATCGAATCACCGATAAGCACAATCTCGGGATTGATGGAGTCCTTTACCTGAAGAATTTCGGCATGCCGGACCCACCAATCGTAGCTATCATTTTCGAGTTTTGTCATTGGTACCACGGCTGAATTGGCAGGCAACTCGGTGTCGCGCGAAGCCTCACCCATCAGTTGCGAAAGCAACGGCTCCATCGCTTGCGCCCAGCGTTTTGCCCCTTCGGCGTTAGGGTGCAGCCAATCGGGCATCAGTTCCTGCTTGATCGTTCCGTCGAGATTGAGAAAGACGTGGTTCACGTCACAAAAGAACACCTGTTTGTTGTCGGCTAGTTTCATGGCGATTTCCGAAGCCTGGTTCAGCGTCTCCCGGTGCGAAGTCGGGCCGGGTCCGCCGTAGGCGCCGGGGAAACTACGTAGGAGCAGAATGTTGGACTGCGGGCATTTGGCTTTTAACGCTTCGATAATAGACTTGATCCCGCCGGCGATTTGCGCCCCCGTATGGTGGGTTGGATAATTCACTTTGTCGGCGTTATTCGTGCCAATCATCAGGATGATGACCTTGGGCATTTGTCCGTCGAGCTCGCCATTCTGAATGTTCCAGAGGACATTCTCGGTGCGGATTCCGCTATAGCCGAGGTTGAGGGCATGGCGCGGGGCGAGGAACTGATTCCAGACCGGTTGAAATTCCGCGTTTTCAAAATTGTGTGTGATGGAGTCTCCGATCATAACGAGATCGAACTTCTCCCGTGCAGCGGCTTCACACTTTTCGCGATGTCGATCCACCCAGCCCGATGGCTCGGGAAGGGCTGCAGGATTGATGGTTGACTCGCCTTGTTTCATACATTTTGAATCTGTCATAAATTTCCCCATGTGCTCATAAATGATCTCATAATTTACCAGACATGATCAATCTTGGTAACTGAATCATGATGGGTTTGATTTATAGTCGTATTGGGGTATAAACACTGAAAGGAGCTTTTTCATGAGAGCAGTGATTTTTGATATGGATGGGGTGCTGACCGACTCTGAGCCGCTGATTTGTGCGGCCGCCATGGAGATGTTCAAGGAGTTAGGGGTGACGGTGCAGCCCGAAGATTTCCACCCATTTGTTGGAACCGGAGAAAACCGTTACCTCGGGGGCGTAGCAGAGAAATACGGAATGGTTTTGGACATCGTCAAGGCCAAGGCGCGAACCTATGAAATCTATCTGGCGATGGTGCCTTTACAATTGCAGGCCTTGCCCGGCGCAATTGAGTTGGTTCGGAAATGCCGTGTCGCCGGGTATAAGTGTGCCATTGCCTCCAGCGCCGACCGCATCAAAATCGAGGCCAACCTGAACAAAATTGGATTGCCGTCCAACACCTGGCAGGCCATTGTGACGGCCGAGGATGTAGAGCGACGTAAACCCGACCCTGCGATTTTCCTGATGGCGGCGAGTCGGCTTGGGGTGAGTCCGTCGCAATGCACTGTAGTTGAAGACGCCGTTAACGGGATTGCCGCCGCCAAAGCGGCCGGGATGCGCTGCGTGGGAGTGGCTACCACGTTTCCCGCAAATCTGCTTGGCCAGGCCGATCTTGTGCGTCCCGACGTCAGTTCGGTCACGCTGGAGGATCTGAGCGGATCGAGAGTTGAAAGTCAGAAGGCATGAGTGGATTTGCAGAGCTTGTTGCGGCGAGGTTCAGCTGTCGTGCTTACCGGACTGAACCGGTGTCCCGGGCGGACGTGGCGCAGATCCTGGAAGCGGCACGATTGGCGCCTTCCGCCTGCAACCAGCAGCCCTGGCGTTTTGCCGTGGCCATGGAGGCATCCCTGCGAAGCCAATTGCTGAAAGAGGGAATACTTCCCGGATTGGGCATGACATGGGCGGCGAATGCGCCGGTTATTCTGGTGCTGGGCATGAAGAAATCGTTAATCACTCATCGGGTCGCGCCCCTGTTATCGAAAGTGGAGTATCCGTTACTGGATCTGGGTATTGCCGGTGAACATGCCGTTTTGCAGGCGGCAGAACTGGGGCTTGGAACATGCTGGATTGGCTGGATTCGCCCCAAAGCGGTGCGTCGGATCATAGGCTGGCCAGCGGATATTCTACCCCAAGCCCTGATCACAGTCGGTTGGCCTGCCGCCCGTCCGCCGCGTGCTTCCCCGCGCCTGACCATGGATGAAATTGTTACTTGGCGATAGTGGGGGGTTGCGGGGCAAACATTTCCTTGATTGAGACTTTGTTCAGGGCAATCAGGGTAGTTCCCCCTAGCAGGACCCCAAACGGCAGGAAGATACATTCCATTCCGGCAACGGACATGCAAAACAACCGGCTCTTGCGCCTCTTCAACTTCCAGCCGACAATCATGATGCAGATTGCCATATTGAGGCCCAGCGCAAAAAAGATAGATTCCATGAGGACAAATATCCATCCCCACTCATTAGATGGCTGAGAAATAAGGCTGATGTTGAATAACTGTCTGGAACCTGTGGCGAGGCCCCAGCCAATATGAAGGAGTGGAAAGCACGAGAAGAAGGCCATGATTGCGCCAGCGAAATAGTGCAGGGTTGATAAAAGATCCAAATGCTTAGTGTCTTCGTTACTCATAGTGTTTACCTGTATTCAGCGAAGATAGACTGGTTATCGGGTGTAGGCAAGAGAGAGAGATTTTAACATGGATATGCAGGATCGACAGGATAATTCGAAAGCCTGTTGGCTTTCCTGATTTCATCCTGTATATCCTGTGCATCGATATTCAATGTAGAAGAAAAATGATGTCTATTCTGCTCAAAAATCTGACTGCCGGGGAATTGCATGTTGCATTAGCACCGCTGGGGGTATCGCTTCATCTGGCACGGCAGCTTCAAGCGGCGGCTTTACGGCGCGAGGAAATCCCTGAACGACTCCATGCGGTCTCACCCAGGCTTTTGGACCGGGTCAAGCAGGAAATCAGACTGCCCCGTTTGACCACATTGAGCAAGGTCGTCTCTCCCCTCGATGGGTTTACCAAATACCTGTTCTGCGGTGATGGGCATGAATCGTTCGAAGCTGTTCGTATACCGATCCTGCATCGACCGGGCGATGAGAAGGTTATCGTCTGTGTCAGTTCCCAGACGGGTTGTGCCATGGGATGTGCGTTTTGTGCGACAGGACGTCAGGGCTTTAAACGCAATTTGTCCGCATGGGAAATAGTCGATCAGGTGGTCCGCATTCAAGCCGATTCAGAAATTCCAGTGCGAGGGGTGGTATTTATGGGAATGGGGGAACCTCTTCTCAATTATGAGGCAGTGATCCGTGCAGCACGGATTTTGTCTGAACCCTGCGGCATGGCAATTGCAGGAAAGGCCATCAGCATCTCAACGGTCGGGATCGTTCCAGGGATCAAACGTTTTACTGCTGATCGGTTGCCGTTTCGCCTGGTGGTATCATTGATCAGTGCGGATCCTGCTCGGCGAAGTGAACTGATCCCCATCGAGTCAACCTATCCGCTCTCCGAACTGATGCCCGCCATTCGTGATTATCATTCAGTTTCGGGACGACGGGTAACATTGGCCTGGACGATGATTTCAGGCTTTAATACCCGAACGGAGGACGCGGTGCAGTTGGCGGAACTGACTCGTGATTTGCCGCTAACGTTGGATCTAATAGACGTCAATGACCCCGGTGGGCGATTTCGTCCGCCTTCTTCTGAGGAATTGGCGGTCTTTCGAGATGCTTTGCGGTTGCATCTCAAAATGCCTGTAGCCCGTCGATATAGCGGGGGACAGGATATCCATGCTGCCTGTGGGATGCTGGCGGGTACAAAATGAACCATCAGGGAATCCCTGATTGTTCATTTATCCAAAAAGCTTATGATCCGTAATACATTTGGAAAGGGGGCTTGATGTGAAGAAGCTTGCGGGGAAGAAAATTGTGATGGTCATTGCTTATCGCGATTTCCGCGATGAGGAATTTTTCAAGCCATTTACTGCGCTGTCGGAGGCTGGCGCGGCAATCACGGTCGCCAGCTCAAATCTAGGCAAGGCGAAAGGAATGTTGGGGCAATCGGTCGAAGTGAATGCGATGATTGGAGATGTGGTGGCAGCCAACTTCGATGCCGTTGTTTTTATAGGCGGTTCCGGGGCGCAGGAATATTTCCACAATGCATCCGCCCACCGGTTGGCGCAGGATGCCGTTTTTCTCAAGAAGGTGTTAGGGGCTATTTGCATTGCCCCGGCCACCTTGGCACATGCGGGGGTGTTGAAAGGGAAGCAAGTGACAGGGTACCCGTCCGTCAAGCCCGCTCTCGGGAAAGCTGGTGCGCTGATCAAAAATCAGCCGATGGTTCGTGATGGTTCTCTCATCACGGCGGATGGTCCGCAATCCGCAAGTGAATTTGCTGCCGCCTTGGTTGAGGCTCTCACTTGATCAAGCCCACCTGCTTCAAGCACTCAGCCAGCTTTTTCTTATTGGCTTCAGTGGTCTCGCAGAGAGGCAGGCGATAGGTCTCTTCAATCATCCCGGCCATGGCCATGGCGGCCTTGACGGGAATGGGATTGGTGTCAACGAAGAGATCGGTAAAGAGCCGGTAATATTTCATGTGCAAGGCGCGGGCTTCGTCCCAACGGCCGGCGGCGGCAGCATGTACGAGATCGGCCACGGGCTTGGGTGCGATATTCGAGGCCACGCTAATAACTCCCTTTGCGCCCAGAACCATCATGGGGAGTGTCAGGGAATCGTCGCCGGACAACACGGTGATATGACAGGCGCTAAGGATCTGGCTGACGCGATCTGCGCTTCCGCCCGCTTCCTTCACGCAGACGATCTTCGGGTGCTTGGAAAGCCGTGCAATGGTGGCAACTTCAATTTCACGGGCGGATCGACTAGGGACATTATACAGCACCACAGGCAGCCCCAGATCGGCTACGGCTGAAAAATGGCGATACAGGCCCTCCTGATTCGGCTTGTTATAATAGGGAGTCACTTGAAGGGTGCCATCGGCGCCTGCTTCAAGTGCATGGCGGGTCAGTTCCAGCGCTTCGGCAGTGGAATTGGCGCCGGTGCCGGCAACAACTTTGATTTTTCCGCGGCAGGCGGCAATAGTGACCTCAATGATTTTCTCGTGCTCATGCACGTCAACGGTGGGGGATTCACCGGTGGTGCCAACCGGGACAATGCCATCGATGCCAGCGGCAATTTGCATGGCGATCAATGCGCGGAGTTTTTCATAATCCACACTCCCGTCCTTGTTGAACGGCGTTACGATGGCTGTATAAGCACCTCTAAACATAACTGTCTCCCTTTACGTTGAAAAAGACGATAGATGATCCCCGATCGAATCACCAACAAAATAATAAAGGATTCAGGATACTGAACCCTCTTTTACTCCACGGTTTCGCCACGGACCAGATCCTCCCAGGTTTCGCGTTGGCGAATCATGGTGGCCTCGTCACCGTCCACCATGATTTCGGCGGCGCGCGGGCGGCTATTGTAATTTGAGGACATGGAGAAGCCATAGGCTCCGGCGCTCAAAGCCACGATCAGATCGCGTTCCTTCACATCAGGCAGGTCGCGATCCTGTGCCAGGAAATCACCGGATTCGCAGATGGGGCCCACCAAATCCCCCATCACCGTCTTATCGGTGGCATTGACAGGGAGGATTTCATGATAGGCCTGATAAAGCGAAGGGCGGATCAGGTCATTCATGGCGGCATCCACAACGATAAAGGTCTTGAAGTGGCTCTTCTTCACATACTGAACGCGGGCCACCAGAATACCGGCATTGCCCACAATACTGCGACCGGGTTCCCTGACCACCTGCAGTCCCAGCTCCTTCAGCGTGGGTAACATGATCGAGGCGACGGTTTTGGGATCCAAGGCCTGCTGATCGGGTTGGTAGTTGATACCCAAACCGCCCCCGATAT
>Ga0118677_10012032_pt1 | contig 12799 bp, 14 predicted proteins | sample AliMusrvi5mmetaG_FD_86154 | JGI IMG/M metagenome (GOLD analysis project Ga0118677, IMG submission 86154)
AGTTGATGGTCGGTTATCTGTTAGCCCGGGTGGTGGTGAGCGCGGTGTTCATTCCGGCGTATTACAAACACAATGTGGTGAGCATCTATGAATTCCTCGAGCTGCGCTTCGGTCCGCGCACCCGGCGGGTGGCGAGCGTGGTGTTCCTGCTGACGCGCTCGCTGGCGAGCGGGTCGCGGCTGTGGGTGCCCACCTTGCTGCTGGTGGTGATCTGGAACAAACTCAATCCTGCTAGTCCGTTAGGAAACTGGCAGCAGTTCTGGTTCACCGGCGGGGCGCTGGTGGTGATCAGCCTGTTGACGGCGGCCTACACGGCGGTGGGCGGGATCAAGGCGGTGATCTGGACGGACGTGCTGCAGATCGCGGTGTTGTTCGGCGCGCTGGGGTTTTCGGTCTGGTATTTGTTAGGACACATTCCGGGCGGCTGGACGGGTGCGAAGGAGCATCTCACGGATTCGCGCGATCTGGTGTTGTGGCAATGGCAGGGTGATACGCGGGCGGTCACGATGTGGGGGAAAATCAAGAGCGTGCTTGCCACCGAGTACACCGTGTGGGCGGCGTTGTTCGGTTCGTTGTTCGTGACGCTGGCCACCCACGGCACCGACCAGGACATGGTGCAGCGCATGCTCACCGCGAAAAACAAACGGCAGAGCGCGGTGGCCACCGTTCTATCAGGATTGGCGGACATTCCCGTCACGTTCGCCGTGCTGACCATCGGGATCCTGCTGGCGGTTTACTATGGCCATGTGGTCAACGACGTGCATTTGCCGATGATGAACGGCAAGGCGGACAGCACGCGGATCTTTCCGTACTTCGTGGTGGACGTGATGCCCGGCGGCTTGCGCGGGTTGGTGGTTGCCGGGGTCTTGGCCACCACCATGGGATCGCTGGGCACGGCGATGAACTCGCTGGCCACCAGTTATTGCCGGGACTTCCATTTCCGCTGGTTCAGTACACCGGAGGATGACGCCGCGCGGGTGCGTCTGATCAAGCAGGCCACGGTGGGTTTCACGCTGGTGCTGATATGCGTCGGGTTGGCCACGGCGTTTGTCAAAGCGCTCCATCCGGACCTGAGCATCATCAAGATCATTCTGGGCAGTTTCGGTTACACCTACGGTTCGTTGTTAGGGGTGTTCATGGTGGCGCTCTTCACCCGCAGCCGTGGCAGCGATGCCGGCAATCCGCTCGCCATGGCTGCGGGCGTCATCGCGGTGGCCATCCTCAGCGATCTCCCCAACGACTTATGGACCATGTTCGCGGAATCCCCTCTCTATCAAAATCCCGGCTGGTTGCCGGTCATCGAATTCCCATGGCGCATCCTCGCCGGCACTCTGGTAACCGTCGCCGTCGCTCTTTGCTTCAAGACACCGCGCGGCCCGCGGGAACGCATGCGCTGAAATGGAAAATCGAACCACACATTTTCAAGGCCTTGCGCGACCATGTTCGCTATTTCAAAAAGATTTCCTGACGTGATTCCAACACGTGAAAATCCAGTGACAAAATTGTCACCATGCGACTGGTTGTTTTTCAATCGCATCTGGCAATTCGTCTGGATCGGCGGGAAGAATGCTTCGGAAAAACGAAACAATTTTCAGGTCAAGTATTTTTATTCCGCAGCCGTGGAACGCTTGTGGAATAGGGCATGACCCGGACGTCTGTTAGGGTGGTGAAAAAGAATTTTCCAAGGGCGGGTTTGATGTCGCAGAGTGCCTGCCGCTTCGCGATGCGCCACTCGGGCGAGTGGGTCGTGACAGGCGGCGAAAATCTCCCAACCGAATCGACTAACAATGGAATCAGCGGCCTTGGCATCACACACGATGGCGGATGAAAGCGGACCCTATCCGGTGGCCGACGGTGGTTGGTTGGAGGTTTGCGCCGCGTTGCGCGGGTCGGTGGGAGAGGATGCGTTCCAGAGGTGGTTCCGGTGTGCCGGATGGGCGGGTGAGGAGGACGGCATCGGCACGGTCACCGTGCCAGGAGAAATCCATCAGGTGTGGATCGAGACCAATTACCTGCCCGAACTGACGATGGCGGTGAATCGGATTTTCGACGGCGTGCGCGAGGTGGCCATCGTGGTCGCGGAAAGCCAGGAGTTGCCTGCGGTGTCCAACGGCCAGGCATCCCACATGCCGGCCCATGCGCGACGCGGCGGCAAGGCCGCCACGCTGGAAGGCGAGGCGCTTGACCGGCGCATCAAGATCGCGGGACTCAACCCGGCCTTCACCTTCGCGAGTTTCGTGGTGGGTTCCAACAGCCAGTTCGCCCACGCCGCCTGCGAGGCGGTGGCTAACAAATCCAGCATCGGCTACAATCCCTTGTTCATTTACGGCGGTCCCGGCCTGGGCAAGACCCACCTGATGCAGGCCATCGGCCAGGAGATTCTGCGCCGCAGCCCGGAGTCACGCGTGATCTATCTGACGTGCGAGAAATTCACCAACGAGTTCATTGATTCGGTGCGCCGGGGCGACCTTGAGAAATTCCGCCGCCGGTACCGGAGCACGGACGTGATGTTGATCGACGACGTCCAGTTCATTGCCGGCAAGGAGCGCTCGCAGGAGGAATTCTTCCACACCTTCAATACCCTGCTGGATGGCCGCAACCAGGTGGTCCTCACTTGCGACCGCCCCGCCTGCGAGATCAAGAGCCTCGAACCGCGGCTCGTGTCCCGCTTCGAGTGCGGACTGACCGTGGAAACCCAGCCGCCCCAGATGGAAACCCGGTTGGCCATCCTGCGGAAAAAATCCGGGGCGTGGAAAGTGCGGGTGGATGAGTCGATCCTAACATTTCTGGCGGAGAAAATCCGGACCAACGTGCGACGGCTTGAAGGGGCCCTGATGCGCGTGGCCACCTACGCGTCGCTCGCCGGCGAAAGCGTGACGGTGGACAAGGTGGAACACCTGCTGCGCGACCTGCTGCGCGAGGAAGGCAGCCGCCAGGTCAGCATCGACGCCATCCAGAAGGCCGTCGCCGAGCAATTTGACGTCCGTCTGGCGGACATGACCAGCCGCCGCCGGCCGGCCAGCATCGCCCTGCCGCGGCAGGTCGCCATGTTCCTGAGCCGCACGCTGACCAAGGGATCGCTGATGGAAATCGGCGAGGCGTTTGGCGGGCGCGATCACGGCACCGTCATCCATGCCTGCAAGAAAGTCGGCGAAAAAATCGGCAAGGAACCCGGCCTGAAGGAAACCGTGGCCCGCCTGGAGGCCCAATTGCGCCGTTGATTCTGAGAGATCTGCGGGATTCTTCACAGAAATTCACAGAAGGCTTGCCAAGGCGCGGTGAAAGGGGAAACTGAACCACGTCAACCACCCCGGCTCCCATCCATGAAGTTCCGCATCTCCAAGGAAGCATTTCTCGACGGCCTGCAAAAGGTCCAGCATGTCGTTAGCTCGCGCACGACCCTGCCGATTCTGTCCAATGTTCTGTTAGTGGCCAAGGATGGTCGCATTCAGTTCACCACCACGGATCTGGATGTGGGCATCACCGGCTCCGTCGAAGCCCAAATCGAAAAGGAAGGCGCCACCACGCTGCCCGCCAAACGGCTGGTCAGCATTGTGCGCGAACTGCCTGCCAGCGAGGTCGAGGTTTCCGTGGATGCGAAAAACCACGCCTCGATCCGCAGCGGTCCCTCGTTTTTCAAAATCATCGGCCTGGGCGAGGCGGAGTTCCCGCCGCTGCCTGATTTCGCCGGTTCCAAGGAGTTCAAGATCCCGCAGGTCGTGCTGCGCGATGGCTTGCGCAAGACCTCCTACGCCATCTCCACCGACGAAACCCGCTACGTGCTCAACGGCATCTTCACCTCGTTCCGCGATGGCAAGATGACCCTTGTTGCCACCGACGGGCGCCGCCTCGCCATGGTCGATGCCGACCTCGAATTCCCCGCCTCCCACGAGACCGACGTCATCGTCCCGACCAAGGCCGTGCAGGAACTCCAACGCCTGCTGGGCGATACCGGCGAGGTGCTCGTCAAACTCAGCGACAGCCAGATCTCGTTCACCGTGGGCGACAGCCTGCTGTGCAGCAAGTTGATCGAGGGCAACTATCCGAATTACCGCCAAGTCATCCCGGGCGACAGCAACGAGCGCGTGGTCATCTCCCGCGAGGCGCTGCTGGAAACCGTGCGCCGCGTGTCGCTCCTGTCCTCGGAGAAATCCAATTCGGTGAAACTCGTGTTCAGCGAAAACCGCATCGAGGTCACCGCCAACTCGCCCGATGTCGGCGAAGCCCAGGAATCGATGGACGTGATCTATCAGGGGCCGCCGATGCAGATCGCCTTCAACCCCGAGTTCCTCCAGGCCCCGCTCCGCAACCTCGATACCGAGGACGTCTATCTCGACCTCATCGACGAAATGAGCCCCGGCGTGCTCCGCATCGAAGGCACCTTCCTCTACGTTCTCATGCCGATGCGCGTGACGAATTGAGGCGGGGAAAGGTGGTTGACTTCTGGCAAATCCGGACTACGTTGCCGGCATGCTTACGGAAACGCTTTCCATCAAGGTTTCGAAGACGGAGAAGAATCTGCTGCGTCGTGTTGCGGTGGAGGCGAAATCGAGTCCGTCGCGCCTGCTGCGGGACGCGTTGCAATTGGTATTGGCCGGCACGGCCAAGCCGCAGAGCGCGCTCTTTGAGAAACACCGTCATCTTTTCACCCACCTCGATCAGGGACCGGGAGACCTATCCACCAACCCTGAACATCTGCGGAACTTCGGAAAATGAATGGTCGCGTGATTGCCGATACCGGTCCGCTCGTCGCCATGTTTGACCGTGGGGATGCATTTCACCCATGGGCGAAGGACTGCTTGAGGCAGATCGAAGATCCCCTGTTGACCTCCGGGGCGATTCTCAGCGAAGTGTTCTTTCTGTTAGCGCCGTTACCGAAATCCCGCGCGGCCTTCGAGGAATTCTGGCTGGAAGGCGGCTTGCGGGTCGAATTCGACACGCAAGCCCACATGGATTCCCTCGTCGCATTGCTCAGGAAATATGCCGACATTCCCATGTCGCTGGCCGATGCCACCGTGGTTAGAATGTGTGAACTGAATCAACGGGCAGTGGTTTGGACTCTTGACCGTCATTTTCTTATCTATCGGCACCTCGGACGCAAGACCATCCCATTGCTCGATTGGCCGCGTGGGTGAGTTTCCACGCGGATGGTTCCTGAGTGGATGAATCCGCGGAATCCGTGGTTTCTATTTTCCTCTTTAGGGTCATCGCCGCTTTTGCCGGCTGACAGACTCTATCAGGATTCTCGCTGCGTCCCCGCTGATCCCCAAAGCGGTGAAGCGGGCTTCACCGCAGTCCAAGGGTGCGGAACCGCGCATAAGCCGCATCCCACGCCGCGCGGTCCTGCGGCTGATAGACCTTGAACCCGAATGAACGACGCACCAATTCGCGCCCGGCCGCCACGTCTGTTAGAAAACCGGTGGCCAGCATCTGGGTGATGACGTTGCCGCAGGAGGTCGCCTCCACCGGGCCGGCGACAATCTCGATGCCCAGCGCGTTGGCACTCGCCTGGGTGAGCATGGTGTCCTTGGTGCCGCCGCCGCCAATATGCAGGCGCGGAAACTCCATGCCTGTGAGCGAGCGGATTTGCTCGAACACCACACGGTATTTCAGCGCGAGCGAATCGATGGCCACACGCACGATGGCACCCTGGCCCTGCGGCACGGTTTGGCCGGTTTTCGCACACCAGGCGCGGATTTTTTCCGGCATGCCGCCGGGGCTGGCGAACGACGGGTCGTCCGGATCGACGAACGCGGCAAAGGGCGGGGCGGCGGCGGCCAGCGACTCCAGTTCGGCGAAGGTGAGCGACTGGCCGTCGAGTTCCCACTGGCGCTTGCACTCCTGGATGAGCCACAAGCCGGAGATGTTTTTCAAGAACCGCACGGTGCCGTTCACGCCGAGTTCGTTGCCGAAACCTGCGGCCAATGCCGCTTCGCTGGTGATCGGCTCACGGGTCTCGATGCCCATGATCGACCAAGTGCCCGACGACAACCACAGGCTGCCGGTGCCGGTGAGCGGAATGCCCGCAACCGCAGCGGCCGTGTCATGGCAGGCGGTGGCGACCACCGGGATGCCGGCCTTGCCGATCTGGGCGGCCACCGCCTCGCGCACCGGTCCCAACACGGTACCCGGCGCGACGATTTCCCCGAAGATCTTCCGCGGCAGGCCGAGGGCGTCGATCACCTCCCACGCCCAATCACCCGTGCGCGGGTCTAGCAACTGCGAGGTCGAGGCGATCGTGCGCTCGACCGCCTGCCGTCCGCACAGCCAATAGGCTAACAGATCCGGCATGAACAACAGGCGCGACGCCTCCAGCAGCGCCGGGTTCTTCTTGCGCGCCTCCGCCAGCAGGTGCAGCGAGCTGTTGTAAAAATTCGTCTTCATGCCGGTGCGGGCGTAAATATCCGCCTCCGGCATCAGCGCGTGCATCGCTTCGGCCATGCCCTCGAAACGCGGGTCGCGGTATTGGTGCGGCATGCCTAACAATCCCCCGTCCACGTCCAGCAACCCGTGGTCACACCCCCAGGTGTCGATGCCGATGGAAACGATCGAGTCGCCGTATCGTTCCACCGCACGCTGCAATCCCAGCAGGATCTCGCGGTACAGCCCGATCACGTTCCAATACGATCCGCCGGGCAGGTCGGTGCCCGGATTGTCGAAACGATGGACTTCCGTCAATTCGAGTCTGGCGAAATCGGTGGTGGCGGCGATCACCCGCCCGCTGCCGGCGCCCAGATCCACTGCGATGAAGGTTTTGGTGCTCATGATTTTCAGTCAGGTGCTTGGCCCTATCTTTTTTCATCCGCCGCCCCATTGCAATCACGAAAGGACTTCACGAAAGGACTTCCCCACACTTTGGAGTGCGGCGAGCCAAAAACAGTCATATGCTCCGTGTAATTCATTTTCCCTCCGGTTTCACCGGGAAGACATAGCTGGTCGCCTGCTCGAAGGTCGGGACCGGACGGAAATCGGCAAGATCCTTGTATTGCAGGTTGCGCCGGCCCCACCACATTCCGTAGTACTGGCCATTGGTATCCACCCAGTTGCTCACACGGATCAATTCCTCGCGCGTCAGCTTCACATCCTGGTGGGATTTTTTGAGCTTTTCCACCCGCGCCGCTTGGGCGGCATCCGCCAGCGTCACTTTGCCGCCAGCCAGCATCGCCACCAGCACGCTGCTGTGTGAACCTAACGATTTTGCCGGCAGGTAGGCGACATTGTCAGTCTTGCCATGGTTCTCGCCTATCAGCAGGCCCGAAAGGCCGCGCCCGGCGCTGCGCTCCCGCACCAGACTCTCGTATGAGACGCTGAATCGTTCAGTGAGGGTTCCGCTCAGGTCAAGACCGCCGTCCTTCTTTGCGCCTGCGTGGCACTTCAAACAATGCCGGTCCCACACCGGTTGCACGTCGACGGGATAGTACAGCGGCCGCTGGCCCTTGGCCTCGCCCGGTTGCGGGCCGGGAAGCGAAGACGGACGCTTGAGCGCCTTGGCGGTGCCGCCGGGTGCCGTCTTGTATCGTACGTCGTGCGGCGTCTCATGGCAGCCAATGCAACCACGCGTCTCGCCCGGCATATAATTGACGAAGGTGCGCTCGGTCTGCACCGCCATGAAGTTCTGATCCAAGGCCTGGAGGATGATGTTGGTCTCGGCGGGCACCAGGAAGTTCGCCGATCCGTCGTCCTCCACCGGCACCACGCCATGTTGCACCTTCAATCCGAGATGGGTGTCCAAGGTGATGCAGGCATGCTGCTGGTCGCACAAGTCGCCACCCCAGCGGCGGCGCGCCGCCCAGGGCCGTGGTACCTGTTCGATGATGCGCAGCCATTTCACCGAACCGCGCGGGATGTTCTCCAGGCCCTGATAGACATCCGTCATGATGCATTTCGCCTGGTGCGCCTTGGCCAGTTTCTCATTCCGCGAGACCGGTATGACCGGCGGCACCTTGCGCGGTTTGAGTGGATAGGGCATCCAGCAGGAGATGCCTTGTTCCCTGTAGAGGGGCAGGGTACGGCCCTTCTCGTCGAGCCAATACAAGCTCCAGGCATCTGCCTTGGACCAAGGTTCACCCTGTGGTTTGTGGGCGACCAGGAAGAGTTCGTTCGAAATCGGATACGGGTCCTTGAACAGTGGTCCGCGTCCCTCGCCGTCGTTGTGCCAGTTCCCCTGCGCATCAGCGAAAGAGAAACCGCCCTCGCCGCGCACATCGACATAGGGCGTCATATAGGTCATCGGTTCGCGGGTACGTATGTTTTTGGTCATGTCGAGGCGTATCACCGTGCCGACTGCATCCTGGGGATAATGCGGCGTCCCCAGCACCACGAAGCGGTCGGCGAATCCCGGAATGGGTCGGCCATAGATGAAGGTCGGCGGTAAAGCAATGTCGTTTTTGTAGATCTCTGACGAACCGGAACCATCGGGACGCATCGACCACAGGCATTTGACGCTCACCGCCCCCTTATCGACGTACTCCCAGCGGTTGTACATGATGCGCCCGTCCGGCATCACCGCCGGCGACGCTTCGCTCACCGAATTATTGCTGAGCTTGCGCAGGTTCTTGCCGTCGCCATCCATGCGATAGATGAGGGTGGTGGTGAAATTATCCGGGCCATCGCAGAGGATGCCGTACTGACAGCGGGTCGAGATGAAGGCGATGCCGCCGTCGGGCAGGTAACATGGCGAAAGGTCGTCGGTGCCGTGATGATACTCCCCGGAGACGCGATAGGCCTTCACCACCTCGGCCTCATCATCCTGCGGTCTGGTGAGTTGGTGCAGAGCGCTGCCATCGACATTCACTTCGTAGATGCGATAGCCCTGCTGCGCATCGGACTTCCAGGCGAAGACGATGCGCTTGGCGTCGAAGGACAGGTCAAAGCGCTCGACCACGCCTTTTTCGAACTCGGCCGGAAGAATATCCTTCACCTTGCTGGTCTTGAGGTCGAGGATACTGATGTTCCCACCGGGTTTCCAATTGCTGTTGATGTATTCGGTGTAGTAATGATTGCAGTTGTAGGCTTGGCGCTTGACGAAGACCAGGCGGTCGAAATCGACCTTCGGTGCCGTCAGGTCGTCAGCTGCGGTAGCGGCCAGCGTCAGGCATGCGAGCGAGAGGGCGAGGATACGGCTGCTGGTCATACGGCAAGGCGCAGATGCCGCCAGACCTGATAATGTCTTCATACTGTTCATTATTTTCGTGGTGATGAATGATGTCATGACTCAAGACTACAAGCGCGGCACCTTGAGAGCTTTGGCGGCCTTAATGAGGTCATGATCCTGAGTGGCAATCGGCACGCCCAAACGATAGGCCAGTTCCAAATACGCAGCGTCATACGAAGTCAGCCCGTGGTTGAGCATGAGCCGTTCAATGTGCATCAGGGTGGAGGGCGCGGTCGTGTGCGGATCGGTCACGATGAAAAGATTGGCGAGTTGGGCGATGGCTTGCCCGGCCTCTCCAGTGGCGAGCTTGCCGGACCGCTCCTTGAGGAAAAGCACGTTGCGGATTTCCAAGTGCCAGAGCGTTGGCACGTGGGCCGTCGCTCCAAGCGCCAGATGTTTCTGAAAAACAGCATCGGCTTTTGAAGAGCCCTCCTGCAAAAGGAAGGCGATGACGGTACTGGCATCGAGAACGAAAGACCTCATCAGCGGCGGCCTTTGGCAATCAGCGATTTGATCGTTTCACCGGGTTCCAGAACAGAACCCCGCCTGGCTACTGATTTGCGCCATGCGAGCAATTCAGTCACCGCCAGCTTCGCTTGGGTTTGAGTTTTCCTCCCCTGAGGGCCCAAGTACGCCGCCTGACGTCCATGCCTGGTCAAAACAAACTCCTCACCTTGATCAACCCGATCAAGGATCTCGGAAAGGTGGGACTTGGCTTCAGTCGCTGCAATTGTGTTCATAAAGGGATGAATGACCTGTTGCAGGTCATTCTACCGTGAAACTTATGGAAAGCAACCAAAAGCCGCCGAATCGATCTGTGATACGGCTTCTTGGCTTTTTATGGGCCTGGGCGATTCGGAGTTCGCCCCTCCTTGGTATGTACAACCCGCGCAGTTCGGCCAAGTGAGAACATCCACAGGCCCAGAGTCAGGGCTGCCCAAAATCCTCACCAGTCGCTCAAATGAGCGACTGGTGGCGGGAATTCTCAAACTCCCCGCGGCTTCGACGACTATGCGATCACCCATGGTCAGGGATCCTACTTCAATCCCTCGTTGGAATCACCTGGCGGTAATAAAAAATTAATCGGCTATGTGTATAGTTCCTATGCCAGGCACCCGCTTACGGAAGTGAAACAGGATATAGATAAATGGATCAACTACTACCCGAAAATCCAGGGGATATTTATCGACGAGCAGGCAAGCGATGGCAAGAGTGTCGATTATTATTCGGATCTCTATAAACACATACGAAAATCCAAAGGTTTGAAGCTTGTTGTTGCCAACCCGGGAACGCTCTGCGCGGAGGGTTTCTTCTCGAGTCCGGCTGCGGATGTAATATGCCTGCATGAAAGCGACAAAGATGTCGCTGCCTCCTTCTTTCCTGCCTGGACGGGCAGGCCGTTGATGCGTGCTTCGGTGGGTTGGTTGCCGTTGCTGCTGGCGACCGTGAGCGTCTTGCCAGTGGCGGACGGCCGCAGCGCATGCAGAGGGATTTCAATGTGGAGGGCGTTGTCCTTGATGGTGGTTTTCATGGTGGGGTCATTGGTTGATTAGTCATGGGTCATGTTCGAGCGGTACGGGGTACGGGGTCTTGGTGCCGGCGCTGAGCGTGCTGTGGCGACGCCCGTAGGCGAAGTTGACGACATAGCCGTCGCCGCTCGGTTCGATGGCGGCGTGGTATTCCTTGTCGGAGTTGAAAACCAAGCCAATCCTGTGCCCGGAGCGTCTGCGGCACGTCCCCCGCCAATTCAGCTGGATCGACCAACGCCTCGTGCGTGACGGGCATATCCAGAACCGGTCGCCCGAAGCCCTCGCCCTCTACCTGTTCCTCTGCACTGTGGCCGACGCGCAGGGCGCGAGCTATTACTCCGACACCGCCGTCGGAAAAATCCTTTCGTTTTCCTCCGTCCAATTGCGCGGAGCCCGGAGCGAGTTGCTGACCGCCGGACTGATCGCCTACCGCAGCCCGTTCTATCAGGTATTGAGCCTGGAACCCAAACCCGCCGTTCCGATAGCCCGCGCACCCGAACCCCGCTCGGGCGAGGTTCGTTCCGTCGGCGAAATCCTCCGTGCGATGATGGAGGTGCCGCAATGATTGATTACGAAACCTATTGCCGGATCCGCCTCTTCCATCAGGAGCGCGGCCTGAGCTTCAACCAGATCGCCGCCGAACTGGGGATCCGCCCGCAAACGGTCGCCAAATACGCCAACCTCGCCACCTTCCCGCGCCGATTCTGGCGAAGGAAAGGGCAGCGGCCGACAAGGATAAGGAGATCACCGGCCGGGAAACTGCGGTGAAATCCGCTGAGGAGGACTTGGTAAAAAGGGAGATCCGTCTCGCGGGGTGGGCGAAATCGTTCAAATCCAAGCTGCGCAAGTTGTATGCTGGTCGGGTTTCAGAATCGAATGCCATGATCCTTGGCGGTAGACTGGCAATGAAACTTTCCAAAGCCGGGCACAACGCGCGAGGGATGATCCGGGATGAAGTCGCCCGCTTGCGGCGGGCGGAGAAGGTTTTGGGTGAATTGCTCAAGCTTCCTTCGAAAGCTGCTCCGGATTCTCCTGCGGGCAGGCTGTTAGCACGGGCGAAGTCGATTCTTGCCGGAAATCGGCAAACCCGCACCACCAAAGATGTCCAGAAACCAGATCCTACGCCTGAAGGCTAGGGTGGTGGTGTGTTCATATCATTTTTTGGCTGATCTTCCAGCGTGTCCGCCGTGGCGTTGGCTGGCGTTTCGGGTGTTGGCTTGAATCCGTGGCAACCGTGCCGCTACCGACTCCCAGTCGCCCAGATGGACCCGCATCAGGCTCTTCCAAAGCTTGCCGTGGTTCAAACCCGCGCCGCCGCTCGGCCTCTTCGCGGGAAACCAGCGTCCACCCGATGGCCACCGCGTATTTCAGAATCCGGTCTTGGACGGTTTTGTTTTCGGTGGGCTTCATTTGGGCTGATCGGATTTCCATTTCGTGAACTCACTGGGGCGGAGTCGGTAGCGGGCGATGTTACCTTCATGCAGGCCGCGCAGTTCGACTTCGATCGTGTCGATGAAACGTGCTTGGTCGGCGGCGGGAGTGTGAACGGGAGGCCGGCACGAATGCCATCGACGCCCATGCCTCCCGGATGCTGCCTCACGACAGCGGCGATGGCGTCCAGTTCCGGTTCTGAAATCTGTCTGGGCATGAGCTGAGGATATGTCGCTTAAACGGGTTACGCGACATAAAAAAGACGGTTCTGTCGCGTTTACGCCACTTTCACGACACAAAACCTCCGTTTTTGTCGCAAATGTTTGGATAGCGTCGCGAACGGATAGTGGCTTTCGCGCAGGCGTAGATCCGGGCTTAGACGGTCTTGTTTTCGGTGGACTTGCTCTTGACTTCTTCTTTCTAGCAGCTACTGGCCGAAATCTTTCCGGTTGGCACAAGCCGATATTCGTTACCGCAGAAACACCAATAAGGGTAAATACCCCTTCAGCCGGGTGTCGCCAAGGTATCGGTAAAGTATCGGTAAGATTGGCAAAAGGAGGCAAAAAGTGACCTAAATTGGCCAAATTTGGCAAGTCTTAAAAAGCTTGGTTTTGGCTCGTAACTCGCTTATTTTAAGCTGAAAACGCTGGAGGTGGAGGTGGAACTCGAACTCGCTCATGATGGT
>Ga0118677_10012033_pt1 | contig 12798 bp, 5 predicted proteins | sample AliMusrvi5mmetaG_FD_86154 | JGI IMG/M metagenome (GOLD analysis project Ga0118677, IMG submission 86154)
CGCCTGCGCGAAGGCAGCGGTCGAAGCTGTTGAGCAGACGAAGATCGCGGGGAGGATATAGCGGATAGCGGAAAGTGGAGAGCAGAAAGCAGGGAGCCCGGAACCACTGACGCACAAAGTGCCAGACCCGGTGTTTCGGGATTTGAGGAGCGACCGCAGTCATTCGGTGACGTTGCCGATGTGTCATTCGCTCCGGAAATCCCGAAACGGACGACGATCATTTTCATCCATAGTGATGAATGCCAAGCTTTCATACGTGATTCCCCTGGAATATTCTATTTCTTTGCGCAGATGGCTTAGGCCGTGCGAACAGAGCTCTTGTCGGAATAGAGCAGTTGGAATTGAAACACTACTTGTTAAGCCAGGAGGAAATGTCATTCTCGGCGCTCTTGACGCTTCCACCACAGATTGCCAGTCCTCTCTCCACCTTTGCGCCAAGACACAGTTTTTTGATGTCACTTTCACTTCGGCCCATTCCGCTGCCTTCGTGAGTGCACAGCGGAAGAATCGTCTTGCCCGAGAAATCAAACCGCTCAAGGAACGTGCAGACCGGCATTGGCATAGTACCCCACCAGTTGGGGTAACAAACGATGACTGTGTCATAGGTATCGAGGCTTTCGGGATATGATGTAAGCTCCGGCCTTGCGTCCGCGCGCAACTCTGCCTGTGCCTCGTTTGTGCAAGTGGTGTAGTCATTGGAATACTTCTTTATGGGATCGATCCTGAACAACTCGCCACCGGTCAGCTTCGCGATTATCCTCGCCGCGACTTCCGTATTGCCCACCGGCAGATTCACTATGCTGCCGCCCACATAGTTGTCCCCCGCCCGTGAGAAGTAGGCGATCAAGGCTTTGCTGCTCATTGGTTTCTCCTTTCATACCGGTCGTAGCGGTCTATATAAAGAATAGGACTTCTCCGCGATAGTCTCAATACACATTGCTGTTAGAGTCTTGCCTAATTCTACGAAACGTCATAGAATGCGGCGAGTGATAGTTGACAGCGACGCTGGCCTCCGGAGTGGCGACATGGCAGACCACTTCTCTCGGCCTGGGCACGCACTCCATCTCGGCCACGTACGGAGGAGACACCAATAACTCGGGCAGCACCTCCGACGCCTACACCCAGTCGGTGGAAGCGTACATGACTTCCGTGGCGCTCAACTCCTCGCTGAATCCCTCTTCCTTCGGACAGAACGTGACCTTCCGGGCGACCGTGGCGCCCGGGTCGGCCACCGGCACCGTGACGTTCCGGGACAACGGCGCGCCGCTGGGTTCGGACACGCTGGTTGGAGGCGTCGCCACGTTCAGTTCAGCCGGCCTGACCACCGGCCAACACTCCATCACGGCCGCTTACGGGGGCGATCTGCTCAACAGCGGCAGCACTTCAGCCCCCCTCACCCAGACCGTCAACCTCGCGACGTCGAGCACGTCCCTGACGTCCCAGGCCAATCCGCTCCTGGTCGGACAAAATGTCAGCTTGGCGGCTGCGGTTACGCCGGGCACGGCCACGGGGAGGGTGACGTTCCGGGACGGATCCACGACCCTTGGCGCCGCCACACTGGCCGCGGGCCGCGCGGTGTTGTCGGTTCCACTTCCGTTCGGCCTGCATCCGCTGACCGCCTCGTATGAAGGCGATCCGAACACGGCGCCCAGTTCTTCGGCCACGCTGAACCAGAGAATGACCTACCCGCCGTTACTCATCAGCACCACGAGCCTGCCCGCGGGCATCGCGGGACAAGTCTATGGCCCGGTGAGCCTGGCCGCAACGGGCGGCTCGGGCGATTTTGCATGGTCGGCAACGGGGCTTCCCGATGGACTCGGACTCGATGCCGGTGGCACGCTGAGCGGCACGCCGACGGTCAACTTCAACGGCAGCGTGACGTTCACGGTAACGGACAGAAAGTCCGCTCTCACGGCCACGGCTACACTGACGCTGAGCGTTGCATTCCCGCCACTGCTCATTTCCGGTCCCGCCAGCCTGGGCAGCGTGGTGGCCGGCGGAACGGTCGCCGGAACCTTCAGCGCCTCCGGCGGCAAAGTTCCCTACACGTGGACCGTTTCGGGATTGCCGGGCCTGTCGGTCAGCGCAACCGGAACCGTGAGCGGTTCGCTCCCAAACGCGGGGACTTTCACCCTGGTCGTCACGGTCACGGATTCCCTGAACAGTTCAGTCAGCCGAACCGCGACCGCTTCCGCCTTCGGCATCACGACCGGCAGTTTACCGACCGCTTCCACCATCAACGATTACAGCGCCGCCATCACCGCGGCGGGCGGCACACCTCCTTACAGCTTCTCCGCGAGCGGACTGCCGGCGGGAATCACCTTTACAGGTGGCGTGTTCGGGGGCAGGCCGATGAACCCCGGTTCGGCGACGATTGCCGTGCAGGCCAGCGATTCGGCCGGACTCTCGATGTCGGCCAGCTACTCGCTCACCATTACCGGGCCCGCCGCGCTGAAAATCTTCTCGACCAGTCTGATCGATGCCACGGTAGGACAGGCGTACTCGGACACGCTCAGCGCCACGGGCGGCACCGCGCCGTACAACTGGACTCCGAGCGGAGGCCAGTTACCCGGCGGACTCAGCCTCAGTTCCACGGGCGCCGTGACCGGATTACCGACGAATCCCGGAGCCTACAGCTTCGGCGTCAAGGTGACCGACGTTTCCGGGAACAGTGCGGTGGGAACCATTGGCATGACCGTGAAGCCGGCGCCGGTTTCCATCACCAGCGGCGCGGCGTTCCCGGCGGGTGTTGTCGGTTCCGATTATCCGGTCCAGATCCTGACGGCCGCGGGCGGCGTGCCTCCGTATACGTTCAGCGTGCGGGGTTCCCTGCCGGACGGGCTTTCTCTTTCCAACAGTCAGATCGGCGGCGTTCCGACGACCCCGGCCGAAGCCTCTTTCACACTGGTCGCTACCGATTCCTCAGTGCCGCCGATGACCGGACTGCTCGGCATCAGCGTGAGCGTCCGGCCTGGCGCGGCGGATCTGGTTGTCGCCGCCGGTACCGCGGCGTTTGCGATCACCGCGGGCACGTCCACTACTCCTCCGCCGACCACGATCGGTATCAGTTCGAGCCGGGTGGCACAGATCCTCGCGTATACGACAAGTGTCAACGTACCCTGGCTGACGATTACGGGCGGTTCCAATACGCCGGACGTGGTGTCGCTGGGAATCAACGAGGCCGCGCTGGCGCTGTCGCCGAGCGGGTCGCCGTACTCGGGCAATGTGGTGGTCACGTGCACGTCAGCCGCCTGCAAGGGAAAGTCGCAGACGATCGCGGTCACGCTGACGGTGAGCGCTCCGCCCGCGCAATTAAGTCTGGGGACGACGCTGCTGTCCTTCGCCTCCCTGGCCTCCAGTCCGCAAGCCTCCACGGCGTCTCTCACGCTGCTCAATTCGGGGGGAGGCACGCTGCTCATCAATTCCGTCACCTCCGACGCGCCGTGGCTCCGGATCGGGGCGTTTCCGGCGTCCGTCCTGCCAGGACCGGGCGGCGGTGTCAGCGTCACGGCAGACCCCTCGGGACTGTCGGCTGGTTTTTACCGGGGCACGATCACGGTTTCCAGTTCGGGAGGAACGGCGGCCGCAGCCGTGACGCTGGTCATCTCATCCGCGGCCACTATGTCTCTGGGACCCTCGGGCGCGCAGTTTTCGCTGCCCCAGGCGGGAGTGCTCGGCAACGGCACGGGCACATTCAACGTCAGCGTGGCGAATGGCGCTTCCGTGCCTTTTTCCGCCAGTCTGCCCGGAGGACCGTCCTGGCTTTCGCTGATCGCAGGCGTGGGCGCCGCGACACCCTCGGTTTCCGGGGTTGTCAGCTACTCCATAGACCCGGCCGCGGCAGCTGCGCTTCCGGCGGGCGCGTACTACGGGACCATCCGCGTCAGCGGTTCGGGCGTGATCAACTCGCCTCAGGATTTCCAGGTAGTTCTGAACGTAACGCCGGCCGCCACCGCCGTGATTCCGGACCCGCAACCCGCCGGCCTCGTTTTCGTGAGCGCGGGAACCGGGCCGCTGGCCGGACAGTCCATCAGCGTCTATGCCAGTTCGCGGACTCCCCTTCCCTTCCAGGCTTCGGCCACGGTCGAAAAAGGCAGCTGGCTGACCGTCTCACCGACCCAGGGCTCGGCGTCCGGCGGTTCCCCCGGCAACGTCATGGTGACAGCCGATGCCACGGGTCTGGCCCCGGGCGCGTACCGGGGAACCGTGAGTTTCGCCTTCGGAAGCGCTGTCCGGGCGGTGAACGTCACGCTGATCGTGGTGGCTCCCGCGGCTCCGGCGACTCCGGATCAGGCGCCTGCCGTTTCGGGCGCTCTTCGACCCTCGGCCGCGGGGCCGATCTGCAGCAATGCACAACTTGTGCCGACGCAGACCGGTCTGGTCAGCAACTTCTCGGCGCCCACGTCGTGGCCGACGCAGATCGCCATCCGGTTGTTCGATACCTGTGGCAGTGTCATCAGTAATGGCACGGTCTACGCGACATTCACGAACGGCGATCCGCTGCTGCCTCTGCTGCCCGTCAGTTCCGGTCAGGGCCTGTATTCCGGAACATGGACGCCGCGCAGGACTTCCAACGCGGTGACGGTCACCGCGACGGCGACCGTGCCGGGCTATCCGGCCACCGCGGTTAAGATCGGCGGTCAGGTCTCCTCGAATCAGGCTCCGGTGCTGGCCCCGAACGGCACCGGTGATGTCTTCCATCCGCGGGTGGGCGCGGGACTGGGGCCGGGCAATATCGTCCAGATTTACGGTTCAGGACTGGCGTCGCAAATTTCGGCGCCGGATACTTTGCCCTTGCCGACGGCCCTGAGCGGGACGAGCGTCATTATAGGTGGCATTGCCGCTCCGCTGTTCTACGTGAGCCCGAACCAGATCAACGCACAGATCCCGTTCGAACTGACGGCGGGAAATCAATATCAGCTGATCGTGAACGCCAATGGCGCCCTGACCACCCCGCAACCGATCCAGCTCAACAGCGGCACGCCGTCCATTCTCGACTTCAGTTCGGGAGCCGTGGTGGCGCAACACCTGGACGGCAGCCTGATCGCCGATTCGTCACCAGCGGCGCCCGGGGAATCCGTTGTCATCTATTCGTCCGGCCTGGGCCTTACGGATCTCCCGGTAGCGAGCGGGGCCGCTTCGCCGTCCGATCCGCCGGCGCGGGTGGCGGATCCGCCCGTGCTCACTCTCGACGGCAACACTGTAAGCGTGCTTTTCGCCGGTCTGACGCCGGGCTTCGTGGGCCTCTACCAGGTCAACTTCCAGGTGCCGCCGGAAATGCCAAGCGGGAATCACGAACTGCTGCTCACGCAGAGCGGCACGGCGAGTAACAAAACGGTGCTCACGGTGCGGGCGACGACTCCGTAGCAACCCCACTTATAATTCGGTAAGCCCGGTCGGCAGGAGCGGCGAAGCCAACCGGAGAAAGGTGGTGTGTAACACTCAAAACTTCGCTGCTTACGCACGCCACTCGACACACGAACTATGGTTGGAACCACCATCTCGCACTATGAAATTCTCGGAAAACTCGGAGAAGGCGGGATGGGTCTGGTTTTTCAGGCACGGGATCTTACACTGGGCCGTCTGGTCGCCATCAAGGTCCTGCTGCCGTCCGCGACGGATGCCTCCGACCGCCGCGCCCGCTTTCTGCAGGAAGCCCGCGCCGCCTCTTCGCTGAATCACCCGAACATCATCACCATTCACGACATCGTCACCATCGAGGAAGGCGACTGCATCGTGATGGAACTGGTGAAGGGCCAGACCCTGAGCGACATGATCGCGGCGGGAAAACTTCCCGCGCTCGACTGCCTGAAACTGGCGATGCAGATTGCCGATGCGCTCTCCGCCGCGCACAACATCGGCATCACGCACCGCGATCTGAAACCCGCCAACGTCATGGTGACCACGCAGGGTCTGGCGAAGGTGCTCGATTTCGGGCTGGCCAAACTGGCGGATTCCGGCGGCGCGCTGGGTTTTGAGGAGAGCGATTCCACGGTATCCATTCACGTGGATGCACGGCCCCGGACAGCGGAGGGCGCCATAATCGGCACGGTCGCCTATATGTCTCCGGAACAGGCCGAGGGCCGGAGGGTGGACGCGCGGTCCGACATCTTCTCGTTCGGCTCGTTAGCGTACGAGATGCTGACCGGGCAGCGCGCTTTCCACGGAAATTCGGGCCTCGAAACGCTGGCGGCGGTGCTGCGGGACACCCCGCGCGACATGCAGAAAGCCGGCGCGGACGTACCGCCGGAAGTGCAGGAAATCGTCTACCGCTGCCTGCGCAAAGATCCGGACCAGCGGTTTCAGTCGATGAGCGACGTCCGGCAGGCGATCGAGCAGGTCTATTTCGCCACCCGCTCCGGCATTATGACGCCCACCTCCGGCGTCTGGAAGCGGCCGTTGCAGGCGAGAATCATTCCTTCCATCGCTGTGCTGCCGTTCCTGAACCTCAGCTCCGATAAGGAAAACGAGTATTTCAGCGATGGCCTGGCGGAAGAAATCATCAATGCGCTCACGCATATCGACAATCTCCGGGTAACGGCGCGCACTTCGGCGTTTGCGTTTCGCGGCACGCAGCAGGATGTGCGGCAGATCGGCGAAACGCTGAAGGTGCAGAGCGTGCTGGAGGGCAGTGTCCGGAAATCGGGCAATCGGGTGCGGATCAGCGTTCAGCTGATTGGCGTGGCGGAAGGCAACAATATCTGGTCCGAGCGGTTTGATCGCGAAATGACCGATGTGTTCGAGATTCAGGACGAAATCTCGCAGTCGATTGTCGCGAAACTGAAGGTTCGCCTCGCCAGCCAGACGGGCACGGGCACGGATCTGGCGCAGCCCGTGGCGCCCCCCGTAAAGCGGTACACGGAAAACATGGAGGCCTACAACCTCTATTTGAAGGGCCGCTACGAGGTTCATAAGATGACCCGCGAAGGCCTCGACGCGAGCAAGCAGCTTTTCTCCGAAGCGATCCGGCTGGACCCGAACTACGCGCCGGCGCACGACGGTCTGGCGTACTGCTGGTATTCGCAGGGCTTTCTCGGCTTCGTGGCGCCGAAAGAGGCGATGCCGAAGGCCAAGGCGTCTGTGCGGCGGGCCATTGAACTCGACGAATCCGTCTCCGAAGCGCACGCCACTCTGGGCGTCATTCTCGCGCTTTACGACTGGGACTGGGCCGGGGCCGAGCGGGAACTGATGCGCTCCATCGAACTCAACAGCGCTTCGCCGGGCGCACGGGACGTCTACGCGTTTTACTACCTCCGCCCCGTTTGCCGGCTGCATGAGGCCATCATCGAAGTGCAGAACGCGCTCTCGCTCGATCCGCTCTCCATTCTGTTCCGGGTCCATCTCGGCTTTCTTTATTACCTGCAACACCATTACGAGTTGTCCATCGCGCAGTTCCGGAAAGTGCTGGAAATGAATCCGCAGTACTATCTGGCGCACGCCATGATGGGCCCGATCTACACAGCCGCGGGCAAGTACGACGAGGCGCTGGCCTGTTACGGGCGGGCCCGCGTGGCGGACGCCGACAGCAAGTTCGTGGATTCGCTGGAAGCCATGACCCTGGCCGTGGCCGGCAAGCGCGAGGCCGCGCTGGCTCTGCTCGGAGAAATCAGCCGCAAGGCAGCGACGGAGTACATCTCTCCGGTGAGCATCGCCTATATCTATACAGCTCTGGGTGACCGCGATGCCGCCTTCGATCATCTGGATCAGGCGATTATCGATCGCGACCCCAACATTCTGGGGCTGCGCTCGAATCCAATATTCGACAGCCTTCGGGAGGACGAACGATACCATGCGCTGCTGCGCAAGATGCAACTGGAAGGACCTGTCAGCTAAAACCGTTTTGCGAAACGTGCCATTCCCGTTTTCCGTCAGCAGTCCCATGGGAAAACGGGGCGTTAGCGTACTGTTCGCGCTGCTTTTGGCAAGTCTTTGTGGGGGTTCGCTGTTCGCGCAGAAAAGCCGCCTGACCGGCGCGCTCGAGAACACGAACCGGGTGCCTCTCACCGGGCATCTGCAGCCCCGCGCGACGCCGGCCAACGACCAGGGTCCCGCGGAATCCGAACTCACGCTGCGGAACCTGAGCCTCGTCCTGAAACCTTCGGCCGAACAGCAGGCGGCTCTCGATGCCTTGCTGTCCGCGCAGCAGAACCCGTCGTCTCCGGACTACCACCACTGGCTCACGCCGGAGGAATACGCGACGCGCTTCGGTGTCGCGCAGGCGGATATCGACCGCATCACGGCCTGGCTGCGCGGCCGGAATCTGACCGTGGTGTCGGTCGCGCGCGCGCGCAATTCCATTCAGTTCAGCGGACCGGTCCGCCAGGTGGAGGCCGCTTTTCAGACCGAGATCCATCGCTATCTGGTCGGCGGCGAACTGCACTTCGCCAATGCGACCGAGCCTTCCCTGCCCGCCGCACTGACCGGCATGGTGACCGCTGTCCGCGGCCTGCACGATTTCCGTCCGACCGCGAGAAAGATTCGCTACGCGCCCGCCTACACGTCCGGCGTCGACGGCACCACGCACTATCTCACCCCGGACGACATTGCCACCATCTACGACGTGAGGCCGCTGCTGAATGCCGGGTTCGACGGCGCCGGTCAGAAGGTCGCGATCGTGGGGCAAACGCAGGTCGACGTGGGCGACATCCACCAGTTCCGGACGGCGTTCAACCTGCCGCCGAACGACCCGCAACTGCTGCTTGTGCCCGGCCTGCCGGATCCCGGAGTCAGCCAGAACGATCTCGGCGAGGCCGACCTCGATATCGAATGGACCGGAGCCATGGCGCGCAAAGCCACCCTGATCTACGTTTACTCGAATGACGTGACCGATGCCGCGCAGTACGTAATCGATCAGAATCTGGCGCCGGTGATGACGATGAGTTACGGGCTTTGCGAGTCACTGACCGGGCGCGCAGACCTTACTACGCTTCGTACACTCGCCCAACAGGCGAACGCCGAAGGGATGACCTGGCTGGCGGCGGCAGGCGACAATGGCGGCGCGGACTGTTACGACACCACCTCCAGGACAACGGCTCTGGCCGGAGTGGATGCCCCCGCCAGCGTTCCGGAAGTGACTGGCGTGGGCGGCACGCAGTTCAACGAAGGGAGCGGGACGTTCTGGAACCTGACGAATGACGGCAATCAGGCGTCCGCTTCCGGCTATATCCCGGAGATGGTCTGGAACGAAAGCGCTTCCCAGAATTCGCCGGCTGCCGGGGGCGGCGGCGTCAGTTCATTCTTTACGAAACCCGCCTGGCAGACTGGTCCGGGCGTGCCCAACGACGGCGCGCGCGACGTTCCGGACGTCTCCTTCTCGGCCGCGGCCGGCCATGACCCGTTCCTGTTTTTTTCGGGCGGAGCGCGCGGGGTGGTCGGGGGCACATCCGTCTCGTCGCCGGTTTTCGCGGGTATCCTGGCGCTGCTGAATCAGTATCAGGTAAAGAACGGATTTCAGACGTCGGCCGGGCTGGGAAATATCAACCCGCAACTCTACGCGATGGCGCAGAGCGCACCCGGCGCATTTCATGACGTGACGGTCGGGGACAATCTGGTGAACCCGTGCCCGGCGCGGAACCGGGCCTGCGGGGCGAAGCCGGTTGGATACAGCGCTGGTCCGGGGTATGACACGGCATCCGGTCTGGGATCGCTGGACGCCTTCAATTTGATCACGGCGTGGCACCTGAAGAGCACGTTGCAGGCGACGACCCTGAGCGTGATCTCGAGCGCGACCAGCATTTCTCTGTCCGGCAGTGTGACTCTCACCGCTACGGTGGCCGGCGCCGGGAGCGGCACGCCGACAGGAACGGTCACCTGGTCGCTGGCGGGGGTGACTCTGGGGAGCGCACCGCTGGCTTTGGTGGCCGGAAAAGCCACGGCGACGCTGAACGTGCCGGCGAGTCAACTGACGCAGGGCATCGTTTCGATCTCGGCGGCTTACGGAGGGGACAGTCTGTTTGCCGGTTCGGCCGGCACGGTCAGCCTGACGGTGCTGCCGCCCGCGCCGCTCACCATCACCGGCATCACCAATGCGGCCTCGTTCCGACAGGTCTACGCACCCGGGATGATTCTGGCCGTTTTCGGCACGTCGATGGCTGGCGCCACGCAGAGCGCGCCGCTGGTCCCGCTGCCGACGCAACTCAACGGGACGGTCGTGACCGTGAACGGGTACCTGTCCCCGCTCTATTTCGTCTCTCCCACGCAGATCAACGTGCAGATCCCTAACTTCACTCCGGTGGGCGCGGCAGTGCTGAAGGTCAGCTATGCCGGTCAAAGCGCGACGATTCCGTTCAACGTCACCGCCGGGGCGCCCGGCATCTTTACCGATGCCGCGGGAGCGCCAGTGCCGAACGGCACCGCGAAACGGGGCGACACGATTACGCTGTTCGTAACGGGTGAAGGCATCGTCACCCCCGCTCCGAGTTCGGGGAACGTGCCGACCAGCGCGAGCATCCCGAAACCCGTCCAGACCGTGTCCCTGACCGTAGGTGGCGCAACGGCGGTTCTGCCGTTTGTCGGGGTGCCTGCCTGGGCGATCGGCCTCAGTCAGATCAATTACACGGTGCCAATGAACGCCGCGCTCGGACCGCAACCGGTCGTGATTACGGTCGGCAATACGGCCTCCAGCGCACCGGCGATTCTGACCGTCACGCCGTAGCGCTTACTTGTTCTCGACGAGCCAGACTTTGGGCTCGACGCTCATGCCCGGGCGCAGGCGGTGTTCCGGATCCTGGCCCTCTTTCAGTTTGATCCGGACCGGGACGCGCTGCACTACTTTGACGTAGTTGCCGGTCGCGTTTTCGGGCGGCAGCAGGCTGAAGCGCGCGCCGCTCGCCCCGGCGACGTTCTCGACGTAGCCTTCGTAATCCTTCCCATACGCGTCCACATGCAGCGTCACACGCTGGTTCGGAGCCATGCGCCGCAGCTGCGTTTCCTTGAAGTTCGCCGTCACCCACAACCGGTCGAGCGGCACCACCGACATCAGTTGCTGTCCCGGCGCCACCTGCTGGCCCGGTTCAGCGTTCTTCTTGCCGACCACGCCGTCCACCGGGGCCACAATCTTCGTGTAGGAAAGATTGAGCAGCGCCTGATCGAGCATGGTCTGTTCGCGAACGGTAGCCGCCTGCCGGCTCTGCACCATCGCGTTCTGCAACTGGATCTGCTGCGGGCGATTCTGGCGGGCTTCCAGCGCCCGGATCTCCGCCTGCTGCACCTTCGCCTGCGCGGCGTCCACATTGCGCGCTGCCGCCTCGGCGGTTGCCTTGCGCACATCGGTCATGGCCGCCATGGATTTCGCGGCGGCTTCCACCTGATCGTACTGCTGGCGGCTGATCTCGTCCTTCGCGATCAGCTGTTTGTAACGGGCGAGATCGGCCTGAGCCTTGATCTGGTCCGCCTCGGCCTGACGGATTTGCGCGACGGCGGATTCGTAGTCCCGTTGCGCCGCGGCGACGTTCGCGCGGGCGGCCGCGATATCCACCTGCGAGGTCGATACGGTCGTTTCCGTGGTCAGTGAGGTGATCGAAACGTTCGGGCGAACGGCGGCCACCTGCGTCCGGGATTCATTGACGGAGGCGCGCGCCTGGGCTACGGCGACGTTGTAATCGGAGGGATCGAGATCCACCAGCACCTGACCGGCTTTGACCATCTGGTTGTCCTCGACATAAACCGCTTTGATCGAACCGCCGATCCGGCTGGTGACGGCATAAATATCGCCATCGATCTGGGCATCGTCGGTTTCTTCATAGGACTGCAGGTAGTTCCAGAGCATGGTGCCGCCAATTCCTGCGCCTGCCAGTACGACGGCGAGAACCACCCAGCCCACCGGACCCAGTGACCGGCGGGGCTTTGCGTCTTTAGCTGGCTCCTGAGGGGCCGGTTCTTTCGGCTTTTCACCCGGTTTCGCGTTAGCCGGCGCATCCGGCTTTTTCTCGTCCGCGGCTTCTTTGGTTTCCGCCAATGCTGCTTGGTCCGCCATGGTCGCTCGGTTTTCCCTTATCCTCTCAGCGTGTTCGATGCTGCGCCCGGAGTGCAGGCTGCGTCAAAATGAAAGTGACCACTTGCATCCTGTCCCCCCACTCCACAATACAGTGCCGATGATCTTTCTTTCGCCTACGCGCCCGGTCGGTCCGGAGCCGGGGCGGAAGCGTAGAAATCTGCCTGGACGCGTGCAGTCAGCTCATGAAGTAGTTCCGTCACCCTCTCGTATGAAGGGGAAGCAACGATCATGCCGACGTGATGGTCCTTACTCAGCCGCCATGTGATTTCGGGATCCGTGTAGGCGGAAGTGTCGGGCGACTGCTGTTTTGCGAGCGAGACAAGGAGCGCGGCGTAATCGCCGCGGGGCTCGGGTGGCGCGTAGGGAGCCTTCCCGCCCGCGACTTCGACTTTGGCCCATTCCGCCCAGAGATTGATCCCGGTTCCGGCCTCGATGAGGTCCGCCATGAGGGGACGCACTCCTCCGCAACAATGCAGCATCACGCGCACGGGTGGCCGTGAAGGATCCCCGCCTCGGCCCGCCGGGGCGAGCCTCTTCGCCTCCTGCCACATCCGGGCGTGCCTTGGCTTGAAAAGCCGCCGGTACATCTCGGGAGAGATCTGTGGCCCGCTCTGCATGCCCAGGTCGTCGCTGAAGGCGATGACGTCGATCGAATCTCCGACGGCGCCCAGGAACCGCACGAGGTTCTCGAGGTACAACTCCACGGCGGCGTCCAGGAAAGCCTCGGCCCGCTCCGGCTCCGAGGCGAGAATCATGAAGTAGTTTTCGTTGCGGTAGATGAATTGTCCCGCTTCAAGAAGGCT
>Ga0118677_10012034_pt1 | contig 12797 bp, 8 predicted proteins | sample AliMusrvi5mmetaG_FD_86154 | JGI IMG/M metagenome (GOLD analysis project Ga0118677, IMG submission 86154)
ATATTCTAAAGCAAGTTAATTTTTCAACACATAATTTTTCAACAATCATTTTCAAAAAGTACAAAAATGAGTAATTTGTTAACTAACAGGGCGGCTGATAATATTCGGATTCTCTCTGCTGCAATGGTCGAAAAAGCGAACTCGGGTCATCCCGGCGGTGCAATGGGGGGAGCCGATTTTGTGAATATCCTGTTTTCTGAATTTTTAAATTATGATCCAAGTGAAATGACCTGGCCATTTCGTGACAGGTTTTTTCTTGATCCGGGGCACATGTCTCCAATGCTTTATTCGGTTCTGGCACTTTCAGGAAATTATTCCATTGAAGATCTGAAAAATTTCCGTCAATGGGGATCTGTAACCCCGGGCCATCCTGAAGTTGATCCTGAGCGTGGAGTTGAAAATACTTCCGGTCCGCTTGGTCAGGGGCATACAATGGCTGTCGGAGCTGCAATTGCAGAAAGGTTTCTTGTTGCCCGTTTTGGCGAATGGATGGCTCACAAAACTTATACCTTCATTTCTGATGGAGGAGTACAGGAAGAGATTTCTCAGGGAGCTGGTCGTCTGGCAGGGCATTTGGGCTTGAATAATTTGATCATGTTTTATGATTCAAATGATATACAGCTTTCTACAGGAACAGATGCGGTAACATCTGAGGATACTGAGATGAAATACAAGGCCTGGAATTGGAATGTGCTGACCATTGCAGGTAATGAGCCGGATGCTATCAGAGGAGCAATCCGTACAGCTTTAAACGAAAAACATAAACCAACCATCATCATTGGGAAAACCACTATGGGGAAAGGTTCTGTTAAAGAGGATGGTTCCAGTTTTGAACGTCAGTGTTCAACACATGGACAGCCATTAACTCATGCCGGAGCTTCGTTCAAAAAAACCATTGCCAACCTGGGAGGCGATCCCGAAAATCCTTTTGTAATCTTTCCTGATGTTGCTGAACTTTATGCCAAACGTCGTGAAGCTTTAAAGGCATGGGCCGATTCAAAAAATGACGAAGAAGATGCATGGGCAGCAGCAAATCCAGAACTTGCCGCGAAATTGGATAAATTTCTATCTGGTGATGCACCTGAGTTTGATTACTCAAAAATAGTTCAGAAAGCTAATAATGCAACGCGTAACGCCTCTGCAACTGTGCTTGCCGCTTTTGCCAAAGGTGTTGAGAATATGATTGTTTCGTCGGCTGACCTTTCAAATTCAGACAAGACCGACGGATTTCTGAATAATTCGAAAGCTTTTAAAAATGGTGACTTTACAGGTGCATTTCTTCAGGCCGGGGTTTGCGAACTTACGATGGCTTCAATAATGAACGGAATCGCCCTTCATGGAGGGATTATTGCTGCCTGCGGAACTTTCTTTGTATTCTCAGATTATATGAAACCTGCCTTACGTATGGCAGCTCTCATGGAATTACCCGTGAAATATATCTGGACACATGATGCATTCAGGGTAGGAGAGGATGGTCCAACCCATCAGCCTGTTGAGCACGAGGCTCAGCTCCGTCTAATGGAACATCTTAAAAATCATCACGGTGAAAACTCTACTTTGGTTTTACGTCCGGCTGACGCTCAGGAAACAACTGTTGCATGGCAACTTGCACTTGAGAATACCAATACACCAACTGCCTTGATTCTTTCAAGACAAAATATCAAAGATCTTCCTTCAAAAGGAAGCCGTTATGAAGAGGCCAAACAAGCAGCAAAAGGTGCATATACCGTTGAAGAATGCGAAAATCCATCTGTAATTTTGGTAGCATCGGGCTCTGAAGTCGCTTCATTGGTTGAAGGAGCAATCCTTTTGCGTGAGCGTGACGGCTTAGGTGTCCGTGTGGTATCTGCCCCTTCAGAAGGACTTTTCCGTGAACAGGAAAAGGCTTATCAGGAGAGTGTTTTACCTTATGGTGTGCCAAAATTTGGTCTTACTGCAGGTATTCCTGTAACGCTGCGTGGTCTTGTTGGTGATTCAGGTGCAATTTGGGGTTTAAGCTCATTTGGCTTTTCTGCTCCGTACGATGTGCTTGACAAACAGCTCGGTTTTACACCTGAAAATATCTACAACCAGGTTAAAGCTTTACTTGCATAAGCTTAAACAGATTTTTATATCAATATTAATAGCATCATTGGTAGGATTAGGATAGATATTAATATTGTTTAAACTATTTACATTGCCGACAGAAGCAATAGTTGTATTATAATTCAGACTCCACCCACTTTTAGGATTGTTCTGAGATTTAAACCAGATTAATAACTTTGAAGCATTATAAGTTTTTGAAGACGGCAATTGGCTACCTGTATAAGAATCCAGCAAAATATAAGGAGGAGAAGAAATGTTAATTATTTGGAAGAAGTCTTCAGTATCCTGTAAGTCGAATTCTGTAAACGTTATTGTAATACTGCCTGGATTCTTAGGTTCAATACGCCATCTGCAATTTGTGCTGGAATTGTAATTATAAGGCCCGCTACCATCGCTTATAGTCCCAACTGAATCGGTAAGTAAAGTCATATTATTACAATAAAGCGGCAAAGTGCATGAAAATGAGGCAGACCATCCCTGCCCTTGAACACTGCTATTTGTATTGAAAGTGATGAGCATTTTTTTTCCCGTAGAAGTCAAAGTAGTAGAAATATTACTCCCCGAAAAGGTTCCTAAAACAGGTGCCGAAATATTATCTCCGTCATAAACTGTAACAACATCGTTATTTGCTTCAGTGTCAAATTTATCAAAAGTGAGTTTAATGTTCTCAACATTTACAGCCGGGTCAATAAGCCAGGAGCAATTTGTATTGTTAAGATACTGATATATGCCGCTTCCATCTTCAAAAGTGCCTGACGTTTCTGTAATAGTTTGCATACCACTGCAATAAACTGGATAATTCTGATCAGGAATAATATTAAAAATAGCCTGATGGCCAAAATCAAAACTACCACCGGGAGAGGCTAAATTATTGACCAGATAATAACCATTCCCATAACCGCTCCATCCCCAGTTTATATGAAAATGAGTTCCGAGTGTATCTTTATAATAACCGTCAAAATCAAATGCGTGGCCACCGTTATTACTATAAGCTGAATAATATATAGGCATTAAAGCATCTAAATTACTTATGAGCATATTCTCCCATTGCTGATCGGAGTAACTATTTCTGTCTTTTATATTTAATGCGTTATTGTATCCAAAATAGTTTATCAAAGCAGGAACAACATCTTGTGAATATGCTCCCGAACCCGTTGCTGAGTATCCCATATCAACAGATACGCCACAATGATAGAGTAATTCTGCCACAGCATCATTATAACTGCCAAGGCTATTAGGCATAGCTTCCCATTGATAGGTTGTATTTGCAAAATCTGCAGACTGTATCCCATAATTCCAGTCATTATAACTGTAAGAACCAATACCTTGTTTAGGATAGTTGTAATACTTCATTATCTGGCCAAAAGCAGTTGCAACACATCCTGCATAAACATGACCGCCGGAACCGGCTGCATCGACAGGGCAATAAGCGTTGTAATAAATATCCTGATTCCAGGTGGTTAGTAATAAAGGCTGAATCTGACTTGCTTTGCCACTCTTATCTGCGGTAATATTTTTCTTGTAAGCTTCCCATATCCTGGCATTTTCATTATTTTTAACATCTTTAGCTGCCTCATAACTTATTTGTTCTGTATAATCATCTATCCATTGTGCAAGAGCTGGCGACAGGTTGTTTACATCTAAAGTGTTTGTTAATGAAAACCCTAGTACAGGATATACATTATCGTCACCTGAAATAATAACAAAACCTGAATTCGAAATATCGAAAATATAAAGTGCAGCTTTCGAACAATTTTTCATCTTTATTTCTTTCGATAAATTTAGGGTTAAGGACATTCCTTTTAAGTTCTCTTCGCTCCTAACCTGCTTTTTAATAAAATTTTCTGCAACAGTTTTAGCCATTGTTAAAGGCACTTCGGCAGCATGCAACGAGAACAAAATATTTATTAAAAAAATTACAAATGTTATTCTTCTTAACATAAAATTTAAATTTATTTTGCTTAGAAATTCTTTAACTTAAAAGTGAAGTTTTCAACTTTTTATTTATTATTTACCTTATATCCATATACCCTTTCAACTCTCCCTAAAACTCACAACTTCAAATATTTACGGGAGAACAAAATTCTAATGCTGAATGATAATCTTGTAGTTAATATTACTTTTTTCAGTAGTAAGATTTAAAAAGTATATACCTTCAGATAAATCATTAACAGGTATCAATAGAGCATTATTTCCTTTTTGAATGACTTTTTCTGACTCAAATACTTTTTGTCCATTGGTTGAAAAAAGTTTAAGCATCATTTTATTACTGTTAAGATTATTAAAAGTAACAGAAATAAAATTTTCAGCTGGATTAGGATAAATATTGAGGTTTTTAAAATCAGTAATATTTTCAATTCCTGAAACATCACAAGTATAAGACGCTGTAAATCCCTCTCCCGGTGTTTGGCTGTTAGCTTTAAACCAAACCATGATCTTGGATGCAGCATAAGTTACATCAGCAGGAATCACAGAGCCGGAATAAGCATTTAGAAGCACATTGCCGGAAGTTACATTATATACTTCTATAACATCGGAATTGTCTGTCAGATTAAACTCAGAAAAAGATAAGGTTATTGTAGTAGCACCAGGAGGCAAAATACGCCATCTGCATGAAGCCGTAGGATTGTAATTATTTACCCCACTACCATCGCTGAAGGTATCTGAAAAAGCTGTTAAGTTAGTCAGGCTTGCACAATACGGGGGGAAAGAAGTTGTGTAAGAAGCATGAAACCCAGATGCAGTTCCTGTGCCGTTGGATGTAAAACTAACCAGCATTTTATTTCCGGTAGAAGTTATAGTTAACGAAGCAGGTAAACTTGACCCGGAATAGGTACCTAAAACAGGAGATGAAGTGGTTTCCCCATCGTATACAGTAACCACATCATTGCCACTTTCAGTACTAAAGTCATCAAAAGTAAGTATTATTTTTGTCACAGTTGCTGTTGGGGCTATTAGCCATGAGCAATCACTATTATTCTGGTAGTTTGAAGGGCCGCTACCATCATCAAAAGTACCAACTGTTGCAGTTAATGTTTTAGTTCCCGTACAATAGTAAGGATAACTCTGACCGGGATAAATATTTACAATAGCACCCTGCATATAACTAAAATCATATGAATCAACAGTAAGGGCATCTAAAGTAAAGAACCCATTGTAATAACCACTCCAACCCCAGTTCATATGAAAACTATTGGTACCCTGATAGCCGTCACAATTCCAGGCATGACCTTCTCCTCCCGATGTAGAGCCAGAATATATCATAGGCCTTCCTAAGTCTAAATTACTTATAAGTAAATTATTCCAATTTGTGGTTGTGTATGCATATTTGGATTTGAAAGATGTAGTGGAACTATATTTAAAATTACTTACCAGAGCTGTAGCAGCATCAGTTGATAATGCCCCAGAGCCAGTCGTCCCAGCGCCATAATTCATATTAACAGAAACACCACAATGATAAAGTAGTTCTGCAACTGCACTATTGGTTTGTGTTACCGAAAGTGTCATATCATTCCATTTATATAAAGTACTTCCAAAATTAACTGTCTGCACACCATAAGGAGATGCATTATAACTATTAGAACCATTTCCCTGTGGGGGATAATTGTAGTACTTCATCACCTGAGCCATTGATGTAGCCACACAACCGGCCCACACATGTCCGCCATCTCCGGCTGCATCTACAGGGCACATCTGGTTATAAAAGTTACCCTGATCCCAGGTGGTTAGTAAAAGCTGCGTTACAGATTTTGTACCTTTTTGTTTATTTATCTGAGGAAGCATATATTCCTGCCATGCTTCTTTAACATCAGATGTTGGTGAAATATTATTTTTAATGGCATACGCTATCTCTTCATCATAATGCTGCATCCAACCTTTAACTGAAGGACAGGTTATGGGATACACGAATTTACTTTCAAATGAGTAACCAAGTACCGGAGTTACTTTTTCATTGGCTGATACAATAATATATCCTCCTTTCTTAACATCAAAAATATAATACAAATTATTCTCAGAGGCACTTTTAACAACATTTTGCAGTTCCAGATCACTTATGCTTAACATACTATTGTTTCCATTGGTATGAACTAAATTATAACGTTCGGTATAAAAATTCTGAGCTATTTTTTTAGCTTTCTCCAATGACACATTTTGAGAAAAAGCTGGAAAGCAAATGCCTGTCAGGCAGATAAAAGCAAAAGAGAAGAAGAGGTTTTTCATAATTATGTAGTGTTATTTATAAATAATTAATTTACTGTGTAGCGTTTGATGGGATGATGATATATTCACAATATACAAACCGGCTTTCCATTTGTCAACATTTATAGAATGGTTAATTTCGGATGAATCAATATTGTTAATATTCTGATTGTAAATCATTTTTCCTTCGGAAGAATATATTTGAACTAAACAACTCTGCCCCTTAAAGTCATGACTTATTATACTAACAGTATGACTTGTAGGATTGGGAGAAATATTAAAAGAATTATTTTCATTAAATTCATCAATAGAAGTGGCAGATGAATTATAAAACAACTTCCATCCTGATTTTGGATAATAAGTGTAGGTTTTAAACCACAGCATAATCTTGCCGGTATTATATGTTTTAGTAAGAGGTAAAGAGTCACCTGTATACTTATCAAGAAGTATTAATTGTGAAGTAGTAGCATCATAGATTTCAAGATAATCAACATCTTTATCAAGCTGAAAAGAGAGGAAATTCAATGTAATATTTTGTGCATTAGGAGGAAGTATACGCCATCTGCAACTGGTAAGATAATTATAATTATACTGGTCACTCCCATCGCTTACTGTATCACTAGGGTTATTAAGGATTGTAATTGCATTACAATAAACAGGGGTTGTTGCGACATAAGTAGCCTTAAAACCACCGGCAGTAATAGAATCGTCAGAGGTAAAAGTTACCAGCATTTTCTTGCCACTGATTGTAATAGCAGTAGGAATATTAGAGCCGGAAAACGTTCCGAGCAAAGGGGCATTTATATTATCACCGTCATATACTTTAACAAAGTCTTTGCTTGCTTCAGTATCAAAAAAGTCGAAAGCCAGTTTAATATTAGAGATATTCGGTTCAGGAGCAATCAGCCACGAACAGGAAGCGTTATTTTTATAATTATTAAAAATACCACTGCCATCTTCAATAGAGCCAACAACATCAGTAAGTGTCTTGGGCCCCGAGCAATATCCGGGATAAGTATTGTTTATTGTATCAGGGTAAATATCTTTAATTACTTCTTGTCTGAAGTTAAAGACATTACCATTGCCACCGGGGGTCAGTTGATTAAGATAGAAATAGGCATCGAAAGCACCACCCCATCCCCAGTTGAAATGGAAATAATCGAACCCCTGATAGCCATCACAAACAAAAGCATGACCACTACTATCTGAAGGATTTTGTGACCAGCCTGCATAATAAAGAGGTTTTTTCTGGTCGAGGTTGGCTATTAAAATGCTGTCCCAGTTTAAAGTAGTACTATCCCTGAAAATGTATTTTGTTTCGGGACAATATTTAAAATGGTTACGCAATGACCGGGCAGCACTATGATTCCACATACCCGATCCAGCAGGGCTATAGTCCATATCAACAGATACACCCAAATGAAACAATAACTCAGCAATAGCTTTATTAGGTCTTGTTATTGAATTTGCCATGCCTTCCCAATCATACTGCGTATTTCCAAAGTCGGCCTGAATGGTACCATAAACGGGAAGCTGATAGGAATAGGAACCAGTTCCTGTAAGCGGCCAGCGGTGGTAGTACATCAGCTGACCCATAGCTGTTGCCACACAACCGGCATAAGTTCTGCCTCCCGGACCTGCCGCATCTTTAGGACATAAACCGTTATAATTATTATCCTGATTCCATTGTGAAGTTAAAAGAGGTAACACATCTTTCTGTCCGGATAAATCCTTTAACTTAGTAATATCTGAACTTTCAAGTCTTTGCCATTCCAGACTGCAGTTATATGATGCTGCTATATTATTATCTTCTGCATAAGCAATCTGCCTTTCATAAAATCCCATCCAGGCTTTGAAATTATCAGGGATATTATTCTCCGTATAAGGGCTATCAAAAGAATAAGCTAAGACCGGTTGCACCCTGTAACTGCCTGAAACAATAATAAAACCGCCATTTTTAATTTCAAAAACATGATAAATGACCTTACTGTTTACAATTTTTGGATGATAACTCTTAACTTCTATCTTATCATACTGAATATTCTTTATATACTTACCCCTTTCAAAGAAAAAATTCAGAGCTACCTTCTGTGCATCAGCCCTAGTCGTTGTTTGGTTAAAAACATTCTTTTCTAATACAAACAAAGAAACAAACAAGCTAAAAGAAATAAACAACCTTTTTTTAATACCTGACATAATGTGTTTTTGAATAATTATCTGTAAAACAGAAGTAAAGTTACAAATATTTTTTTGTTGTATTACCGTAATTATAAAAAAAAACGCTGAAGTTTTCTCCAGCGTTTTTATAGTTATTTATTATCAAGTTATAATTCCCTTGGGTTTGGTATTTGGAATATAGAATTTTTCCACTCAAATCAACCCATCTGTTTTTTTAGAAATCTTTTATAAAGCACTATTGTTTCAGGCATCTAACCGAGAAGCCATTATCCTTGTTCATATCACCTCTGTAAACAGTAGGCTCAGTAGAAGTAAAAGTTCTTCTGTAATATTTTGTTGTAAGGGTCCCCTGTGTGGAAGTCCAATAGTAACCAATCGAGGAAAGGTCATTAAAATTGCCGGAAGGATCGCGTAAACCTGATAACAAAGCACCAAAACCAGTAGAGCCATTTACTTTTAGTTTAGTTCCCTGATCAGTTCCTCTATATGAGCCATCAGCATCGGCCTGGGTCTGAGTCATACCTGCCGTAATTTCAAGGGTTTTCCATTCTGCATCGGAAGGTAATTTCCAACCTGAAGGACATGCCGTACTTGCAGCAGTCCATGAATATAAACGACCATAATTAGTGCAATTAGAAGCTGTATTATTATAACACCAACTGGTAGTGGCCACTGTATAATTTAAGTTCTTTGCCATCCAGCACTGGCCGCCAATTTTAACTGTAGTATATGACTGACTGTCTCTTGAGTCAGAAAAGGTAACACATGTATCAGTTGTTGTTTTATCTTTCTTACAAGAGATTACAGTTACAACGAGACTTAACAGCATAAAAACCATCCAGAATAAATTTTTCTTCATTTTATAAATTTTAAGATTTTTTATTAATTTTTTTCTGACAAAAATATGATAATTTTTTAAATTTACTTAACAATAACCTTAAAAGATTTTTCTTCACCAATATATCCTTCCAGAATGTCATTTATTTTAACAGGACCAACTCCGGAAGGGGTACCGGTAAAAATAATATCTCCCATTTTAAGCGTCACAAATTGAGATACATAACTGATAAGTTTATCAAAATTAAATATCATATCCTTTGAATTGCCTTGCTGAACTATTTTATCATTAAGTTTTAATGAAAAATCGATAGTGTTAATATCCCTTAATGTTGATTTTTCAATAAAAGAGCCAACAACTGCTGAACCGTCGAAAGCCTTGGCTATCTCCCAGGGCAATCCTTTATCTTTACAGTTATTTTGCAGGTCTCTGGCCGTAAAATCAATCCCAACACCAATTTCATTATAATAGGTATGTGCAAATCTCTCCTGAATATTCTTACCCACCTTGCATATTTTTAAAATTAGTTCCAGCTCATATTGAACGTTTTTCGAAAAATCGGGCAAGAAAAAAGGCTGCCTTTTAAGTAACAGTGCTGTTTCGGGTTTAAAGAAAAAAACCGGTTCAGAAGGAAGTGCACTATTAAGTTCTTTTACGTGGTCTATATAATTTCTGCCGATACAAATAAATTTCATTATATAAAAAGTTTAGCGTTTTATTTTATTCACTGCATAAACACAATAGTACACATTAGTAAAAGAAAATACCAAAAAACAAAAGACAAAAATCAAAAAAGACTTATCATAATACACCTATTGTGCATTCTAATATGTTCTATGTGCCTATGTGGTATTAATTATATTGTATTCATTTCTTAATCAAACAAACTTGACTGGACCTTACCATTTGATAACGAACGTAATTTAATTTTCTGGATAAGTCTTTTAGTAAGCTCTGGAAAAGCGCTTTTTAATATCCAGTCGTAATAAGAAGTATCTGTTTTAAAAACTTCTTCTACCACTTTTCCCTTATATTTCCCAAAATTAAATGTTTCTTGTTTTTTATCATTAAAAACGATATGGCCAACTATATCAGCATTTCTACTGTTAAAAGAAAAATCATGTAAAGCCTGAATATCATTTTTCACAGGCATGCTTTCTTTCCCGTTGTTATCGATATAAGGTACGTGCTGATATCTTTCAATCTGAGCCAGCAGCACTTCATAAGTAGCCATTGTATCAGCTTCAGCAGTGTGGGCATTTACAATATCTTGTCCGCAATAAAATCGATAGGCAGCCTTTAAAGTGCGGGGTTCCATTTTGTGGAAAATATTTTGTACATCTACAAGTCTTCTGCCTTTTAAAGAAAAATCTACATCAGCTTTGAGGAATTCTTCTATTAAAAATGGAATATCAAACTTATTGGAGTTATAACCTGCCAGATCGGCATTCCCAATAAAGGTATTCAATTCATGCGCAATTTCTTTAAAAACAGGCTTTTGCGCAACATCCTTATCTGATATGCCATGAATTGCAGTAGATTCAGGAGGAATAGGCATTCCGGGATTAATTAATTGTACCCGTGTTTCTTTTTTGCCGTTTGGATTTACTTTGATAAGACAATATTCAATTATTTTATCGTTTACCAGATTGAGACCCGTTGTTTCAAGATCTAATATTATCAGGGGTTTAGAAAGGTTTAAGTTCATTTATTTTCCTCAGTTTTTGAATCATTAGAATCATCAGGAATCAGAATAATATTCTTTTTTATTTCATTGTTGTATAAACCTATATCTTCAATGATAAAATTTTCGGAATGTTTTTTTAATCCGCTTTTCAAGAAGTCAACATTATAGTCACCCGGAGGTAATATTATAGTATAACGTCCGGTAATTTTATTGGGTTGATATTTACCAATGAGTTTACTGCTGGCTTTATCATAAACATCAATTTTTACATTCAGATCATTGTTATCAGCATTAATTTCTTCATTTACAGTTTTAGAATAAAGGCCTGAATGCTCGTTCTTGTCATCAATAGGCAACATGTAAGAATATATATTTGTTGAATCCCTGTTAAGGATACTGCCTTTAATAATAGTATAGGGTGGTTCTACGTCGTTAAAAATCACTTTATATATATCCAGGTCGCCATAGCCTTCAGGTCTGAAAGCAGCTATATAAGCATATCTTCCATTGCCCGAAAAAGAAATTGTCATATTATCTTCCGGTGTATTTACAGGATAGCCCAGATTAACAGGACTTGCCCATGTGTTGTTTGTGTTATCCCATTCTGATTTAAATAAATCATACCCACCCATACTGTTATGCCCCTGTGATGAAAAATAAAGTGTTTTACCATCAGAAGAGAAGTTGGGAAAATCTTCATTATAAACAGTATTTAAAGTTCTTCCCAGATTTACAGGAGTAGACCATTCTCCGGAACGAATTCTTTTCGACATGTATAAGTCAGTACCGCCATAACCGTCTGGACGCTCACTGGCAAATATTATTGTTTCTTTATCAGGAGAGATAGTGGCAGAAGATTCCATAGCATTTGAATTAATTTCAGGACTTATTTTAGTCCCCTTCTGAAAAGAGCGCCCTTTTCGTGTAGACCAGATCACATCGTTGAACCCCTCATAATTATCTATATAAATAAAGATTATACTACCATCTGCCGACAAACCGCCAACTTCCTCTACAAGGTCTGTATTAATTGTATTTCCAATGGTTTTAGCCTTCCCCCATTCATTATTTCTTAAACTTGATAAGTACACATCACTGGTGTAAAAACCGTCAAAATCAAGTAACTTTCCTAAATTATTATCTCTTTTAGAGGTAAAAGCGATAAATGACTCATCTGCAGGCACATAAGGACTAAAATCAGGAAATGGTGAGTTAATCTGATCACCAAGATTATGGAAAGTTACATTGAGAGGCTTTTTCATAAGCTCCACTGCGTCTCTGCACATTTCTATCTGTCGGTGAGCAGGAACCGTAAACTTATCTGATTTAGATTTCTGAAGCTTCAAATACATTTTAAAAGCATCTATAGCATCATCAAACCTGTAATTATATTGATAACAGCGCCCTAATTCATACCAGGCTTCAATCTCAACTTTAGGCTGTTTAACAGCGTATTCAAGATAAGGAATAGCTTTGGTTCTATCGGTATAAATGTTTAAATAGCACAAACCAATCCTGTAATTAAAGGTAAGACTAAGACTGTCTTTTTTATATAGCAACTTGTACTCGTCAAGGGCTTCTTTAAAGTTACGCATCGAAAATAAATCTTTGGCTAATTTCTCATTGCCCGGGCGATCTTCAACAACTTTTTTCCGCTGCGCAAACAGTACACTTACATTAAATAAAAGCACCACTATTAAAGTTCTTTTTACTATAAGAAAAGTGCTTTTCTTTTTAATTTTCTTCACAAAACAGGCTATTCAAATTTTATTAAAAAATATAGAAATAAATAATGGCTCTATTTTAGGC
>Ga0118677_10012036_pt1 | contig 12796 bp, 7 predicted proteins | sample AliMusrvi5mmetaG_FD_86154 | JGI IMG/M metagenome (GOLD analysis project Ga0118677, IMG submission 86154)
GTGCTGGAGGCGCATGCGGGGTTTGGCGGGTATTATCGCCCGCACACGCTGTTGCCAATCGCGGTAAGCATACAGAATTCCGGCGGCACACTGGACGGGGAATTCCGCGTGACGGCGACGGACGACCGCACCTTTCCCTATCATTACCGCGTGCCGGTCAAACTTGCCGGCGTCGCGCATCAGTTGCGCTTCCTCTATGTCCTCCCGGAAAGTTTCTCCACCCAGATCACGGTGGAATTCTGGAGCAACGGCCAGTTGGTCGCCTCCTCCACCGATGGGCACTGCCAGGAATTGTATGAGACCGACCGGCTGCTGGTGGTGGTCGGCGGCACCGGATCGTCGTTCAATTACCTCAACAGCCAAAATATCGACACCGGCGCCAATCCCGTCCCGCGCGCGTGGGATTTCTCGCGCGACCAACAATACAATTATCAGCTGCGCTATGGTGGGCCACGCGGCATGATACAACCCGGCATGGCGCCGTTCACGAAAGGCAACCTGCGCCTGGTCTATCTGGGCGCGTCGCAGTTGCCGGACAATCCAGAAGGCTACGGCAGCGTCGCGCAGGTGGCGTTGATGGCGGACACCACCGAAAACACCCTCTCCGCCGACGTCCAGCAGGCGCTCACCATGTGGGTGAGCACGGGAGGACATCTGCTGATTGCCGGTGGAGGCGTCCCGAGCCGGCTTACGGCGCCGTTTTTTACTCATCTGCACCCGACCTCTGGCAACACGACCACGCTGCCGGGCGTGGAAAGCGCGCGCACCGGCAGCTACGGCGCCGGCTACCTGACCTGGCTGTCCTTCGATCCCGATTCCGCGCGCACTCTCGACTGGAAAGCCGCGATCGCGTTTTACAGCAAGCTGGTGGCGCTCGATCCTGCCCCACCCATGATGGTGGCGTTGCGCGATGCCATCAACCAGGCGGTCATGGTACACAACCTGCGTCCCCCCAGCCTCACCTTAATCGTCGTCTTCCTGCTGGTCTACCTGGTGCTGCTGGTGCCGGTGAACTATTTCTGGCTGCGCAAGATCGACAAACGCGAAATGGCCTGGCTCACCACCCCGGCGATCGTGCTGCTCTTCACCATCGGCGCTTACGGCATTGGGTATATGACCAAAGGCCATTCCCTGGTGTTCAATATGGTGAGCCTGGCGGAAGTCGGCGCCGGGCAGACCGTCGCGGAAGCGACCAGCGAATTGCTCATTTTCTCCCCCGCGCGCGCCTCCTACCGCTTGAATCTGGGTGACACCGGACTGCTGCTGCGCGAAATTCTTCCACAGGAGAACATGAGCCGGCGTAACACCCCGACCCTCGCGCCGCTAGATATCACCACCACCGAGGGGAAGATCGACGTCGGGCACGTCGCGGTGAATATGTGGGACCTGCGCCAATTCGTCACCGTCCACCGCTTGGATTTAGGGAAGGGCATCACCGCGAAGCTGCCCCCACTGCTTCCCGGTGCACGCCCGGTCGGCGCCGTCACCAATAATTCGCCGTACCGCTTCCCGATCGCCAAACTCTTTTACAACGGCGCGCTGGTCGCGAATTTTTCCCTCGAGCGCGGAACCAATGATCTCCAACAAACACCGCCGCCTGTCGTGTCCTGGCCGGCGGAAAAACAAACCGCGTGCGAGACGATTCAGAATAACCTCCTCAATTCGCAGTTCAACGGAAATGCCCGCCTGTCGCGCGGGTATGTGCTGGTTGCCTACACGGATGAAGAACTCTTCCCCGTTCGCCTGGACAACCGCGCGCCCAACAGCGAAATCACCGGACTGGTGATCCACCTGGATGGGCAATACCTCAATTCGATGCTGCGCAGGCAAGGCAATGTTCCTCTCCCCATGCCGCGCATCAAAATCCTGCGGTCGCAAGGGCGCCAGGGGCGTTGAGGGCACTGAAGTCCGTTCGTAGTGAGCCACGTAGCGAAGCGGAGTGGCGTTTGGTTTCCCGCTCTTTGATCGCTGTGGGGGAAGCCAAACGCCACTCCACTTCGTGACGTGGTGCACTACAAACTGATTACCCCCCTGCACAATTCAGGAAAAAATGGGTATCATGAGGATACTTCCCCAACAAGGAGACGATTGCGATGATGTGTCGCGCGTGGTGCGTGTGCCTGGGTCTAATACTGGTGTTTGGCCTGCCGCTGGTGGGATTCGGTCAAGCGGTGGACAAGGCGGTAACCGATTGCATTCAGGCAGGTAATAAAGCACTGCAAACCGGCCATTACAAAGATGCCGAGAAAGATTACAAACAAGCGCTGACATATCTGCGCAGTACGCCCAACGACCCCTTGCGCGGGATGGCGTTAAATGGGTTGGGCTTGTTGGCGATGACGCGCAAGCAATACACTGACGCGGAAACTTACTACAAAACCGCGCTGGATTTTCTCAAGAAGGTGCGCGGCGAGCATCATCCGGACGTTGCCTTCACCCTGGATAACCTCGCGGACTTGCAATATACGCTCGGGAAGCCGGAAAAAGCGGAACCGTTGTATATGCAGGCCTTGCTGATTTTGCAGAAAGCGGAAGGCAATGACGCGCCCGATCAATTGGACACCGTGAACGCGCTGGCGCAGATTTACTATTCGGAAAATAAATTTGCCGATGCCGAACCGATGCTGGTCAGCGCGGTAAAAATCATCGAGAAAACCAACGGCGCCGATTCTCCCGATTTGGCGTGGAAACTCGTCATGCTGGGCGTCGCTTATCAGGCGCAAAACAAGAACGCGCAATTGGAGCCGGTGCTGAAACGCGCGCTGCCGATCGCGGAGAAATCGTGGGGCGCGGACAGTCAGGATCTGGTATGGATTGTGGGAACACTGGCCGGCTTGGAGCAGGCCGAGAAGAATTATCCCGAGGCGACCGTCCACCTGACACGCATGCTCGATCTGCAGCGGAAAGCGCCGACGCCGGATCAGGCGGGCATCGCCGCCACCCTCTCGCAACTCGGTTCATTGAATCTCCTGCAGGGGAAACTGTCCGAGGCGGAAACCGTACTCAAGCAGGCGGATGAGATTCAGGAAAAAACCCCGGGACATGACACCGCTCCCACCGCGGCGACGCTCAATCTGCTGGGGAAGATCGCGTATCGCCAGCAAAAATACGTCGATGCGGAGGTAAAATTCCTCGCCGTGTTGCCGATCCGCCAAAAAGTGCTGGGCGTGGCGCATGCCGACACCGGCGCCACCCTGAGCGATCTGTCCGCCACGGAATACAAGCTGAATAAATTCGCCGAATCCGAGCAATACGCAAAAGCCGCACTGGATATTCAGCAGAAAACGATCGGCAATGACAATCTCGATACCGCGGTCACGCTCACCACACTGGGATCGCTCTATGTGATGCTTGAACGCTATGCCGATGCGCTGCCGTTGCTGAAACAGGCCCTTACCGTGCGGGATAAAGAACTGGGCAAGGAGGATCCGCAAATTTTGGAAGTGCTGGAACCCTACGTCAACGCCCTCTTCAAAACCGACCATCCGCTGGAAGCGGTCGAAATGAAAAACCGGCTGGCGGATTTAAAAAGCAAGCTGAAAGGACCGGCACCGAAATAGGTGTCAGGATGCCCCTTCGAGGCATTTCATCGCGATGTATATAACTCACAGCAGGTCTTCGCCGAGAAACTTCTCCTCTGCGAAAATCTCTGCGCTTCTGCGTCTCTGCGGTTAATAGTACTTTGACCATGCCCATCAACACTACGACTCGGAACACGCGCGAAGATGCCGGGGTCGATCTTTCCTACGTGGACCTGATCGTCGCGGAGTTTGGTCGCGCGCCACAGGCGTTGATCCCGATCCTCCAGGCGCTGCAGGAGCGTTACCGATATCTGCCGGCACCGGCGCTACGGCGGTTGTGTGAAATCACCGAGATTACCCCGGCTGCGGTGGCCGGCGTTTCCACCTTCTACACCCAGTTTCGTCATCAACCCGTCGGTCGCCATCTCATCAGCGTCTGCCACGGCACCGCCTGCCATGTGAAAGGCGCCGGGCTGGTGCAGGAAGCACTCTGCCGCCAGCTCGGATTGACCGGCGACGCGCAAACCGATGCGGACGGCCTGTTCACCGTACAAAAAGTGGCCTGCCTGGGCTGCTGCACGCTGGCGCCGGTCATCCAGATCGACGGCGTCACCTACGGCCATCAAACGCCGGACTCGGTGCCGGATACCTTGCGTGACTTCCTGGAACTCGCGCGCCGCGGCCTGCTAACCCGCGAGCAGGATGACGCCACCTTGGACGCGAACGGCCTGACGGAAATCCGCATCGGTGTCGGTTCCTGCTGTATCGCTGGCGGTAGCCTGGAAGTGCGGGAAGCGCTGGAAGCGGCCATTCAACAATTCGGCGCTCCCGCGGCGGTCAAGCCGGCCGGTTGCGTGGGCATGTGCCACCAGACGCCGCTGATCGAGATCATTCCACCGACTGGTGAACGTGCGCTCTATGCGCGCGTAAAGCCGGAAGATGCCGAAGGGATCATTCGCCGCCACTTCACCCCGCGCCGCCTTACCGGCAAGCTGACCGCCGCTTTCTCGACGGCGCTCGACCGCCTGCTAACCGACGATGCCTGGCAACCGGTGACCCGCTATGCTCTCGACGTGCGCGACGCCCCTGTCTGCGCCTTCCTCGGCCCGCAACAGCATCTGGCCACCGAGCACTATGGCGAACTGGATCCGCTCGACATAGACGACTATCTCAGACATGACGGCTTCCGCGCCTCCTGCGCCTGCCGGGACAGCCGTCCGGAAGAAGTCATCGCCACCATCACGCGCTCCGGCTTGCGCGGGCGCGGCGGCGCCGGTTTTCCCACCGGCGTCAAATGGTCGCTGGCGCGCGCGGCCACCGATGAAGTGAAATATCTCATCTGCAACGGCGACGAAGGTGATCCGGGCGCGTTCATGGACCGCATGTTGCTGGAATCTTATCCGTATCGGGTATTGGAAGGAATGCTCATCGCCGCACACGCAGTCGGCGCGAGCGAAGGCATTCTCTATATCCGCGCGGAATATCCGCTGGCCGTCCGGCGCATCCGCGAGGCGATTCGGCGCTGCGAGGAGCGCGGTTTGTTCGGCGATCTGCGGCTGCGGATCATGGAAGGCGCGGGGGCGTTCGTCTGCGGCGAAGAAACCGCGCTGCTGGCGTCAATCGAAGGCCGGCGCGGCATGCCCGCGCTTCGGCCTCCTTATCCGGTCGAGCGCGGCCTGTGGGGGCATCCGACGCTGATCAACAACGTCGAAACCTACGCGATGGTGCCGTGGATCATCCGCCACGGCGCGGAGGCATTCGCCGCCATCGGCACGGCAAAAAGCGCCGGCACGAAAGTCTTCGCGCTGGCCGGCAAGATCGTGCGCGGCGGGTTGATCGAAGTGCCGATGGGCATCACCTTGCGCCAGGTAGTCGAGGAAATCGGCGGTGGGGTGGCGGGTGGCAAACGCTTCAAAGCGGTGCAGATCGGCGGGCCGTCCGGCGGCTGCATCCCGGCGGAACTGGCGGATATCCCGGTCAGCTACGAGTCGCTCTCTTCGCTGGGCGCGATCATGGGTTCCGGCGGACTGGTGGTCATCGATGAAGACGACTGCATGGTGGACATCGCGCGCTATTTCCTGGAGTTCACTCAGCAGCAGTCGTGCGGCAAATGCACCTGCTGCCGCGTCGGCACCCGCCGTATGCTCGACATTCTCGACCGCCTGTGCACCGGTCACGGCAAAGCCGGCGACCTCGAGCGGCTGGAGGAGTTGGCGCAACAGGTGCGCCGCGGTAGCCTATGCGGGTTAGGACAGACCGCGCCCAATCCGGTGTTGAGCACGCTGAGCCATTTCCGCGAGGAATATCTCGCCCACTTGCACGGCCATTGCCCGGCGGGGAAATGCCGCGCGTTGATCAGTTATCGGGTAACGGATGCCTGCATCGGCTGCACCCGCTGCGCTCAACGCTGCCCCGCCGACGCCATCCCACTCACTCCGTTCGCACGCCATACCATCGACGACGCCAAATGCACCCGCTGTGACACCTGCCGCCGGGTGTGCCCGGTGGCGGCGATAAAAGTCGAATGATGCGCGTTAGGCCGTTTTATTGTTTCACGCAAAGACGCAAAGGCGCAAAGGCGAGATTGGTAACTCTTATCGTTTGTTACTGTCGAATGGGGCTACGGATCACTGAATTAGTCGCAAAGCGAGCGCGGAATATGATTAAGAAGGAACCGGTAGGATAATCGGTATTAATGAACCGGACAAAATATTGGCATACAATTCCATAGCCCACAGCAGCGCTGTGGGACCCGTGCTTTGCGCCTTTGCGTGAAACAAAAAACTTTTGATTTTACGCAAAGATTACACTCGGAGAATAATTCAGCACAATATGCCATCACTTACTATCGATAATCAGCCTATCACCGTCACCCCCAACACCACCGTGCTGGACGCCGCGCAACAGTTGGGCATTGCCATTCCAACACTGTGTTTTCTAACGGGGAATGCGCCCTGCACTTCCTGTTACGTCTGCGTGGTCAAAATAAACGGGCAGGAGCGGCTGCAACCGGCGTGCGCCACGCGGGTGGCGGACGGGATGGTGGTGGAGAGCGAGACGGAGGCCGTGCATGCCGCGCGCCGCACCGCGCTGGAGTTGCTGCTCGGTGATCATCTTGGCGACTGTGTCGGCCCCTGCCAGACCGGTTGCCCGGCACACGCGGATGTTCCCAACATGATCCGCCGGCTTGCCGCCGGTCAACCGCGCGAAGCGCTGATCATTGCCAAGGCACAGCTCGCGCTGCCGGCCATACTCGGCTACCTCTGTCACGCCTCCTGTGAAAAAGCCTGCCGGCGGGCGCAGGTAGACAGTCCATTGGCGATCTGCCGACTCCAGCGCCATGCGGCGGAGATGGACCTGGCTTCCGCTGATCCCTACCTGCCGCCGTGCCGTCCCGCCAGTGGCAAACGCGTTGCCATCGTCGGCGGCGGTCCGGCTGGGCTAGCGGCGGCGTATTATCTGCTTCAACTCGGGCACGCCTGCACGCTGTTCGACGACCATGAATTGCCCGGCGGGGCCCTGCAATACGCTGTCCCGGACACACGCCTGCCGCGCGCCATCTTGACCGCGGAGATCGGCCTTATTCAACGGTTGGGGATGGAATTCCGCGGGGGAGTCTGCATCGGCGTCAATATCATACTGGAGGAGTTGCGCGCGCAGTTCGATGCCGTGTTGCTGGCGGTTGGCGCGGAGGGTAAAGGGAATATCACCGCCGCGTGCGAACGCACCGAGCACGGGGTGAAGGCGGACGTGCACCTGCTGCGCACCAGCCTGCCGGGCGTATTCGTCGCCGGCGCCGCGCATACTCCCACCCAGCACGCCGTGCGCGCGGTTGCCGATGGTCGTGTTGCCGCACTGGCGATTGCGCACGGCCTGTCCGGAGAGCCGGTCGTTCGCGACTCGCGCCATCCCTACAGCGTGCATATCGGACGCCTCTCCGCCGAGGAATTGACCGATTATGCTTCCGGCGCCGGTACTGCGCCGCGTCTCGATTCGTCAACATCGCCAACGCTTACCGTGGAGCAGGTGGCCAATGAAACCGCCCGCTGCCTGCATTGCGATTGCCGCAAGTTGTCTGCCTGCAAATTGCGCGACCAGGCCATTGCCTATGGCGCCGATCTGCTGAAATTCCGCGGCGAACGCCGGCGCTTCACCTGGGATACCTCGCATCCGGCAGTGATCTACGAGCCGGGCAAGTGCATCGCCTGCGGCCTGTGCGTGCAGATCACCGAACGCCTGCGCGAGCCGCTCGGTCTGACGTTCATCGACCGCGGTTTCACCCTGCGCATGGCAGTTCCCTTTGCCGGCAAGTTGGCCGACGGTTTGCAACGCGCCGCCGCCGAGTGCGTCGAAGCCTGCCCGACCGGAGCACTGGCATGGAAAGATGAGAGGTAACCATTCCGGCGCCACTGGCGCCGGAATGGTTACCATAAGGGTTTAGCGTAACCGAACTACCATTCACAGCGATATTCCACTCCCACACTCCCACACTCCCACACTCACACACTCACACACTCCCACCCTCCCTTTGTCGCTCTTCCCTCACACGATTCCGCGATGGATGAAAAGCGCGCATCTTTCCTCTCCCACCGCTGTTAATGTGAGCGGGAGTGAACGTATTAATCATTAACACCAATCAAGAGCAAGTGCCGTGCTCCCTGCTACCGCTGGGGGCATGCCTGGTGGCGTCGGCGACGGAAGCAGCCGGGCATCATGTACAATTGCTCGATCTGTGTGGCGCTCGCGCACCGGTGACGGCAGTGGCGGCGGCCATACAAGGCGCGCACCCGGAAGTGATTGGCCTGTCGGTACGCAATCTGGATAACGGCGTGGCCGGTGCACCAAAGAGCTATCTGCCGGAACTGCGGACCATCGTGGAAGCTTGCCGGCAGTACACCAAGGCAGAGATTGTGCTGGGAGGTTCGGCAGTGCTTCCTGCTGCCGCGGAACCGTTGCTGCGCAGTGTCGGCTGCCGGTTGGCGATCTGCGGCGAAGGGGAACACGCGTTCCCGGCGTTGCTGGCGGCACTGGAACGCGGTCAATCCGCCGCCGGCATCCCGGGGGTGGTTGTGATCGATAACGAGTCAGTCAAGATAACTCCGTCACACGCATGTACCGAGTTATCTACGCTGCCGGATGCCAATCTCGACCGCTGGCTCGATCTCGCCTACTACCGGCGCTTCGACGCGGCACTGCCGGTGCAAAGCAAACGCGGCTGCGCGTTTCGTTGTACCTACTGCACCTATCCGCTGCTGGAAGGCGCGGCATGGCGATTGCACCCGCCGGAAGCTGTCGCCGAAGAGGTGGCAAAGGCACGCGCCACCGGGTTGCGCATGGTCGATTTTGTCGATAGTGTCTTCGGCGTGCCGGCGGCGCATACCGTCGCCTGCTGTGAAGCGATCGCACGGGGCGGCAGCGGTATTCCCCTGTCCACCATGGACCTGTCACCGGCCGGCTGCACGCCGGAAGTGGTGGCGGCGATGGCGACTGCCGGTTTCAGTGCGGTCGGCATCTCGGCGGAGAGCGGGTCTGATGCCATGCTCCGCCGCCTGGGCAAGGGATTTGGCACGGATGATCTGCGCCGGGCGGCACGGAATCTGCGCGCATTGCCGGCGAAAAAGCTCTGGTTCTTCCTGCTGGGCGGGCCGGGGGAGACGGAAGCCACCCTGCGCGAGACTATCCGCTTCATCGAGGGATTGCCGGCAACCGATCTGGTGATGATCAGCTACGGCATACGTATTTTGCCGGGCACGCTGCTGCAGACGGAGTTAATTCGCGACGGGGTGCTCGAAGAATATGACGATCTATTGCAACCGATCTTTTATCAGTCGCCGACAACGAGCGTGGAACGCGTGGCACGCCTGCTGGCCGCCAGCGTTTTTCCCATGGCCAATGTGGTGATGCTGCATGACGGCGGTCACCCGCTGCTGCCGGTCCTGCAGCGGGTGATCGCCTGGTTGGGCTTACAACCGCCCTATTGGCGCTATGTACCATGCTGGAATCGACTACGGAATTTTCACAAGGATGTGTGGCCATGCGAACGGTGGATGAGATCCTGATGCGCGCGACGCCGGAGCAGGTCTTCCGGGCGGCGATGAATGTGGAGCAATGGCCGGCCATCCTGCGCCATTATCGCTGGGTGAAGGTTCACGGCTACTCGACCAGCGGGCGTGTGGTAGAGATGGCGGTGCGACACGGAGGTATTCCGCTCTGGTGGCGGGCGGAACAGCGGCTCGACATCGACCAGCAACAGGTGTGCTACACCCATACCGACGGGATGACGCGCGGGATGGAAGTGGTCTGGCAGCTCGCTGCCGACGGCGACGGCACGCGCGTCCGCATTATCCATGAATTGACGTTTCTCACCCCGATCGTCCACGGCTGGCCCGGCCAGGTCATCGCCGGCTGGCTGTTTATCAAGCCGGTGGCGCAACGGACACTGCGCGGCCTGAAACGCCATCTGGAGGAGGCAATATGCCACGAGCCGTCATAACCGGTGTGGGACCGGTGACCCCGATCGGCATCGGCGCCGACGCATTCTGGGAAGGGCTACGTGACGGCAAATCGGCTGTCCGCACGATCACCCGCTTCGATGCCTCCTCGTTTCGCTCCCGCATTGCCGCCGAGGTCAACGATTTCGATCCCGTCCCCTTCATCGACGGCAAGCGCCTGCGCCATATGGATCGCTTCGCGCAATTTTGCGTGGCGGCCTCGCGGTTGGCGCTGGCAGACGCGGATTTGCACCTGGAGCAGGTGGACCGCATGCGTCTTGGCGTCTCGCTCGGTACCGCGTTAGGCGGGGTGAGCTTCGCCGAATCGCAACTCGCGATATTTTCCGAGCAGGGATTGAAAGCGGTGGAACCAATGCTGGCCTTTTCCGTCTTCTGCGGGGCGGGCAGTTGCAATATCGCCATCGCTACCGGCGCCATGGGACCGGTAGCGGCCAATTCGAATAGCTGCGCCTCCGGCACCATTGCGCTGGGCGAGGCGCTCGGATGGATTCGACGTGGTGAGGCGGAGGTGGTGCTGGCGGGCGGTGCGGAAGCGCCGCTGGCACCGTTGTGCTTTGGTGCGTTTTCTTTGCTGCGCGCGATGTCCTGCCGCAACGAGGAGCCTGAACGTGCCAGCCGCCCCTTCGATGCGCGACGCGACGGCTTCGTTATGGGTGAAGGCGCCGCGATGCTGGTCATCGAGTCGCTCGAACACGCACGGTCGCGCGGCGCGCGGATTTATGGCGAGATCGTCGGCAGCAGTCTGACCAATGACGCCTACCATATGACCGCGCCGCGCCCAGATGGCACCCAGGCGGCACGCGCGATGGCCATGGCGCTGGCGGACGCCGGCATGCGCGCGGAGGAGATCGATTACCTCAACGCGCACGGCAGTTCCACCTTTTTGAACGACAGCACCGAGACGCTGGCCATCAAACAGGTCTTCAACCGGCACGCCTACCGAATGCCGATCAGCAGTACCAAAGGCCATACTGCGCATCCGCTGGGCGCTGCCGGAGCTATCGAAGCTGCCGCCTGTGCATTGGCGCTGACACATGACTTCATTCCTCCGACGCTGAATCTGGAAGAGCCAGACCCGGCTTGTGACCTGGACTACACCCCGCGAACCGGTCGCCATCAACCGCTGCAGGCCATCCTCTCGAATAGTTTCGGCTTCGGTGGCATCAACGCGTGCCTGGTATTGCGCAAAGTGATGGAGTGAGCGGATTGGCCGGGTTGAATTGGCGAACACGGCTAGCAGCCTGTAGAAGAACCCCGGTGGTCAGATCGCTGAGAGATTCTTTCGTCTGGCTGTGTCGCAATTGTGAGACGTATCTGGCGTTATACGGTGAGCAATTGCGACGCGCACCGGCGGAAGAAGATCCAGCGAGGTGACCGGTGGAGTTCTTCAACAAGCTGCTAGAGTCGACAGAGATGATCGACGATCCACGGACGGCGCCGGAGGAGATCGACGCCAATCTGCGCGAGATGGCGTGGCTCAATCGTCGGCTGGGTGGTTGGCCGGCGCTACGATGCCACGCGCGACCGGTGTTGTCGCGCTGCCGGCGACCGGCGCGGGTGCTGGAGTTGGCATGCGGCGGCGGAGATTTGCTGCGCGCGCTGGTCGATATGGCGCACGAGAGGAATATCCCCCTGACGGCGGTGGGATTGGATCGCCACCCGCGAGTCATCGCCAATGCCGAGGTGGCCTGCCGAGGTTACACGGAGATCGGTGTAATGCACGCCGACGCCTTCGCACCCCCGTTTGCCGACGGCAGCTTCGATCTGGTCGTCCTCGCCAACTTCCTTCACCACCTGCCGCCGGAACGCGCCGTGGAAATGCTGCATATCGCCGTGCGCCTCAGTCGCGACACCGTCATCATCACCGACTTGCGGCGTTCCCCCCTCGCCTATCACGGCTTCCGCCTGCTGGCCCCGCTGGCCGGTTTTTCCCCCATGACCCGCTACGACGGCTGCCTCTCTATCCGCCGTGCCTACACCCCAGCCGAACTCCACCACCTCGCTCGTAAGGCTTGCCTACCCGCCTGGTCCATCACCCGCCATGCGTTTTTCCGCCTGGCGATGGTGCTTCCTGGGGGTGGTTAATAGCTCACGCAGACCATAACTCTTTTATGCAAGGTAAGCGGAAATTCGGTAGCACGCACCCACCGTGGTGCGCTGGTCGTGCTATAGCGAAGTGTTAATCACTATACTAACACCGCGTTACGACGAACGTGCTACCGACAGTATCGATTCTACAGCGCAAAACAGCATCTGCCGTTTATTGCCAACCCATTTACCCCTGTTTGCATGAGCGGCCAAGCTGTCGTACAATAATGGTCGGGAGGGCTTTCATGCGTTTCTGCTTCTTTCCCCTGCGTATCTTATGGGTGGGAGTGATCTTTGCGGTCTGGCTCGCAGCCGGGATGGTACTGGCGGATGAGGCGGCGGTGACGGTCGCCCCTCCACAGGCGCAGATTGATGCGAAGCCGGCGTTTGTGTTGAAGCCCGGCCATCGCGGCAGCATTCGCACCGCGCTCTTCACTCCCGACGGCCATACGCTGGCCACCGTCGGTTTTGTTAACGGCATTATCACGCTATGGGATCTCGTCCAGGGGCAGCCGGCTACCGTTCTCGCTGGCGACGGGGGCAGCGTTACCGCCATCACTTTCAGTCCCGATGGTCATTTCCTGGCAGCGGCGGTGGGCAACGACGTGGTACTCTGGGACGTGGCGGTAGGGAAGCCGGTGAAGACGCTGAGCGCCCATACGGATACCGTCACCG
>Ga0118677_10012037_pt1 | contig 12794 bp, 14 predicted proteins | sample AliMusrvi5mmetaG_FD_86154 | JGI IMG/M metagenome (GOLD analysis project Ga0118677, IMG submission 86154)
AAGCATGGCAAAATCAACGTAATAATAAAAATGCCAAAATTAATTGGCAGTTTACAAATGACCAAGCACGTATAAAACTTAAAAGACTTTATCCGTCAATTTTAAATTAACGCAACACTAGCAATATTCATTACGTATTTTGGAATAATATGATTTCATTTATTGAATATTATGTTTTAACTTAGCCTGAACCAAAATTCAATAGTATTGATGTTCAATACTCAACCCATAATAACTATCCTAATAAACCAGACCATGAAAAAACCAATGCTGATTCTGCTTTGCATTACCTTAATGTGTGCGCTCTCAATGGGGCAAAATAACGCCACCGCTCCTAAAATCATTAGTACCCTTCCTGCCTTTGGTGATTGCAAGGTTGATCCTGCACTGACCGAAATTATACTCAGGTTCGATCAGGATATGGGAGAAGGGTATTCTGTTCCTGATACTAAGAATATGCCCCAGATTACTCAGAAACCTCATTGGGTCGATGAACGAACACTCTCCATTCCTGTAAAGCTTTTCCAGAACCGTCTTTACTCCCTTGCATTTAATAGTCCCAAATTTCAAAATTTTATTAATACACAGGGTATCCCTTTAAACCCCGAGGATCTGCATTTTCAAACCAAAACTGTTTCGTCTGTGGAGCTGAATAAGAAGGCCTGCAAGGAGTTGATGGATATATTTCCACAAAAATATTCCTATGCTTCTCTAAAAGGAATCAACTGGAAAACTTTAATGAACAGAACCGATCGGAGCTTGAAAATGCTGAAACACCTGCGGAGTTTACGCTTAAACTAATCAAGCTGTTACGGACTGCCGAAGATCCGCATGTATGGGTCGAATTGGAAGGGCAACGCTTTGAAACCGGAAAGATGCGCCTTGTGGACAACAACAGCAATTCTGTTGCACTATTCTCCAGACTGCAAGAGAAGAAAATAAGCAAAAACTTCGCGGTTGAAGCCGGTGTTATTGACAGTATCGGATACCTTTTGTTGCGTGATTGGAATACCGATTTGGACAATCTTTCCCTGAAAAACTGGGGTAATTCCACAAATCCTGACATCCCAGCCTTCGATGTAATCAAAGGATTGCTTGTCTATCCGAACCTGATCATCGATGTCCGCGAAAATAGTGGTGGAAATGAAACCTATGCCCGTAAGCTTGCTTCCTGTTTTGTAACGGATTCAATTGCCTACGAGAAGGTGAAAAATTACAACGAAAAGACTGGATTATTTGATAGAGAACTCCTAAAGAAACTTTATCCTAATGAGCGGAAATTGAAGTATTCAGGAAATATCTATGTGTTATCCGGACCCAATGTGATGAGCAGCAACGAGTCGTATATCCTGATGATGAAACAGGTTCCAAATACCAAAATTGTCGGAATGAAGACTTATGGAAGTTCAGGCAATCCAATCCCTTACGTTTTATCCAATGGGGTGACCGTTTATATCCCCTCCTGGCAGGCCTATACCCTGGAGGGAAAGCTGATCGAAGGGAATGGTGTTCAGCCTGACATTGAGCGGATAACCACCCGCAAGGACTTTCAGGATAAGGATGGTCTTGTTGAAGAAGTCACGAATATGATTAAAAAGAAAAATTAACTTTGCAAAAGATTCGAATATAAGGTAGCCCACTTTACCTGAGTTCCCAGTAAATTTATCTTCAAACATTAGAAGTTTTAAAAAAGGCATCTATGAATGAACGAACACAAATAGCACTCAAATTCATCGTCTCACACCTGATGATCATCCAGTGTTTGCTGCTTGCCTCCTTCTGTGTTAATAACGATGCATTCTTACTCCTGTCCATTTCGCTAACTGTTGTTGGTATAGTTTTCCTTGCAGGTTACTGGGAGTTTTTGGGCCTAAGGTTCAAACGAATCTTCTGTATGTCAGCAGTCCTTGTCATCATCGGGATGCTGGTCTGGAAAATCCAGTCCGTAAACATTCATCCAGCGAACATCTATCTGGTGATCATACTTTCCTTTCTTCAGGCATATCTTATACTAACGCTTGTCCGGATTGTAATTGTCATTTTTAAAAAGGATAATACTTCTGTCGAAATCTTGTTCCCATTCCAGAACGGTACTTACCTGGTCACCGATGGGGGCAATTCAAAGATCAGCCGTTTAATGAATTATCATTATTATTCGCCAACTCACCGTAAAAACAGGACCAATCTCTCGATGCTTTATGCAACTGATATAGTTAAAATGGGTGTCGGTCAACTTAAATTTCTTCCCTGCACCAATGAAGAATACCCTGTTTTTAATGAACCGGTCTATAGTCCAATCGATGGCATTGTCGTAAAGGCGTTAAATTGCCTGGCTGACAATGTTCCTTTCTCCGGAGATTATCCTTACAACACGGGCAATACGGTGGTTATCCAAAAGGATGATCACTATCTGTTGCTTGGACATTTAAAACAGGGGAGTATTGTTGTACAGGAGGGAGATTGCGTCCGGGCGGGTGATCTGATCGGTTCTGCCGGAAATTCAGGCTGGACAGAACGTCCTCATCTGCACATGCAACTCATCGAAAGCGAGACCTCCAATTATTGGTTTGGCAAAGGCATTTGCATCCGCTTTCAGAACAAAAACCTCTGCAAAAACCGGATCATTCGAATTTAATGAATATGATATTTATTCTTTGACCTTATTTTTGTAACCATTTGCGGAGCTATCATACCGCTTTTTCACCTGTTCAGATTATGAATTACTAAAGTATTGCAAGTAGATTTATTTTTACCTTAATCATATCTCTGTCATACCTCTTTCTTACCTCTTTCTTATTAAATTCGAATTTGTTACGAATTTAATAAGAAAGAGGTAAGAAAGATGTATGACAGAATAGAGATACATTCCTATCGGGAAAGTTAGGTGAAAAGGACTATGTACCAAAGAAAGGCATAAAAGGGCCAGGCTTAAATGTATTTTGTATACCTGTTAAAGATATATATTTATACTGACGGATAATTCATTCTTCAACAGTTTCAACTCCCCTTTTAAGACCGGAAAGACTGGGAAACTATTGATTATTATCAACTTTCTATCTGGGAAAAATCAGGTGAAACAGGACAGTCTTAAATAATTCTAAATATCCGAAATAAATTAAACGACTGGCGGATGTTGAAACAATCAGAATATTATCTTTAACTCGTATTCCTCAATTTAATGTATAAATATTCAACAATATAAGGATGTACTCTTTTCATTCCATGCATGGCTATACGGGACTATTAACCGGGATCAGGATTAAAACTTTGTGTTACGGTGAGTCGATGCTGATGAGTGAATTCAGGCTTCAGAAAGGGGCCGTCCTTCCGGAGCATGAGCACCCGAATGAACAAACAGGATATCTGGTCAGTGGAAAGATCAGGATGTTTATTGGGGAGGATCAAAAGGAAATGTTTCCAGGCGATAGCTGGAGCATCGGAAGGCGCGTCAGGCATCATGCAGAAATTCTGGAAGACTCGGTGGCCATCGAAGTATTTAGTCCTGTCAGGAAGGATTATTTGAAATATTTATCCCCGGTAGATGAGCCGGATATCTAGTATAGAAGATTTTTGGAGACTGAACAACAACCTAAGAAACATACCATGTATAATTCGCATCAGGAATTAGTAAATAATTTGAAAGTAGAGGGTGTAAAATTTAAAGTTACGCAGCAGGTCGACTCATTGCTGATGACAGAGCTTGAGTTTCAAAAGGGAGCCTTACTGCCCGAACATGTGCATCAGACGGACCATTCGGGTTATCTGCTTCAGGGAAGAATACGTATGACAATTGACGGTATACCCCGTGATCTGGTTAAAGGAGATAGCTGGTGTATCGTAAAAAACCTTTGTCATTCTACTGAGGCCCTCGAATATTCGAAAGTCATTGAGGTTTATGGCATGGAGAAGGAGGATTTTCAGGACTACATCCTGGATAAGGCAATGGATTTGTAAGATATGTTTAAGTCCTGATTTTAAAGGACCATTTTGAATTTTCACGCATATTCCTAAACTTAACCTGCTACCAGCTATGTTTAAACCTGTCCAACGAATTTGTTTTGTGATCCTTTGCTGCTTTCTGGGTCTAAGCTTTATGACTCTTGGCAACCAACCAAAGTTTAAAGTTATTGCCTATTATACAGGAAAGAACGACCTGGCGCACATCAGTTTTGTAAATGAAGCCAATCAGTGGTTTTCGAAGATGAGCGTCCAACATCATTTCAGCTATGAGTCGACCAATGACTGGAATAAAATGACTCCCGAATTTCTCAGTCATTACCAGGTGGTTATTTTCCTGGATACCCGTCCCGACTCAGCCCTCCAGCGAAAAGCCTTTCAGGAATACATGGAAAAGGGAGGTGGTTTTATGGGTTTTCATTTTAGTGCCTTCGCACTCACGCCATCGGCTTATCCTCAAAACTGGGACTGGTATCATGAGAAATTCCTTGGATCAGGTGAATATGGCAGCAATACCTGGGGGCCAACATCTGCCATTTTAAAGGTCGAGGACCGTCATCATCCGGCCACGAAAAACTTGCCTAAGAAGTTTAAGACACAGTCCAACGAGTGGTACCGCTGGAAAAACGATCTGAGAAAGAACCCTGATATTAAGATACTGGCCTCTATCGATTCGACAAGCTTCCCGCTTGGCACAGGTCCAAAGCCTTATGAAATATGGCACAGCGGATATTACCCGGTGGTATGGACCAACACAAAGTACCGTATGATTTACATCAACATGGGACACAACGACATGGACTATGCCAACAAAACCAACAAGCAATTATCGTTTACTTTCGAAAATTCGGTTCAGGATCAATTGATACTGGATGCGTTAAAATGGCTGGGGCAAAAAAAATAGTCGGAAGAATAATCAAAAATGAATCAAATAGTTACCTTCGGATCTGTTTTAGAATCCTGACTACATAATGCTACCTAATCAAAAATTACCAGTTATGAATAGATTCTTTGTTCCTGCCGTTATACTTGCTATAGTGTTTGGGATTACGATTGCCTGGATTGACTCAAGTCCTAGCTGGGACGACACGGGTATTTCGGTATTCATGGTTCTGGTTGCGGCTTTCGTCTGCGGATATCTGGCCGGACAAAAACCCTGGCTCATTGCCTTATTGGTAAGTGCATGGATCCCTTTGTTGAGCATCTTTACTAGTCACAATTACAGTTCTTTTCTGGCTTTGATACCCGGAGTAATCGGCGCCTATGCCGGGCACCTGGTGAGAAAAGGATTTGGCGGTAAAGAAGGGCATTGATTCATCCTCCTTCTGAAAATTATCCGGACTTTTGCCTGGTGATTTCATATTCGGTATCATTAAGATAAATCTTCTATGCATAAGAAACTTCTTTCATTGGTCTTTCTGATCGTAACAGGGTTCTTAACAGGCTTTCCCCAAGGTAAGACAATTAAGATTACCGATAATCATCAAGGTCGTATTTTTGAAGGGATTGGTGCGTTGAGTGCAGGAGCCTCTTCGAAATTACTGATGGATTATCCGGAGGAGATTCGAAGCCAGGTATTCGATTACCTGTTTAAACCTAAATTTGGAGCAAGTCTTCAGCAGATAAAAGTGGAGATTGGAGGGGACATCAATTCGACCGATGGAACTGAGCCGAGTCATGCACATACCCGGAATGAGTTTCTGAATCCTATACCTCAGTACTTCCAAAGAGGTTATGAATGGCTGGTTTTGAAAGAAGCCAAAAAGCGCAATTCGGGAATAATCACCGATTGTCTGGAATGGGGCTGTCCCGGCTGGATCGGTAACGGTGTTTTCTACTCTCAGGATAATGCCGATTACATTGCTTCATTCTTGAAAGGGGCCAAAGAGGTAGAAGGAATCAGCTTTGATTATACCGGGATATGGAATGAGCGGCCTTACAACAAGGAATGGATAAAACTTTTGAGAAAAACACTGAATAACAATGGACTGACGGGTGTTAAGATTATCGCAGCAGATATATTCGACTGGAAGATTGCCGATGACATGAAGAACGACAAGGAACTTTCGGACGCAGTGTATGCTATTGGCAGCCATTACGTTGACCGGGATAAATGGTGGGGCAAGCCAGTCTATGGGACTTCGGAAACGGCTTTAAAATCAAATAAACCCATTCATAACAGTGAAGCAGGACCATGGAAAGGTGATTGGGACGGTTTTGAATACCTGGTCAAATTGTATAACCGGAGCTACATTGTGGGTAAAATCACCAATGTCATTACCTGGAGTTTAATTACAAGCTATTTTGACAACCTCACATTACCTAATTCTGGATTGATGATGGCCAAGACGCCCTGGAGCGGACATTATGAAGTACAACCTGCCATCTGGGCTGCTGCGCATACCACCCAGTTTGCAGAACCTGGCTGGCGGTATGTGGATTCGGGTTGCGGATTCCTGAAAAAAGGAAGTTATGTGACCTTGAAATCGCCGGATGAAAAGGATTGCAGCATGATTATTGAAACAGCAGATACGACAGGCGCGCAAACAGTCACCTTTGAACTGGATAATACCATGACCGGAAAAGCGTTGCATGTCTGGAAAACCACCCGTGGGAAAGGTGAGTTTGAGCGGCAAGCTGACCTGAAAGTCAGAAACAATCGGTTCATAATCCAGTTAGAGGGTAAATCGGCCTATTCCATTACCACAACTACCGGACAGACAAAGGGTTTTTATAAAGCGCCGGAAAACAAAGCCTTCCCGTTTCCCTTTCATAGCGACTTTGAGACGGAGACTATTGGACAACTGCCCAAATACTTCATGGACCAGGGAGGGGTGTTCGAAGTGCAGCAACGGGAGGATGGAAAGGGTAAATGTCTGAAACAGGTGATCGATCACCAGGGAATCGAGTGGGAAGTGGGTCAGAACCCTTCAGTGGAAACCATTCTGGGCGACACCACCTGGACCGACTACGAAGTTCATGCGGATATATATATTTCAGAGAATACCGGTTCAGCAAAACTACTGGGCCGGGTGATGGAAATGAAAAGGGGAGGAGATTATCCTGAAGGGTATGTATTTGTGATTAATGCTGGGAATAAATGGTTGCTATATGCCGGCAGCCAGGTTATTGCTTCGGGGTCAGCAGATTTCCCTGCATTTGCGTGGCAGCCTGTTGCTTTAAAGTTTAGCGGGAGTACTATTTCTGTACATGTAAATAACAAGGAAGTGGTTACCCTGAAAAATACCAAATATACACATGGGCTTGCAGGACTGGGTTCAGGATATAATTATGTGTCCTTTGATGATTTTGAAGTGAAGTAGGATTACTTTATTGCGTGAATACTGATACTGATTCGTCGATATACCATTCCAGGTTTCCGCTTGTTGGTTGAATATGAGCTGCAGGAAGTAGGTTGGCCATAGTTTGATTGCCCCAGATCTCGGATAAACGCCTTGCCTTAGCGGCACCAGTTACCAGGAAACAAACTTTGTCTGCATTATTAATCACTCTACCAGTAAGGGTAATGCGTTGCTGTCCTGTTAAGGGTTGGGTGGCAACTTCACAGATCCGGTCTGATCCAAGCAATTCCATCTGATTTGGAAAGATCGATGCAGTATGCCCGTCATCCCCAATTCCCAATATAATCATATCGAATACAGGGAGGCCATTTGATTGTTTCAGATTTTCCTCTATTTGTGCTGAATAGGAGATTGCTTCCGATTCAGGATCATTTTCTCCTTTGATACGATGAATATTTTCTTCTGGAATAATGATATATGGGAAAAGTAATCTTTGGACCACTCCGAAATTACTTTCAGAATAATTCATAGGTACCATGCGCTCGTCCACCCACCAGAAATGTACTTTTTGCCAGAGTGGTGATTCAGCGTACTTATTGGCTAATGCGGAAAACAATCGGTCAGGGGTTCTCCCCCCAGAAATGGCCAGGTGATAGGCTAAACCGTAGAATCTCTCAACTCCTTCCATCAATTGATCAGCAAAGTGGTCAGCTAATTCCTCAGGGTTTTTTAATATATGCAGTTTCCCATTCATCGTGCAATAGATTTTTTTTTGTAGGGTCAAACCTGTGTGTTTGACATGTAGGGTCAAACCTATGTGTTTGACCTTAATTGGTCAAACACACAGGTTTGACCCTACAGTTCGCAATATTCTCCGTCATGAGCAAGGTTTTTACAGGGATAACGCCATTGGCCCTCTTCCATCAATTGATCAACAACCTCGGGCCCCCATGTTCCGGCAGGATAACCATAAATCGGAATATCCGGATTGTTCTGCCAGGCATTCAGGATAGGCTGCACAAATTCCCATGCTTTTTCGACGGCATCACCACGTGCATAAAGTGTTGCATCGCCCTGCATGCAATCGAGCAACAAACGTCCGTATGAGGTAGGAAGATAGATGTCGGAAAGTTCAGAGTAATGGAAATCAAGGTTTACGGTTTGTACATTGAAGCCTGCCCCTGGGACTTTCATCCCAATTTTCAGAAGAATTCCCTCGTCAGGCTGGATCCGAAGAATCAGTTGGTTGCTTACATGATCGGGAGAAGCTCCTGTCCCAAACAAATGATGCGGGGTATTTTTGAAATGGATCACAACTTCGGTGACCCGTGCGGGCAGTTTTTTACCTGTCCGGATATAGAAAGGAACTCCAGCCCAACGGAAGTTATCGATGAAGAATTTCATGGCCAGATAAGTTTCAGTCCTCGATAACGGATCAACACCATTTTCTTCGCGGTATCCATTGATAAGATCCTTGCCGATGTGCGATTGGAGGTATTGACCGCGGATGACATGCTTTGCGACTTCAGATTCGGAAATCGGACGCAATGACTGGAAGACTTTCAGCGTTTCGTTGCGTATTGCATTCGCATCAATGACTACAGGCGGTTCCATGGCTACAAGCCCAACAAGCTGCATAAGGTGGTTTTGTACCATGTCGCGCATGGCTCCTGAGTGGTCGTAATAACCTCCACGCTCTTCCACTCCAAGCGTCTCAGCTGAAGTGATTTCGACATGATGGACAAAGTTGCGGTTCCATACAGGTTCAAAGATTCCGTTTGAAAAACGGGTGACCAGCATATTCTGAACTGTTTCTTTTCCAAGATAATGGTCTATACGGTACAACTGATTTTCCTTGAAATAGTTGAGCAGATTCTTATTGAGTTCCTGTGCACTGGTTAAATCAGTACCAAAAGGCTTTTCGATAATCAAACGTTTAAATCCATGGGAAGAGTCATTTAATCCAACTTCTGCAAGGCTTTGTGGAATGATCTGGTATAAATTAGGGGGAGTTGACAAGTAATAGATGTAGTTTTCGGGAATCGACAAATCTTTCCCGAGTGTATTAAGTCTCGACTTCAAAACAGGATAATCGACCGAATCGGAAGTTGATAGTGTTTGGTAATACAGATGAACCATGAACTCATCAATATCTTTATGGTTGTGAGAATTCGATGGAAGAAACTCCCTCATTTTTTCCTGAAATTGCAGATCTGTATAATCAGTTCTTGAGACTCCCAACACGGCAAAATGATCAGGAAGGAGATTCTGAGTATGCAGTTCGTATAAGGCAGGGATCAGTTTGCGTTTAGTCAGGTCACCCGAAGCTCCGAAGATGATGAGTATATGTGATTCAGGCTGTTTCATTTAATAATGTGTAAGTTAATCAATAAACAGTTAAAGCCGGAAATTGATTAGAGAAATGCAGTATTTTGAAGTTAAATTGGATATTATCTTTCAGGTACATCTACCTGGTTTCATTTTCAATGGATTTCTAAGGGTGTATCGATTACCCAAACCAGACAATGTTCAGAGAATATTTGAAAGTGAAGTTTATAAACCAATTCCCGGGCTCCTTCAATAAAACGGGCATAAAATTCTTTCTCCATATCCGGATTAAAGGATGGGATTTGTATTTGATGTCTGAATTCGATGCCATCCTCAGGGACCAACTTGAATACAGCTTCTTTGGCACACCAGTACAAACATTGATTCCTTGGGATTTTATTTACCTGAATTAATTCATTGTCAGAAAGATATCTCTTTTCAATCGGGTTGTAGTTTCTACTGATGCTTTCAATATCAAGTCCAACATTCATATGCTTATGAAGAATGACAGCAACAAAGTCATAGGAGTGACTAATGGATAAGTGTTTGTAGATAGCATGATCCAAAACTGGTTTGCCGGTGCGGGCATAGGTGATCGAGAAATCTAAGCCAATTAACTGTTTGATTAAAACCCTGGTTGCAAGCCATTCTACCTTACGCTTCTCATGGGTATAATTCAGAAAAGCAGGATCGGACAGTTCTTTAGTGGAAAAATTGGGAAACAGATCAGCGGAAAATTCAGTCAGGTGCCAAACTCCAATCAATCCGTCAGGTATCGTTATGGTTTTATAAATAGGCATTTAATGTTTCCACTCGGTGGTTTCAATCAGATGGATTACATCCGGAGTTAAATAGTCGATCACCGGACGAAGGGAGTCGATGTTAGGGACTTCACGGATGTATAAAGCACCGCGCAGGAAGTGTTTTGTGCTGTCGGTCAGGTAAAACTGGAGCGGTGAGGCTGCATTGCCTTCTATCAGATAGATCGTTCCGTAAACTTTTTTCGCAGGATTAATATAAACCCTTTCGTTGATTGCATCCGCTTTGATCGAATGTTTATAGGCCAGTTCGTGGGAATCCTGCATCAGTGCTGCAAGATTGTTATTCACCTTCTTATAACTGATATTCACTTCTGCCTTATGTGCAGGAAATTTTAGATTAACCCAATAAGGTTCAGCCATCCGGTCATGATCAGGTACGATCTTGCTGTATCCTGGAATGTCAAAGCGGTAAGGCAAAGCAGCAGAATCGAGCATGTGATAAGTTTTTTCCTGAAAACTAATCCTAAAGTAGCCACGTGGTTTCGGAGTATAATCCTTTTGACATGAAAAGGCAATCAGAAGGATCAACAGGGATAAAATAGATGGAATTTTAGGCATATAATTTATAGCTCTGGTTTTGTTATTTCAACTTTAATCTGTTTGATTCGCCTATTGTCTACTGCTTCAATGGAGAAAACGAAATTCTTGTACGTAATGGTATCGTTCTTTAATGGTATTTCACCTTTTAATTCCAGAATCAAACCAGCAAGGGTATCAGCCTCCCCTTTTACTTCATCAAAGATAGTATCTTCCGATTTGGTTACCTTGTAGAAATCATTGAGCATGATCTTACCATCGAAAATGTATTTGTTCTCGCTGATTTTGGTGTAAAGTTTTTCTTCTTCATCAAATTCATCGGTAATCTCTCCAACAATTTCTTCCAGAACATCTTCTAAAGTTACTATTCCTGAAGTACCCCCATATTCATCGACAACTATAGCCATATGTACTTTATTCTTCTGGAATTCTTCCAGAAGATCATCGATTTTCTTTGTTTCGGGTACATAAAAAGGTGGTCGGATAATGCTTTGCCAGCGGAATGTTGCTCCTTTAAGCACATGAGGCAGCAAATCCTTAATATAGAGAATCCCTTTAATATTGTCGAAAGTCTCAGAATATACAGGTATTCTTGAAAAACCGGTTTCGGTAATCAGTTCGAGGATTTTACTGAAGGGATAATCGATATCTGCTGATACGACATCTACTCTTGAACGCATGATTTCAACAACGCTCTTATTCCCAAATTTCACGATCCCTTTTAGTATTTCATTTTCACCCTTTAGCTCAGTTTGGGAAGTAAGTTCCAGTGCCTGTGAAAGTTCATCGACAGAGATGTGTTTGTTGTAAGCCTGAATACGGTTATTGAGAAATGAGGTAGAATAAATCAGAACCGAATTAATCGGTTTGAGAATCTTCATGAGATAGTGCATTGGAACAGCAATAAAACGTGCAAATTTCAATGCATGGTGTGTGGAATAGACCTTTGGTATTATTTCGGCGAAAAGCAGGATAATAAATGAAATAACCAATACCTGTACGACAAATCCAAGAATTGGCTCTTTCGAGAAGTCAACAATTGACTCAACAGTGAAACTGGAAAGAATGACAACTCCCACATTTATAAAATTGTTGGCTACCAGGATAGTAGCCAACAATTGTTCCGGAGATTCCAGATTCCTTAATATATACAAATTGCTCTTTGTTGTTTTTCCTGTTAGTTTATGTCGTTCGGAAGGGCTTAAGGAAAAGAAAGCAACTTCCGACCCGGAGATTAAAGCAGAAAAAGCCAGTAAAATCATTATTACTACCAAGCTGATCGCATCACCTGTAGTGAAAGGATGAAACTGAATATTCCATGATATTGCGGCCAACGTGTGTAACGTGTCTGTTTCCAATTAACTGGGATTTAAATATTAAAATGGTAAATCATCTTCTTCGGGTTGACTGAAATCAGGTTCAACTACAACCTGAGCGACTTCGGCATGCTGAGGCTGATTAGCCATTTCTGCCTGTCCTTCGCGCTTACCAAGCATCTTCATAGAGTCGGCATAGATTTCAGTTGAGTAATGCTTAACGCCTTCCTTTTCATACGTATTGGTCCTGAGGCGTCCTTCAAGATAGAGTAAGTTTCCTTTCTTTACGTACTTTTCAATTGTTTCGGCTAAACCTCTCCAGGCAACAATATTGTGCCATTCGGTACGTTCAGGAACCTGAGTTCCATTTTGCATGGTGTACGCTCTATCAGTTGTTGCCAGAGTGAAATTTGCTACTGCCACATTTTTATCCAAATAACGAACTTCGGGATCTTTTCCCACATTTCCTACCAGAATTACTTTGTTTATTGACATAAAAGAACAGATTAAAAGGTTATTATTATGATTTATTT
>Ga0118677_10012038_pt1 | contig 12794 bp, 10 predicted proteins | sample AliMusrvi5mmetaG_FD_86154 | JGI IMG/M metagenome (GOLD analysis project Ga0118677, IMG submission 86154)
CCGGGCGTCGAACTCGGCAAGTGTTTTCGGGAAGTTTTCGAGGAACGAATCCATGCGGGCACACTACCCATGGGGGGTACGTGAGTCAAGGGGATACCCACATTCTTTGATATCACCAATGCCGTGGCCGGCGGTTCCGTGACCATTGAGCTGCAGGAACCTGGCCTCGATGTTCCGGCCACCATTTGCGGCTTTGTATTCGACTCGATCCAGGATGCCAACAGCGCTCCCGTGATCTCGGGAACGGCGGCCGATCCAGCCCCGGCGGTGTTTACGGCGGCGCAGGCGGCGACCACGACGGTGAGTGTCGCGGCGACCGATGCGGACGGCGACCCGATGACGTATGCCTGGAGCAAGGTGAGCGGGCCGGGGATAGTCACGCTCACCGACGCGAATGCGGCGGCCACCAGGGCGAGCTTCCCGGCGCCCGGGACGTATGTGCTGCGGGTCAGCGTCTCGGACGGGAAGGCGGCGGCGGTGACGAGCAACCTGACAGTAATCGTCCAGGCGGAGCCCGGTGTGCTGAACGTGACCTACGCCGGCGCTGAAATCAGCGACGCGAGCAGCGGCTCCTGGGGCTCTTTCCCCAGCTCGGGGTACAAGGTAGACTTCCGCTCCACCGATGCAGGTCTTAAAACCTTCGTATTCACCGACCGGCCAGGCCGTCCGAATGCCTATGGAACAGACGGGTACATCATGTTCGGCACCGGCAACACCTCGCAGGAGCCGGGCGGGACGTTTGTGGGAACGCTGTACACCGGAACCCGGGTCAACCAGACCTTCAGCAATGTGACCCGCTATATTGCTTCGGCCGAAATTCTGAATTCCGTCGGCCAGGGCGAGGGGCAGTGGCGGTTGGCGACCAATGACGGCGGCCAGGCGCCCATCGACGATCCGTCGTTTGGCGTCGGAACCGGCATTCCTGATATCGCGGCCGGAGCCCTGTGGCGCTACACGAGCGGTTCAGCGCTCGTTCCATCGATCCGGTTCACCTTTGGCCACTCGACGATATATCGCAAGGTGATTCGCATCGGAGTGCGGACCGACCGTGTCCAGAAGGCAGTCATCGCGGTGAATGGCTGCCAGATGACTCCGGCTGGCCGCTATACCTACCTCTCCCCCGACTGGTATTTCTTCGACGTGTTCGGACCCGACCAAGGCGGGCAGGCTCATTTGGATTCATATCGCAAGTTCCGCGCCAGCTTCCCGCAGATTGCCGCCCCGGCCCTGCTGGCACAGCCGCTGGAGGTCTTGCTGGTGTTGGACCAGTCGGGTCCCAATGAGGCGATGAAGTATGCCATGCAGCAGAGTGTGCATGGCGGCATGATGTTGCTCGGCGAGTGGCTGCACGCGCATCCCCAACTCATCCGCGAGCCGCTGCCGCTGCCCGAGATCAAGGACCAGCAGCCCTATCCGTACCGCACGATCAAGTTCTTCCGCCTCTTCGCGCCCTACCCGGATGATGCCGCCATGCGCCAGAACCCCGCCATCGCCGCCGCCTTCGACATCCTCGCCAAACAACCCCGCTGGCTCGACGTGGCCACTCAGGCGCGCGCCGTAATGGCTCAGCAACAACAGCAGAAATAGTCAGGGGCGGCCTCAGTTTTCCTAACCCAATCTCATTCGGCAGAGTTTCCGCTTGTCAGGCGGGCCAGGGACTCTAGGCTGCGCGCCATGCCAAACGCCGCCACCATGGCCAAGCTACGGACTGCCCTCACCACGCGTCGCAGAGCGGTCGGCAGTGCAGCCACGCGCCGCTGCAACCCAGGCAAATTCCGCCTGTCACACTCAATCTAACCTGTGGATCCAGCTCTCGCACCCGAGTCCCCGCCGCCCGGCACCCGATCCCAAGCTGAGTTGCGCCGCGGGATGATCCTCATCAGCGTCGGCCTCATCGCCACGACCTTGGGCTCGGTCACAAGCATCGGTGAATTGCCCCTCACCAACGTGCTGATGAACCAACTCGGTTGCGATGCCGAGCAGGTTTCGCGCTTCTTCTGGCTCATGACCGTACCGTGGGCCTTCAAGCCGCTGGCCGGACTGCTGTCCGACAGCATCCCCCTGTATGGCACGCGACGGCGCCACTATATCCTGTTTGCCTCGGCCATGGCCGCCGGGCTTTGGTTCGGGTTGGCCTGGGTTACTGCCAGCTACCTCATCATGCTGGCCGCAGCCATGATGCTGTATGCATCGTTCATGATCGTCAGCACGGTCATCGGTGCGCTCATTGTCGAGGAAGGGCGCCGCAGCGCCGCCACCGGCAGGCTCACCTCGCTGCGCTCGGTCATCGTCAACATCAGCTTTCTGGTGGGCGGACCGGTTAGCGGGTTTCTGGCGACGCGGTTTGGACCCACCGACGGCCTGCGCCTGGCCGCCGGGATTGGCGCGCTGACGTTTCTGGCCCTGTGGCTCGCGAGCTATGCCTTTCTGCGCGAGGCCCGCCTGCCGCGCGTGCCCGTGGGCCAGACGGCTGGCAACGCTTGGCGCAATATCCTCGGCTTGTTCAAGCACCCATCGCTGTGGCTGGCGGTGGGTTTCATCTCGCTGGTGCTGGCAATTCCGAGTTTCGCCACGCTGATGACCTTCAAACAGGTTAGGCAACTGGGCTTCAGCTACGAGCAGATCGGCTACCTGCGGCTGACGTTCGGCGTGTTCGGCCTGTTAGGAGCGCTCGCCTTCCGCATTCTGTGCGGCAGGCTGTCGCTGCGCTGGACCCTCACCATCGGCCTGCTCATCTTCGCGGTGGGCAACCTGGCATATTTCTTCTACAACAGCATGCCAGCGGCCTTCTGCATCGAGGCGTTGAACGGGATCATGATCACGCTCATCCAGGCACCGCTGTTCGACTTGGCCGCCCGCTCCACGCCCAAGGGCAGCGAGGCCCTGGGATACGGCCTGATCATGGCGGTGTGGAGCAACGTGATGCAGTTTGCCCCGTGGTTCGGCTCAACCCTCAACCAACAATTTCATATCTCGCTGGCCGGCCTGATCTGGATCAACGTGGCGGTTGCGATCGCCTTGGTCGGACTGGTGCCGCTGATGCCACGGGCAATCATGGACCGCCGCGAAGGACAGCACTAACAGCTTGTGCGTTTGCCGAACGACACAGGGGCGGCGCCCGGCCGGCAGGGCCTAACCATCAACCCTGGCGACACTGCGGTGGGTCCGCAGGAAATGGGCCGGTGTTTTGCGCAATGGTCGTTGCACCCGCGATTGAAAATGCCATACTCCGGCCGTGGAACTAACACGCCAAGCGGCTTCAGGGCGGAACCACCCGCTCCCCGAACTAACCGATGACGACCGGGCACGCCACGCGTGGCAAATGACCGTGCCCGGCGTGGGTGAAGAAGGACAACGCCGCTTGAAGGTGCCACGGTACTCGTCGCGCGCGTCGGCGGAGTCGGCGGCTGCGCGGCCCAACAACTCGCCGCCGCGGGCGTCGGCCGCTTGATCCTGATGCATGGCGGCGAGCTGCGCATCGACGACCTCAACCGCCAGATCCTGATGACCAGTGCCGCGCTTGGCAGTTCGCGCGTCGAGTGTGCCGCGGCCAGCTTGCGGGCGCTCAACCCGGCGCTGCGCATCGAGGTGGTCCCCCAGCATCCGACCTTGGAGCTGGCACTGCGCCATGCGGCGGAGGCCGACGTGGTGGTCAGCGCCGCGCCGTTGTTCGAAGAGCGCCATGCGCTGCATGGCGCCGCCGCGCAACTTGGCATCCCATGCGTCGAGGCGGCCATGTTTGAGATGGAGGGCTACGTCACCACCGTGCATGCGCCGCACTCGCCGCGCTACAGCGACTGGTGCCCGGACAAGCCAGCGTGGTGGACTCGCCAGTTTCCGGTCTTCGGTGCGGTGGCCGGCACCATCGGCGCGTTGGCCGCGGTGGAGGTGATCAAGCTGCTGACCCACCTTGGCACACCGCTGTACGGGCGCATGCTGGCCATCGATTTCGCCCAAGGTTTCGCCCGCCAGGTCGGCCTGCCGGGCAAAGTTGCCAACGGTTCAGACTAGCAAGCGAGACCGCCCATCCTAACCGAATCCACGATCCCATGACACGATCCCTAACCATCCACCTCCTGCTGAGCGCGGTGCATGGCATGCTGCTGCCGTCAGCTCAAGGGGGCGCGGCAACAACTCTCTGGCAAATCGGCAAAGCCGACCACAGCAACGCCGAGTTTGCGCTGGCACCCAACCAATTCGCCCGGTTCGCGCAGGACGGGTTCTACGTGATCGGCGAGTCCACCCCGCAACGCGATTGGCCGTATGTGCATCCTGGTCCCGCCGACGCGTGGGCCGGCGGGCGCGAACACACCTTCAGCATTATTTTCGGGGTCCGCAGCGCGGGTGATCCGGGCGAGTGCGAGTTGCGCATTGACCTGCTGGATGCGCAGCAGCTTGCCCCGCCGCAACTGCGCATTGCAATCAACGGCCGTCCTTTCGCCGAGCAAGTGCCGCCCGGTGCCGGGGATGCGTCGGTGCAGGGGGACCCCGCCAACGGCAAACCCCATCAAATCAAGCTGAAGTTTCCAACCTCCCTGCTGACGAGTGGCAACAACCAAATCGATATCTCGAATGTGGCCGGCAGTTGGATGTTGTATGATGCCCTCACCTTGGAAGCCCCAAGCAGTGTCGCGGTGGCTCCCGTCACTCAATTCCTGCACCTCGCTTCGGTGCGCACGCCTCCCGCGCTCATCGAGCGGGACGGCGCGCTGCTGCAACCGGTCGCCTTGTCAATGGTCTATGTTGGCGCGCCCCAAGCGGCGGTCGTGCGCATCAATGGCAACGAGGCTGCGCGGGTGGACCTGCAGCCGGGTGCTATCGAGTTGGAAACCGGCACTCCGGTGGTGGCACAGGCCACCGAGGCGACCATCACTGTTGAGGTGGCCGGCAACATCCTGGCAAGCCGGACAGCGACGCTCACCCCGCTGCGCAAGTGGGAGGTGTATGTGTTGATGCATTCGCACACCGACATCGGCTATACCGACATCCAACCTAACATCGAGAAGAAACAGGCCCAGAATGTCATCCACGCCTTGGAGTTGATTCGTGCGACCAAGGACGCTCCGGCCGGAGCGCGATTCAAATGGAATTTGGAGGTGATGTGGACCGCCGACCAGTTTGCCCGCGTCGCCACGCCGGAGCAATTGCGCGAGTTCAACCAGGCGGTTCACGATGGCAACATCGGTGTGGACGCGATGTACGGCAATCTTCTAACCGGCTTGTGCCGCTATGAGGAAATGGTCAGACAGATCGGCTTTGCCACGGAGTTGGGGGTGCGCTGCGGCAGGGCGGTGGACTCGATGATGATCAGCGACGTGCCGGGAATGACCTGGGGGGTTGTGCCAGCCTTGGCCAGCCAGGGGGTGAAATATATCTCCAACGGCCCGAATGCCTCGCGCACGATGGACGGCGACCGGATTGGCTACGTGCGGGTGCAATGGGAAAACACGCCGTTTTACTGGCTGTCGCCGTCGGGCGCGGAGAAAGTCCTGTATTGGGGCGCGCAGGGCGGCTATTCGTTAGGGCATCACTTCAGCTCGATTCAGGCTGCCCTGCCCTTCCTGTTGCAGCGCCTGGAGGAACAGCACTACCCCTATGACATCGTCCAAATGCGCTGGACCAAAGGCGACAACGGCCCGCCCGACGAGGGGGTGATGCCAGCGGTGCGCGCCTGGAATGCCAAGTATGCCTATCCGAAACTCGTCATCGCCACCACCAGCGAGGCATTTCACGCCTTTGAGAACCGTTACGGCGACAAGCTGCCAACGTACCGGGGCGACCTGACGCCATACTGGGAAGATGGCGCGGGTTCGTCCGCCCGCGAGACCGCGCTCAACCGCCACTCCGTGGATCGCCTGCTGCAAGCCGAGACGCTGTGGGTCATGCGCCAGCCCGGAGCCTTTCCGCTGGCCGAGTTCGCCGTGGCATGGAAGAACGCCGCGATGTATAGCGAACACACGTGGGGCGCCCATAACTCCATCAGCGAACCCGATCTGGCGTTTGTCAAGGACCAGTGGAATTACAAGCAGGGCTATGCGCTGAGCGCCGAGAAGGCCTCGCGTGATTTGCTAGATAAAGCCTTGGCGACCACGCCTGGCGACAGCGGCGCGGCGGCGGTGGATGTGTTGAATACGGCGTCATGGGCGCGCACCGACCTCGTCACCTTGCCAGCGGCGACGCGCGGTGATCGCGTCAAGGACGCCAGCGGCAAGCCGGTGCCCTCGCAACGTCTTGCTTCCGGCGAGCTGGCTTTTCTGGCATCCGAGGTGCCGCCGTTTGGCGCAAAACGCTTCGTCATTGAGCAGGCGGCGCCAGCCGGCGCCAAGGCTACGGTTGCCGGCACCGCCCTGAGCACAGCGCTGCTGCAAGTGAAGCTTGACCCAGGCACCGGTGATATTGTCAGCCTGCGGCGCACGGGCATTGACGCCGAGTTGGCAGATGGCCGCATCAACAACTATATCTATCTGCCAGGTGGCGATCTGAGGGACGCCCGGCCCGCGGGCGCGGCGAAAATCAGTGTGCAGGAAAATGGCCCGCTGGTCGTTTCGCTGCGGGTCGAATCCGCCGCACCCGGCTGCAACCAGCTGGTGCGCGAAGTGCGCTTGATCGACGGGCTGGACCGCGTCGAGCTCATTGACATGGTCGACAAGCAGGCGGTGCGCGCCGTGGAAGGCGTGCATTTCGGCTTCAGCTTCAACATTGCCGGGCCGACGGTGCATATCAACAGCCCCGGAGCCATCGGCCAACCCGAAATTGATCAATTGCCGGGGGCCTGCAAGAATTGGTTCTCCATCGAGCGCTGGGTGGACATCTCCAACGCAACCCTCGGCGTGACCTGGTCCACCGCGGATGCGCCGCTCATGGAGCTGGGCGGCCTCACCGCCAACCTGCCGCGTGCCCAGCCAAATCCTAACGCCTATCTCAAGACCATCGCGCCGTCGGCCACCATCTATTCATGGGTGATGAACAACCACTGGCACACCAACTACCGCGCCGAGCAGGCCGGGCCGACCTGGTTTCGTTATGCGCTGCGAGCGCACCGCGGCTACGACGCAGCCGCCGCGATGCGCTTCGGGGTGGAGAGCACGCAACCGCTCCTTGTCGCCACAGCCACCGCCGCAGCGCCTGCCGCGGCATGTCTGAGGTTGGACACCGAGCAGGTGCTAGTTTCATCGCTCAAGCCAAGTGCGGATGGCAAGGCGCGGATGGTGCGCTTGTACAATCCGACCGATCAGGCGCAGACGACCACCTTGCACTGGGGTAAACCCGTCGGCCAAACCTGGCTATCCAGTGCGATGGAAGAGCAAGGCCCGCTGGCACCCGCTGCGCTCACGATTGCCAGACTCGGAACCCTCACGTTGCGGGTCGCGCCCTAACGTCAACCCGCTCCTAACCCATGACTGGTCGCCAACGCACGCTCGATTTCCTCGCCGGCAAACGCAACGACCGCGCGCCGTTTCATCCCATCGTCATGCGCTGGGCCGCCCGGTATGCCGGGGTCAATTACCACGACTTCTGCCTCGATCCGCCTAGCAAATGCCGGGCCATGGTCAAGTGCGCCGAAAACTTCGCCATGGATTGGGTGACGGTCATTTCCGACCCCTATGCCGAGGCGTCAGCGTTCGGCCTGCCGGTGGAATATCCGCAAGACCAACTGCCACACGAAACCGGGCATTTCGCCAGCGTGGAGGCATTGTTGGCATTGCAACCGTTTGATCCGTTAGCCCATCGCCGCACCGCCGGGCGGCTCGCCGAACTCGTCGAATTCCGCAAGACCACCGCTGACCGCTTCTTTGTGGTGGGTTGGGTGGAAGGCCCGGTCGCCGAGTATGCCACTCTGCGTGGCGCCACCGATGCCGCGTATGACTTCATGGACGAACCGGAAGCCGTCTGCCAAGTCATGGACATGCTCACCGAGGCCGCCAAGCGATTCATCACCCTGCAAGTCGAGGCCGGCGCCGATTGCATCGGCATAGGCGACGCCTTCGCATCGCAAATCGGCCCGCTGCTGTTCCGCAAATTCGCCTTCGGGCGCGAGCAGGCGCTGGTGGAACATATCCACACCTTGGGCGCCAAGGCCAAGCTCCACATCTGCGGCAATACCAACGCGATCCTGCCAGACATGATCGCCACCGGCGCGGACATCATCGACGTGGACCACCTGGTGCCATCCATCGCGCCGTTCCTGCCGCTGCTCGCCCCGCACCAGATGTTCTCCGGCAAGGCCGATCCGGTTTCAGTGATTCAAAACGGTTCGCGCAACCAAATTGCCGAGGCCGTCGGCCAATCTGTTAGGGAGACCTCCGGCCGCTGCATCATTTCCGCCGGCTGTGAAATCACCCCGGGCACCTCGCTGGAAGCCATGCACTGGTTCCGTCAATGTGGCGAACGGTCCTCCTCGCCCCAATGAAGGCAGGTCCAAGGTGAATTTTTTTGTAACCATCATGTCGCGCACGACGCCTTCCAGTGTGTTATGACTACTCAAAATTGGACCCCATGGGCCGTCGGCCTCATCGCCACGGCAGCCCTCAGCACCGCCTTCGTCTCCGCCGCCGAGCGCCCCGCCGACGGCCCGGGCGCCAAGCTGCGCGAACGCATCCACACCCGCCTCGTCGCGCTCGGTATCACCGGCCAGCAGCGCGACCAAATGCGCGCCGTGTTGCGCGAATTCCAACCGACCGTCCAACCGATGGTTAGACAGTGCATTCAACAACACCGCGCCCTGCGAGCCACCATCCAAGCCACGCCGCTCAATGAGGCCGCCATTCGCGCCCAGGCCGCCAAGGCCGCCGCCGCCGATGCCGACCTTGCCGTCGCCCGCGGCCGCATTGTTGAGAAAATCCGCCCGATTCTAACCGCCGAGCAGCTGCAGGCGGTGCGCACGTTGGAAGAGGATGCATACTCCTGCATGGATGACGGACTTGCGCGCCTTGCCCGTTGGATTGAAGCAAGATGATTCGTTGTGGAAAATCCCGTGCCAACCGACGAAGCCCTGGTCGCGAGCACCCTCGCCGGGGACGAGGCCGCCTTTGGCGAGTTGGCGCGCCGCCACAAGGGCAAAGTTTTCGGCATGGCGGCGCGTTTCTGCGGCAACTCTCACGACCTCGAAGACTTGGCGCAAACGGTGTTCCTGCGGGTCTGGCGCTCGCTCGGCGGCTTCCGTGGCGACGCCCCGTTCGAACACTGGCTGGCCCGCCTGACCATACGCTGTTGCTACGATTTCCTGCGCGCCGCGAAACGCCGACCGCCCGAACTCCCCCTCGATGCCGCCGACTCCGTGCTTGCCCCCGATGACACCTCCTGCCACGCCCGCGAAACCATCCACACCGCCCTGGCCCGCCTGCGGCCCGACGCGCGCCTCGTTCTAACACTCCTGGAACTTGAAAACCACTCGGTCCGCGCCATCAGCGAAGCCACCGGATGGAGCGAAGCCAACGTCAAGGTCCGCGCCCACCGGGCCCGCCTCGCCCTCAAACAAATTCTCGCCTCCCACCATGAATGACGACTCCCTGAACCGACTCTTCGCCTGTGCCCGGCAACTGCCGCCCGATACCTCGCGCGCCGAGTTCGGCTTTGAAACCCGCCTGCTGGCGGGCCTGCGCGAGCAGCGCCGCCGCCACGGTGTGGCAACGCTGGTATGGCGGCTCTGTCCGTGGTTCGCCGCGACGGTGGCAGTGCTCGGCTGCTGGACGTTGCTGCAGCCCCCTGACTTCAGCATGGCGTCGACCCTCGGCCGGGCCGACGATGTTTTGCTAACCGAACTGCTCACCGGCACCACACCATGAAACCCTGGAAAACCATCCTTGGCATCTGCCTCGTGTTCGTCCTCGGCATGCTGGCCGGCGGATTGCTAGCCGCCAGAATTGTGGATCACCGGATTCGCGCGTTCATGCAACGCGGGCCCGACGCCGTGGTCGAGTTGATTGAAACGCGCCTCCACCGCGAACTCCACCTCGATACCACACAGCGGACCGACGTTGACAACGCGATCCAACAGGCCCGCATCCACCTCAAGGAAGTCCGCCATGAGGTCCAGCCGCGGGTCGATCAGGCCTTCCTCCAAGCCGAATCCGACATCCGCGCCAAGCTGCGCTCCGACCAAGCCGAAAAATTCGACAAAATCATCGCCAGGACCCGCGCGCAATGGGGCCAATGAGCGTCGCGGATCCCGTTGCATCCTTGCTACGGCACGGCGAGCGAGCTTGGCATTGCAGCCAGTGATGAACAAGCGATGGGATGCGGCGTCGAGCGGGAGTCCGTGAGGTTTGAGGGCTGGCGCGGTGGGCTCTTGTCTAAGATTCGCCGGCATCCACCGCCTCAAGGCTTTGCGGCCTGTTGGATCCATACGTTCATGGCACCCTTGTCACGGTTGGCCCAGGCGTAATAGGGCACAGCGGTCAGCGGAATTTCGCGTGTACCATCGGCCAGCGCCTGGCCGGTGAGCACGGTGACGCCGCCTAGCAAATCTGCGCGGGGCTCGGCGCGCAACTCTGCCGTCTTGGGCAGCACCAGACGCGTGAGGTCCGCGCCTGGGTGATCCACCGCCTCAAGGCAATAAACCAGCGGCCCACGCATCAGCGCCACCTTGCCTTGGTCGGCCTTCACGTCGCGGTGCGCCTCGATGCGCCGGATTGGCATGGGCAGGTCCAATTGCACCAGGTCGCCGGCCTGCCAGCTGCGTTGCAGATGCACATAGCCGTCGGCGCGCGGCACGGCGTCAAAGGTCTGGCCATTGACTTTAAGCGTGACGAGCGCAGCCGCCGGGTCGGTCACACGATACAAATCACTGGGCACCGGACGGCCCAGCGCCCAGCCCGGAATACGCAGGCAAAGCTCAAACGCCGCCGCCGCCTCCGGCGTGACGGTTAGACCGATATTGCCGTCCCACGGATAGGCGGTTTTTTGGGTGAGCCTGAGCGCGGTGCCGTCAGCCAGCGTGAGCTTCGCCTCACCGGCGGCATACAGGTTGACGTATATCTGGTTTTTGGCCTGGGCATAGACGAAGCCGCCGAGTTGTGGCATGATGCGCGCCAGGTTTGTCGGACAACACGACAGGCCGATCCATGGATGGCGCTCGCTGCCGTTCTCGCTGGACAGCGGGTTTTGATAGAAAAACTTGTCGCCGCCGATGGATATGCCCGCGAGCATCCCGTTGTAGAGGGTCAGTTCCATCAGGTCGGCATACTTGGCCTGGGCCTTGAGCAGGGCCATGCGGTATTGCCAGAAAATATGGGTGATGGCGGCGCAGGATTCGCAATAAGCCGAGCCGTTAGGCAGGAGGTAGGGATCGCCGAAGCCCTCGTCATCATATTGGCCGGTGCCCAGCGATCCGGTTAGATACAACTTGCGCCCCACCACGTCGGCCCACAGGTCATCGAGCGCCGGCTCATAGCCGGGGGCCTCCATGAAGCGCACCACATCGGTCATCGCGGAATACAGGTAGCCGGCCCGCACGGCGTGGCCGACGGCCTCATGTTGATCGATGACAGGCTTGTGATCCTGCATGCGGCCGTTGCGGGTGCGCAACTGGGCGTGCCAGAACTCGCGTTGTTGGTCCGGGGTGATTTTGCCCGCGGGCTTGACCGGTGGGGCGACGGACTGCGGATCAAACAACTTGTGTTCGGTACCATGGACGTAGCCGCGTTCATCGAGGAAAAATTTTGCCAGATCCAAGTACCGCCGTTCGCCGGTGGCGCGGTACAATTTGATCAGGGCCAATTCCACTTCCTCGTGGCCGTCGACATCGTAGCGTTTGTTAGGACCGAAGATCCCGTCGATATGATCGGCGAAGCGGATGGCGGCATCGAGCAGTTTGGGCTGGCCGCCGAGTTGTTGTCCGGCGACGGCCATCTCGAAGAAGTGGCCGGCGTTGTACATTTGGTGACACAGGCGCAGGTCCTCCCAGCGCTTGTCCTGGTCCTTGACAATGAAATACGCGATGAGGAACCCATCCTTCTGTTGGGCGGCGAGGATGCGCTCGATGATGGCAGCGACGCGTTGGCGCAGGGTGCTGTCGTCGAAGTGTTGCAGGGAAATCAGCGCGCCTTCGAGCGCCTTGTGCAGATCCGAGTCGAACGCCGGATGTCCCTGCAGCGGGCCGTCGAACTTGCCGGCGGCCTTGTCGAAGTTGGTGACGTGGCCGTCTTTCTCCAGGCAATCGAGGGCGTGCGGAAGCGTCACCTGCTGATGGGTGAGGAGGCGCGGACCCCAAAAGCCGCCGCGCAATTCCACTTGGGAATGATTGACTTCGCTCAAGCCGCGCTGTGGCGCCAAGGCGGCAGGGGCGGCGCCCAGAGGATGGCCGGGCGTCATTGCGAGGATGGCGACAAGGATGGCGACAGAGGTCGGGAAAGCGTGGCGGCGGAGGGTCATGACTGCGGTTTGGGTCGGGTCCCGTCGGGCGCGAGGACGGGCAAACCGAGTCAACGCGAATGCGGCAGCGCTACTTTCACACACGCTGCAATTTGGCACATTTGGCGGTGTGGCCTGACGGCACGGAGCTCCTCATCCATTCTTTTCCTTGCCAGAAAAAGGTGGCATTTGGGGAAACCGGACAAGCCCGTCGCAGTCCGGGAAGCCTGCCAAGTCGCCGAAAACCTCATCCATTCTCCCCCGGGATCAGGAGGGCTGAGGCTAGCCGTGGCTCGATAGAAAATTCACACGGGTGGGCCGCCCGTGCCCCACTTCAAGAGGGAGCACGGCCAGCTTGGGCGCGGTTCGGAATCAGTTCGAGCGATAGGTCGTGGTCTCCACCGCGCTGGTGACAGGCTTTCTAACAGTAGTCTCCTCCGTGG
>Ga0118677_10010028_pt1 | contig 12793 bp, 11 predicted proteins | sample AliMusrvi5mmetaG_FD_86154 | JGI IMG/M metagenome (GOLD analysis project Ga0118677, IMG submission 86154)
GGTAATGAATGATTTAGCAATTTAACACATAGAAAATTATGAAAACACTCTTATTGGTAGCCGCAATGTCTTTATCTTTTGCATCTATCGCTCAAAAGGTTGATTCACCTAAACCTGAAGTCCCAAAAGCCGAACAATCCCGTGAAGAATTGGCCAAGATGAAACCTGAAATGACCGAGTTCTGGGATCCTGAAGTGACGGTCGTCACTCCCGGACAAACACCTGCCGATGCACCTTCTGATGCCATTGTTTTGTTTGACGGAACGCTGGAAAGTTTCAATGCCAACTGGACCAATGCAAAGGGCGAACCATCGGGATGGAATGTTGCAGACAAATGTGTCACGGTAGTAAAAGGCACGGGCATCATCCGCAGCAAGGTTGAACTTGAAGACTATCAACTGCACATTGAGTGGCGTACTCCGGCAGAAGTTATCGGAGAAAGCCAGGGTCGTGGTAATTCAGGCGTTTTCATGCAGGGCAGATACGAATTACAGGTTTTGGACAACTATCAAAACAGGACCTATCGAAATGGACAGGCCGGATCGATCTACAAACAATATGCCCCGTTGGTAAATGTCTGCAAGAAGCCGGGTGAATGGCAGGTGTATGATGTCATCTATACTGCTCCTCGTTTCAAGGAAGATGGAACCCTGTTTTCTCCCGCCAAGATTACTGTTTTACAAAATGGCGTTCTGGTTCAAAATAACGTCTCCCTCTTTGGACCTACTGAATACATCGGAATTCCGAAATATAAGGCACATGGTCCTGCCGGTCTCGAGTTACAAGATCACGGGAACCCTGTTAGCTATCGCAATATCTGGGTTAGAAAACTTTAAACGCATGTGCCTAAAGTGCGCTAAAATGCCTGAAATGTCTAAAGTTTGGGACTCCTAACTTTAGGCACTTTAAGTACTTTAAATACTTTAGGCACTTCTCATACTTTAGGCACTTGTCATGGAAAAAATCCTCATTTTAGATTTCGGTTCCCAGTACACCCAATTGATCGGACGAAGGGTTCGTGAGTTGAATGTGTTTTGTGAAATACATCCTTTTAACCACTTCCCTGCCATTGATGAGTCGGTAAAAGGTGTCATTTTATCCGGAAGTCCATACTCCGTCAGGGATAAAAATGGCCCGAGAATTGATCTCTCAGAAATAAGGGGAAAATTACCGTTGCTTGGTGTTTGTTACGGAGCCCAGTATCTGGCCCATTTTTTTGGTGGGGAAGTTGCAGCCTCAGATTCAAGAGAATACGGACGAGCCAATTTAAAATGGATTGAAGAGGACAATCTCCTGTTCAATCAAGTAAGTGATAACTCTCAGGTTTGGATGTCTCACGGGGATACTATCGTTCGCTTACCCAAAAATTATATACTTCTCGCCTCAACCGCCGATGTAGAATTTGCCGCTTTCAAGATTGAGGATGAACCCACTTATGCCATTCAATTTCATCCGGAAGTGTACCATACCACAGAAGGAAGCAAATTGCTGAAGAACTTTCTGGTTGATATCTGCGGGTGCAGTCAGAATTGGACTCCTGATTCTTTTGTGGAAGCCACAATTACCCAACTGAAACAAAAACTGGGAAACGACAAAGTGGTTTTGGGGCTCTCAGGCGGAGTGGATTCAACTGTGGCCGGTGTCTTGTTGCATAAGGCGATTGGCAGCAACCTCACCTGCATTTTTGTAGACAATGGTCTCTTGCGCAAGGATGAATTCAACAATGTTCTGGATTCCTACAAGGGAATGGGACTTAATGTCATTGGTATTGATGCAAGGGAGAAATTCTGGAACGATCTGAAGGGCATAACCGATCCGGAAATGAAAAGAAAGACCATCGGCAGGGATTTCATCGAAGTCTTCGATGTGGAGGCGCATAAAATTAAGGAAGTCAAATGGTTGGCACAGGGAACCATCTATCCGGATGTGATCGAATCGGTATCCGTAAACGGGCCCTCGGCTACCATCAAATCTCATCACAACGTGGGCGGATTGCCCGAAAAGATGAAACTGAAAGTGGTCGAACCTCTGAACCTGCTCTTCAAGGATGAAGTCAGGCGGGTTGGGAAAGCCCTTGGCATCAAAGGTGAATTGTTGGGCCGTCATCCATTTCCGGGACCTGGATTGGGAATCAGGATACTATCGGATGTAACACCCGAAAAAGTTCGGATCCTTCAGGAGGCTGACGCCATCTTCGTTCAGGCCCTGAAAGACTGGGAGTTGTACGATAAAGTATGGCAGGCAGGTGTCATGCTGCTTCCGGTTCAGTCGGTCGGGGTGATGGGCGATGAGCGCACCTATGAAAATGTGGTGGCATTGCGGGCCGTGGCTTCTACAGATGGTATGACGGCCGACTGGGTTCATTTGCCCTATGAATTTCTGGCCAAAGTATCCAACGACATCATCAACAAAGTGAGAGGGATCAACCGTGTAGTTTACGACATCAGTTCCAAACCACCGGCAACGATTGAATGGGAATAAGAGTTTATGTTGGATGTAAATATTTGGGACTACAGTGTATTGAGAATCGATGCATTGTAATGATAAGCAATGAATTGCGTCTCTATCCCACCACCACAATATTTTCAGGGATTAATTGTTTTTCGCCACTCCATCGATAGGCGGACAGTTTTCCAGTAGTATCCACACAACTGTCAACGCAGCAAATATTTTCCTGAACGATTTCAGCACCTCCGGCCAGGCAATAGTGACCGAAAAAAACGATTGGTTTATCAGTTGGATAGGGCTCAAATGCGGGTGCCAATTCAATGGGAAAATGGTAATCAGGAAGGATAAATTTATTCCCAAAATATAGTTGCCTGAAGGTTTTATTATCCGGATTTGTCCACCAATTTAGGGTAAAAACTTTTCTGCTTAATCCTTTGCTGCATTTGATAATCAAATCTTTGGGCGACTTAAATTCGAGACCTTTCAACAATTTGTACACGATACCTGCCATGTCTGGCCGTTTTTCGTGCATCTCTCTGATGAATTTCTTTTTCAGCCTACCCTTAGGCAAATACTCTTTCAATTTGGCTATTTCAACATCATTCCAATAGGCATGTGCGACCCTGATTTCCCCTAAATCCAGAAAAAACGGAAGGGTGCGCATCCATTTCAGGTGTCCTTGCCACTCTTCATCAAAGCTCTTGTAGACAGTCAGTGTCTTTTGAATCTGGGTCCTGTTTCCTGCAATGTGGCGTGACATGAAGGTCCCATTGTCATCTTTGATGTGGTAGAGGATGCAACTATATTCATGGTTACCCAGAATGGCGAGGGCATTACCTGACTCAACCATCGCTCTTACGAGGAGCAAGGTTTCTCTGATTTCGGGTCCTCTGTTGATGAAATCACCGACAAAAACTGCAGTTCTGGTCGGGTGACGCCAGATTCCATCGACACGCTTGTACCCCATCTCGGTGAGAAGTTGCTTCAGCAAAGAAGCATAACCGTGAATGTCTCCGATAATGTCGTATCCGCTCATGCTCACGTGTAGATTTACCAGTAGGGGATTGGCAATGAATCCCAAGCCTTCCGTAGAATTAAATTTATTGTCCAATTTACCAAAAAATATCGTTCCAAGAAAATATAATGTGAAAATGACGAATTTTCCCTTAGACCCTTTCAAAAAATCGACCGTTTGTTTAAGTTTACAGTTTGAGGTTCAAGATTAACCAGACTCAAGCTATTTTCGATTCCGGATTTTCGGTTTTCAATCATTTTGCCATTAAGATCCATCGTATTATTTTCGGGATTTAGCTCTTTAGTTTGTAGACATTGATAAATTGATTGGTCTTTTTTGTATTGTTTGACAAAAGAAATATTTATTTAACTAACATATAAATAGCAACTTATGAATATTAAGAGAGATGTTTTCGGTCATTGCCCAAAAGGAGAAAAGGTATTCCTTTATACGCTGATCAATCCAAATGGTATTTCCGTAAAAATCACCAATTACGGGGCCATCATCACTGACATAGAAATGGCCGACAGATCCGGAAAGAAAGAGAATATAGTACTCGGATTCAGTACGCTGGATGAATATCTTTCAGCAGATTATTTAGCTGGATATCCCTATTTTGGGGCTGTTTGCGGTAGGTATTGCAACCGTATTGCAGGTGGAAAACTAAATATTGAAGGCATTAATTATCAGCTATTCATCAACAACGGTCCCAACCACCTGCATGGTGGAAAAACCGGGTTCGATAAGATGATCTGGGTTCCCAAGACCATTGAAATGCCTGATTTCGTTGGGCTTGAACTGAAATACCGCAGTGTCCACCTTGAAGAAAATTATCCAGGCAACCTGGATGTCAGCATCTTGTACAAACTGACTCATAAAAATGAGCTGCATATTGAATACAAGGCAGTAACAGACAGAACCACAGTAGTCAACCTGACCAACCACACCTACTTCAACCTAAACGGAGGCAAAGCGAATATTTTTAACCACAAACTACAGATAAACAGCAAAAAGCGTACTGTCAACGATGCAGATTTGATTCCTACCGGTGAAATCTCGGATGTGACCAACACTCCTTTTGACTTTTCTGTGGCCAAGCTAATCGGCAAGGATATTGGCTCGTTACCGGATGGTTACGACCTCAATTATCCACTCGATAATCCTGGACAAAAACTAATTTTTGCAGGAAAACTTTCGGAAGAACAAACCGGCCGCTCGGTCTCTGTATTCACCAATGAGCCAGGGATCCAAATTTATACCGGCTATTATATTCCGGAAGTCAATGGACGTTTTGGCCGTTACAGTGGAATGGCTCTCGAAACTCAGCACTATCCAGACTCCCCAAATCATCCAGAGTTTCCAACTACCTTGTTGCATCCCGGCAAGACCTATAAGTCAAAAACAACTTATTCATTCGAAACGAGCCTGTTATGAAAACTTTGATCGAACTTTTTGAAACAAGCGTTCAGAAATTTCCAAACAACACTCAACTTTGGGAAAAACTGACCGACAAATACGAACCATCCACCTACAAGCAGGTTCAGCAATCAGTTTATAAGTTTGGAGCAGGATTAATGTCTTTGGGTCTCAAAAAGGGGGATCGTGTGGGATTGCTATCTGAAGGAAGAAACTATTGGTTGATCAGCGAACTCTCTATCCTCTATTGCGGAGCCATTAACGTACCGTTATCCGTGAAACTCGAGGCATCTGAGTTAAAATTCAGGATCGAACACTCTGGTGCCAGGATGTTGATCATCTCAGCTGGTCAGGCGTTCAAATTAGCGGAAATAATAGATCAGCTTCCATCACTTGAAAAGGTGATTGTCATGGATGGGAATGCCACCCCGGGTTCCAAAGAGATCGCCTTTTCGGATGTACTTTCAAAGGGTGCTGATTTTTTGGAGAATGAGGAAAACAAGAAGGCCTTTGAGTCGGTATGGCAGAATATTCAGCCCGATGATGTAGCCAATATCTCCTATACTTCAGGTACAACAGCCGATCCGAAGGGGATCATGCTTACCCATTACAATTATACGATTAATGTTATTCAGGCTAACAGTGTCCTGGATATCACACCCAACTTCATCACACTTGCGACACTCCCCTGGGACCACTCTTTTGCACATACAGCTTGCCTATATACCTTCATGCTAAAAGGAGCTTCTGTAGCCTCCATCCAGAATGGTAAAACTCCGTTAGAGACGCTTCGCAATGTACCAGTTAACATTCAGGAGATCAAGCCATACATCATGATGAGTGTCCCTGCTCTCTCCAAGAATTTTAGAAAAAATATTGAAAAGGGCATTCAAGGCAAAGGTGCCTTCACGGAAAAATTGTTCAACCATGCGCTAAAGGTAAGGTATAGCTACAATGGGGATGGCTGGAACAAGGGCAAAGGATGGAGGGCATTGCTAAAACCACAGGTGTGGCTGTACGACAAGATCCTGTTTTCCAAAATTCGTGCCAACTTTGGAGGAAATCTGATGTTCTTTATTGGAGGAGGAGCCTTGCTTGACATTGAGCTCCAGAGATTTTTCAGTGCGATTGGAATTCCTGTCTATCAGGGATATGGACTAACTGAAGCCTCTCCGATCATCTCTGCCAATTCGCCCGAATCCGTTAAATTCGGTTCATCGGGAAAAGTTGTCAAGTACCTGGAATGTAAGATCGTTGATGCCGACAGCAACGAACTTCCAGCCGGTCAGAAAGGTGAAATCCTGGTCAAAGGTGGGAATGTCATGAAAGGTTATTGGAACAATCCGAAGTCAACAAGTGAAACGATTATCGACGGATGGTTGCATACAGGCGACATGGGATATCTTGGCAAAGATGGATACCTTTATGTCATGGGAAGATTCAAGAGTCTGCTCATTGGCAATGATGGCGAAAAATACAGTCCGGAAGGCATAGAGGAGGCCATCGTTGACCAGTCTCCAATCATTGAACAAGCTATGCTTTACAACAACCAGAATCCTTACACCGTTGGCATGTTTGTGCCAAACGTCCCTGAGATCAGCAGGCAGCTCGACAAACTCGGAGTATCCCTCAAGAGTGAGGAAGGTATTGTGAAGGCTTTAGAGATGATTAAAAATGAAATTGATCAGTACAAGAAAGGTGGAAAATATGAGAATTTATTCCCTGAGAGATGGTTGCCTGCCAGTATCTTAATTCTACCTGAGGCATTTACTGAATCCAACCACATGCTTAACAGCACCATGAAGATGGTAAGAGGAAAGATTACGGAACGGTACAGCAATGAGATCAACTTCCTTTACACACCTGAGGCCAAGAACATTGTCAATCCATTGAATATTGCAGCATTGAAGAGGTGGACTAAAGGATAGGAGTCGGCTGGCGATTGACCTTTCAAACATTTCAAACATATTTAACAATCTTCATAATTTTTTCTACCTTTGCATTTGAATCAGGGGTGCCTTAAACATACAGGCTGAGATCAAACCCATAGAACCTGTCCGGGTAATGCCGGAAAGGGAAAATGAAATTCTATTTCAAAAGTATCTCCGTTGAAAAATGTTTTGTCGCCCGAATGCTGATCTTCAGTAATTTAAATTTTAGCGATGAAACAATTCAGTTGCAATCTACCCTTTGTACTAAGAAATAGAGGCCTAAAGAATTCATGTCTGCTATCAGCCATCCTGTTCATTTTTTCCATCGGCAATCTGTCTGCCCAATACAGTTTGCAGGGAATTATCAAAAATTCCACAGGGGAGACACTTCCGGGAGCAACCATACAGATTGGAATCAAGGATAGAATCACTTCCTCCGACGACCACGGGTTTTTCAAGGTGGAAGGGATCAAACGCTCGCCATGTCCACTCCTCATTTCATTTGTCGGTTACCGGCCGTTCAAAACGACTTTGGATTTAAAACAAGGTGTCAACGAGATCAGTGTGAAGCTGGATGTGGACGATATCATTACGGAGGATGTAATTGTCTCCGCGACCAGGGCAGGAAGCAAAACGCCCATGGCATTTACCAATCTGGAGATTAGCACCAGGACAGAGAAACAGACAGGACAAGACCTTCCCTTCCTTTTGACCCAGACTCCTTCGCTGGTTGCAACTTCTGATGCTGGTACAGGCATCGGATATACCAATTTCAGAATCAGGGGGAGCGATGCCAATCGAATCAATGTAACTGTGAACGGGATTCCTTTTAATGACGCTGAATCGCACGATGTCTATTTCGTAGACTTGCCGGATTTTGCCTCTTCGACCGGAAATATACAGATTCAGCGTGGTGTAGGCAGCTCGACCAATGGTGCGGGTGCTTTCGGAGGTACCATCAACCTTCAAACCAATAATCTGAACCGTCAAAGTTATGCCGGCTGGAGTACGGCAGCCGGTAGCTTTGGAACCCTTAAAAATACCGTTACCGTTGGGTCTGGCTTGTTGGATGGTAAGTTTATCGTTGAAGCACGACTTTCGAAAATAAATTCGGATGGCTTTGTCGACAGGGCTTCAAGCGACCTCCACTCTTTTTACCTTTCCGGTGGATATTACACTCAGAAATCACTTTTGAAAGCAATATTTTTCTCCGGCAAGGAGAAAACTTACCAGGCTTGGTACGGTATTCCTTCTACCATGCTGGAAAGCAACCGTACCTACAATCCTGCCGGTATCATTTATGGCAAAAACGGAGAGGTCTCTTTTTACGATAATGAGACTGACAATTACCAGCAAGACCATTACCAGTTGCATTTTACCCACCAATTCGATAATAGGTTCAGCACAAATTTCTCGCTTCATTATACCTATGGAAGGGGATATTATGAAGAATACAAGCAAGATCAGGCCCTTTCCGCATACCTGATGAACCCCGTCTCCGTCGGAGGAACTACCATCGACAATACGGATCTGGTTCGCAGAAAATGGCTCGACAATGATTTTTATGGCGCAGTTGGCTCTGTGAGTTACAGGGAAAACAAGACTGAATTGATTGTAGGCTCGGCATGGAACACCTATGCAGGAGACAATTACGGCAAAGTCATCTGGGCCCAGTATTACGGTGACATGCCAATCAACCACGAATGGTACCGGTCGCAGGGGAAGAAAGTGGATTTCAACATTTTTTCAAAACTCAATTATCAGATAACAAAAGAGCTATCCCTCTATGCAGATGTTCAGTATCGTCACATCGATTACCGGATCGATGGCGTAGACGAGGACTTAAGAAATTTGAAACAGACGCACTTGTTCGACTTTCTGAATCCCAAAATTGGGGCCTATTATTCATTCAGTGAACATCAAAGCATCTATTTCTCCTATGGGAATGCCCATAGGGAACCCAACAGAAGCAATTATACGGATGCCGATCCATCCAAACCAGCCCCCACACAGGAAAAACTGAACGACCTTGAACTGGGTTACAAGGGTATATTGGGAAAGTATAGCCTCAGCATCAATCTTTACAGCATGAATTACCGCGATCAGTTGATTTTAACAGGTAGAATCAACGATGTGGGAGCCGCCATCATGACCAACGTGCCAAAAAGCTACAGAATGGGAATTGAATACACCGGCAATTGGCAGATTTTAAAGAATCTCAAATGGGAACATCATGCGACGCTTAGCCGGAATAAAATATTGGACTTTGTGGAGTATGTAGACGATTGGGACCAAGGGGATCAGATCCAGCATAACCTCGGCAAAACGGATATAGCTTTTTCACCCTCGCTGACTGCTGGAAGCAATCTGGAATGGAATCTGACAAAAAGAATGGAAATTAATCTTCAATCCGTCTATGTCAGCCGTCAGTATCTCGACAATACTTCCAGCACAGACCGTTCCCTAAGCCAATATTTTGTTAATAATCTAAGGTTTGAAACTTCTGTGCCACAAAGATTCGCAAAGAAATGGAGCTTCTTTGCCTTACTCAACAACATCTTCAATGAAAAATATGAATCAAATGGTTGGGTTTACTCTTATTATTCAAATGGTATAAGACAAAAAGAAGACGGCTATTTCCCGCAAGCAGGAATCAGCTATCTTCTCGGTATGTCAGTCGAATTCTAATGGGGTAACCTATTCAATCGAAAGATATCCGTTTTCGGTGATAATGAACTCTTTACCCTCCTTGATACAGTAGCCCTTCTTCTCATTTTTATTGAGACAATCACTGGCATTCTGAAGTTTTTCTATCCCGTAGGATTTTAGAGCCCTGGAAATCATTGGCGTAGATAACTTTGAAACATTGTTGCTTCTTGAAAGGAAGACGGCTGTGGCTAAAAACTTGCGCACTTGATTGCTGGCTGCCTTTTTTTCGGTAACGAAATGGTAAAGCGGTGAATTAATTTGTTCGACAAGATTAGGCGTGCCTTCTATTTTTTTTTTTGCACCTTTCACCTTTGCGGCTGGCTTAATGGCAGTTTTGGGTACTCTTCCCCGCTTAACAGGTTCGCCTTCCAATGAGGCAACAGCTTCCTTTACAACCTTTTCTTTGGGTACTTTTGCTACTTTAGGCACTTTTATCTTCTTTTCCTTGAGTACTTTCACTTTGGGAATCTTGGCCACTTTGTCCTTTTTCACCTTTGGAACCTTTGTGACTCTTTCATTGGAAGTCGCATTCTCACCCAAATGAACTTCTTCCACTTTTACCTCTGCCTCTTTCAGATCCTCCTCAGTCACGTCAAAAACCTCTTCCACTATGTTTTCTGCTTTGTTGCGAACTGCTAATAGTGAAGGTATCCGGCTTAGTACGTTGTTCAATTGTCTCTCTACCCAAGCATTGTCACCCTTACAGGAGAAATGCAAATTTTCGAATGAAAAATCAATTTTTGAGATTGCCATCTTGCTATAAATTAAAATATAACTGATTGATAATAAACATAAAAATAAAATATTTACACAATTATAGCTATAATATCGAAATATTCTCTAAAAAAGAACCATTTTTAACTAATTCTAGCTCTTTTCTATCTCTTTTAGAATTTTTTCTATCTCTTCTTCAGTATTGTGAAGTTTTTCGCGACACCAGGTAACCAGGGATGATAGCCTTTTTACCTTTTCAGATAATTGATCCACATCCGGTTCATCATTTTCAATCTGCTGGAGAATCTCCTCTATTTCAGCGATTGCCTCCTTGTAGGATAGTCCTTTTTTAATTGTCATTGTTATCCAAATTTTTAATTTCTGTGATTTTGCTAAGGATAGCTCCTTCGTAAAAACTTGTTTCCATAATTTCTTCAATTTTTAGGTCAGAAAGATCTTTCAGAAGCCTTCCCCTGACTGTTGTGATGGTATATCCTTTTTTTAGAATATTACTGGGATTCAATAGAACTGCCTTTTGACCGGAAAGTTCAATACGATGTTTTTCACCCTCCAACTGTCTATATGAAAGTAGTTTAAACTTTTTTAGATAGTCATCAAGGTGATGAGTTTTGCGAATCAACAATTTGGGAATAGTTAAATCGAGGAGATTTTGAGCCTGTTCCATCTTTTTGTTTCGCACAAAAAAATAGTGATTGGCGAGAAATCCTATCCTTTGCAGTTTCTTTTCAATGCGATGCTCGCTCATTTGGAGCGCAAGTTTAATCTCCTGCTGAAATTTCCAGGTTTGCTGCATCAATTCCTGCTTCTTAAAATTCAGAAGATTACGGACCAATGCTGTAATTTCACTCGTCAACTCTTCCAGCCGCTCCTGCTCCTCTTCTATTTGCTCCTCGACCAGTGAAACCGCCTTTTGCTCCATCAGATTGATCTTCTCTTCGAAGGCTCCAAGACCTTCCAAAATAAATTCCGCGACCGCGGTAGGAGTCTTCAACCGGGTATGTGCCACCAAATCGACGATTGAATCATCTTTTTCATGACCTATACCAGTAAGCACAGGTAAAGGGAACTGGGTAACATGATAGGCTACCTTGTAATTATCGAAACAGCTGAGATCGACCTGGGAACCACCACCTCGAATTATCACTACCAAATCGAAGTAATTTTCGTAAGTATAGATACGGTCAAGGGCATCCAAAATGGATTGTTCTGCCTGATTGCCCTGCATGATTGAGGGGAAAAGGCATGTATACACATGATACCCTTTTGAATTGCAGGTCAGTTGATCCATGAAATCCTCATAACCGGCAGCAGTAGGAGAAGAGATGATAGCAATTTTTTGCGGAACCATCGGAAGTTCAAGCTCTTTGTTCATGTTGAGGACTCCCTCGTCCGTCAGACGCTGGATAATTTCTCTCCTTTTTCTGGCCTGATCACCCAGGGTATAGGTTGGATCTATATTCCTGACATTCAAAGAAAAGCCATATAATTCGTGAAATTCAACGGAGACTTGAAGCAGCACTTTGATTCCGTCAGTCAGCCTTTGCCCAGTAGTGGTTTCAAAATAGGGGCGCAGCATCCTGAACGTATAGGACCAGATGGTTGCGCGAGCCTGGGCCAGAATCCGGTCATCCGATTCTCCTTTCTCAATCAGAGTAAGATAACAATGACCGTTGGAATGGACATTGATCTCAGAGATCTCCCCAATCACCCATAACGGGGCTGTAAAATTGGTGGAAATCACCCTTCTTACCTCTCCATTGAGCTCAGATAATGTCAACCGGTCGTTCATGAAAAAATACTGCTTCGTAAAGATGTAGTCCAACATTGGATTATTCGGACATTCTACTTCCAAAGTTACACAATGAGGGACAGATCCTGCACAAATGAGGGGATATTTGTTGTCGAAACCGCATTTTGGCTACTTTTGGATCAATTTAAATTTATCCATTACCATGAAATTCAAAGGGAAGAAAATCCGGATCACCTATTCCAGCCTGATCCCGTTTTTGCTGGCATTGGTCACTTATATGCTGGTAGAATCCGGGTCAAATCATCCGCAATGGATTGACAGGTATTATTCCAACTCACTTTATCCCATCATAGCAACCCTGTTTTCAGCTGTAAGTACACTGGCTCCTTTCTCCTTGTGGGACATATTCTGGACTTTGTTTGTACTCTTGGCACTCTTGATGATTGGCCTCCTTATTGCACGCAAAATAAAACCGGGGATTTTCCTGCTTCGCACCCTCCAGCTGGCTGCATTGCTTTATACTTTTTTTTACTTCTCCTGGGGGTACAACTATTTCAGGTCACCCATCGAAAAAAGAGCGGGTTGGACCCACCAGATCGGCAAAAAGGATCTTTTTCCAATGGTGCTGGATTCCCTGATATCTTATGCCAATACAAGCCGGGTCGAATTGAGTGCGGCGGACTATCCGGCCATTGACAGTCTGATTGAGGCTTCCTACCGCAATCATGCGACCCAATTCAATTACCATTATCCAAACGGCAGCAGGCGTGCCAAGACCATGCTCTATAC
>Ga0118677_10012040_pt1 | contig 12793 bp, 12 predicted proteins | sample AliMusrvi5mmetaG_FD_86154 | JGI IMG/M metagenome (GOLD analysis project Ga0118677, IMG submission 86154)
GTACCCGTGAAGGCCGTGAACCGGTATTTGCCCGTTTCAGCCTTTTCAGGGATAGGCATCCAGCCTGTGGCGGTGGCGTTGTCGATCCGGAAGCGGGCGCTGTCGGTCATCGCTTTTTTCTCGTTGAAAAGCAGGGCGTAGAGTGAAACGCTGCCCGATTCGAAATTGCCAGTGAACCTGTTCCTGACGTAGGCCTGGAAGAAAATCGTGTCGCCGGGCCTGTAGATGTTCCTGTCGAGCTGGACGAACAGCTGGTCGCTGCTGACCGTTTTTTGCCGGAAGGCGAGGTATTTTTCGACGGGCGTCTCCGCGTACACGGAATCGGCTTTAAGATTGGTGGTGGCATAAGGCTGGAAATCGTCGGGCATCATGTCGGCTACCCTTTCGGCAGCCATCACACCGCCCCAGGTCACGGAATAGGGATCCGTCACATGGCCGTTCCTGAAGACCTTTATTTTTTTGGAGAAGTTGAGCGTGCTTTCACACTCCTTGGGCTCGAATCCGATCAGCTCCGTAGAGAGATCCGGACGGTTGTCGTAATAGTTGATGTACAGGGGTTTCAGGGAGAAGATGGTCATGAAATCGGCATCTTTCACCACTTTCAGACTGGTTTCGGGAAGTGGCTGGATCTTCTCAATATTCTTCTCTTTGGCATCCAAATCCATGACCGTTTCATAGTCTGAAATCCTGAAATTCTCACGCTTCAGCGAATCCAGGAAGAGGGATCTCAGGAAGTGCATTTTGGAACCGTAGTAAGTGCGGAGCCGTTTCTGGACCCATTTTTTGATCTCCTTCGCGTTTCCCGGCAGGCCCTGGAAGAAGGTATTGCCCGAAAACCGCAGGAATCCGAACTTGGGATCGTAGGTGAAGTCGGTGAGGTCGTAGGTGATTTTGTATCCCAGCGACCAGTTTTCGATCTGGATTGGCTTGAGGGAACGACCCTTGATGATGTCGGTCTCGGCCTCCTTGCGGAGATAGAGATCGTTGGTATTCAGGATCCTGCAATTCTCGGAATTGACGGATTCACCGAGGAAGAGCTTGATGAATTTCGCGTAATTTTTGATCCGGTTCTTGTCTTTTGCCATGACATTGACCTCGTCGATCTTAACGAAGTCGAGCGACATCCTGATGTTGATGGTGCGGGGCTTGCCGTCGGCGTAGAGGGTCGATTTCTTCGACTGGTAGCCTATGCAGGAGGCGATGAGCTCGTACTCTCCGTTTTGCGGAATAGTGAGGGTATAGGCGCCATCCTTGTTGGACATGTTGCCTATGGTGGTCTTCGAGAGGTAGACGGAGGCGAAGGGCACTGGCACGTTGAGGGAGTCGGTGACAATCCCTGTAACGAGGGTCTGGGCATGCAGGGTGCCGAGGCAGAAGAGGAAAAGTATTAGGGTTATTGTTTTGATTCTCATTGTTTTTTATTTACCATAAAGGTCACAAAGGAAAACACAAAGGACACAAAGGGCTCAACATTCATTATTCTTGCTAAATGCATCATTGTCAAGAGTTAATTTTACTTTGTGTCCTTCGTGCATCCTTCGGGTCCTTTGTGGTTAAATTTTCGTGGTTAAATTATTTTAAAAGAAACACTTTTCGCAACTCTTCCACCTGCTCGTCATTGATGGGGTTGAGGCTACCGAGGGAGTTGGACATGATCAGCGATTTGGCGCTGAACTCGGCCACTTCCAGCCTGTCGAAAGTACCCAGGAGTTTGTCGCCCGTCACCAGCACCGAGTCATTTTCGATGATGATTGCCGGTGTGTTTTCTGACAACAGGTCGAGGATCACCTCCGATCCGGCGAAATGTGATCCGAAAGGAACATTTGGCACATCCTGCAGGAAGATCCAGCTCTCGGGAATGGTGCGCACGTCAAATTTTTTGGCCGTCACGCTGTAGGTCATCAGGTAGGGCGTCTGGGTGAGGATGATCGAGTTGATGTGCGGATAGCGCCTGTAGATTTCCTGGTGCAACCAGGTGGCGCGGCTCGGCATCTTACCCTTTTCGCGCCTGCCGTTCCTGATCTGGACGATGTCTTCGATCTGGATGTCCCAGCGCGATTCGCCGGTAGGCGTAATCAGGAAATCGTCGCCTTTCCAGCGGACCGACACGGTTCCGTAGGAGCTGATCATCAGTCCCTGGCTGCAAGCCCTGTGGACGATCCTCACAATTTCTTCGCGGATGGCACGTTCTTCGGATGGGTGTTCCACCACATTCATCTCCGGCAGCAAGTGGGGGATCTGTGCCTCAAATTCTTCGATTTGTTTGTCTGTCAAATAATTGGGAGTTCCAATCATGTTGCCGTAGAGGATTGTGCGTCCGCAGAATTCGAGTGTCTCGAAGCGCTGGAAGGCATCCTTCAGGTCGGTGCCGCCCACCACGGTGCCATGGTTTTCCATGATGACCGCCTCGAAGCCCCTCGCGAATTCATCTGCGATCACTTTTCCCAGTCCTATACTACCGGGAAGCTGGTAGGCTGCGTAGCCGATGCCGCCGCAGATATTCTTGGCCTGCGGGATGACATTGGTGTTCGGAATCTGGCGGACGATGCTGAAAGAAACCAGCGCCGGGGGATGGGCATGGATGATGGCCTTAATGTCGGGACGGCACTCATAAATTGCCATGTGGAAGGGGTATTCGGAGGAGGGTTTGTGGCGCCCCTCAATGACACCGTTTTTGCGGATGACCATGATGTCGGATGGGCGCAGCGAGCCCTTGTCGATGGCCGACGGGGTGACCCAGATATCGCCGTTGTCGTCGATGATGGAGACGTTGCCTCCGGAGGTAGTGGTCAGGCCGCTCCTGTATATTTTGTCGATGACCATGGTGATTTGGTCGCGGGGATGCATGAGGCTGGTGTCTAGCTTTTTCATGGTAATATTTTTTGCAGCATAAATTGTAATCTCAAATATCAGAAGTTAATGGCAAAAGGTTGGTTTTGTTCCTTTGTGTCCTTCGTGCAACCCTTTGTGACCTTTGTGGTTAAGATTTTAAATTTCACCACAAAGTTCACGAAGGCAAACACGAAGGGCACGAAGCTCAATTTTTAATCTGTAATTTTTAATTTGTAATTAACTTACAGTCCTTCCATGTATTTCACCACGGCGATCAGGGTTTCCTCCTTTTCGTAATCCACCTTGTTCTCCTTGACGTATTTTTTGAAGCTGTCGGATTTGTCGCTGAAGAGTTTTGAAAGCTGCCGGAGGCTGACAAACATGGTCAGTTTGCCCTCTTTTTTGAGCCAGTATTCGGTATAGGGTTTGGTTTGGGTTCCTTCGGGTAACTGCAATTCATAGGCCTGTCCACCCGATAAAAAGGATGAGTAGGTAGTGGTTGCAGAAGTCTGAGAAGTCCCGCCATAGGCTGCGGGTTTGCCGGGATCCACCAGACTGCATTTGTGAATGGCATACAGCTCTAACTTGTTGCGGTAAATGGGCTCAACGAACTTGTTTTCCACAGGAAAGAATTTCCTGCCGTCGATGTAAACAGTATCGATCTGATCCACATGGGCAAACGCCAGTTTCTTCCCGTTGGAGTCAAAAATCATCTCCTCGGTCAAGGCGTTGTAATTGAGCATGGTCACATTTTTCACCCCTGTTTTCATGAGGACGGTTCCCTTGATGAATTCGGGAAAAAGGTAGTGGGTAATTTCAGTTTTGTGGTATTGGGCATATGTATTGCCAAACAAAAAACAAAGGAGCATCAGCGCTAAAATGGATTTCATAAATTATTGTTTTTTGAAATGAATTTTTAAAAGCTATTGGCTGTTAGCTGTTGGCGTTTAGCTTTTGTATTCGTTAAGTCATGTAAAGTTAAAAAATTTACGAAACAGGCAGTGTTGTTTAACAGTAATCGTTGGACCATTATGACCTTTATGACCAGCAAAACCATTTCGCCCATTGCAAAAACGGCGATTCGGAAATCGCCGCACCCAAAAGCTACCATCGGCTAAACTCAGGAGTCCCGTCATTTTCACATTTCCACATTTTCCAATTTTCACGTTCTCATTTTCCCCGTTTCAAATCTCCAAAATGGCGATCACCCCCTCGCCCCGTCTCCCCCTTTCCCTCCCTTTCATCGAAAAATCAGCGTCATTGATCGAATAAATTTTCGTTTGGTGTTCATACGAATTACCTTTAGTCTGATAAATAAATATCAGATAGTATGAAACGAAAAAAGATACTCCTGTTGTTCGGAATCATCCTGTTGATATCAGGTTGTTCCGACTTCTTCATGATTTGTTCACTGAATCCTTTTTACCTGGATAAAAACATCACCCTTTTACCTGAAATCGAAGGCAGGTGGACTGCTTTGCCCTTGCGCTTAAAGCATGGAAAAAGCGGAAAAGAAGAGGAAAAGAAGGATTCAAAAGAGGTATGGAAAATGACAGATACAACCTCTGTCTGGAAAATTGAGAGGCGGATTGCAAAGGAAACGAAGAAAACTCCCCGGGGTAAAGATTCTATTATTTACACTCCACTGGATTTTTATACGGTTCAAATGGTTGGCACAGGGGCAGATTCTTCCCTCTATCAGTTTAAAATGGTGCTTTTCACAGTCAATAAACAGCTTTATGCGGATTTTATGCCGATAGACAATACAGGTTTGGACAAGAGCAGGATGGCCATAGAAAGTTATTTCAGAATCCATACGCTGGCAAGGGTGTCGATTCATGACCATCAGACCGATCTTTCATGGCTGGGGGCCGAATACATGAAAGAAATGATAGAAAAGAAGCGGGTGAGGGTGAATTGCCAGTGGAACGACGGTGAAAGCCGTTTGCTACTGACAGGAAGCCCTGAACAACTGACTGGGTTGATTGAACGTTATGCGGGAGAATCACGATTCGTTGACTGGGAAAATCAACCGGCTATGCTGAAGTTAAACCGAATAAATTAATAGCCATGAAAATATTTCAATATAAAAAGCAGTTGATTATTGCTATGCATTTGCTTTTCTGGATCATATCCATTAATTGCTGGTACCTGGTGTTTAACCCCGCTGTAACATTCTCAACTGTCACCAAAGGCATCGAGGATTACATGAGTCTTATGCTTCCGGTGAATTTTCTCTTCAGCCTCTATTGTCTTTTGCCCTTTGTGTGGTTCATTAAAAACGCCCGTAATTGGTCGAAAATCTCCCTGACAATCCTATTCTTGGCTCCACTTTTCTATCTATTGTACGCGTTTCTTCGTCCGGCTACCCATCAGGATGAAATTTCCCTGTTTATGGATTATTTCATTTCGGGATTTATGTATTCAGTCGTTTTTCATCTTCCGATAGCCATTTCAGTATATTATAATCTGAATGTATTGGTTGATAAATACTTAAAGACAAGTAAATTCTCAATGTACCTGCTATCCGTATTAACTCTTGTGGTACTGGCTGCCATCATCAATTATGCTATGTTCAATGATTGCATAGATATTTTATTTCCTAATTTCTACTTTATTTCCTATTTCAATATACTGGAAATCATATCAATAACTAGCCTGTACCTTTTTTTTACGACGGTAATTTTTCTCATCTGGCAATATACATCCATGCTGGTTGCCAACAGGGATAAGGCAAGGAACGAGCTCTCCGCCCTGAAGGCGCAGATCAATCCACACTTTCTTTTCAACAACCTGAACACTATTTATTCGATGGCATCAAAAAATGACCATCGAACTGCTGACGTTATTCTTAAGTTATCCGATTTTTTGCGCTATGTACTTTATGATACTGAAAGTGAAACAATTACACTTGAAAAAGAAGTGGAAATTATCCGGACTTACGTCAGTTTACAAAAGGAACGGGTACATCCTGAAATTACCAGGATTGAGCTGATCACCGAAGGAAAGTTCAAGAGTGCAGAAATTGCTCCATTGCTTCTACTACCCTTGGCTGAAAACTGCTTCAAGCATGGAAAAGGTAAAAATGAAGGTTTCATTCAGATATTCATAGGTTTTGATGGAAAACAGCTCATTTTTAAGACTGAAAACAACATCGCACTGCGCGAAAAAGCGATTGCAAAAGAGAACGGGGGTATTGGAATTAACAATGTTGAAAATCGCCTGCAATTGATCTATCCTCAACATCATTCACTGGAGTATGGAGAAAAAGATGGGGTCTTCACACTTGAAATGAAAATTGAACTGAGCTAAAGGGTAAAATTAGTAACCAAAATTGTTTTGTAAAATTTATTAAAATGCAGTGATATAATGCATTAAAAATGTTTTTTAGACCTTTTATATTAACTTTCGATGATACAGAAATGAAAACAAAACTGATGATTATTCTTACTGTTCTATTGTGTGCCTGTGTATCAAATTCTATAATTCAATCAATAATCTTTCGGATGGTTACACTTTCACTTACTCGCTTAACAATCATACAGAGACATTTGGGATCAATTCGAATTAAGAAATAGTACAATATTCATAAAATTCAGACTATACAACTCTACCAACGAATTGTCAGAAAGTTTTACCTATACTAAATTCAGTATTAACGATTCCATATTGGGTGTTGACAAATAATTTTTTCGGATAGTCATTGATATTTGAAATCAAATACTTAAACACAACCATTAAAATCTATTGAAATGAAAACAAAACTGCTCTTAATTGGGGCGATTTTCCTGCTTCCCTTTCTGCTTTTTGCGGAGGAAGACAATAGTGATACGGCTAAGTTTCGCAAAAGGCGTTTGCAGGTGCGGATAAACCTGGTGATTCGACTAAAGTCTTTGAATGGAAACCAAGTACCTCATTGTATTTAGAATTACTCGGCAAAGGATTTTATTCAATCAATGTTGATTTCAGGAAGACCAAATTTTGGGCATGGAGTGTAGGCATGAGTGTTGCCGAAGACGGTTTATCTCCCAGTTTAATGTATTATCACTTTGGTGGTGAAAGGCGTAGATTCGAAATGGGAGGTGGTTTAAGCGCAGTATTTACTCAAACTGATGGTTTGGCTGGCATGGGGATTCATGGAGTTGCCGGATATCGCTCTCAAATTAAGAAGGGATTGATATTTCGAATCGGATTTACACCCTTTTTAGGCATACCATTTACAGAAACAGGCAGAACCATGCTGGTGCCATTGATAGGCATAAGCCTGGGTTATAGTTTCTAAAACAGCCAATTGGGTGCCTGGAAATTATCAATTTGAAAAATAGTTGATTACAAGATTCAATTATAAACCTGATCTAAAAAATTATTGAAATGAAGAAAAAACTAGTCTTAACTGTCCTTTTCATTGTCTCTTCTTTGTGCCTTCAGGCTCAAACCTCTGGGTCAAATGATGGCTGGCTTGGAGAATTGAAGGGAGGAATCCGGATTCAGAAAACCCAGAAACTCTATTGGGAAAATGGGTTTGCGTTTGATTTTGCAAGTCCTAAAATCCTGGACAGTCGGGTTCATCTGGGATTGAGTTATGTCACTACCAGACTTGGAAGCGCCATGTGCACCAATGCCATCAAGCAGGACAACTTTCTGTTCAGTCCGGGTTATTTTTTTCGTCATCAGAAACAATTACAGCCATTTGCACGGCTTAACCTGGGGTATTTTCATGCCGATTATGAGTATGCGATCTTTGATGTTTTGCCCAACAGGGCCTTCCTGTTTTCGGTAGATGCCGGATTGTCTTATGAGTTCAGGATTCCGCTTACCATCCACCTTGGCGCCGGATACAATTTGAATACCGGAAATGGTTCGAGCAGGCCAGGAACATTGTTTCCGGTATTTTACCAGATGAGCATCTATTATTCCATCCTAAAACAGAAGTAAAATGAAGACTATTTATATACTTTCCAGACTATTATTAATTTTCATGGTTGGCTTGTCTGCCTGTTCCAAAAGCCCTGTAATCGACAATGCCACCATGCTGGATGGCGACCAGATTTTTGATCCGTCGCTCTATAATCCGGTCAAATACCTGGTTTCAGCCGCAATTCCCAACCCAACTACTGCTCAGAAAAACACTCCTGTTCTTATTGCGGTTCATGGTTATACTGCAACAACGTTTGAATGGGATGAATTCCGGGCCTACTCCAGCTCAAAAGCCAACATTCTGCTTTCACAAGTCCTTCTGGGCGGACATGGCCGCACCTACGAGGATTTCAAAAAATCAACCTGGCAAGACTGGCAGGAACCAATATTAACCGAATACAATGCCCTGCGCGCCAAAGGATACACCAACATCAATTTTGCTGGGTCTTCCACTGCCTGTCCGCTTGTAATGGATCTGATCAAAAACGGTCAAATAGGAGCCAATGGCATGAAATATATCCTCCTGGTTGATCCTATCGTTATTCCTTCAACCAAAATACTAACCCTTGTCGGACTGGTTGGCCCGATGCTGGGTTATCTGGATAACAACAACACTGCCGGGGAAGAGGGTCATTATTATCATTTCCGGCCTCAGGAAACATTACAGCAATTACTGGATCTGACCGTTAAAACGCGCAAAGACCTTCAGGAAGGATATAGTATCCCAACCGGAATCAAGATGAAAGTGTATAAATCGATCAAGGATCCTACTGCGGATGCCATAAGTGCAGTTCTGATATACAAGGGGCTTACAAACAGTGATGGTACGAAAGTGGACATTGAAATGCTTGATTCAGAACTCCATGTAGTAACCAGGTTAGCCGGACGAGAAAATGTAACCCAGCATGATAAGGATATCCAGACACATGTTTTTGATGATATGTATAAGATGATTGAGCAATAGAATAGATGAATGCTTGCCAATTTTATGTAATCTTTTTACTTCATTAAACTTAAAGATATGAAAACAGAAAATTCTTTTAGCATACCAAAGCTTTGCAATCGTTCAAACGATTTGTCAAAGTCTTGGTATGTTTATTTCAACTTCACTGATTCCAGTTCCGGAGTAACTAAGCAATTTCGGTACAAACACGGAATAAATGTTCTAAAGACAAAGCGGGAGCGTGAGCGAGTGGCCAGTGCATGGATTACTGCACTTCATTCAGATTTACAACAGGGTTGGAATCCAATTACTGAGGTGATTGAGAAAGTTCAGAACGATGTCACCATCTATCAAGCTCTTGATAGTATTTTGTCTATCAAAAAATCATTCCTAACTCCACGTTCATACAAAACTTACTACGATCAGGTTTCTTTCTTCCAAAAGTGGTTGGTACTGGCTAAATACGACCGGCTTTTCGTTCAGAATATTCCCAAACAATTAGCCCAACAGTATTTAGATTATTTACTCCGGGACAAAGGTTATGGTGGAAAGACTCACAACAGTCATTTGGGTACCATGATAACTTTTTTCAACTGTATTTTGGATAGGTACCCACTGAAACAAAATCCATTTGTCGGAATTGCGAAAGTTCCTGAGGATATTGGCAATAATACAACCTACTCGAAAGCAGAGGAAAAACTCATTGATAAGTACCTGATTGAAAATAGGAAGAATTTCTATTTTGCAACCCGATTTGTACGTTATTGTTTTTTCCGGCGTTCCGAACTTTCAAAGCTTCAGGTGAAACATATCAGGTGGGATAATAAAACAATCATTGTGCCGGCTAAAAGTGCCAAGAATCGAAGACAGGACAGCGTTACAACACCCAAATCACTTGAAAAGATTATTCTCGAAATGAATATACTTGATTTGGACCAGAACACATATATTTTCGGACAACCGGGAAAACAATTCAAGCCATCCCTGGAGAAAATGAAACGAGTTGATGATTTTACAGACGTTCAGCGCAAAGTAAACAAGCACTTAGGTATAAAAGAGGAGTGTAGTTTTTACAGTTGGAAACATACAGGAGCTGTTGAACTTTACAACCTGACTAAAGACCCTTATACTGTCATGCGACAATGCCGGCACTCAGATATAAAAATGACAATGCGATATTTGCGCTCTTTAGGGCTTGGGGTGAATGAGCAAGTAAGAGAATGGTAAAAAATAGCCCCTACTTTCACAAGCAAGGGCTATTATCAACAATTATGACACTTTAATCTATGCAACAAAACTATTTTAATTCGATGTATTTAAGATAAGTAAATTTTGTTTTCGGGTTTTGTGCCCGGATGTCGAGTTGGATTGCTTTCACTCCCCAGCTCCACCAAAGAAATTTATATTTCGGGACTCGACTAACAGCGGTTGTCAAACTATCCCGGTTCTCTACCAGCAAATCAATTGAATCACCTTTGAAACAGCCGGAAACAGTTGTGAATTTATCATTGAAGTATAAACATTTAGTTGAATCAACGTATTGAATTTTTATTGGTATGTTAGAGTTTGTCTGAGTCCCTATATTCGTGACTGATTGCACGTTTTTAAGCTTCAAATTTAGTTCCCTGATAGTTTGAATGTCTGAGGCTCTGAACTGCTTGAATTCGTCTACAGTGTACGTCAGCGCCTGTACTTTCGCTGCGTTTAATTGAATGATTGAATCCTTTCCGTGAATCGTTTTCAATCCGGTATTGTAGGCTGATTTGTAGCTTTTGAAATTGGAGTTCAGAACTTCCACGTTATTTGTTTTGCGTGAATTTTCAAACTGAAGCTTTTTGTTTGAATCAGTCAAAAATGATATGATTACGCAAAGTGAAATCAGTAAGAAGTGTTGCCACTTTCCGGCAATGAATTGAATTAAGTTTTTCATAAATACCTGCTTATTTTATAAAGTTGTGTTTTAAGTCTTCTTTTTCGGTAAACTCCATCTCCTTCACGGCTTCCGGCTTCATTTGTATTACCCTCAACAGTTATAGCAGTGGAAGAACCAGACGGCCAGCTGTCAATAAAAAATATGTGTGCGATCCGTTTTTTATTGGCAAAATATAAACCGCCTATATCAGCCGGTTGAGGAGTGATATTGTTTTTTGCTCCCCTGGACCAGACAACATATTTTGAAGTAAACCAATTCGGAGAATAACCTGAAACAATTGCTTTTACTCCGGCTTTTTTGAAACTCCAGCAAATAAAAGCAGCACACCAAGGTTCACCGCGTTTTAATCCGCATGATGCCAGGAACTCTTCTACTTGTTTACCATCGTTATGGCCAGTCAGTTCTCGAACTCCAATTTGTGAGCTATAGATTTTCTGTACTTCAATTAGCTTACTGTTTTGGCCATATATGCCAGCAGTGCAACTAATAAGAAGAAGATAGAGTAAGCAAGTTTTTGTCGTTCCCATGCTGTAAGTTTTTCAAAGTCTGATTTCATTTGATTTTCGAGATATTTCCGGTGATGTCCAAAAACAATTTTCAGTACGATCCAACCAACAGCCAAATAGATCACCAATTGAATCATTGACATAATCATAATCTGGAATACTCCGGCATCGAATACGGCTGCCGTAGGGTCAAACCATCTGAGAACCGGAATACTCAATATAAATAATAGAATTACTGCCGGTATAGTCAATAATTCGTGATACTTTTTGAAGAAGTTTTTCATTTTGGTTCTAATTTAGTAATTCTTATTTCATGGCTTTGAGCCATATCGCTCAACGTGCCGAGTTTTTTGGTAATATAATCATGCTTATATACGCAAGCCTTTTCCTCGTAGCAATCAGCTGTTTCTTGTTTTACAAGTGCTATTTTCATTTCCTGAATAGCTGACGTGTTTTTGTTCAGGGCTTTAATCAAGATGCCGATTAATATCGACATCGTTGAAAATATAAAGCCCAGTATCGTTGAAAGAATTGGAAGAGGTATATTCATCGTAGTACTAATTAAAGTGTTATCAATTTTATAATTAACTTTGAGCAATTGGCTCAGAGATTTCATCGGGAACAGTAACTATCGTTACTTCACCGGTTACGTTGTTTGTGATTAATAGTTCCATTTTATTGAGTGATTATAGCTCGAACACTTCTTATTCGCTCAGTTGATAAATAATAAATAATTGAAAGTGAGGTTGCTTCTTCCGAAAGAGAAATGATTCTAATTAGGTAATTGTTTGCAGGGTCATTTGTTCCCCAGCTTACCTTATCATCTGATTCGGTATTATTCCCAGAAATTGTCATCATGTATTCCGATGCTGAGATTCTGCGTAGCCTAATCTGAGCATTCATCATCGCGAATTTTTTAGATAACGCCGAAAACTGAGGAATAAATGAACGAATTGAACCTGCACTGATATATTTTGCTCCCGAGTCGCTATTTATTCTCATTGCTAAACCGTAGTTTCCGGTTGTAGTATTGGCAACTAAACAGTTCAGCGTTATATCAACAACGTTGTTGAAAGATGTCAGAACCGGCAATGAAATATTTATTTGCACTGCTGCAATCCGACAATTATACCCGGAAGTTCCGACGGTCGTAGGAACGATAACAGTTGAGCTTCCAGCTGTAGCTGCAATTTGGAAAGTGTCAGCAGTTTTATTGATCACATAGTAGAACATTCCACCAACAGCATCAATGTTGTAAGCCTGTAATCCCGCTGGAAGTACTCCGGTGTTCGGACTGAATTCAATAATGTCTGTGTTTACAAAACCATGTCCAACCAATGTAAATACACCTGTTGAAGAATTGACTGATAAAGCTCCGGTTTTCCAAGCTGATTCGTAGGTTACATCGCTAATTATAGAGCCGATGTCCCCACCGGCATTAACGAAAAAATCACGAACGGCTGTAATGAATTCAGCCATTGAAGCATAAAGGTCTCCGGCTGCATTTTTCTTAATGCCTGTAACTTCCTGTGAAATGAAGTTTGATTGACTTCCAACGAGTGAAATAATAGAAACATTGGTTTCATTATTTTTCATAAGCGAAAATGTTCCTTTTGGAACAAAGCTTATAGTTGAGTTTCCCACAACCCAGTTATTAGAATC
>Ga0118677_10012042_pt1 | contig 12791 bp, 12 predicted proteins | sample AliMusrvi5mmetaG_FD_86154 | JGI IMG/M metagenome (GOLD analysis project Ga0118677, IMG submission 86154)
AATTTTTGCAATCCCGATTCTCTTACTTTTTTTGGGCTCAGAATGTCAAAAAAATTATCCTAAAACTTTACCAATTGAATCAACTAATGGTCTAAATACTTTCGGAAGTTTAGTGAACGGGAGCGTTTGGATACCAACAGGGCAAGTGACATTTCCAGCCCCAAATTTGGAAATAACTCTATATAGAACTCAATTTTATATTACTGCAAGAAGAGGTGGAGGTCAATATATTACTTTCGCTATCAAATATCCTTTGAAAATTGGAGTCTATAATTTAAATGATGACAAAAAGCTGGCTGTTTTTGGAGATTTAAGCACAGGTTGTTATTATCATACCGATTCACTTACTTCTACCGGAATTCTAGAAATAACAAAATTTGATACCATTAATCGAATTGTCTCCGGTCGATTTAATTTTATACCAGTTAAATTTAATCCATCTGTCGGTGGTATTGTTGGAAAATGTGACTCAACTGTAAGTATCACTGAAGGTCGATTTGATTTGAAATATGATGCAATTATTCCATACTAAAAATTCTAATTTTTTAAATCCATTAAATCAAAAAAAATTCTATTTTAAAATTGGTATAACCTTACTAAACCTGCCATGAAACATTTTTAGATATCTGTTGTTAACATTCCCACATATAACAATCGTATTCATTACCTTTTAAGATATAATTGATATCGCATGGCTAAATTTGATATTATAATGCCCAAGTTGGGTGAAAGTATAATAGAAGCAACAATCACAAAGTGGTTAAAATCAGTGGGTGACATGATTAGTGAAGATGAAGTAATCTGTGAGCTGGCAACTGACAAGGTTGATTCTGAAATCCCATCTCCCGTTGATGGAAAATTAGTTCAAATACTTTTTAAAGAAGGAGAGGTCGTCCCGGTTGGTCAGTTGATTGCTGTAATCGACATGGACGGAGAAAATGCTATCGTGGCTCAGGAAACAACACCGATAGCTGTTCCTTACATAGAAAATACCACTATAGTGGACGAAGTAAAGACATCCGAAATTGAATCAGATCGTTTTTATTCACCATTGGTTAAAAACATTGCAAAGCAGGAAAACATTTCTGTCAAAGAACTCGACCTCATCAAGGGCAGTGGAAAAGATGGACGTGTCAACAAAGAAGATGTGCTGGATTATCTGAAAACCAGATCTTCTAAACCTGCAGCAGCGCCAACAACTGCACCCGTAACACCAAAACAAGCAGTTCAAGCTCCAACTTCCGCACCAACGGCTCAACCCGTTCCGGCTCAACCCCCAACAGTGAAAGCGCCAACTGTAACGGCCTCCACAGGAGATCAGATTGTCGAAATGGACCGCATGCGCAAGTTGATAGCCGACCATATGGTCATGTCAAAACATGTTTCCCCACACGTCACCATGTTCCACGAAGTCGACATGAACAAGATTGTCAACTGGAGAAATAAGATGAAAGATGTTTTACTGAAACGCGATGGAGAAAAATTAACCTTTACTCCCATCTTCATCGAAGCTGCAACAAAAGCCTTAAAAGAATTTCCTTATGTAAATGCCTCTGTGGATGGTTACAACGTCATCTTGCGGAAACGCATCAATATCGGGATGGCAACGGCTCTACCAAACGGCAATCTGATTGTCCCCGTCATCAAAGACGCCGATCAGAGAAACCTGCTTGGACTCACAAAATCTGTCAACGAACTGGCCGACAAAGCCCGCAACAACAAACTCAGTCCCGACGATATTCAGGATGGAACTTTCACCATCACCAACTTCGGACAGTTTGGAAGCCTCACGGGATCACCGATCATCAACCAACCACAGGTGGCAATTCTGGGTCTGGGAACCATTCACAAACAACCCGTTGTCCTCGAAACACCTGAAGGCGACGTCATTGCCATCCGTCAACGCATGATTCTTTCCCTGGCATTCGACCACAGGATTGTAGATGGCGCCATGGGAGGCAAGTTCCTCAAAAGAGTGGCAGAAATTTTAGAGAACTTTGATGAAAATCAGACAATTTAAAGAACACATCTAAAAATTAACGAGCTTTGCAAAACCAAATTTATTTGGCGTTGCAAAGCTTTTTATATTTAAACACACATAACACGAATGGAACTCAATCTCACAAAACCAATAGTTTTCATAGACCTTGAAACTACAGGGATCAACATTACCAACGATCGCATCGTTGAAATCTGCATGCTCAAGATTATGCCTGATGGAAAACAGGATGTGCATACACATCGCATCAATCCTACAGTGCCCATCCCACCCGAAACTACCGCTATTCATGGCATCAGTGATGCAGATGTAAAAGACGAACCTACCTTTGCCGAAATGGCATCAAACTTCGCTCAGTTCATCGGAAATGCCGACCTGGCCGGTTACAATGCCATCAAGTTTGACTTCCCCCTGCTGGTTGAAGAATTTCTACGTGTAGGAGTCGATTTCGATCTGAGAGGAAGAAGACTGGTTGATGTCCAGAATATTTTCCACAAAATGGAATCCAGAACCTTGAGTGCAGCCTATCGTTTTTACTGCAACCTGGATCTCAAAAACGCCCACAGCGCCGAGGCCGATACTGTTGCAACCTACGAAATCCTCAAGTCACAACTCGATCGTTATGCCGGAACAGAATACACTGATAAACAAGGCAAGACAAACCATCCCATCGAAAACAACATCAAGACACTTTCTGAATTCTCATATTACAACCAAACTGCCGACCTGGTAGGACAAATTATTTTCAACCAACAGAACGCAGAGGTATTTAATTTTGGCAAACACAAAGGCAAAACAGTAGAGGAAGTCTTCAAAATAGAGCCGGCTTATTACGACTGGATGATGAAAGCTGATTTTCCCCTGTCAACGAAAAAACTCATTACTGCCATCAAATTAAGAGGATTTAATAACCGTTAATTCATTTATCTAAAATTACCCGAAGCCTTATAGAAGAAACCCATATGAAAGGGATAAGAAGAGGATAAGAAAAATGGAAGAGGAACAATTGATCAATACCTGAAAGATACCTGATGGATGCTTATAGAGTATCCTTCAAGTATCCTTTAAGTATCCCTCAAGTATCCTTTAAGTATCCTTCAACCCCCGGTCATAGGGTAATCATCTACCAGTCTTCTCTAAATATTCTACTCAGGAAATAACCTGCTTCGATAAATTAAATTTAAACATTTTCAACCCGGAATCATGAAGATCATTTGTATAGGCCGAAACTATATTGAACACGCTAAAGAGCTAAATAATCCTGTTCCAAAGGAACCCGTTTTTTTTATGAAGCCTGAATCGGCTATTGTCAGAAATAATTTCCCGTTCTTTTATCCCGAGTTTTCAAAAGAGATTCATTACGAAGCAGAGATTGTTTTGCATGTCTGCAAAGTGGGTAAATATATCCAGGAAAAGTATGCTCATACCTATTATGATGCTATAGGAACGGGGATAGATTTTACGGCCCGCGACCTACAACAAAAATGTAAAGAGAAGGGTTTGCCCTGGGAAATGGCGAAGGCTTTTGATGGATCGGCCCCTATCAGTGAGTTTATTCCCAAAGAATCGTTTGAATCGATGGAAAATCTGAACATCCGTCTGGATTTGAATTCAGAGACGGTTCAGGATGGATCGTCTAAAGATATGATCTTTACTTTTGACCAGATTATTGCCTATATCTCACAGTTCCTGACATTGAAAATCGGTGATCTGATCTTCACCGGTACCCCTGCAGGCGTTGGACCAGTAAAAATCAACGATCGTTTGGAGGTTTTTCTGGATAACCGGAAAATGATGGATTTTAAGGTGAAGTAAATTATTATCCATTCAGTTAAATGATGGATTTCAAGGTGAAGTGACCTTTTAGCCTTTTATGAAAAGATAATATCTATGACAGCCTCGGTTTTTAGGGCTTTGTTGATGGCTTTTATCAATCTTGTTTTGGCATAACTGACCTCGGTTCTGAGGGCGGCATTGTCGAATTCCACATAGAGGATTTTCTTGCGGATATGTATATTCGTGGTGTGTCGTGCGACCATTTGGCCGACAATCTTTTCCCAATCGTTCAAAACTTCGGTCTCATTGATCCGTTCTTCAATTTTATACTGACTGATCAACGCCTGAATGGCCTGCTTTAAAGTGTACTCGTTCGACGATTTCATACTCAGAGCGTTTCATTTGTTTCGACAATGTTTCCATCGATGATCTCAAAAATCTTGTGATCGATTTCTATCTTGGAAAAGATTCCTGCTATCCGATCCCGTTGGGTGTCGGTGATAAAAACCTGTCCGAAACCCTCTTCTCCCACCAGACGGATGATTTGCTCAACACGTAATCCGTCAAGTTTATCAAAGATATCGTCAAGCAAAAGGATGGGTTTAAACCCTTTAACCTGCCGTGTGAAATGGAACTGAGCCAACTTGATGGCAATCACAAACGACTTTTGTTGTCCTTGTGAACCGAATTTCTTGACCGGGTAAGTATCAATTCTAAAATCAAGATCGTCTTTATGAATTCCGCCAGTTGTATAACGGGCAGCCCTGTCACGTTCAAGATTTGACGTTAACAAACCCTCCATCGTTACTTCGCCAAGCTGTGTCTCATAGACAATATCGACATTTTCACGACTGTTGCTGATGAAGGCAAAATAGTTACTAAACAGTGGGACGAAGCCTTTCAGGAAAGAAATTCGCTTGTCATAGATCCTGGTTCCGGTTTGGTTCAACTGATAATCCCAGATTTCGAGCAGGGTGCTATCGAAAAACCGCATCTCTTCAAATTGTTTCAACAGGGCATTCCTTTGAACCAATGCCTTATTGTAAGCGATCAAATCGTCCAGGTAGGCACGATCGAATTGTGAAATGACCCCATCCAGAAACTTGCGCCGTAGATCGCTGCCGTCGTTGATCAGGTCACGATCCGAGGGTGAGATCATCACCACCGGGAAACGGCCAATATGATCGGCCATGCGGTCATATTCCTTTTTGTTGATTTTAAGTTGTTTCTTCTGATTGCGTTGTTGTATGCAACTCACCAAATCTGTCGTGTCGCCACCAGTCACATAGGTGCCATGAATCGCAAAAAAAGGTGAATCGTGTTTGATGTTCTGATTGTCGGCCAGATTAAAAAAACTCTTTGTCACCGAAAGATAATGGATGGCATCGAGCAGATTAGTTTTGCCTACCCCATTGTTCCCAACAAAACAATTTATTTTGCCCGAGAAAGCCAGATCAGCTTCTTCATAATTCTTGAAATTGTTGATGGTCAATCGTTGAAGATACATACGGGATTTAGTCTTGAGTCATTTCTTGTATTGCGTTGGCTACTTCTCCCATTAACCACGTTGGAGTTGAGGTAGCTCCACTGATACCCACATCATTTACATCCCAAAACCATTCTCGCTGTAATCCTATGGCATCTGAAACAAAATAGCTGTTCGGATTGGCTTCCTTGCAAACTGCAAACAGGGCAATGGCGTTGGAGCTTTTATCTCCTCCAACGAAAATAATCACTTCGTGTTCTTTTGAAAATATGTTTAACAGCGGAGCACGACCGGCCATCTGATTGCAAATTGTATTGAACTGTTTGAAATCGGCGTTGATTCCGCTTACCTTTTGCATTCTATTCAGGATCAGATCACCTATTTCGGCGTACTTGTTGGGATCTTTGGTGGTTTGTGAATATAGACGGACCGGTCTTGAGAAGTCAATGTCATCGATATCTTTCACTCCTGTAATCAAAATGGCATTCCCCTGAATCTGACCCATCAATCCAATGACTTCGGCATGACCTTCTTTTCCGTAGATGACCACCTGGCCATCAATTTGTTGCATCTCCTCATAACTCTTCCTGATCCGATGCTGCAACTTGAGTACAATCGGACAGGTAGCATCAACTATCTGGACTCCGAGTATGTCGGCAACACGGTAAGTTGAGGGTGGTTCGCCATGGGCACGTATCAGTACTTTTTTATCAGTCCAATCTGCCATGTCATCATGCGATATAATTTCGAGTCCTTGTTCTTTCAACCGATCTACTTCTCTACTGTTGTGAACGATATCGCCAAGACAGGCAATGTTGTCTTTTTTCAGTTCTTCTTCGCTAATCCGGATGGCGTTGACCACTCCGAAACAAAATCCTGAATTATTGTCAATAGTAATTTGCATAATACAAAAGTACATAAATTGCAAAGGGTAAAAAAATGTTGTAATTTTGTTACAGAAAAATCGCGTTCAGAAGATTAATAAAAAATACAATTATGTCAGAGAAAGTTTTTAGTAAAGTAGCTCCCGGCGTAGTAACCGGCGACAGTGTACAGGAATTATTCCGCATTGCAAAGGCTAATCAATTTGCTATTCCAGCAGTGAACGTAGTAGGTACCGACTCTATCAATGCTGTTATGGAAGCTGCAAAAGAAGTTAACTCACCGGTTATCATTCAGTTCTCCAATGGTGGAGCTCATTTTATTGCCGGTAAGTTTCTTTCAAATGAAGGCGAGAAGGTTGCAGTAGCAGGGGCTATTTCAGGTGCATGGCATATCCATCGCATGGCTGGTTTTTACGGTATTCCTGTTGTTATTCATACAGATCATGCAGCAAAGAAATTATTGCCCTGGATAGATGGTTTGCTCGATGCAAGTGAAAAACATTTTGAAATGTTTGGAAAGCCATTGTTTAGTTCACATATGCTTGATCTTTCAGAAGAGCCTTTGTTGGAAAATATCGAAATCTGCAAGAAGTATTTAACTCGTATGAGTAAAATTGGCATTACGCTTGAACTCGAATTGGGTTGTACCGGTGGTGAAGAAGATGGTGTTGACAATTCAGGAATGGAAAGCTCAAAACTGTACACTCAACCTGCAGATGTTGCTTTGGCTTATGAAGAACTGTTGAAAATCAGTGATAAGTTTACCATTGCTGCTTCTTTTGGTAACGTTCATGGTGTTTACAAACCAGGTAATGTAAAACTTGAGCCAAAGATTCTTCATAACTCACAGGAGTATATCCAGAAAAACTACAATACAGTTGCTAAACCTGTAAACTTTGTATTCCATGGAGGTTCAGGATCATCACGTGAAGAAATTCGCGAAGCCATATCATATGGAGTAATCAAGATGAACATTGATACCGATACACAATGGGCTACCTGGAAGGGTGTTTTAGATTTCTACAAGAAAAACGAAGGCTACCTTCAGGGTCAGATTGGCAATCCTGATGGAGCAGATAAACCTAACAAGAAATACTACGATCCACGTAAATGGCTGAATGAAGCTCAAAAAACGATGGTAGCACGTTTAAAAGTTGCTTTTGAAGACCTAAATTGTCTCGATAGAAACTAATCCGATAAATAATTTCAAAAAAAGAGGCTCTTTCGGAGCCTCTTTTTTTATTTCTGAAATACATTAAAGCGCCTTTGGCCTGACAGACATTACAGGTACAGGTGCATGGTTTATCATTTGTTGAGCAAAATTTCCCAGTAGAAAGTTAGCAACCTTTTTTTCCTGCTCAGTCATAATGACGATGAGGTCAGCATCTACTTTCCTGGCATAATCTATCGTAGTTTCGGTTAGATTTTCTGCATGGGCATCATCTATTTCAACTTCTACTTCTTCTTCTCTTAAGTAATCTGCAACCTGATCTGCATAGATATCAACAGAATCACGAACTTCAATCATATCGCTTGAATAAAGTCTTAAAACAATGACTTTAGCTTTGGCAGCTTTAGCGATTTCAGCGGTAATAGTTACCTTTTCGCGTGTTTCAACGGTGCTGTCTATAGGGAGAATAATCGTATTTAACTTTTCCTTGGTGTTCACTCCTGCCCTAACTGAAATAACAGGACATGGAGCAGTACTGACAACCCTGTAAACATTACTTCCCATCCAGAACTTTTCAAATCCAGACCGCCCATGTGTACCGGCAACTATAAGCTGGCTTTCGCTTTCTATTGCCTGTGCTGCAATCTCTTTATATACTTTTCCTTCTCTGATTAAATAGTCTACTTTCAGTCCGACATATTTTGACTGAAGTTCATCGGTTAGACGTTTAAACTGAATATTCATCTCATTGACTAACCCGTTTGAATCATCATCAGCAACATTAACACGGGTCTTTATGGGATTATTTACCCAAATCATTTCGAGACGTGCGCCTGTCAAATAGGCTAGTTGGGCAGCATGCAACAATGCATTTACAGAACAATTTGAAAAATCAACTGCAACAAGTAAGCTTTTCATACGTATAAAATTTAAAATCCGAATTAAAATGCACAAATCGAAAAGCAATAGTCCGTTAAAATTCCTTTCTTCGGACTTCATTTTAAAAACAGAATGAAATCAAACTCTTTTTTTATTCTGCTTTTTTCTCTACCTGAACACGATCAGGCACGGTGAACGCATTGGGATAAGTAGATGAAATTTGAAACAAAAAGCCCTCTGCTTCCAGTTTTGTTCTAAAGTCACCAACCCGAACCCTGTAATAAGGAGACTTGAAAGTAAGATAAGCAATTATATCCGGGTACAATTGCATGAATCGTTCCCGTGCAGTCTGGGCAGCTTTTTTAGAGTTATTACCTGAGTCAAAAAATATCTGAACACGAAAACCATCAACGCCTGGATTCGCCTGGTTATATTGACGATGTTTTTCAACCAATCGATCTATTCTGGGGTCCCTGTCCACATTTGGATTACTTCCAACGTTTTGGGACAAAGCAAAACCACATAAAAAGAGAAAGATTAACGATAACATTATTTTTTTATAACCCATATTTTTTGTTTTATGAGATAAACATTTAATTCGTTTATGCATATAAGATAATAACAACACCATTTGCATATTGTTTTTTTAGTCCTATTTTCTTGGTTGAATACTTAATACCGGTATATCACTCATGCTTATGATATGTTGAGCCTGTGGACCCATCAAAATACTGCTCTCCGAAGGTTCCTGTTCTGTCATGATCGATATTAGCCCGGCACCAATTTTAACTGCATATGAAAGTATCGCCTGCGTAACATTTGAATTTTTTAAGATCTCTGTGGAACATGATATATTCTGTTCTTTCAGTAGATGCTCTACTTTTCGAACATTGTCATCAACTTTCTTTTGGAGTGACACCAACCCTGTTCCATTTAATCCAAGAATATTTATACCTGATCCCAACATACTGGCAAGTTCCACAATCACTGGTACTTTTTGCATAGTATAGGAAGTAGTATCAATTGGCAATAAAATATTTTCAAAACTGTTATTTGAATCAAGATTTGGATGTATAGTAATGACAGGACAGGGAGCCGCAGTCACAATCCTGAAGGCATCGTTTATAACTGAGAATTCATCAAACCCTGTCCTGTCATGTGTGCTGACAATTACAAGACTTGATTTACTTAATTTTGCCTGAACTGCAATTTCAGTATAGACTTTACCCTTTCGGATTTTAGGATGAAGCTTACCGGTTTTCAACTGCGCGGAGTATTTATCAATTATTTCAGTTATTATCAATGATGCTTCATCTTTTAAATCACTCTGTTCTCCATGTAAATAATTGGCATCAGGTTCTGACTGTTTATCAACCCAAAGCATTATAACCTCTGAATGAGTTATGTTTGCCATACTTATGGCATATTCCAAAGCGCGTAAAGAGCCTTTGGAAAAATCTATTGCAACGAGGATATTTTTCATCGTAACCTCCATTTTTATCATTGCTAATATAGATATTTTCAACCCATATAAAGCCATATGATGAAAATTTATTCTCACTGCACATTTGATTGATTTTAACTAATTTTGCTCTTCTATATTCAGAACAATTAATAATTGATGAACTCTAATCTTGATGCAAAAGGCGATTGGTTAACACCATCCGAAAAAGAAATTGAACAAGTGTTGAGACCCTCGGCATTTGATGACTTTTCAGGACAGGCAAGCGCGGTTGACAACCTCCGCATTTTTGTTCAGGCAGCCCGTCAAAGGGGTGAACCGCTTGATCATGTTTTGCTGCATGGCCCTCCCGGATTAGGGAAGACTACGCTCTCACATATCATTGCCAACGAATTGGGTGTTGGTATTAAAATAACTTCCGGTCCGGTAATGGATAAACCGGGTGACCTTGCCGGACTATTGACCAATTTGGAAACAAATGATGTATTGTTTATAGATGAAATCCACCGGTTAAGCGCTGTTGTTGAAGAATATCTTTACTCTGCAATGGAAGACTATAAAATCGATATCATGATCGAAAGTGGTCCCAATGCACGAAGCATCCAGATTGCGCTCAATCCTTTCACATTAATTGGAGCTACTACGCGCTCAGGGCTTTTAACTGCACCTTTACGTTCACGTTTTGGTATCAACACACGTCTTTCATATTATGATGCTATTACGCTTCAACGCATTCTGGTTCGTTCTGCCGGTATATTAAAAGTCGAGATGACCTCAGATGCAGCCCATGAAATAGCACGCCGTAGTCGTGGAACCCCTCGAATTGCGAACCTGTTGCTCCGAAGAGTTAGAGACTTTGCTCAGATAAAAGGAAATGGCACCATTGATATGAATATCACCCTGTTTTCTTTGGATGCTTTGAATGTTGACAAGAATGGGCTTGATGAAATGGATAACAGAATTCTGACCACTATCATTGATAAATTCAAAGGAGGGCCCGTTGGTTTGACTACAATTTCGACAGCTGTTGGAGAAGACTCAGGCACGATAGAAGAAGTCTATGAACCATTTCTTATCCAGGAAGGCTTCCTGGTCAGAACTCCCCGTGGGCGTGAGGTAACAGATCTTGCATATCGCCATCTGAACAGAGTAAGATTTGCAGGACCTCAACAAAAACTTTTCGATGAATAATCCTTCATCATTTGATAAAAAGATAATCACCCAACTCATTAAAGCAAAAACCAAAGAACTGGGTTTTGATGCATGTGGTATTGCTGTAGCTGAAAAATTAACAAAAGAAGAGCCTTTTTTAAAAGACTGGTTGGATAAAGGATACAATGGTCAGATGGGTTACATGGCCAATTATTTTGATAAGCGGTTGGATCCGACTATTCTTGTTGAAAATGGCAAATCGGTCATAGTGCTCCTTTATTATTATAATCCACCTCAAACACAAAATGAATTCTCCGGGTACAAAATCACTAAATATGCCTACGCCAGAGACTACCATACCATCATAAAAGAAAAGCTCAATCTACTTGGAGATTATATTACTCAAATTTCTTCGGGTCATACATATAGGCTCTTTACAGATTCTGCTCCCGTACTCGAAAAAGCATGGGCTGTGAAAGCCGGATTAGGTTGGATCGGAAAGAACTCATTACTCATTGTCCCACGGAGAGGTTCTTTTTTCTTTATCAGCGAGATCATTACTTCTCTTGAACTTGATGCGGATCAACCTTTCATTGGTAATCAATGTGGTGCATGCCGTCAATGTATGAATGTATGTCCAATGGGTGCACTTGTATCACCGGGTGTACTGGATGCACAAAAGTGTATTGCTTATCAGACAATGGAATTGAAAGACGATACAATACCTTCAGCGTCAAAAGGACTGAATAAGGAATGGATTTTTGGTTGTGATATTTGCCAGGATGTTTGCCCCTGGAATAAGAAAGCGATGCCACATGAACATACAGACTTTCAACCCAATCAATCTTTGCTTGAGATGACCAAACCAGACTGGGAGGCTCTTACACAGGAACGTTTTGATTTATTATTTAAAGACTCTGCTATCAAACGATCAAAATTTACAGGATTGATGAGAAATATCAACTTCCTGAAAGCATAAAAAAGCAAGGACAGGTCGCGGCCTGTCCTTACACATTAACAAAACATAAGCGTATTAAATCTTTATCCACATTTTGAATAACCACAACTAATGCAGGTCAGGCAACCTTCCTTGTAAGCCAGGCTTTCTGTTTCGCCACATTGTGGACATTTTATACCATCGGCTTTAGTTCCATCAGGGATATACTTTTTCAAAGCCCTAACTACACCATTCCTCCATGTATTAATGGATTCTATATCGAAAGTCAGATTCTCAATCAGGCTAATGACATAAAGCAGAGGCATTCCATGTCGCAGAATACCTGAGATTAGTTTAGCATAATTCCAGTATTCCTTATCAAACAATCTTGATAATCCTTCTACTGTTACCTTATAACCATCTTTATCACTGAACTGGAAGTCATAACGTGCACGTTCACCTTCTTCCGGTTTATTTCTGATAACCCAACCTTTGGTTACCCATGGTGCCAGAAAGAAGTTATCGGCCTTACCGGTAAATATTTCGTATGGTTTTCCATCGTAGAGTCCAACCACAGCTATCCATTTCTCATACGCATTCTGGAAACGAACAACCTCAGCTTCAAGTTTTTTGGGACGAGATGGAGCTTTGGTTTCTTTAAATTCATGTTCTTTGGTTTCTTTTTCATTGCTGATAAGTACACCAGAACGGGAACCTTCCCTATATATAGTCATTCCCTTGCAACCACTTTCCCAGGCAGTCTGATAAACCCGGCTAACCAGATCTTCAGTTGCATCTTTGGGTAGGTTTACCGTCACACTGATTGAATGATCAACCCATTTCTGAATAGCCCCTTGCATCCGTACCTTGTTTACCCAATCGATATCTGCAGATGAGGCTTTATAATAGGGTGATTTTGCAATAATCGGATTTAGCTTATCATCATTATAATGGATAACTTCATCTACATTATAACCATTGACTTCTAACCAGGTGAGAAACTTAGGATGAAATACATTGTATTCTTCCCATGAATCTCCGATAT
>Ga0118677_10012045_pt1 | contig 12787 bp, 9 predicted proteins | sample AliMusrvi5mmetaG_FD_86154 | JGI IMG/M metagenome (GOLD analysis project Ga0118677, IMG submission 86154)
AGCGGGATGGGCCTCGACACGCACGCGGTGGGTTGTGCCCGCTGCTGTCGGGCAGACGCGACCCATCGGCACGCCATCCACATCGAGCGCCAGGAAGGCGCCGTTGGTCGCGAAGAGACGCCCGGTGCGTGCGGTACAGACGATGGCGGAGGATTCGAGCGGCCGCGGCAGCGGCATGGCATTCAGGAACGTTCTTTCGCGCGCGGGGAGCTTCGGGGTGTCGAAGCAGCCGTCCATCTCGGCGAAGCCGGGAACGATGGCGCCCGTGTCGAGCAGGTGAAACCAGAGCGCCTGGTAGCTGCGATGGCAGGCGTCGTAGCCCTGCACCGTGAAGCCGTCCAGCCGGCCGTCGGCCAGCAGGTGGAGCACGCTTTCGGATGCAATGTTGGTGATGAAGCGGCCCTGTTCGCGCCACCAGCTCGTGGGGTGGGCCCAGACAGCGAGCGCGCCCGCGCGGCGCTGCGATGCCACGATCTCGAAGGTGCAGCGGCGATGGTGGGGCTGTCCGGTCAGGGGGTTGATCTCGCGCTGCGGATCGCTGGCATAGTAGGAGACGGGGTGGTTCTGGTCGTAGTCGTGCCAGGCCGGAACCTGGTACTCGAACCCGATATACCAGAGATGGCCGTACCGGTTCTTGGGCGTCTCGTTGTCCAGGTAGAACAGGGTTGCGCCGGCTGACCGCGCGTTCAACTCGGCGATCAGTCCCTCGACGTCCGGCCGATCCATCACCGACCCGGGCGCAACCTGTCCCGCGAAATAGCGGTCGCGGTCGACGGTTTCGAATTGCCCGTAATGCGCGCCCGATACCGGGTCCCAGGGCGAGCCGACGCCGACCGCCGCGATGCGGTTCCGGGCCGCCCACTCGACCAGGTTGCGCTTGGCCCCTTCGAAATCAACTTGGCGGCAGCGAAGCATGTGGCTGTGCGTAGCCACACCCGCCCACGCCTCACGCTCACCGGCGGGCATCGCACCTGGCACGACCTGCGTCAAAGCGCCCTTCATACCGGCGAATCCCCTCCCTTGGAGGGGTGGCCGAAGGCCGGGGTGGGTTCTCCGGCGGGAGCGGGCAGCAACAGCGTCGGATAGTAAAGGCCGCGGCGCTCGATAAAGGGCACCTGCGCGACGCCCGTGGTCTGGAAACTGAAACGGCCAACAGGGAACGGCATGACGCCCAGCAGGAACGACAGCATGATATTCAAACTTCCACCGTGCGCGAAGATGGCCACCGTGCGCGTTTCCGCGCCGGGATCGGCCGTCCAGGCGCCCTGGCGATGATGCAGCCCCTGGGCCGCCAATGCCGCCAGCAGCGGCGGCACGATGCGCGCGTACATATCGAACGTGCCCTCGCCCTGCTCGGTCTTCCACGTTTCCTCGGCATAGCGTTCGACATCGCGGGCCTGCATGGCCTCGAACTCGGTGCTGGTCAGGGTGCGGACGGCCTCCGCCGGCAGCCACTCCTCCAGCCCCGGTACAATCGTGACCGGCACGTCGCGGCCGGCAAGTGCCCGATCGGCCGTTTCCAACGCCCGGCCATAGGGCGAACTCAACGCCGCATCGATGCGTTCGCCGCGCAGCGCCACGGCCAGGGCCTCGGCTTGCGCCACGCCTTCGGCGCTCAGGCAGCCGCTGACGGGGCGGGCCGGGCAGACGTAAGGGTCACCCGCCATCTTGCCATGTCGGATCAGAAGCAGTTTCACGGTTTCTTCCCTTCCGGAACGGGCGCCACGACCGCGCCATTTTGCTCGGACGCGTACAGCGCGGCATAAAGCATCGCCGAGGCGCCGAGCGTTTCGGTTACAGTGAACTCGCTATTGACCTCGGCGCCGCCGTTGCCCAGATCCCGCCACCGCCGCAAGACCGGCCGCTCCTTCGGATACCAGTCGGCGATGGCGCCGCTGCTCAGTCCATAAACCGTGATGCCCTTGACCGTTCCCCCGCGCTTGCCGGGCTGCTCGTAGAGGAACTCCGCGAGCTCGGGATGCAGCGGCGGCCGTTCGCCCATGCCCGTGATGAAGGTCTTGGAGAGCGGGTTGCAACCGAGCTGAAAATCGGCGTTCAGGCTGGCGCCGTCCAGGTACTTCTGCTCGCCGGTCAGCCACCAGGCGCGCAGCAGGACATCCGCGTGGTGCCCGCCGCCGTTTCCGTTACCCCAGCCGAGGTCACGCTTCGCATCGCCGCCCCAGCGGTAAGCCTCGGCATCGATCCGCTTCGTTAGTTGGTCGTCGGCCGAACGCACGATCTCGGCGCGCAGCTTGGCGCGAATCGCCGCGTCCGTTCCCGGCTGTTCACAGCGGATATAGGGCCAGCGCATGAGCGGCCCGCACACGCCCATCGACCAGTGGAGGCGGAAGCCATCGTGGGCGTAGCGTTCGACAAACAGTTTATTGAACCGCTCGTCGCCAGTGGCGCGGTAGAGCGCGCTGGCAGCCCAGAGCGTGAATCCGGACCGCGAGTCATCTTTGGGATCAGCCCGCTGCGCCACAGCCCAGTCGAAGGCGCGCACGGCCGAGGCCAAGGTGGCATCTGCGAGCGCCGCGCCGTACGGCCGGTACAGCCGCGCGAAGCTGGCCGCCACGGCGGCGTATTCAAAGTTTGAATCGGGGTCCGGCTTAAAGATGCCGAAGTCCCCCCACTTCACGGCGCTTTGATGGCGCGAATCCTGATCGTTGCAACGCCCTTTGGGAATGCCGCCGTCCGGCGCCTGCTGTTCCCGGTAGAAGCCCAAGGCCCAGGCAGCCTCGTCCAGCAGATCAGGGATACCGTTGCCGCTTTCCGGCACGTTGAGATCGCCGTCACGGAAGATCCGCGGCGACATGTCGTAGGCGTCCAGGTTCTGTGCCGTGGCGCGCAAGTGGTAGGTGAAGCAATCGAAGTCGCCGGCATCATGGTACCCGCCCCGGTATTCGTGTTGCAGCTCGCCGGGTGCGGGCGTGTAGTGCGGGTCGTCAACCATGTGGCCGGAGAGATAGACATGCAGGTGGCAGGCCGGTTTTTCAAACATCGTGAACGGCTTGGCCAGCGGGCACCCGCAGCGCTGGTGGTAGAACGCGCGCTGGGTCTGACGATAGAGATCCGCCACGCCGTCACCGCCCACGCCGAAGCTGGCGGAACGGCCCAGCCCCGGCACGTATACATGATAGTGGCCCGGCGTCAGGTTCGACAGATCCATCTCCCGCACCATTTCGCCCGTGACGTTCTGCGGGTCGGGCCGCGGAACGATCGCGCCGGTCAGCGCCACCTTGCGGACGCCTTTGTCGATGACTTCGTTGATGACCTCGAAATTCGTGCAGGCGGCATAGTCCACGGCGCCGAGATCGCCCGCCCACCAACCGAGGTAGGCGTAGCGGCGCCCAGCCTTGGCGCTGTAGGCGACCTGGTTGACCTTGATTGCCGGTGTCTCCATGTTGTGGTCATCATAAATGAATGACAAGTGGTCGACCATCGGGGGCTTGATTCCAGCGACACCAACGGTGTAACGCCCCCCCACGCGCAGCGGCTGCGCCAATCGGAGATAGTAAGTGTGCCAGTAGACAACGTTCTGTTGGAACGGACCGATGTCGCCGTTCCAGTATTCGTAGCTGTCGCGACCCACCTCTTCTAGGCGTTGTTCTTCGTCGAAAGAGTGGTCGCACTTGATGACCATAAACGTCTTGGGTTGCTGTGCCGCGGCGGCGGCCGTCTCGCAGGGGCCGGCGGCGGTGCGAGTCAAGGCCGGGTCGACGGTGACCGCCAACAAATCGGAGCGAATCAGGTCGATAGACCGCACGCCTTGCACGAGCCCGGTCGCCACGGCCGCCGCATAAATCGCGTCGCGTTCCACGGCAGACTTGGCGTCGAAATAGCCGTCAGGCGTGGCTGGAAGCCGCTGCCACACATTGCCCTTGTTCACGGCCTCGTCGGCGCGGTAATCGGCGTCATCGATTGTGACGGCCCAGATCACCGGGGCGCCCTTGTCGAGCGACGCGAACGTCAAACCGACGATCGGCGCATCCGGGCGCGGGTTGCGCCACTGCATGGCCCACAGGCCGATCAGGCAGTTCCACTTGCGCGTGTAGAGGTTGCCGCCCATGTGCACGGGCCAGGCATCCGCGCCGCTGTTGTCCCACCAATTCTTGCACCACCAATCGCGCAGATGGATTCCCTTCTGCAGGGGGATCGCGACGGTCTGCCCGTCCGCGTAGTGCACGGTGTAGATCGCGTTCGTATCGCCCTTGCGCGCCTGAGAGCCGCCGATCGAGTTCTGGATGAAGTAGACGAAACGCCCCTTCACGGCGGGGAAATCGACCCGGCGCGACAGGGGGCGGTCCTTGTCGTGCGCGCCGACGCGCAGCATCAGGGCCACGCGGCCTTCATTCTGCGTGGGATCCAGCATTCGGAAGTGGTAGCCGTTGCGCTCCACCTCACCGACCGGCAGCGGCGGAAAAAGGAACATGTCGTTGATGCCCTCGTCCGTCCAGCCGCCCTTCCCATTGTGGGCGATGCCGTCGTCCTCGCGCGACGTGTTGGCCACCGGGGTTAGATCAACGTAGTGAGGAGCTGCGCAGGCGGAACCTGCCAGCCACCCCAGAATGATTCCCGTTACTGCCGATCGTCTGCCTATCATATTGTCCTTTGCGCGACGGGTTCAACCGGCAAGGGAGGCAACATACCATGCACGCGGTCTGGCGGAAAGATGGAAGGGCGCCAACCGGGATCACTTCATTGCATGCAGGCCGATGCGGTTGCCTTCGGTATCCTTGAACCAGCCGATGAAACCGTATTCCCCGATGGACGTCTTCGGGAGGACTGTACGCCCGCCCTGCTTCTTGACCCGCGCCAGTATCGCCTCGATATCCTTGACCATGAAGTACAGCATCGTCCCGGTAGCCGACGGTTTGTAGCCTTCGCCCTCGACCAGGGCGCCGGCCGTGCCGTAGGCCTTGTCTTTCATGTCGAAGAACGCCATGCGGCAGGTGCCCATCTTCTCCACTTCCAGCTTCGCCTCGAAGACAAACTGATAGAACGCCTTGGCGCGCTTCATCTCCTTGACGGGAATCTCAAACCATCCGACGGGATTCGACAGCTTCTTCATTTGGCGTGTTCCTTTCACGTGTGTTGACCACCGTACGAGCCACACTCTACCGGACCGTAGGCGGTCGTCGATCAGGAACTTCCTCAGACACACCGGCGGGAACCCTGAGCCGGTTGCAGCGCAGGGCGAGTAAGCAGGCTCAGGGCGACCCGAGGCAAACGGCGCCGCTAAATGGCGTGCCCGCGTTCGCCTTTCTTCGGCTTGAGTGCACGGGTGATCGGCGGTAGACTGGCATCATGATAATTACGGTACCAGACGAGTTGCTCAAGGGGACTTCATTTGACCCGAAGCGGGCACTGTTGGATCTGGCCTTGGGAATGTATGCCGACCTTAGGGCTACGTTGGGCCAGGCTGCATCAATTGCAGGGATGACTCAAACGCAATTCCTCAAGGAACTTGGCAGTCGACGAGTACCGATGCACTACGACGTGGCCGCCTTCGAACACGACATAGCCGTCATGGAGCACCGGTGATCGTCGTCAGCGATACATCCCCGGTCACGGCGCTTCTACAAATCGACCTCTGCGGCCTGCTTCGTGATCTCTTCGGAAAAGTCATTCTGCCTGAGGCGGTTCATGCAGAACTCAGTCGGTACCATGACGAGCTGCCGGATTTCTTCCAGATTGAACGCGTTGCCGATCCCGGGAAGGTAATCGTGCTCGCGGCTACGCTCGATCAGGGAGAGGCTGAGTCCATTGTGCTGGCGGAACAATTGGGGGCGGACTTGCTGCTCATGGACGAAAACATCGGGCGCCAGGTGGCGAGTGCTCGAGGTATCGCCGTAACCGGTTTGCTGGGTGTGTTGATCCGCGCAAAACGGGCCGGCCTGATTCACTCCGTAAAGGACGTGATGTCACGGCTTCAGAGCGAGGCCGGTTTCTATGTGTCCGACGATCTTTGGCAAGCAGTGCTGCGTCGGGCGGGAGAATGCTGAACATTTCCTTGATCTCCGGATCAGAACGTCTGCCCACATCTGGCTGCCGGTCAATCGTTCGTCCGCCCACTGCTCTCCGCTGACTGCTGGCCGGTTACGCCAAAATCCGCTCCAGTCACACGCTGACTGATACACCCCGGTCTTCGACCTGGCCGAGCAGGCGCAGGAGGCCGTCGAGGATGGTCCAGGGATTGGGCGGGCAGCCGGGGACGTAGAGATCGACTGGCACCACATTGGCGGCGCCATTGCACGCTTCGGCATGGTTGATATAGGGACCGCCGGCGATCGCACAGGCGCCGACCGCGATGACGATGCGCGGTTCGGCCACGGCGGCGTAGGTCTTGCGCACGGCCAGTTCCATGTTCTTCGTCACCGGACCGGTAATGAGGAGCCCATCGGCATGCCGCGGCGAGGCGACGAACTGGATGCCGAATCGGCCCAGGTCAAAGACCAGTGTGCCCAGCACGTTGCAGTCGGCTTCGCAGGCATTGCACCCGCCCGCGCTGACCTGGCGCAACTTGAGTGAGCGGCCGAACAACTTGCGCATCTTGGCGTCCAGCGCCGCATTCAGCTCGGGCTTCTCCGAGCCGACCACCAATGCCTGGCGATCGCGGGCGGCCAACCGGTATTCGCGCGAGAAGGTGATCGCCCCCTTGGAACAGGCCCGCTCGCATTCGCCGCAAAACAGGCAACGCCCCATGTCGATCGCGAGTTTGCCTTCACGGTAGGCCAGCGCCCCCACCGGGCAGATGGAGACGCACGCGCTGCAAGACGGATCCACACACGCGGGGTTGATCGTCGGCAACCCGCGAAACCGATCCGGCAGCGTCGGCGCCTTCCGGGGATAAGCGGCCGTCCGGTGGCCCTGCTTAATTCTCGATGCGATGATGTTTAGCATAATTCAGTGTTCAGGCTTCAGTGTTAAGTATTCAGGAAACCCCAATCATAGATCGTGTCCGCAGTACGACAGGTTGAAGCTCTTGTTGCACAGCGGGAAGTCGGAAATCTGCTGGTTGCGCAGCGCCAAGGCCAGCCCCATCCAATTATGAAAGGATGGGTCCACGACCTTGTACGTTGCAAAATGGCCACGGGCATCCGTCATAGCCACATGGCAGATCCGGCCGCGCCAGCCTTCCACCAGGGAGACGACGAAGGCATCCGCCGCCAGTGCTGGCACCGCCGCCCGCGTGGGGCCGCCCATCAGCATCTTCAACTGTTCCCGCACGAAATCGCCCGACCGCTGGATTTCCAACCAGCGCACGTAGGCCCGCTCGAACACGTCGCCGGCCACGCCGGCGGAAACAGGAATCTGCGCAAACCGGTAGATGCCCATGGGGAAGTCGAGGCGAACGTCGCCTTCCGCACCGCAGGCCCGCGCCACGGGCCCCACCAGGCCCAGCTCGGTGCAGGTCTCCAGCGACACCTTGCCCGTATCCTCGAAACGGCTCATGACCGAAGGCGAGTCCCAGAGCAGATTGACGGCGCTGGCAACGTCGCTCAGGGCGGCCTCCAGCCGGCTCAGAAGATCCGCCACCAGCGCCTCATCGACATCGTAACCCACGCCGCCGGGGCGCATCATCCCGCGGCTGAAGCGGTTGCCGCACAGACACGCCGTCATGTTCAGAAAATCGCCGCGCAATCTTCCGCAATAAGCGGAAGTAGGCAGGAAACCCACGTCGCCCGACATGGCGCCGAGGTCGCCCGTGTGATTGGCCAGTCGTTCGAGTTCCAACGCCACACCGCGCAACACCTGTGCCCGCGAGGGGGCCTTACACCCGGCCAGGCTTTCCACCGCCTGACAGTAAGCCAGGCCATGCCCGGCGGTGGTGTCGCCCGCCAGGGTCTCCATGTAATGGATGGTGCGCTTGTCCGGCCCGCCCACCAGGGCCCGTTCAACGCCGCGATGCTGATACCCGAGCGAGATCTCCAGGTGAAGCACCTGCTCGCCATGGCATTGAAAGCGGAAATGGCCCGGTTCGATGACGCCAGCATGCACGGGCCCGACGGACACTTCATGAACCTCCTCGCCTTCAACCCGGTAAAAATCAGTCACGCCGATGACCGGGGGCTGCTCCGCCGTCCGACCCCAGGCGTCGTGACCGGGCCGTTGCGACACGACGAAACGCACGGGCTTGAGCCACGGATGGCCTTCCGGCCGCAAGCCGAACTGCTCGGCGATTTCGCGTTCGAACAGATGCACCTGCGGACACTCGGGCGTCAGGGACGGGAATCCCTCGCCGGTTACGAGCGTCCGCGCCGCGGTCAACCCGCCGCCCTCGCGCTCCGCCAGCACCACATAAAGTTCCACGCCCTCGTCGGCGTCCGCCGTGCGCCCGAACAACGCAGCCACCTGCGCGCCTTTTGCGACGCCGTCCAGGATGGCGCTACGAAACGGCGCCCACTCCAGGCACGGAATGGCCTGGCGGTCGAGCCGCATGCCGTTGCGTAATTTTGCCAATTGAGGAATCATTGTCATGGCCGTCCCTCCACGCACACGACGGCTTCACGCAGGAGCGAGGCCAGCGGACCCGGCATCCAGACACCCAGCATGACGACCAGGGTCATCAGGATGATGATCGGCACGACGAGTTGGGGCCGATCCTGATAGTCGGTGGCTGCGGCCTGGGCCGAGGGCGTCCCCTGAACTACCCGCAGCACCGTCGCGCCCATGCCGATGAAGACCGTGGCCAGCAGTAAAAGGAAAAGCGTGGCCACGACATAGTGCGCTCCGTTGAACACCCCGCAGAGAATCGTGAACTCGCTGATGAACGGGCCGCCGGGCGGGGAGCCGGTGATCGCCAGGAAACCGGCCAGGAACAGCGCGCCCGATACCGGCAACCGGCGAATGGCGCCGCGCACGTCGTCGGTGAGTTTGCTGTCGTAGGCGCGATGGATATTTCCGGCCGACAGGAACAGCACGCCCTTGCTCAGGCCGTTGACGACCAAGTGCAGCAAGGCGCCGAACGTCGCCAGCCCGCCGATGCCGATGCCGAGCACCAGGATGCCCATGTGCTCAACGCTGGAATAGGCCAGCATGCGCTTGAAATCGCGCTGCCGGATCATGAAGACCGCACCCACCGCCATGGACAGCAACCCCACGAAAACCAGGATCTCGCGCGCAAAGGCCGCCTCGCCGGCCGCCACAACGATCCGGTAGAAACGCAGGATCGCCAGGAACGCGCAACTGGTCACGCCGCCCGCCATCAAGGCACCCGCCAGGCCCGGCGCCTCGCCATAGGCGTCCGGCTTCCACGTGTGCATCGGGGCCAGGCCCATCTTGGTGCCATAGCCGACCAGCAACAGCACGAACGCGGCATGCAGCCAGGGGCGCGACAACTGTTGCGCCGACCGGACCAGATCGTCCAACAGCAACGTCGATTCCAGGCCCTCGTGCAGGGACGAGTACGCCAGGAAAAACGAACCCAGCAGGGCCAGGGCGATGCCGACCGACCCGATGAGCAGGTACTTCCACGTCGCTTCCAACGAACGGGCGTTGTGGTTGAAGTACAGCAGCGGCGCGGTCGCCAGCGTCGTGGCCTCCATGCCGACCCACATCAAGCCGAGATGATGCGAAAGGCTGACAAGGGACATCATCGCCAGCATCGCCAGCAGGCAGGCGCAGAACACGCGGTTCGGGCGATCCGGCCGAAGCGCCAGATACGCCGGCGCATAGAGCGCGCACAGGAAGAACAGCAGGCTGATGAACCCCAACACCAACATGCCCAGCGCATCCAGCGCCAACCAACCCTGGAGCGCAGGACTGGGCCGCAGCGCCAGCGCCACCCCCATAACCACCAAATGTGCCGCTCCACCCACCGGCACCCACAACGGGCGCCAGCGGTTCGACGGCGTCACGGCCGCCCCCACGGCGGCCAATAACGGGACGAGAATCAGAAGCCAAACCATGATCTACTCCTTCAACGCGGAGAGCTTGCGCGTGCTCACCGTGGAAAATTCCTGGCTGATCTTGTTGATGATGATGCCCATGACAAAGATGGCGACAAACAAGTCCAACAGCACACCCAGTTCCACGAGGAAGGGCATCGCTTCCACCAGCAATAAACCGAAAATGAAGACGCCGTTCTCCAGGATCAAATAGCCGACCACCTGGGTGATCGCCTTGACGCGCGTGGTGAGCAGCAGGAAACCGGTCAGCACCGTCGACAGGGCCGCGGGGACGATCAGCGAGCCGACATGCTCATGGGCGATCGGCAGCGTCTTGGAAAAAAGCACGGCCAGCGCCGTGCCCACCGCGCCGAGCAACAACGACGTGACAAAACCCACGATGGGCTCCACTTCGCGCCGCTGCACCACGTCCCGGATCGCGTGGTAGAGCATGCGGGGAATGGTGACGCCCTTCAAAATAACCGCGACAGCGGCCATGGCCAGTACGCCGCTCGTTACCTTGCTCTGGACCACCACAATCATGATCCCCAGCAACACGCCTTGCATGGCCACGGCCGGAATGATCGTGCGTGTCCGGCTTGCGCCCAACACGACAAAATTCAGCAGCAGCACCAACACCAAAATCGGATCCAACAACGAATGCATCATGTCACCTCAACAACAGGACTACCCCGAACGCCGACAGCAAACAGGCCGCCACCAGAAACGTCGGCACAAACACCATGCGGAAACGTGCCATCACCGATTCCACCACGCCGATGACGACCGCCAACCCGAGCATGCCGACGACAAACCAACCCCAGTCGAGCCACGCGTTGCCCGAGCGGAACGGCGCGACCACGCCCATCAGCAGGGCGCCCATTACGAACAACTTCATCGCCGCCCCGTACAAGATCATCCCCAGAGCCGGCCCGCTGTGATCGAGCACCATCACCTCATGGATCATGGTCAGTTCGAGATGCGTGTTCGGGTCGTCGAATGGAATACGCGAATTCTCCACCAGGAGGACGATCAGCAAACTCGCCGCCACCAGCACCAGCGAAGGCAGAGCCGCCCCGGTCCCGGGGAGCACGGGACCGCCCAACATGGTGGTCAGACTGAGCGAGCCGGACAATCGGGCCAGCACGAGGAAACCGAAGAAGAGCGCTGGCTCGGCGAGGCACGAGAAGGTGACCTCGCGCGCCGACCCCATGCCCTCGAAGGCCGAACCGGTATCCAAAGCCGCCGCCGCGGTGAAGAACCGCCCCAACCCGAACAGGTAGGCGAACAGGATCAGGTCCCCGCTGAATGACACGGGCGCCGCGTGCCCGCCGAATGGCAGCAGCAGTCCGGCCAGCAGCGCGGTCGCCAACCCGACGACCGGTCCCGCCCGGAACACCCACGTCGTGGTCGTGCTGAACACCGAGCCCTTCTGAAACAGTTTGGCCAGATCGTAGTAGGGCTGCAGGAACGGCGGTCCGACGCGCCCGGCAAACAGGGCTTTCGTCTTGCCGATCACGCCCAGGAGCAGCGGCGGCAGACCGACCAGCAGGATGACATGCATGAGGATGTGATTCATAGCCGTGACCATCGTTCGTTCATCGCCAGAGCAAAAGGATTATCAGAAACGCCACAATATAGAACAGGTACGCCTGGACATTGCCCGCCTGGAACCGGCGGAAGAAGGACGCCACCCACGCGCCAAACCGGTAGAGCGGACGTAACACGCCGTCCAACACCAGGTCCGGCACATGACTCTCGAACCCGGTCCGCCCGGCGAACAACGGTTGCTCGGCCGGCCGGTGTGCCTGCGGTCGCAGCACCCAGGCGAACAAGCCCACCAGCATCTGTGCAAATGACGACGCGGTGTACTGCATCGCCGCCGTCGGCGCCGCGTATCCGCAATCCCAGGTCCCGGCGCTGGACACCGCGCCGTGGCGTATGCGCCTGATCAGCAACGCCCCGACCAACAGGAAGAGGCCGCACAACGTCAGCGCCGCCGCGCTCACCCAACCCAGCGGCACCAGCGTCATCAGCGCCGGCAGGTGGCCCGCCAGTTCCGGCGCCGCAACGAGCACGCCGCTTTCCAGAAGGGGAACCACCGCAAAGGGCGCCAGCCCGATAGCCAGGCAGCAGCCGCCCAACACCATCATCGGGCCGGTCATGCTCGCGCCGGGCTCGTGCGCGTGCAGCGTCCGATCGGACCGGGCCTGCCCAAGGAACACCGAGCCAAAGGCCTTGACGAAACACGCCACCGCCAACCCGCCGATCAAGGCCAGGGCCGGCGCCACAAAAGCCGCGGCACCCCACCCCGGCTCGCCCCCGAGGCCCATGGCCCGGAACGAACCCAGGTAGATCATCAACTCGCTGACAAACCCGTTCAGCGGAGGCAACCCGCAGATCGCCACGGCCCCCACGGCAAAGCAAAGCGCCGTGCGGGGCATGGACCGGCCGAGCCCGCCGAGGAGATCCATTTCCCGCGTATGGGTCTCGTGGATCACCGCACCGGCGCTCAGAAATAAGAGCGATTTGAACAACCCGTGATTCCAGACATGCAACAGCGCGCCCGCCATTCCCAGCACAACCCAGTCCACGCGGTGAAGTGAGCGCCCCACCAGTGCCAGGCCCAGGCCCATCACGATGATGCCGATGTTCTCGATGCTGTGATAAGCGAGCAACCGTTTGAAATCGTGCTGCCCGAGCGCGAACACCACGCCCAGCACGCCCGATACAGCCCCTAGCACGAGGAGCAATCCGCCCCACCAGACCGGGGGCAGCGGCAGGAGGGAAATGATGCGGACCATGCCGTAGATGCCGATCTTGATCAGTACGCCGGACATCAACGCCGAAACGTGACTGGGCGTCATCGCATGCGCGCTGGGCAACCAGATGTGCAT
>Ga0118677_10012046_pt1 | contig 12787 bp, 7 predicted proteins | sample AliMusrvi5mmetaG_FD_86154 | JGI IMG/M metagenome (GOLD analysis project Ga0118677, IMG submission 86154)
CATACGACGAAGTCGATGGGCCATGTTTCCGATATTTTCACGAACGACGTGCTGCGGGGGCTGCCGGGATCGATGGCGATCGGGCACACTCGTTATTCCACGGCGGGCGACACCGTGGCGCGCAACGCGCAGCCGTTTTCCGTGCACTGCAATAAGGGCCGGATCGCGGTGGCGCACAACGGCAACATCACCAACGCGACGGAACTTCGGAAAGAACTGGAAGACCGCGGGTCGATTTTTCAGGCGACCAGCGACACCGAAGTGATACTGCATCTGGTGGCGCATTCGCGGGAGAAGACGCTGGCGGGGGCGCTGCGGGATGCGCTGCTGCAGCTGGAAGGCGCGTTTTCGCTGGTGTTTCTGGCGCAGGACCGGATTATCGTTGCGCGGGATCCGTACGGCTTCCGTCCGCTGGCGATGGGGCAACTGGAAGTGGGCGGGGCGCAGGCGCATGTGTTTGCGTCCGAGACCTGCGCGTTCGACCTGTTGAACGCGGTGTACATGAACGATGTGCAGCCGGGTGAGATGGTGATCGTGGGGCCGGAGGGCGTGACGCGGGAACGGTTCGCGCCGGAGAAGCCTCGTTCGCAGTGCGTATTCGAACATGTGTATTTCGCGCGGCCGGATTCGCTGGTGTTCGGGCGTTCGGTGCAGACATCGCGGGAGATGATGGGCGTGCTGCTGGCGCGGGAGGCTCCGGCGGATGCCGACATCGTGGTGCCGGTGCCGGATTCGGGGAATGCGGCGGCGCTGGGGTATTCGGGCGAGTCCGGATTGCCGTACCGGCAGGCGCTGATTCGCAACCACTATGTGGGCCGCACGTTCATTGAGCCCTCGCAGGCGATTCGCGATTTCGGCGTGAAGCTGAAGCTGAATCCGATCCGCAGTCTGCTGGAAGGCAAGAGCGTGATCCTGGTGGACGATTCGATCGTGCGCGGGACGACGAGCCGGAAGATTGTGCGCATGGTGCGGCAGGCGGGTGCGCGCGAGGTGCATCTGCGTATTTCCTGTCCGCCAACGGTATCGCCGTGTTTTTATGGCGTGGATACGCCGAACAAGAGCGAACTGATCGCGGCGAACAATTCGATTGAAGAGATCCGGCGGTTTATCGAGGCGGATTCGCTGGCTTATCTTTCGATGGGCGGGCTGAAGCGCGCGGTGGCGGAAGATCCGCAGAATACAGGAAAAGGCGAGTATTGCTATGCCTGTTATACGGGGAATTATCCGACCGATTTCGTGAATATCGATCAGCTGGTGCGCGCGGGCAAAAAAGCCGGCAGTTAGTTTATGCGTTTTCTGGCGGTGGTGTTGCTTGCCGGGCTGGCCTCTTCGGCTTACGCTCAGCAGTTCGACCTCGTGGTGGCGAACGGACATGTCATGGACCCGGAATCGGGGCTGGACGCGGTCCGGAATATCGGCATCACGGGCGGTAAAATCCGGGCCATTTCGAAGAACCCACTGCGCGGCAAGGAGACCATCGACGCCAAAGGGCTGGTGGTGTCGCCGGGCTTCATCGATCTTCATTCCCACGGACAGGACGACGAGAATTACCGGTTCAAAGCCCGGGACGGCGTGACCACGGCGCTCGAGATGGAAGTGGGCGCGTGGCCGGTGGATGCCTGGTATAAGGCGCGCGAGGGCAAGGCGCTGGTGAATTTCGGCGCGACGGCGGGGCACATTCCGGCGCAGATGTCCGTAATGCACGATACCGGCACGTTTCTGCCGCGCGACAACGCGGTGAGCCGCGCGACCACGAAGGCCGAGGCGCGGCAGATTTACGAGGACGTCAAGCAGGGGCTGAGCCAGGGCGCGCTGGGGATCGGGATGGGAATCGCCTATTTCCCGAAGGCCACGCGCGAGGAAATCTACGATCTTTTCACGCTTTCCGCGGAAAAGCATGCGCCGATTTATGTGCATATGCGGAATCCGGGGCCGGTGGAACCGGGCGTGGTGGATTCGCTGCAGGAAATGCTGGGAAATGCGGCGGCGACGGGCGCGTCGGTGCATATCGTCCACATCCCGAGCATGGCGTTCCGGCAGACGCCGCTGGCGCTCGACATGATCGACGGGGCGAAGAAGCGCGGGCTGGACGTCACGACCGAGTGCTATCCGTATACGGCCGGGATGACGGAGTTGCAGAGCGCGATTTTCGATCCGGGCTGGCAGGAGCGGCTGGCGATTTCTTATGGCGACCTGCAGTGGACGGCGACGGGCGAGCGGCTGACGGAAGAGACGTTTAAGAAGTATCGCGCGCAGGGCGGGCTGGCGGTGCTGCATCATATGCCGGAGAACGTGGTGAAGCTGGCGGTGACGCATCCGGGCGTGATGATCGCGAGCGACGGGCTGAACATCGGGGGCAAGGGGCATCCGCGTTCGGCGGGGACGTATTCGCGTGTGCTGGCGCGGTATGTGCGGGAGCAGCGGGCGCTGTCTTTGATGGAGGCGCTGCGCAAGATGACGATTCTTCCGGCGCAGCGTTTGAATTTGAGTTCTATCGGACGGATTAAGGTGGGCGCGGATGCCGATATTACGGTGTTCGATCCGGCGCATGTGGAGGATAAGGCCACGTACGAGAATCCGGCGGTGTATGCGGAGGGGATTCCGTATGTGCTGGTGAACGGCGTGCCGGTGGTGCGGAACGGGCAGTTACAGGGCGGGGTTTTCCCCGGACGCGGTCTGCGCCGATAGCAGTTCGACGGCCTGGCGGACGTTGGTTTTCCAGTCTTCGTAAAGATATTCGTCGACCGTGATGCGGATGGGATGGACCACGTCGTCGGCGGTCACCCAGATCATGTAGTCCTCGGAGTAGGTGTCTTTTTGCGTTTCGATTTCGACGTCGCCGGGGAAGAAGGCGCGAAGTTCGTTATCGATTTTTTCGCATTCGGGGGTGCGGATTTGTCCCATGGGGTGGATGTAAGAGATCAGGATAGCGTGCGGGGGGAGGGCTCCGTCCAAGAACGTTGCAACTGCCGAGTACGTGGGGTGGGTTGATGAAATGCTCGTGCCCGTGATTCCGAAGATGGGATCGTTCATGCCGTCTTGAGGCACGCCGCGTTACGACGTTGATGTCAAAGTCCTTATCATGACTCGCGGTCATGGCATGCCCTGCGAAGCTTCAGGCAATCGCCAACTGCACCAGCCCGCCCTCGATTTCCAGGGCGTGCTGAAGCCTTAACCTCGTGGGCAGCACTGGATTCTCTGGCCGACGCGGGAATCCATCATAGGTTCTGCCGCGAAGCATTCGCCCAGCGGCTTTCTTGCGCACGCCGCCCCACTGCTTGAAAAAGAACGGGACCCCGGCGGCAGTGCATTGCTCTCGGATTGAAAGCACCCAAGACTCTTTCATCGGTCTGGCGCCAGGACCGCTTTCGCCACCGACAATGACCCATGAGATCCCCTGCAACGAAATCTTCCCCAAGTCCTCGAGCAGCGGCTCTACGGACAGAAAACGAACGGCTGCAGGTGTCTCCTGCAAATTGGCAATTCTTGGCAAACCGTATTTCCGATCTTCTACGGAAACGCCCCACCAGATATGATCGTCGCCCGCAGCCTCCCGCAGCGCACCGGAAAGCAGTTCCCGCATCCGCTCGGAGCGTTTGGTGAGGACTTGGTAGGTATGCCAGCGCGCAAGCTGCATCGTGGCGACCACCCGCGAGATATATGGAAGCGGCACGCCGTCCTGAAACAAGTCGCTCATCGAATTGACGAAAATCATACGTGGCTCGCTCCACCGTAATGGCTCCCCAAGCTTCTGATGAACAAGCCGCAAATCGAACCCTTGCTCGAAGGGATGCCCCTTCACACCTCGGAATCGCTCGGAGAATCGTTCCGCATAGCAGTGCTTGCACCCGGGACTGATTTTGGTGCAGCCGCGTACAGGGTTCCATGTTGCATCGGTCCATTCAATTTTCGAATCCAGTGACATCGTCTTTCTACCAATTGAAGCCGGTCTGATCGGTACTGTACTTCAGAACATCGTCCCAGAATTCATACGCTCTCACGTGTCTTGAGAATAGCGCGAGATAGTATAGATGCAAATTCTTCTCATCGGACCTGACCTGCTTCATCCGGTCCAAAGGCGACTTGAGGTACTGAAGAGATTCCATGCTGGAAGAAAATTCGGTGGCCAGAAACTGCCTGAATTCTCCCTTGCGGGTGCCGATTGCCCTCCAACGATCCCTCCACGCGGTGTTGCCGAGTGCCTCATCGATCTTTGTCGAGTTGCCATCGACGTAATGATCATAATTGCGGCCGGCATCCATTCCGACCGCAAGCAGCACCAAAAAATCCATGAAGTACTTCGACAGTCTTCTGATGGTCTCGAACTTAATCCCAAAATCGAACGGGTCCACCATGCAGAGGCTTAACACCTTGTTATTTGCGGACGCCTTCGGAATCTCAGCGCAAATCTTGTCAATCTCGGCATCGCAGTCGCCTTGGATGTATACAACGTTCGCCATAGGAGCGATTCTTTTGACGCGAGTTCTTAGCGCCTGAAGAAGTTCCGGGTCTTCCTCACAGAAAATGTACTTATCGAAGGGATCTTCCACTGTCAACGCGATCAGCGGTGAGCCCTTCAGGAAAGTGTTTGTACCGGCAATCCTACTGTATCCGGCTCCGGAATACAGGTCTATATAGACCCGCTGATCCCACTTCTTTTTCATGCCCGTGGCGAACAACTTGTCGTAAAGGCCGATCAGGCGGTATTTTGTCTCCGCCCAGCGGCGAACTTCAGGGCATGGCAGCCCATCATTTCCTTCCGGGAAACCACCAGGTTCCATCACTGATAAAACATTCTACGCCCTCTGCGTTTCAAAACTACAAATACGACAATTTTCTCCTCCGAAGAAAAATGTCCGGAACCAATTGCGGGGCGTCGGTAGTGGCTGGGTCTCGAGAAGGACCCGCACTATTCGAATTCGCCTTTGAGCCAGGCTTCGAGTTCTTCGTCCGTCTGGGGACCAACATGCCAGTTGGGATCCCGAATAATGATCTTGTCTTTCATGGTTCCGAATCTGCGCGGCTTCGGCCGGACGGATCGCGTGGGGACGAGGTCGACGACAGGCTCTCCATCCCGGCAGATGGTGATTTCCTCGCCATCGAGAACAGTTTGCACCAGTTTACCGAGATCTCCTGCGTCGGTCAGGTTTACGGTCATATGCTCCCCTGAGGCCATTGTAGCCATGATTAATGGATCCTATTTCCTCCGCTTTTTCCCCTTGTGTCCGGCCGGCACCGGATAGCCGCCCTTCACCGCTTCGTCCGGCATCGTGACGTCCATCTTGCTGAGGATGCGGTCCCGCACCCAGTGCGGGTCCCACCATTCCACCGCGTTCACCTGCACGCCATCCACCTGCATGGTGAAGTGCAAATGGTCCCCGCCCGCCAGGCCGGTCATGCCGGTCTTCCCAATAATCTGGCCCTTTTTCACCATGTCGCCCTTCTTTACCAGGAACTCGCTCAGGTGGCCGTAAATCGTCTGGAGACCGAAACCATGGTCGATCAGAATGCAGTTGCCGTAGATGCCGAGACGTTCGGCGAACAGCACGCGCCCGTCATTGGAAGCCGGAATCGGGGTGTGGGAGACCTTGGCGAGGTCGAAGCCGAGGTGCGTCTGCTCATCCACTTTCTTGCCCTGCCATGTGTACGTGCGGTCGTCGGCGAAGCGGGATTCCACGGTGGAATCGACCATGGGGAGGAAGGCGCCGGTCCAGAGGAATTTCTGTTCGGTCTGGAAACGGAGGTCGGCGAGCGTCTTGTTGTTCTGCTTGCGCATCTCCTGGTTGATCTGAATAAAACGCTGCACCAGATCGCCCTTCAGTTTGCCTTCCGGATCGATGCCGTTCACCATCCGTTCCAGATTCATGGATTCGAGCGCGATGGTGCTCTTGCGGAACTGCTTCGGGAACACTTTGTACCAGAAACCCGCTTTGGCCGTGGCGCCGGTAGGATTGCCGGCGAAGACCGAGATCGGCGTATCCGTCGGCAGTGACCAAAAGAGCGCGAAGAGGCTGAAGTACTGGCCTGGATGATTGGGCAGGGGGAAACTGCGGAAGGTCTGGTCGCCGACTTTGACGCCGGCCTCGGTCCAGGCGCCGGAGGGCGTGAAAGTCACCATCTCCGTGCCGCCCTGATTGATGTAGTGCTGGACGCCGTCTGCCACCACCTGCGGGGGCGCGGTCATCACGTCCACGTCGAAGGCGATGCTGTCGCTCTTGCCGCGAAAGTCGTTGGAAACGGCCGCCACCACCACACGCGCTTTGCCGTCATGCAGTTCGGGCGCGGTCTGCTTGCCGATCTTCACGTTCAGGTCGGTGGCGGGCACGTTGCGCTTCGGGAAGAAGCTCTGTTCCTTGGCCTGAAAGACGCGGCTTTCGTGGGATTTGCCGTCCTGCTGCACGTCCACGGTGATCCAGCGAACGCCGTGGGAATTTTCCGCGTGAATATGAAGAGGTGTTTCAAAGCCGATGACCTTCGGCGCCGGATCGACCTTCAGAGCGGTGTTGGTCGAGAGAACAAGTAAACTCAGCGGAAACATCGCCAGTAAGACGACGACAGCCACGATCGCAAGGATGATTTTCAAGTTATTAATCCGAAGTTATTTCGCGGTCCATTTCCCGACCCAGTCGAGGAATGTCTTATACCAGAGCGCGCTGTTCTGCGGTTTCAGAACCCAGTGTCCTTCATCCGGGAACATCAGCATCTCCGAGGGCACTTTCTGCATCTGCAGCGCGGTGAAGAGCGCCATGCCCTGGCTGTACGGAATGCGGAAATCGAGTTCGCCGTGGATGACGAGGGTGGGGCTGCGGAACTCTTTGACGTACTTACTGGGGGACCAGCGGTCGTAGACTTCGGGGTTATCCCAGGGCATGCCGCCGAACTCCCAGGTCGGGAACCAGAGTTCCTCGGTGGATTCGGCTTCACTGCGCAGATCGTAAACGCCGGCATGGGAGATCAGGCATTTGAAGCGCGTGGTGTGGCCGAGGATCCAGTTGATGAGATAGCCGCCGTAAGAACCGCCGGCGGCTGCCATGCGGTCGGCATCCACGTAGGGAAGTTTGGCGACATAGTCGGTGACGGCCATCACATCGTCATACGGTTTGCCGCCCCAGTCCTGATTGATATCGTCGGTGAATTTCTGACCGTAACCGATCGACCCTCGCGGGTTGGGCATCACCACGACGTAGCCCGCGCCGGCCATCACCTGCGCGTTCCAGCGATACGTCCAGCTTTCTCCCCACTCGCCCTGCGGACCGCCGTGGATGAGCATGAGGACCGGGTATTTCTTTTTCGGGTCGAAGTCCGGCGGCTTCACGACGAAACTGTGGATCTGTGTGTTTTCCGCGCCGGCGACCCAGAAATCTTCGAGCGTGGTGAGTTGGTACTGGTTCAGCAGGTCGTCGTTCAGATGGGTGAGGGCGACGGCCGCACCGCCGTTCGAGGTGGCCTTGCAGATTTCCACGGGGCTGTCGCCGCTCTGGCGGGTGAAGACCAAGGTCTTGCCGTCGGCGGTGAACTGCAGGTCGTCGAGTGTGTTGCTGCCGGTGACGGCCACACGCACGCCGCCGCCTTCGATGCCGACGAACTGAATGGCCTGGTGGCCGCGGTCCACGGCGCCGAAGAAGAGACGTTTAGAGTCGGGGGACCAGACGAAGCTTTCGATGGAGCGGTCCACGGCGTCGGTGGGCAGCAGGAGTCTGCCGTTGGAGCGTTCGAGCACGATGAGCTTCCAGCGGTCGCTTTCGTAGCCGGGGCGCGACTGGGAGCGATAGGCAAGATAGCGGCCGTCCGGCGAGTATTGCGGTGAGTTATCCGCGCCGGGGTTGCCGGTGATCTTCTGCGCGGCGCCGCCGGTGATGGGGACAACGTAGAGGTCGTTGTTGGTGCTGAGAGCGGGGACGGGGTCGGCATTCATCGCGAAGCAGACTTCGCGGCTGTCGGGAGAGATGACGTAATCGTCGGGCCCGCCGAGGGAGAACGGGGGCACGATGTGGTCGCCGGGGGAGAGATCGACGGCCTTGCCATCGGCGAGCGAGATGGAGAGCAGATGGCTGCGGGTTTTGCCCTGCCAGGAGGTCCAGTGGCGATAGAGCAGATTCGTGATCAGGCGGGCCTTGACCTTACTGTTCTTCTCGGTTTCGAGTTGTTTGGCGTTGCAGGCGTCGTCGGCGCCGCAGTCCGGGAAGACGTCGCTGAGGACCAGGAGGTACTTGCCATCGGGGGAGACGATTTCGCCGGAGGCTTCGGTGGAAAGGTGGGTGATCTGAATCTGGCCGGAACCATCGGGGCTCATGCTCGAGATCTGGGAACTGCCGCCGGAGGTGCCGGTGTAGTAAATGCGCGTGCTGTCGGGCGACCAGCGGGGGCGATCGGCGGAGTCGCTCAGTTTGCGGGGCGTGCCGCCGGCGAGAGGCACGGTCCAGACACTGTGGGCGGCGCGGTTGTTATCGATGTCGGGCTGGCTGACGCTGAAGGCGACGGTCTTACCGTCGGGGGAAAGCTGGGGATCGCCGATGCGATGGATGCGAAGAAGGGCGTCGGCGTCGAAGGGGCGCTTCTGGGCGAGAGCATTTTGGCCGAGGAACAGGGGGGATAAAGGGGAGAACGCGAGGACCAGCCACGCCAGACTGCGCATAGGTTCGATTATCTCGCATGGCGGCGTTCGGGCGGTAACATAACGCCGCGTTCGTCACGCCAAGTCAACACATAGAATGGTGTACGAATTCGTTGAGGGGATGAGGACTTTGCACAAGCCGTACCTGATTTTGTTGCTGCTTTCGGCCGGCGTACTTTCAGACAGCGCGCAGGGCGCTGCGACTTCCAATCCGCATGTGGACGCCGCGGCCGCGCCGGCTGCCGCCACGCTGCGGCAGTACTGTGTGCAATGCCACGGTAAGGCCGCCACGGCAGGCATCAATCTGGAGCAGATGCTGACGCCGGTTTCGGTGGGCGATCACTTCGCGCAGTGGCAGAAAGTCGCGGCGGTGCTGGAGCAGAAGCGGATGCCGCCGGCCAAGATGCCGCAACCTGCGGACGCGCAGCGCGCGGCCACGGCGGCGTGGGTTCGGGCAAGCCTGAACGATTACGCACAGAAGCACGCGGGGGATCCGGGTAAGGTCACGGTGCGGCGGCTGACGAGCGCGGAGTATGCGTACAGCGTGCGCGACCTCACAGGTCTGGATCTGGCGCTCGAAGGCGACGGGGCGACGGACGCGGTGGGCGGCGAGGGTTTCGCCAATTTCGGCGATGTGCAGTTCATGGCGGACGCGGGGCTGGAGCGCTATCTGGAGACGGCGCGGAAGATTGCGGATCACGCGGTGATCGGGTCGGGGCCGATTGAATTTTTCGAGCATCCCGGGAAAACGGGCTTTGAGCTTTCCGGCATCACGCGCATTCAGGAGATCTACAAGAAGTTCGGTTTCCGCACGGTTTCGGGCGAGGGCGGCATTCCGTTCGGACAGGAAAAGTACAGTCAGGCGCTTTTCGTGGCCTGGAGGTTTAAGAACCGGGCGGCACTGGGTGAGGCGAACGCCACGCTGAAAGATCTGGCGCTGCGCGAGGGCGTGATGCCTCGTTTCGCGCAACATATGTGGACGGTGGTGAATCAGACGGGGCTGGGCTATCCGTCTTCGGAAGTGGCCGCGCGGTGGAAGAAGTTGCCGGCGGGCGCGGGTTCCGAAGCTGCGGCGCGGGCGGGATGCGAAGAGATCAAGACGTTTCTGGTGAACTGGCCGGGCTGGTTGTTTGCGCGCGGCGACGTGGCGGCCGGCGGGGCTGGGGATGAGAGTCCGCTGATCATGACGGAAGAGGCGATCAAGGCGGAGACGTCGCATCACTTCACGTTCAATATGTTTGGTCGCGGCGGACGCGGCCGGGGTCCGGTGACGGGCCCGCTGACGGCGTATCTGAACGTGAATTCGGTGGATCCGAGCGCGAAGGCGAGACCGATTGTGATCTGGCGGAATGCGACGGTCGGGATCCGGTCGGCGCCGGGCCGCGGTGCGGCTACTCCGGCAACGCCCCCTCTTGCAACACCAGGCGTCGCAGTGGATCCGGCCGTGGCGGCGCGGGCGCGCGGGCAGGTGCAGAATGCGCAGCCGCTGCGCACGGTGCTGACTCCGGAGGCGGCGGCGAAACTGCACTTCGGGGTGAGCCCGGATGGCACGCCACTGGGGCCGAACGACTTCGCGTCGGACGGGTCCGTATCTTTCGAAATTCCGCTGCCGGCGGGCGCGCAGGGCGCGGTGCTGCAGGTGGATGCCGGGATTGGCAGCGACCACAATGCGGTGATGCGGGTGACGTTCTCCGACCGCGCGGACGGGCCGGCGCGCGGCATTACGGTGCACGCGATTCTGGGCGACGCGAAGAGCGAAGGCTACAACACATTCAAAGCGGGCTTCCTGCAACTGGTGAAGCTGCTGCCGCCGAACTCGCAGGGCGAGCCGGCGCCGGCGGATAAGGATCCGCCTCCCGAGCCGTTCGACAAGACGTACAACACGCCGGAGCACGATGCGTTCGACTCGCGCGTGAAGTACATCCGGGACGACCGTTATATCTACGAAAACATGCTGGACGACGCGACGCGGGCGCGGCTGGACCACGCGTGGAACGATCTGTATGCGTCGTTCGAGTATCACGATAACTACGTGGCTCTGCTGGCCACCAAGTATGGTCTGAAGCTGCCGGGGAAGGGGATCGCCGAACTGGATCAGGCGACCATCGATAAGCTGCCGCCCGAGCCGCGGAAGTACCTACAGCCGCTGAAAATTCAGTACGATGCGATGCTGAAAGCCCAGCGCGAGGCGATGCCGGGGCATGTCGAAGACTGCCTGCGGTTTGCAAGCATGGCGTGGCGGCGTCCGCTGACGGACGTGGAGAAGCAAAAGCTGCGGGCGTTTTATGCGAAGGCGCACAGTGAGCAGAAGCTGGATCATCCGAAGGCGATTCAGGTTCTGCTGGCGCGGGTTCTGGTGTCGCCGGAGTTCCTGTATCGTCTGGAACGTCCCGCTGAGGCCAGCGCGGCGCGTCCGCTGACGAACTGGGAACTGGCGAGCCGGCTGAGTTTCTTCCTGTGGTCGTCGGTGCCGGATGAGGAGTTGCGGCGGGCCGCGGCGGCGGGGGAACTGAGCAATCCCGCACAGGTGGACAAGCAGGTGAAGCGCATGCTGGCGGACGCGAAGGCGCGCCGGTTCGCCACGGAGTTCTTCGGGCAGTGGCTGGGCTTCTATCGTTTCGATCAGTACCGCGGCGTGGATAACACGCGCTTCCCGGAGTTCAGCCAGGAAGTGAAAGCGGGCATGTACGACGAAGCGGTTTCGTTCTTCGAGCATATTGTGCGGAAGGACCGGCCGGTGGGCGAGATGATGTTCGCGGATTACACGTTTCTGACGAAGCCTCTGGCGAAGCATTACGGCGTCGCGAAAGAGATCAAGTCCACCACCGGCGCGGAGATGGTGACGGGCGCGAACGAGTTCCACCGGGGCGGCATGCTGCGGCTGGGCGCGGTGCTCACGGCGACATCCGCGCCGCTGCGGACGAGTCCGGTAAAACGCGGGGACTGGGTTTTGCGGCGCATTCTGGGCACGCCGACGCCGCCGCCGCCGCCCGATGCCGGTTCCATTCCGGCCGACGACAAGCTCTTCGCCGGGCTCTCCGTGCGGGAAAAACTGGCGTCGCACAAACGCAACGCAACCTGCGCGGGCTGCCATACGCGCATCGATCCGCTGGGCTTTCCGCTGGAGCGCTATGACCCGGTAGGCCGCTGGCGCGACAAGTACAACGACGGCAAACCGGTGGACGACGCGATGGATGATTTTCTCTACCTGCAGGGGATTGGCGGATGCCAGGCGATCCTGGCTTTTGAAATGATGAGCTCGCCCGCCCAGGTGTCGCGGCGCGTCAAGGACGGCTGGCGGGTGGTGTGGATGCGGGATCCGAAGGATCTACGCAATGGCAAGTTCCGCGACGGCGCCTGGTCTTTCTGCGGGATGGGATCACAGTACATCACGCAGGGCCCCTCCATTCTGGCCTGGTCGGCGGTCAACAACATGGCTGAATCGCATGGCCTATGGTGGCGTCCGGACGAGTGGGAGTTCCGGATGCGCCTGAAAGTGGCGTCGGACGCCGGGTTGAAGTCCGTTGAAGTCCGGGATGCCGACCGCAGTGTGTTGCGGCATTGGCTGACCAACGGGGATAAGACCTTCGAACGCGATTTGGTGCTGGCCAACTCGCAGCAGCAGGGCTTGTTGCTGATCGTGGAGGATACGCAGGGACGCAAGGCCGTCAGCATGGCTTACTGGAATCGGAACCTGATGGGGCAGGAGTTCATCTGCAGCGACCGCTGCAATTTCCTCGGCGACTCCCGGTTGCGCTCCAAGGCGGGTGAACAGATGTGGACGCCGGCCGGGTTCAAGGGAAACATGGGCGTGACGCCCTCGAAGGGCCGGCTGGACATGAGCGTTCAGCCTGCCATTTCGCTGACCCAGCCCTCGCCGACATTGCCGATCGACGGGCAGCCGATAGGCTTTCCCGTGTGCACCCTGAACTTCGAGTTGAGCGTTCCGGGCGAGTATCGCCATTTCTTTGCTTATCCAACCACGTACCTGATGGGACCCGATATCGCAATGGGGCAGGGCAACTATCGCCTGGCCTATGATCCGGTGGACGTGGCCAGCGAGGTCTCGCCGCTCGGGCATGCCTATGGCCGGCCTTTCATGGATTGCGGCAACGCATGGTCGAGTTGGTATCGGCTGATTCCGCCCTGCAAGGTCTCGGGTTGGTCCCGGAC
>Ga0118677_10012047_pt1 | contig 12786 bp, 6 predicted proteins | sample AliMusrvi5mmetaG_FD_86154 | JGI IMG/M metagenome (GOLD analysis project Ga0118677, IMG submission 86154)
CCACGGTTTACCGGTATGCCTCGCCCGTCTCCGTGTCGCATAATCTGCTCCGGCTCACCCCGCGCCGCCTCCCCTTCCAACACACGCTCTCCCACGCCCTTGAAATCGGCCCGCTCCCCTCCGCGACGGGGATTCGCACCGACTATTTTGGCAACGAGGTCCTGTTCGCCACCATCGCCGAGACCCACCACGAACTGCGCGTCGTCGCCCGCAGCCGAGTCGCCCTTGGCCCCACCCTGCGCCCCGATCCGTCCGAAACACCCGCTTGGGAAATGGTGGGCGTTCTCTGCCATAGCGACCGCTCCCAGAGCGTCATGGAGGCCGCAGAGTTCACCTTCGCCTCCGCCCATGTCCCGGTCGCTGCCTCCTTCGCGGAATACGCCGAGCCCTCCTTTACGCCCCGCCGCCCGATTTTGGAAGCGGTGCTCGATCTCACCGGACGCATCCACCGGGATTTCGTGTTCGACCCCGCCGCCACCACGGTCGCCACGCCTTTGGAGGAAGTCCTGCGACTCCGGCGCGGCGTCTGCCAGGACTTTGCCCATTTTGAAATTGCCTGCCTGCGCGCGCTGGGGCTGCCCGCCCGCTACGTCAGCGGCTACCTGGAAACACGCCCCCCACCGGGCCAGCAAAAACTCGCGGGCGTGGACGCCTCCCACGCCTGGATTTCCCTCTTCTGCCCCGGCATGGGGTGGATTGATGTCGATCCCACCAACAACCTGCTCCCTTCCATGCAGCACATTACGGTAGCCTGGGGCCGGGACTATGCAGACGTCTGCCCCATCCGCGGCGTCGTGAGCGGCGGGGGGGAAACCCTCCAGTTGGACGTCGCCGTCGATGTCGTCGCCCAGGGGGGCATCGAAATCAGCGCCTTGTCGAACGCAAGCCACGAGGGCTGACGAATGCCTGACTCAAGGCTGCGGCGGTTCGGATAAAGCGGCGTCGCTGCTTCCGGGAGGGGCTTGGTGGGAGGAGACCCGGATATGCTTCAAATACAAGTCTTCCACTTTGGCCCTCGCCCACGGGGTCTTGCGGAGAAATTGCAAACTGGACTTGATGCTCGGGTCGTAGTTGAAGCACCGGATCTTGATCTTGCGGCCCAGTTCCTCCCAGCCGTAGACCTCCACCAGTCGCGTGAGGAGCATTTCCAGCGTCACGCCATGGAGCGGGTCTTTGGAGGATGGGGAGTCGGTCATTGGAGGTGGGGTCACGCTCTCACGATCCGTTGAACGCGGAATTTGGTGACGATGTTGCCCTGTGCCGTGCGGTTCTTGACGGCCAGGGAGGCGAAGTCGAACTCAACCTCGCGTTTGCGGACGTTCTGCCCGTCCTTGAGGTGGAGGACCAGTTTGAGGGCCTCCTCGGGGTCTCTGCCGACAAAGAAGAAGAGGATTTTTCCTTCTGCAATCGGGTAGATGCGGTCACGGGTTACGCCATCGCCCATGTGGAAGCGTTTGGCGTAAACCACTTTGGTCTCGGCATGCTCGTAGATGACGTTGTAGGTCGTCTGTTTGTCGCCCCGTTGGAAGATGGCAGCATGCAGCAGGTCGGCCTGGAAGAATTCTTTTTCGGCGACCAAGTTTATTTTGAGCCCGCCCGCGCGGCTGACAGCCATCACTTCATCCAGGTTCGAGCAGTCTCCAAGCGCTTGCGCTCCCTCGTCGCGCTTGAGCCCCCACCCGATAAACCCTTCCTTCTTGTTGGCAAACGGCGTGATGTTGGCGCGGGCGACCTTGGCGGCGGAGATGACCTGGAAGGTGGCTAATTCCGTGCGGCGTTCCCTCCCCTTCCCGTATTTTTTCTTGAGCCCCTGGAACCACTCGATGGCCACTTGCGTGACGTTGGAGAGCTGGGCCTCGGTTTCCTCGATTGCGGCCTCCACCCGCAGGATGTCGTCGTGGGCGCTGTTAGCGTCGAACCGCGAGATGCGCTTGATCTTGATTTCCGTAAGATGGGCGCAATCGTCTTCGGTGACGGGCTGGCGCAGGTTCTTGGTGTAAGGAGCCAGGCCGTTGTCGATTGCGCTTAGGACGGCCTCCCACGTCTCGCACTTCTCGATCAAGAGATAGATTTTCTTTTCGATGAAGATCTTCTCCAGGGAAAGGGTGTGCCAGCGGACGGCCAACTCATCGAGCTTGATCTCCAGTTCCCGCTTCAGGAGCTCGCGGGTGCGCTCGGTGGACATCCTCAAAATGTCGGACACGGACGTAAAAGAGGGCTTCTGGTCCACGATGACCACGGCATTGGGATATAGCGTGACCTCGCATTCCGTGAAGGCATAGAGTGCGTCGCGCGTCACCTCGGGGTCGATGCCGGGAGGCAGATGCACCAGGATCTCAGCCTTGTCGGAGGTGTCATCCTGGACTTTCTTGATCTTGATCTTTTCCTTCTGGTGGGCCGCCAGGATGGAGGCGACCAACTGGGGCGTGTACGTCCCGAAGGGGATCTCGGTGATGGCCAGCAGCGAGGGCGAGCGGACTTCGATGCGGGCCCTCACCCGCACGCGGCCCCCGCGATGCCCGTCCTGGTAATCGGTGCAATCGGCCAGGCCCCCCGTGAGGAAGTCGGGCAGCACGGAAACCGGCTTCCCTTTGAGGACGGCAATGCTGGCGTCACACAGCTCAATGAAATTGTGGGGCAGGCTTTTGCAGGAGAGCCCGACGGCGATGCCTTCTCCCCCCTGGGCCAGGAGCAGCGGATACTTGATGGGCAGCGTGACCGGCTCGTCGTTGCGTTCATCGTACGACTTCGTCCAATTGGTGGTCTTGGGGTTGAACACCGCCTCCAGGGCGAACTTGGAAAGCCGGGACTCGATGTAACGCGGGGCGGCGGCGCGGTCGCCGGTGATGGTATTGCCCCAGTTGCCCTGGGTGTCGATGAGCAGCTCCTTTTGGCCCAGCCCCACCATGGCGTCGAAGATGCTGGCATCCCCGTGCGGGTGGTATTTCATCGTGTTGCCGACCGTGTTGGCGACCTTGTTGTAGCGCCCGTCCTCCAGTTCCTTCATGGAGTGGAGAATCCGGCGCTGCACCGGCTTGAGGCCGTCGTCCAGGTGGGGCACGGCGCGGTCCAGGATGACGTAGGAGGCGTAGTCGATAAACCAGTTGTGGAACATCCCGTCCACGTGGATGACGCGCTTGGCGAGGGGGGTGGCGGCAGGAACAACCACGCCCGATACGACAGGGACGGGGGCTTTCGGCTCTTCGGGGTTCAACGGCAGTTCGCCTTGGAAAGGAGTGTTGGGATCAGACATTGTTAGACTTCGTAGGCAAGGTTCTCGATGATGAACTGCTGGCGGTCGGGGGTGTTGGCTCCCATGAAAAATTGGAGCATGTTCCCCACGGGCGTCTCCTTGCCAATGATGACCGGGTCGAGCCGGATTTTCTTCCCGATGAAATTACGGAACTCGTCGGGGGAAATTTCGCCGAGGCCCTTGAATCGCGTGACCTCGGGGGCGGGCCCGAGGGCGGCCAGGGCCTTCAGGCGCTCGTCCTCGGAGTAGCAATAGCGGGTCTCCTTCTTGTTGCGAACGCGGAAGAGCGGCGTCTGGAGGATGTAAACGTGCCCCTGCTTGATGAGATCGGGCAGGAAGGTCAGGAAGAAGGTGATGAGCAGCAAGCGGATGTGCATCCCGTCCACGTCGGCATCGGTCGCCAGAACGATCTTGTTGTAGCGTAGTTCCTCCAGGCCCGCCTCGACGTTGAGCGCGCTGTGGAGCATGCTCAGCTCGTCGTTTTCATACATGACCCGCCGCGTCTTTCCGTGGCAGTTGAACGGCTTCCCCTTGAGGGAGAAAACGGCCTGGGTGGCGGCGTCGCGCGCCTTGGTGATGGAGCCGGAGGCGGAGTCGCCCTCCGTGATGAACAGCGTGGCCCCGCCCCGCAGGTCTTCCTCGCGACGCCGGGGGGGCTTGTCGTTGAAGTGGATGCGGCAGTCGCGGAGCTTCGGGTTGTTGAGGCTCACTTTTTTCTCGGCCGCCCGGGCGACATCGCGGATGCCGGCCATCTCCTTGCGCTCATGCTCGTTCTGCTGGATCTTCTGCTGGATGGCCTGGGCCACCGTGGGGTTGCGGTAGAGGAAATTGTCGAGTTCGGTCTTGAGGAGCTCGGTGACGTAGGTGCGGATGGGCGTCCCCTTGGGGTCCATGGCCTGGCTGCCGAGCTTGGTTTTCGTCTGGGACTCAAACACCGGCTCCTGCACGCGGATGGAAATGGCGGCGATCACCCCCGTGCGGATGTCCGTGGCGTCGTAGTCCTTCTTGAAGAAATCCCGCACCACCTTCACCAGCGCGTCACGGAACGCCTGCTGGTGGGTGCCGCCCTGTGTGGTGTGCTGCCCGTTGGTAAAGGAGTAATATTCCTCGCCATACTGGCCCGCATGCGTGAAGGCGATCTCCAGGAGCCCGGCGGGGTCTTTAAGGTGGATGGCCTTGTACTGCGTGGAGCCGTCGATTTTCTGGTTCAGCAGATCCAGCAACCCGTTCTCCGATTGGAACGCATTGCCGTTGAAGGTGAGCGTCAGCCCCGTGTTCAGGTAGGCGTAGTTCCAGAGAAGGTTCTCCACGTACTCATCCTTGAAGGTATATTCCGAAAAAATCTCGGGATCGGGGGTGAAGGTGGTCAGCGTCCCCGTCCGCTGCCCTTTGGCCGCCTTGATGCCATGGTCGAGAACGAGGTCGCCGCCAGAGAACTCCGCCTGGCGGGTCTTGTCGTCGCGGAAGGCCTGGATGACAAACTTCGAGGAGAGCGCATTGACGGCCTTGAGACCGACGCCGTTGAGCCCCACGCTCCGGTGGAACGCTTCGCTGTCGTATTTGCCGCCCGTGTTGGGCTTCCCAGCGCAGTCCACGACGCTCCCCAGGGGAATCCCGCGGCCAAAATCCCGCACGCGCGCCGTCTGCGTGCCATCGGGGTTGGACTCGATGGTGACATCAATGCGTTTGCCGCAGCCCATCACAAACTCGTCGATGGAGTTGTCGATAGACTCCTTGAGCAGGATGTAGATGCCGTCATCCGGGGAGGCTCCGTCCCCGAGTTTCCCGATATACATGCCGGGACGCATCCGGATATGCTCGTTCCACGCAACGGAGCGAATATTTTCTTCAGTGTAGGCAACTTTTGCAGCAGGCATCGCCAAGCTCAATAAGGCAAAACAGCCCCTACGGCAAAGTCATTTTACTTTCCCCCAAGCCTCCAATCCTGCCCGTGCCCCCAAAAAACTCTGTCCGTTGCGGGTGCAGCGGACAGGAAAAAAGGGGCCGTTACACCAGAATTCCCTTCGTTTGACGCCCAAAGCCCGGAGGCCACGCCCTTGACCTACAACAGAGAAAACGGTTCACTTCCCACTCATCGCCATTCACCGATATCCGGGGATGATGATCCCTTAAGTAAACTCGAATTTCTTTCTCAAATCTCGTATGACCTCATTTCCTCATCTCCAGCGCGGCCCGGACACTGTTTTTGTGCTTGTCGGAGATGCCCCCCAGCCTGTCCTGGCCAAATTCACCGCCTCAGATCGTCTTGTCTGGCAGGCAGAGGGCGTCTCTTTGAGTTTACGCCCGCAGTCCGATCAGCGCATGGACATCCTTTTGGAGTCCCAGGCACCGCTGCGGAGGGTTTTCCTGCGCTGGAAACACCCGTTTGCTTCCGGCACGCTGTTACTGGGGGATGCCTGGGAGCGTTCCTATGGGGATCTGGAATGGCGAGGGGTGAACCCTCATCGGCCCATGCCGTGGTATTTTTTGGCGTCGCACGATGGCCACACAGCGGGCTATGGGGTGGAGACGGGGTGTTCCAGCATGGCCTGCTGGAGAGCGGATGCGGATGGTGTGACGCTTGAACTCGACGTTCGCTCAGGCGGGGTTGGGGTCTCCCTTGGCTCCCGTATCTTGCACGCGGCCACGCTGATTCAACGGCTTCCCCAGGCAGAGGAGTCCCCCTTTGAAGCCGCCCGGGGCCTTTGCCGGGCGCTTTGCCCCAAACCCCTGCTGCCTCGGGAACCCGTGGTAGGCCATAATGATTGGTATTGGCTCTACGGAAATAATTCCGAAACTTTGATCTTGGAAGCGACGCAGCGCCTATTGGACATCTATCCCAAGACAACGCGGGTGCGCCCCTGGTCGGTGATCGACGATGGATGGCAGACATCCGAGGAAGGGTTTGAGGGATCGTGTAACGGCGGGCCGTGGGATCGGGGAAATGAGAAGTTCCCGGACATGGCGGCGCTGGCGGCGAAAATCAAAAAGCTGGGCGTGCGGCCGGGGATTTGGATGCGCCCGCTATTGACCAAAGCGAATGTCCCGGAATCTTGGAAAATCCGCTGTCCGTTGCTGCCTTCGGGCGCAGCGGGCAACCAGCTTGATCCCAGCGTGCCGGAGGTCCTTGATCTGGTGCGCGCCGACATTTCCCGCCTGCGGGCCTGGGGCTACGAAATGATCAAACATGACTTTTCCACTTTCGACGCGACCGGACGCTGGGGCTTTCAAATGAACATGGAAGCGAGCGGGATTACTCCCGATGGCTGGGCCTATGCGGATACCACGCGCACCACGGCGGAAATCCTGCTGAATTTTTACCGCGTCATTCGCGAAGCCGCCGGGCCGGAAGGCACGCTGCTCGGGTGCAATACCGTAGGGCATCTGGCGGCTGGGTTGGTGGAAGTCCAACGCGTCGGAGACGATACCTCGGCAAGGGAATGGGATCGAACCCGCCGGATGGGCATCAATACGCTGGCCTTTCGGGCCGCGCAGCAGGGCACCTTCTTTGCCGTTGACGCCGATTGTGTGCCGGTGAGCCCCTCCATTCCCGAACACTTAACCGCGCAGTGGCTGGATCTGGTGGCTTGCAGCGGCACGCCCCTCTTCCTGTCGATAGATCCGACGGCGTGTGATACCAAGCAAGCAGAGCTTTTGAAAAAGGCCCTGGCCAATGCGGTGCAAGAGGTGCCCGTAGGCGAGCCTCGCGACTGGCTTGATTCGGCTGTTCCGTCTTGTTGGCGCTTACAGGGAGGAGCCCATGGCGATACCCAATATCATTGGAGCGAGTGGGATCAATAGCCGACGCTTGCAGACCGGGGCGACAGTTTCGCTCAAGGCTTCACGGGAATCAACCGCGCTGCCTGGCCGCCGTTCGGCGGAATGACGGATTGCAGCGTTGTCTGCGCGTCCACGATCCGTTCCTCGATGCGAACCTGCTTGTCGCCGATTTCGCCGGGGGGCGGATCGGAGTAAATTTGCGCGGTGAACTTTTGCCCCGGCGGGAGGAACGCCAGCGGGATTTGAACCTTCCCGTCGGCGGGCGCGATGCTCCCGAGGAACCATTCGGCCCCCTTGCGCCGCGCCACGGTCACAACCCGGCCGATGTCGCCCTGTAGCACGCGGGTTTCATCCCAGGCTGTCGGGAGATTTTTCCAGTAGTCCAGGGCCGGGTCGCCGTCGAACGCCGAAGGCTGATCATACCAATAGAGAAACTGCCACGGGCTGAAAAAAATGGTCGAGAGGGCGAGCTGGTGTGCATGGGTATTTTTCAGGCGTTTGTCATACCAGCAAAAGGTGTAATCCGCCGGGCCGGTGAGAAATCGCGTGAAGGGCAGCGTGGCGTTGTGGACCGGCGTGGGAAATTCCTCATTGCCGCACACGCCTTCGACCGTCATCAGGTTGGGATAGGTCCGCTGGTAGCCCGTGCTGCGGAATTCATCGTGGATGTCCACCATCAGCTTGTGCGCGGCAGCCTTGCGGATGGCCTCATGTAACCAGGCCGTCCAATACTGGCTGCCGACGTTCACGAAACCGTATTTCACGCCTTTGACGCCCCACTTTTGGTAAAGCGGCAGAATCTCATCCAACTGCTTTTCCATCGCCCGGTGATTCACGTAAAGTATCACGCCGATGCCCTGGGCATTGCCGTAATCAATGACCTCTTGCAGGTTCAGCGCATTCGGATCGGCATTTCGCTTCGGATCAAGATGCACGCGGGAGGCGTCGGATTCCGGGTCGTTTTCGTTTCCATACCACCCGGCGTCAAATTCGATGAACTGCAAGCCCTGCCGCACCGCGAAATCCACGCACGCCTTGCCGCCTTTGGTTGTCAGCGAAACCGCGCGAATGACTTTGCCCGGTTTGATCCACGAGGTGTCCGCCAGGGCGCAGGGATCGTTCAGGTTCAGCACCAGCTCATTTTGCTCCAGCAATTGCCCTGGCGACCCCGCCACCATGACCACCCGCCACGGCGTAGTGAACGGCGTCTTTCCTGTCACCTCGCCGTTGACTCCGCGCTCGGCGTCGAGAAACGCCTCCAGCGTATGCTCAGAGCCCGCCGCCAAACGCAGCTTCATCCGGGCGTAATCCACCAATCGCGCCTCGGTGATGGACGCGTAGAGATCGTCCGCGACGCGCACGGTGAGCGGACGCTCCGCGCCGGGTTGCACCTGGCTCAACGGCACGGGCCCGCACGGCGGCCCTTTCTGGCTCTGGCTCGGATCGTAATTCCCCTGTGCCTGGTAGGTTGCCCATGCCGTGGGGTCCCCATTGAAGGCGAACTGTGTGATCTCGCGGGTAATGGCAACGCTAGACAGTCCCGGTTGCTCCGGCACTGTATAGCAGAAGGCCACCCCTTCGTTGTAGGCCCGGAAGGTCAGTCGCAACCGACTCTGCGGCGGTTGTGCCCGGCGTAACTCCACGACGAGTTGGTTGAAATGGTCTCGGATGGTTGCGCGCTCCGCGAGCACCGGCTTCCAGGTGGTATCGCTGGTGCTCGTGGTTTGATTGACGATTTCAAAATCGCCGGTCAGCGAGCTGTCGCGCAGTTCCAATCCGAGCCGGGAATCGGCCAACACCGGGCGGTCCTGAAAACGCACGCTGTAAACCGGGCACCCCTTCGCAGAACCCTTCGAGGGGACGTCGAAATGGAGAACGAGTTTGCCGTCCGGCGAATTCAATTCCACCGCCACGGCAGAGGTTGCGCCAACTAAAACAGTCAGCGCACCGGTCAGAATCCAACGGAGGAGAGGATCGAAGGTCTTCATTCTTGGAAACCACAGGCATTAGCAGCGTCGTGACGCGCCTTGCCTGGGGCGTTACCAACGGGAGAGCGGGGTGATGGGAAGACGGAATACATCCACTCCATCCGGGATGAGATCGACGACAATCGTTTGATTGTATTTGCAGGTCGACCGCACGGTGAGCTTGGTGATGCCCTGGTTCGCCTTCTGCCCGGCGGGATTTGGGCTGGTCGGCAGAGGAGCGGCCTCCATGCTTTCAAAGTGGCCGTCCAGCGGCGAGACCAGTTCGGCCCGCAGAATCTTGCCATCCCGAGAGAGCGTCGCGGAACGGCCCCCCGATGCGATCTCGATCTTCGCGGGGGTATGCATGAACCAAAGCACGGATGCCTCCTTCCCCTCGGAGTCCAACTCGTCCTGGATACGGAGCGAGCCATCGTTCGCCAACCGGACGCCGCGTTTGGCGGAGGCAAGCGCGGGATAGGCGGCTCCGAGGTCGCCCACCGCGACGCTGGCATTCCCGCGGTCGGCGCACAGCGTCAGGGGGCACTCTGCCTTGGGTGCCTGGTCGGGCTCCTGGCCCGGGTTGACCACGAATGTGTTGTGTCCCTCGGCCCGCAGGCGGTAGTAGGTCCACCGTTGCTTGCCAAAGTAATCGGGCAGGTTGTAGTTGTCGGAACCCAGGTCGACGGCCCAGTGAGTGCCTTTCACATCGTAGACAAAGGTCCCGATATCGAGATGACCATGGCTGGCCTTGTTATCCCCTGCCTTGAAGCCCACAAACCCCGCATCACGATCTCTCCACTTCGAACGAAGGGTGCAGTAGGCGTTGATGGAGAAAGCCTTCACCCTGGCGGGCTCTGCGATCTTGGTTTGACCCGCGGCAGGCGGCAGCCAGAGCAGACCCATGGCATTGGGGCGCTCCACCGCCTTGTCTCGCTGGCTTGCGGCGGCAGTGGCGTTTGCGAACCGTGCGGCAACCCAGCCCACATAAGGGATGGAGGAAATTTTATGATCCCCACCGCAATCGGCAAATCCAAAATAGCAGCCGCAGGGCCCATCAAGATAAAGGGGAAACTCCGGGGTGAGGGAGTATCCGGGCGTCTTCGAGAGGCCGAAGTCCGTGCCCAGCGAGCACTCCAGAGAGGAAAGGATGCCTGTGGCGTATTCCATTGCGTAGATATAATAACCGTAACCCTCATCCCATCCCCCATCGGGCGCATAGCGTGAGAGAGAGGGCTGGAGGCACTCCAGGGCATACCGCAAGGCCTCGCGCGCCTCTTTTGGGTGGAGATCCGCGATGGCTAGTGCGCCCATCCCGATGCCGCCGTTCGTCACCTGGCCCCAGTTGTTTGTGGAGCGCAGCTGATGGCCGTTGTGCGTCTTCGGATCCCTATATCCATCCAAGGCCGGCTGTAGTCCTAGGTTGATAATCCATCGGCAGATTTGTTCGCGCTGGGCAGGAAGCCACGCTTCGTTCATCCAGTCGAGGGCGATGGCAAAGCCACGTGTCATCTCGGCGGTGTCCAGGAAGTGGGGCGGATTCCAATCGGGGAAGTTCCCGGCTGCCTCCAGATCCTTCCAGGCACGTTCGGGGTATTTTTTGTCTCCGGTTAGTTGCCATGCAAGACCGAGGGTTTGCATCCGCTCCTTCACGTCCCGGCTGGTTTGGAGCAGACGCTTCCCATCGGGCAGGACATGCTGCGGCAGCGGCTGGTTCAGGATGGCGTCTGCCTGACGGATGACGGCCACCGACATCTTCTCCGCCAGGGGATCGCTCTTGATTGTCGCCTTAAGCCGGGCGAAGTCGGAAGCCGTGGCGAGAAGGCGGGGATGCTCGGGCTTCAATGAACTCAGCGGATTTTCCGGGATGGGAATCGCGGCCTGCAGGGCGGCCAGTGGGGCCAGCAGCAGGGTGGTGAGAAGTGAGAAATATATTTTGTTCATGGGGGGGTGATTTGACAGTCCCGGCGCGAGTTTTATTGCGAACAGCCCGTTGAAAAACAGGCGGCTAGCAAATCCATCGCTGGGATATGCGTTCTCTAGATAGTACCAGGAAAGGCTTGGAAAAGTCGGCTTGTCTGCCATTGGGCGGGGGAAAACAACCATTCCAAGCTGCGACTAGTTTGCTATTTTCCGGCGGATTTGCAATTTGATTCCGTCGCTATTGAACCACACAAAAGCCGAGCGCCTTTGCTTGGCCGAGCAAAGGCCATTACAATCTGATTACGCTGGGAATGGTAAGATACAACGGACCAAGGTTCCCCGTTTGCCCGCGCGGCGAAGGGATACCGTCGCGCCGATTGTGGAAGCCCGATATTTCATGATTTGCATCCCCATGCCGGTCGAGGGTGTTTTCTGGGGGATACCCACACCGTTATCCCGAATGGAAAGGGCGGTCCCCTCCTCGGTATAACACAAACTAATATGGACGCGGTCTGCCTGGCCGTGTTTTATCGCGTTATTCACGGCTTCCTGGGCGATGCGAAACAGGTGCGTTGCGATCCCTTCGCTATCAATATAAACAGGTGTGGTGCAGCGGAACGAACAGCGGATATGGAAGAGTTTCGTCACCGTTTCCGCCATGATCTTGAGCCCATCCATCAGGCCATTGGACTCGCCCTTCACCGGATGAAGCCCGTGAGAAAGATTTCTCAATTCTTCGAGCCCTGTGCGGAGAAGCTCACAAATCTGCCTTGCGGTTTCCGCTTCCGGGGCGTTTTTTTCCGCCAGTTGGCGTTCCATCAATTTGGACATCATCGCGGTCCCCGCTAAATGCTGGCAAATTCCATCGTGCAGTTCCTGCGCAATGAACTGCGTTGTCCGCTCACTGATCGCCAATAGCTCGCCTTGCAACCGATTGCGTTCCGCCCGGGTACGCAGGGCAATGATTCCATAGGTAAGATCACCCGCAAGTTGCTGAAGCAATTCCCCCTCCTCGTCGTTAAAGGCATTGCGTTGGGTCGAATAAATCATCAAAGCACCCAGGCAATGATTGTCTGATAGCAGAGGGAGGGCAATCATCGAGGCATATCCTTGTTTGAGGGCGTCCTCCCGCCACGGGGCAAAATGGGGATTTGTGGGGATGTCGCGGATGATAACGACTTTTTGTGTGGAGATCGCCGTGCCCGATGGTCCACGTCCCCGGGGTTCGTCCGCCCACGTGACAGCCAACTTCTCCAGATAGCCCTCGTCCGAGCCAGCATGAGCCGCCACGCGCACGGTCTTCTTCGCGTCGTTTTCGGCAATTCCAGCCCAAGCCAACCGCGCACCCCATATATCCATCAGGACTCGGCACACGCGGTCCAGCATCTCCTGTTCGCTGGCGGCGCGGACCAGCACCTCGTCACATTCCTTGAGAACGCGCAGCGTGCGATGAGCGCGATTCAACGCTTCCTCCACCTCCTTGCGCTCAGTAATATCCGTAGCGATGCCATCCGAAATGGTATTGCCGCTTGCCAAGCGGCGCGGGGTCGAACGCCAATGCATCCACCTCACTTCTCCGGCAGGTGTAACGATCCGCCCCTCAACATTGCAAACACAAAGCATTCGGGCAGATTCTTCGCTCGCTTTGAGAATGTGCGGCGCATCGTCTGGATGGAGCGTAGCGTAAACGCTGCGAGCGTCAGCCAACGCCCTCGCAGCAGGAAATCCATAAAACCGTTCTATCCCAGCGCTGATATACTTGAACCACGAATTCCCATCATCATCGCGCACCAGCTGATAAGTAATTCCGTTGGGTATGCTATCGCTCAAGACACGCAAACTCGCCTCGCTCTTGCGGATCTCGGC